>Ga0182030_10021708_pt1 | contig 12008 bp, 5 predicted proteins | sample 812S3MmetaG_FD_121299 | JGI IMG/M metagenome (GOLD analysis project Ga0182030, IMG submission 121299) | Permafrost microbial communities from Stordalen Mire, Sweden - 812S3M metaG (Illumina Assembly) | ecosystem: Environmental > Terrestrial > Soil > Wetlands > Permafrost | place: Sweden...
CCCGCGATCGTGCGCGCCCCCGGATGGTTCGAGGACCCCCGCTTCGCGCGCTACGCCCGCCTATTGACTGCGCGTGACCTTGGGGGTCCACTGGCAGCCGCTCGGCGCCCACGGGAGCCCTCAGCGCAGCACCGAAGATGAGGGCCATGCCTTCGCCCCCTTGGAAGTCTTTGCCTCGGATTCTGATTGCCAGCACGAACCACCGGCTTTGCGCAACGGTAGAGATCCTCGCCAACGAATACAGTCTCTGCGATGGCGGTCGAGCGGCACTACTCGGAGAGCTTCGTTGCGCGACTATCGACCCGTGAGAAGCAGATGCAGCAGCACTATCGTCCCGTCATCAGCGTGCATAAGTGGTTTGCGCGTCGCCCGGGTTCACTGTTCCGTGCGCTAGCGCTTGCCGAGTTCACAGAGCGCCCTATACATCACGGCTATACCGAAGGTCAACAGCTTTCGGGTGTGTGCCTTGACCCCTTCATGGGTGGCGGTACTCCGTTGTTGGAGGCGGCACGCATGGGCATGTCCGTCATCGGCTATGACACGAACCCGATGAGCCGTTGGCTGGTGGAGCGCGAGCTCGAACCGCTCGACGCCGACTCTCTGGCGGCCGCTGGCGAGCGGGTCGCAGCCGCGGTCGAGCGCCGCGTCGGGGAGCTGTACAAGACGACGTGCCTCAGCTGCGAGGCTGAGGCCGACGCCCGCTATTTTCTTTGGGTGCGTCACCATCGCTGCGCGTGCGGGAGCGAACGGCCGCTTCTGGCCGACACGACGCTCGTCTCCACAGGGCTCGGACGGCACCCCGTGGAGGTGCACCTCTGCCCTAGTTGCCTGACCATTTCGGAGCACGCCCCAGGCCAGCGCTCAGACCGCTGCCCGCGCTGCGCGGAGCGCTTCAATAGTGGCCTTGTTGCTCCCGACACGGTGCATGTATGCCGGTGTGGGGAGCGCTACCGCATCCCGCCCCGCGGCAGCATCGAAACGCCGTGCCAGCGCTTGGCTGCGATCGACTACCACTGTCAGGCCTGCCACGAGCCCGCAGAGCGGGCCTACAAGACAGCCGACCAGCGCGACCATATTGTCCTGGCGAAGGCCGAACGGCGAGCTCGCCGGCGCGCTGACTCATGGCCGACGGAACTGATTCCGCGTGGCGTCGAGACCGAGCGACTGCTGCGGTGGGGCTACCAACAGTGGGTGGACCTGTTTGGTCCGCGCCAGCTCTACGGGCTTGGCGTACTGGCGAGCACCATCGCTCGCGAATCCGACGCGCGGCTCCGGGCTGCGCTCCAGACGGTGTTCTCCGACGGGCTGCGCTACCAAAACGCGCTCGTGCGGTATGACCGGCAAGCACTCAAGCCAACCGACATCTTTGCTGTGCATGGCTTCCCGGTGCCTCGCGTCTCGTGCGAGGTCGCGCTACTCGGCCGGACTGGCCGTGGGTCCGGTGGCTTCCGCCAGATACTCGCCAAGTACGTGCGCGCAAAGCGCTGGTGCGCGGCTCCATACGAGACTGTTCCCGACACTAACGGGCGCCTCCACCGGCACGACACGGCCCCCGAGCGACTCGCCGCGCGGCTGGTCACAGCCCCCGATGAGCTTGGTAACGGTGGCCGGGCGTTGCTGCGGCGCGGCTCTCTAGCCGACGGAGAGATCCCTGAGAACTCGGTCGACATCGTGCTCACCGATCCGCCGTACTTCGCCAACGTGCAGTACGCCGAGCTGATGGAGTTCTGCTACGCATGGCTTCGGCGGCTCGCGCCGGAAACGAGCTTTTTCGACGTTGCACACGCGAAGACGGCCCAGGATGCTGTGGGCACCGCCGGCCAGGTCGACCTCGGCGAGTTCACGAAACGCTTGGCTGAGGTTTTCGTAGCGGCGGCGCGGGCGCTCAAGCCCAGCGGGGTGTTCGCGTTCACGTACCACCACAACGAACTCGACGCATATGCGCCCTTGATCGTCGCGTGCCTCGACGCGGGTCTCGTGCCCACAAAGCTGTTCGCGTGCCCATCGGAGATGCGCGCCTCAACGCACATTCACGGCCGCCATGCCGCCACTAGTGACGCAGTGTTTATTTTGCGCAAGCCGCCGGTGACGGAGGCGGAGGCGGAAGCCGTCGACTTCGCCAATATCGACGTAGAGCGCCACGTCGCCGCACGGGTACGGGCGCTGCGGCGCGGTGGCACCGCGGTAACCGCCCCGGACCGTGCCTGCTTGCGCCACGCCACGCTCGCAGCGCGGGGGATGGCCCGGTTGGCCGACGGATGGGATACGACTCGGGCAAGTGACCGGATGGACGTGGCGCTCGCCGAGCTCGGCTTGCACGCCGATGTCCGGATACCCGTCCACGTCTAATCGTCGGACGGCTCCTGTCAGCGTCCGTGCGTTACCGTTCGCAGCGGTGCGATATGCGGTAGGACTGCATCGAGGCGACAGACGGAGCTCATGAGCAGCCCATCGACAGTCACAGCGTCAACCCCGCCGCTGATGGAACGGCAGCATCCGGTCGTGGCACGCTTGGCAGCCTGCATTGACGGCGACCTCATGCTTACCGGCAAGTTCGACGAGGGCCTCGTCTGGGTGGCGGGGGCGCCCGTGAGGCCAAGCGGGCCCGACCGAGTGGCATGCGCCATCGCTCGCGCGGTCGCGGTGACCGCCAACGGTGTGGCCGCGCTTGCGGTGCCCCGCGGCGCGAACTCGATGCCGGTCATGCTTGCGACCTACCTTGCGCTGTGGCGCCGGCAGCCAGCAGCCGCCGTAGGACGACTCGTCGGATCCATAGCCGTCTCGACGGGTCGTGCTGGACTGCGCGATTACATCGCTGACCTGGAGTTCACGACCGAGCGCGAGGATGCCGAGGGTTTCAAGGTCGGACGTCTCATCACACTCCCCGTGACTGGTGAGCGCCGGCTTCGCCCCGCGGCGCTCAGCCTCGACCGCCGTGAATACGACGGCCTGGATCAGAAAGATTCATGGCTACTCTTCCACGCGCCCAACGTAGCGCCGCCACTCGCGTACAACGTCATCAGTGCGATGGTTGTCGACACCGTTGGCGCCTCGCCCGCCTCTTGGCTGCAGACTTACTGCCGCAACCGCGCGGCGCGGCGCCGCCAAGTTTGGGTCGGCGAGCTTGGCGATGAGCGTTTTGAGACGTTTTGCTCGGACCATCTGATCCCGCTCCTGCGCCTAGACTGGGAGTTCCTCGACGCGGCCGCGGTGCATTGGGGCACGGGCCGGAGCCTCCTGGCAAGCACGGCCCTAGCCGAGCGTGCGCTACACCGGCAAGCTCTCGGCGCGCGTCTGGTCGCCCATGAGGAGGTCGAGCTCTATCTGCGGATGGCGCAATCCTCGCTGGCCCAGATGAGAGAGAAGACGCGAGGCGAGCAGCCGCCGCTTATCTATCTCACCGCTCTGCAGGCTGTCTCGCTCTTGTGCCGCATGGCCGTCCCACTTGGCTACTACGAGCCGTTCGCTGAGCGACTCGGGTTTAGCGACCCCGCCGAACGGCTCGTCGAACAGGTTGAGCAGGCCAGCGCAAGTCCGTTCCGCGGACGCTGGAAGCCCACCTACGCGGCCTACTGGCCGGCCGTAAAGGCCGCGTTGCGGCGCCTTCTTGTCCTCCTCTCCGATCCTGAAGACTCCCCGAAGTGGTGGGCGCTCAATGCTCGCTTGCTCGAAGCCCAAGAGCGCGGCGAGCACCTTCGGCTCCTTGTCCAGACACGCGCCGAGCGCCTTGCGCTCACGGAGGCGCTGCGCTCGGAGGACTGCATCCTCGACGCCGAGGATGCAGCACAGCTTGCGCAGGTGAGCGCGTTCTCCGACCGCGCCCGCGTCGTCTCCGAGAATCTCGTGACCATCCTGATGGGCCCCCCACCCGACCGCCACGCCGGGATCTACCTCGCCGGCGAGACTGATCGCGTCGAGGTCCTCTGTTACGCGCATGAGCGCCGGCGACTGTCGCGTCGCGCTCGGGAAAGCGCCCGCCGCGCCGCCAACCTCGAGGCTGGAAACTTCGCGCTCGACGCCCTCCGGCTCGGAACCCGCCAGGACCCGCTCCAGATCCCTTCGCGGGAGGAGCCTGTTCTCGTTGTGGACCTTGACGGCTTCATCGACCCGCGCCCAGCGCCGGAGCCCGAACTGGGGAATCTGCCGGTCCCTCCCGCTCCGGAAGACGAGTTCTGGGACCGCGCACTGGAGCTACACGGCACCGAGCTCGCCGCCGCCGAGGAGCACGAGGACGGTGCGCCGACTCCTACGGACGGCGAGCGAACGGTCAGCGCACTGCTCCTTGCCTTCGACGAGGCCCCGGACATGTACCTCGCTCCCGACGCCGAGGCGACCGTCATCACCACAGGGGAGGACGGTGAGGCGCGCGCATCGGCTCAAGCGGCACGCGACCTTCAGCCGGGCGCCCGTGTGGCGGTTGTTCCGGGCTCTGAGCGCGGAGCGCTCGTCGCCGAGCTAATGGCCGCTTGGGACGAGCAGCTTGCCTTTGCCCGCGAGCGCTTCATGCCGATGTACTACCGGGCACTCCGGGAGGCCATCGCTGCTTACGGAACGCAGGCGCTTGCCGACCACATCGGCGTCACCGCCGGTGCGGTGCGCACGTGGGAGCGTGATGAGGCCCGGCCTCAGCAGCCCGCGCGCCTGCGAGCCCTCTTGGAGGCCTCCGGCGATCAGCAGGCGGTCACGAATCAGGCCGTGATTCAGGACTTCATCTCCAGGACCCGAGGAGCGCACCGGCTCATAGGCCGCATCCTCAACGAGACTGTTGGTGACATCGTCCTCGCTGGGGGTGCCGGCGAGACTAACCTGCAGCGTCTGCGCGAACTCATCGGCGAGGACTCTGATGCAGTTGAGCGTGTCGCAGTGATCTTCGACAGCGTCCTCGTCCTCACCGTCCGCGACGTCAGCGGACCGCTTGAGGACGTCCCGGCTGGCGCGCTCGGCTCATTTGTCGATCACGACACCCCGGAGAGCTTGCTCGCATGACGGACATGCTCGCCGGGCTCACCGCGACCGCATCCATCCGCGACGTTGCGCACGACCAGGAGATCATCGTTCGACATCTTGCCGCGCGAGTGCGGGAGCAACTCAGTGGCCGAGCCCCGGAGATGGCATTGCTAAGCCAGCGGCCCAGCCAACTCCTGCAACTCGGTGTCCTACCACCGCTGCCAACCCCTACGGAAGACAGCGGTCTAACCCCGGAGCAACTCGCCCGGGAGTGGGGTAAGCCCCCCTCGCACCTCGGGTTCACTTTCACGCTCTGCCCCGCCCAAGATGCCACCGCAGTCAGCTTTGAGCTGCAGGGCGACTTCCTGTTCTACCTGCAGCGCTACCCAACCCTTGACGACCAGCGCGCCGCTCACGGCCTTGAGGAGAGCGAGGGCGAGAACGAGCAGGACGATGAGTCCGCCAACCTCGGGACCAACGCCCAGCCCGCGAGCACCATCCCCGTCGCGGAACGCTTCGAGCGCGTTCACATCGACAGCGGCCGCCTGCCTGTGACCCTCGACCTCACGAAGATGCGGGACCGGCTGACCATCCCGCTGGACGACGTCGTCGACCCCATCCTCCGCCCTATCCTCGATGACCTGCGGACTGCCTACCCGTTCACCCTTATTGGACAACGCATCAGCGCTGCGGCCCTCGACGCCGACGAGGAGAGCTGGCAACTGTCGCTCGCGGGCGCAGAGGTTCCTGCCATCCGCAGCAAATCTCCGCACGACACGCCGAAAGCTGCCATCGAGGTCGACTGGCGCCGTCAGCCGAACGGCGCCATCCGTGTGCGGTGCGTGCTGCAGAACAAGACCCTTGAGCCGCGCGACCCAGGAAAGCGTCGAAAAAAGGAGACGCCGACGATGTGGCGCGAGCTTGCGTTCTTTGACAGCCGCCTGCGCGCCTACGAAACCGACGAGTCGTTCGCAGCGACTTTCTTTCGCGAGACCCCGCGAGGCTTTCGTTACGACAAGCTGAGGACCGTCGAGGCGACCAGCACCAACTGCGCGGCGCGCCGGCTCGGCCAGGATGAGCATCCCGAACGGCCGCTCAGCACCGATACTTTTCCCCTATACCGCCAGCCACGGGTCGACCAGAACAACGACGAGCACGTCCTCATGCGGTTCGACGAGCTACGCGGGCCTGACGCGCTGGCGGTGTTGGGTCGCATCGAGCAGGCGATGGCCGGTTATGAGGCCGCCTGGCGACGCGCCATCGCGGGCTGGCAAAACGAGGGCACCCGCGACGACGCCGAGCAGGCACTGCGCGACTTTCAAGAGCGTGACATGAAGCTGTTCGCGCGCGGCCTTCGCTGTCTGCGTGACGACGAGCAGTTGCTAGCGGCGTTCCAAGCTGCGAACGAGGTCTTCCACCGGATCGATCAGTCGAAGCCCGAAGGCCGGCGCTTCGGAACCTGGCGTTTGTTCCAGGTCGTATTCCAGGTCTGCGAGCTCGGAGCGCTCCGGGTCCGTGAGGCTCCCGGCGAGCACGACCTGCGCGCCCAGCTTGATGTTTGTGACGTGTTGCACTTCAGCACCGGCGGCGGTAAGACCGAGGCATATCTAGGGCTCATTCTCATTGGCCTCTTCTACGCGCGCCTTCGCGGTAAGAAGCGCGGCGTCAGCGCTGTCCTTCGTTTCCCCTTGCGGATGCTGTCCGTGCAGCAGCTCGCCCGCATTCTCGACGTACTGTGGTGGGGAGAGCATTACCGCCAGGAGCTCATCGCGCAGGGCGTTTCCATCGCGGGCGGCGAGTATTCTGGGGACCGATTCCTATTGGGGTACTGGGTCGGGCGCGGCAACACGCCGAACTCGCTCACGGATACGCGTGAGAACAACGAGCGCGACAACATCACCTGGTGGGCGGGCAGCAGCGCTGACGATCTACGAGAGGAGCGGATGGTCACCCTCTGCCCGAACCCCGCGTGCGGCGGAGAAATCGACCTCGTCGCCGATGTTGAGGAGGTCCGCCTGAGACACGTCTGCCGTAAATGTGGTGAAGAGATGCCTCTTGTCATGACTGACGACGAGGTCTATCGCTACCTGCCGAGCGTCCTCGTTGCCACGGTTGACAAGCTCGCGCACGTGGCGCGCGCCCCCGAGCTGGCCGGCATGTTCGCCGGACCGGCCTACCGTTGCCCTAAGCACGGCTATTTCCAGAACCACCAACTTGTCTTCGGCGACGGACGCGGTGTCAAGGCTGACGACCGCTGCCTGGCGGGACGTTACTGCTCGGTGGACGCCGCCGAGTACCAGCTCGTCGGGCCGACGCACGACCCCGCACCCGAGCTGCACATCCAGGACGAGCTTCACCTCTTGGAGGAGGAGCTCGGCAGTCTTGACGCTCACTACGAGACCCTCTTCGAGTTGCTCGCCACGGAGCTCGGCTCAGGCCTGCCTCCGAAGTCCATTGCCGCCTCGGCAACCGTCGAGTCGGTGGAGGGACAAGTGCTTCACCTGTACGCGCGCGACGCCCGTGTTTTCCCGTCGTCCGGCTGGGAGCTAGGCGAGTCTTTCTATGTGCATACGACTTCGGCGGCGCGGCGTCTGTATTTTGGGGCGCTTCCGTTCCGCGCTGATCCGGCGGAGTTCGGCGAGCGAGTTCAGCGCTACCTCCATGAGGAGGTCGTCCGGATGCAGGACAACCCTGCGACGGCGCTCGCTCAGCTTAGGGGCGACGGCCTCAGCCCTGGGTATGACGAGGGCTGGCTATTGAGCCAGCTTCTGTACTACGAGCTCACGCTCGGGTACGTCAACCGGAAGCAGGACGCTGACCGCATCGGCTCCCGCCTACGCTACGCGACGTTTGGGGCCGCTGACGAGCGTCTCGACGTGGAGACGCTCGTTGCTGACTACACAACGCTCGCCAACATCTCGGCAGTGCTGAACCGCATCGAAGAACAGTACGATCGCGAGCCGGATCGGACCCGTCGGCTACGCGCGCTCGTCGCTACAAGCATTGTCTCCCACGGAGTCGATCTAAATGCCCTCAACCTCATGGTCCTCAACGGCATGACGCCGAGCGTTGCTGGCTACGTGCAGTCCTCCTCGCGCTCGGGCCGCACGCACGTCGGACTAGTCATCGTCGGCTTTGACGCTCGCAAGGCCCGCGAGCGGAGCTTCTATGAGTATTTCCTCAAGTACCACGAGTTCCTAGACCGGCTCATCACGCCGGTTCCGGTCAACCGCTTCGCAAAGTTCAGTGCGCGCTGGACCGTCTCCGGTGTCATGTCCGCCCTCCTACTGATCGCGTACCAGAGTGAGCGCGCGCAGCGGCTGGGCCTGGACCCTGCCAAGCCCCGCAAGACCCTCGGATACGCTCCGGAGTTGCGTAGCTGGCTCGGCGGCGCCGAGGAGCCCAGCCCGGACAAGGAGGCCCACGTCCGAGCACGAGTGCACCGGGCTCTCGGCTTGGGTAAGCACATCCACGAGGAGGACGGAAGTAGTCGCCCACTGTTCGACCCGGTCTGGGAGGAGTCGCTAGGCGAGGCCGTAGATGCGGCATTCAGCTCGCAGATGGCTCGCCTGAAGGAGGAGGGCGGCAAGAGCACTACTTCTGAGCGCTTCCGTCCGGGCGTGCTCGCGTCCTTCCGTTCAGTCGATCTGCCGATGGAGTTTGCCGCCTACGGCGAGTCGCAGCGCATCGAGCATGACCTTGCCGCCCGGCGCATCGGCGCCGGTCGCCCTGCCGTCTCGTCCGACCCCGAGGACTGAGAACGATGGCGACGACTCTGAAGCGGTCTCTACCGCAAGTTATCCGCGGCTTCCTGCCCGACCAGACGTTCGAGCACCCTAATGAGACTGTCGGGAAGGTCTTGTGGATGCCCGTCGGTAGTGCGGAGGTCAACCGTGACGTGCTCATGGAGGCGCTTCAGGAGCGCCTCGAGGACTGGGAGCTCACCGACCCCGATACCGGAGTAACGGTGAGCCGCACCTCTGGCTTCGTTAAGCCGGCGACCGACCACGCCGACGAGTACGCCATCGTTGAGCCAGAGGGGAGTGTCTTCTACTCGACCTGGCCGCTGCAGCTGCGCTGCACGGACCAGCGGTGCCAGCGCGTCCAAGTTTACCCGAGCGAGGAGTCCTGGAAGAAAGCGAAAGATCCGGCGAGCTGCACGCGCTGCGGTGGGCGTCTACGCCAGTTCGAGTACATGCTCGTTCACAACTGCGGGCGTGCCCGCGACCTCTTTATTCAGCCGTGCCCGCAGCACAAGTGGGAGCACGTATATCTCCACGACACAGGGTTGTTCCCAACGTCGACGTGGCGCTGCCGCGCAGGGGCGCATGGAGCCACGGCCATGGGACACCGCCTCAGCGGCATGCGCGCCCCCGGTTGCTCGTGCTCGGAGCCAGGGAACTACCGCCACGTGACCATGCGACAGGAGATGCGGCTGCACACGCACGTTCTGAAGTTCGTAAGTTTCGACCCGCAGCCGATGATCGCCTTGCGCAGCCACCCCGGAGCCGGCAAGGTCGTGATCGGTTCCTACCTAGAGTATTTCGGTGCCGACTGGGAGCAGGCACTAAGCGAGGTCAGCAAGGACCGAGCAGACCTCGAGGCGAAGGCCCATAAGGTGCGGCGGCTGATGGAGTTTGATGGCGAGACACCCGAGGCGATCGAGGACATGATGCGCACAATCGTCGGGGAGGCCGGAGGAGACTTCGAGGACATCGCGCGCTTGGTTGGCTCGGATGTTGTGGCAGCAATTGGCTCACAGCAGCGACCCCGCGAGCGCACCCTCATATGGGGTGAAGCTTCAGACCTCTCGATCTGGCGCCTCGCACGCTTCCGTCAGGCCGCTGAGCGCAGCGGACGTACCGGCGCGCTCCACGTGCTCGACGCCGCAGAACACAAGCTTGCGGATTTGGGGTTCTCCGATCTGCTGGTTGTCGACAACTTCCCGGTCGCGCTCGCTGGCTTTGGGTACAGCCGCATCTCGCGACACCCTCAGCAGGCGATACTGAACTCGTTCAAGCCACTCTCTGGTGGTGGGGCTCGGCTGCGAGGCCGGACTCCCATCTACTGCGCGACTGCAACCACAGAGGCCGTCTTCTTTGAGCTCGACGCCGAGCGTATTATCGCCTGGCTCGTGGCGAACGACCGTCTCACGGTGGCGCCTGAGCTCCCTTCGTGCGAAGACGCTCTTAGCCGTCGGCGCGCTGCCAAGGCGTTCATGCTCGCCGAGCAGTGCCGGAACCCGACGGTCAGGGAACTCTGCTTCCTGCTGCAGCACACGATGGCGCATGCGCTAATCAAGAACCTTGGAGAGCGCTCCGGGTTCGGTGAGGAGACCATGAGCGAGTACCTCATTCCGGAGATGCTCACCGTCGGCCTGTTCGCCGATGTGCACCAGGAGGTCTCCCTCGGGGCGCTGGTCGCGTTGGTCGAGCACCGGCTGGCCGAGTGGCTCGACGCGACGCTCGTTGACGCCGAACACTGCCCGTGGGACCCGCACTGCGGCGAGGAGGACGGAGCGTGCATGGCGTGCCTACACCTGGCGTTTAGCTGTGACAAGTACAACGGCGAACTCAACCGCGCCGTTCTATTCGGTAGCGCCGAGGGTCAGGAGCTTCAGGTTGGCTATGGCTATTGGGAGACTTTCCCACCACTCCAATGACCAGCCCTCTCCACGGTGGCGAGGCGCAGCGGCTTGTCGCGGCCGCCTACGGCGCTCGGGATCTGTTCGGCTCCGAAGCGGAGCTCGCCAGCTGGTCGGGGCGCCTCCGTGCCGACCAGCCTGTGGCAGACATTGCTCCGCAGCATTTCGCCGTTGCCAGCGCCAACGCCCTGCGCCAGGACCTGAACGACGCTGGAGTAATCCGCGCTGACGGCGGCGTTGACGAATACCAGCTGCGGCAGTTCCAGCAGGTGATTGCGCTGCTCCCGTTCGTGCGGAGAGAGGAGGAGACCCGTCGTCCGCCCGAGCGGCCCAAGGTCGTCTTCACGGTCCCGCCGGGCGTGGAGTTGCCCGAACACGCTGCGCACGTGCAGCTTAGCCTCGCCGAGCGCGTGTTCGACGCGCTGGTATCCTCCACCGAGCGGAGCCTGCTGGCATCGCCGTTCTGGTCGGACAAGGGAGCAGAGGTCCTCTGGGCGCCCCTTCAGACCTCCGTTGACCTCGGCTTGCCTATAACACTCGTCGGAGCCAAGCACGACCCCGAGCGCGACGACCTGCAGGCGATGCTTCGCCTCGCCGCAAGGTTGCAGGCCGAGGGCGCTACCGTTCACGCGCTGCAATTCGTGCCGCCGAATCCGACGAGCATCTTCCACGCGAAGGTCGTCGCCGGCAGCGTCGGCTATCTCGGCTCCGCGAACCTGACGACGTCAGGTCTGGGCCTACATGTTGAGGCTGGCCTGCCGCTGGACGAGCCCGACGTCGAGCAGATCTGGTGGCTGCTGGACACCCTCATCGGTGCCGGTCTGCTGCGGGATGTCGTCGTGTGAGGCTCTAGCGCCTCTGGTTGATTGACCGTTCGCCGTAGACGAGCCCGGAGACACCGTTTGCCGTAGGCAACCCAAGAAGGCCGGCTCACAGCAGGTCGAGGCATGCGTACGCCATCCCGGCTGCGCGCGACGTGCGACTGAGGGTACGCCGTCAACAGCGGGGCCGCCTGCGGACTGCGCGTGCAGTGCCCGACCGGCTGCCGCCACACCTCGCGAGAAATTCGTTGGCCGGTCTGAGTCGCTGGTGGTCAGTAACGGCAATGAACGACAGAACCGCAGTCCAGCCGCGCAGGACTCAGCGCGCGAAAAGCACCCACCGAGGCGGCCCCTCGGGCCGCCAGGTGGTGGGCGAGTATGTCGGCCAGCCCGCCGGGGATGCGGCCCAGGCCGTGCGCCGCGCCGGGCTGTGCCCTGGCCTTGATCGTTCGTTCGGCTGCGAGGCGGAGCTAATCGGGCTGGTCGTCGCGCAGGAGCCCGCCGCGGGCAGCGACCTCGCGCGCAACGGAATGGTGACTTTGTACGTCGCGGCACCCGGCGCCGGGCCGATGGACGAGGAGCCCGCCGCGACCGAG
>Ga0182030_10021709_pt1 | contig 12008 bp, 11 predicted proteins | sample 812S3MmetaG_FD_121299 | JGI IMG/M metagenome (GOLD analysis project Ga0182030, IMG submission 121299) | Permafrost microbial communities from Stordalen Mire, Sweden - 812S3M metaG (Illumina Assembly) | ecosystem: Environmental > Terrestrial > Soil > Wetlands > Permafrost | place: Sweden...
TGGAAGTAAATATGCTAATAATTAAAGCGACTATAACTCTGAACCTCCCCACATGCGACAAACTTTGAAGCCTGTCAGACATAAACTATTCTTTTTCTCGCTCGTGAACTATACACTCACAACTGGAGTGCTATTAGTAGTGAAAGCCCTTGGATTAAATAAGTCATGACAAGTAAGATATCAAGCTCTGAAGTAGAATGGCTGAAGGATACGGAAGAGTCGAGCGGGAGATGACACTTGTCTAATGAGCATCTGTCTGAAAAGAAGCTCAGACGTCAGGGGTGAAGAAATACAAATAATCATTTCAACTGATTTGATATTAAACGGTAATTAGCATGAGAAAGCAACCCCGCTATAGAAATGCAAGCGAGCGGCGCATACTGCCCAAAACCTTGGTTTTCTAACCCTGGTCATTGAAAAGGGGATTTCTCGGCAAAAAAAATGTCTTAATTTCCGGATACGGTATTCTCCTCGTAGAACCTTCCCAACTTCAACCCAGTTTCCAGTTGTGGCTCTCTTTTCCCCACACTCATGTTCATACTTCAATAACAGCCATGAAGATCTTTCACAATCTGATTCAATTGCCCCTGCTTTCCTTCGCGATTCTCCTCCTCCCACCCACAGCCCTCACACAGGAAACCGGGACCTGCAAACCACACACATGGTCAGCAAGCAACCCCAAGTCGACTCCCACAGCATGGAAGAAAAACAAAGCATCTCTGAGCGTATCCAACATAGGAAAGCCCCAAACTGGACAGGTCAACTGTCGGTTTCCCGGCTCCACACCCAAGTTCGTCGATATCGACACTTGTGCGCGACTAGCTGCCCGCTACAACATCACACTTAAAAAATTCTACATGCTTAACCCGGAATTAGACGCTGGGTGTGGGAACATTGAGCCGGAGACGGATTATTGTGTTGCTGGATGTACGCCCCCGCCTCCAAGCCTAAGAGTATTTTATTTGAATACGTGGCAGGAAACAAGCTGATGATGAAATGTAGTCATTGAACCATTGAGAGCTTTTGATGGAAAATGCGGTCCGAAAAATAGGAATGCCACGTGTGTCGGCACGGGGAAACAGTGCTGTAATGCGGAGACCTGGACGTGTGGTGACGGCCCGTACGTCCCTCCACAGTTCCTCATTTTTGAACAAATATACTAACAGCACCCCAATCAGTGAAAATTGCGCGCCGGGCATTTGTTACGAGGGTACATGCCCAGGTGATCGCGTGTATAGCACAGACGGCACCTGCGGCAAGCGAGGTGATGACTGGCGCATGTGTGCTGGCAAATGGGGGGATTGCTGTAACTTGGACGGGAGATGCGGTACAGGGGAGGATTTCTGTAGTATCTGCACTTGCTCGATGGGAAATTGTACCCGTCCGAATATTGTGCCTCCAGCGCCGTTTTGGTCGGTGGGGAATACGACTGATGGCTCGTGTGGAGGGAAGGAGAATATTACGTGTCACGTAGTTTATGGGAATTGTTGTAGTAAGGATGGAATTTGTGGGCACGATTGTGGAGAAGGATGGTAAGTTCTGATTTCTTTTAGTGTGCTCAAGTTCTTATTATGATTGATGAATCTGGTGCTGACGCAGTTTAGCCAGGATCGCTTTAGTCGCTTTGGGACGTGCAATCAACCTACCTTGTTCGAGCAGATCCAGATGGAGCGGCAGAGGTGGGATCAGCATAAGCAAGCTGAGCAGCTGCAGATCGAGGAGTGCCGGATTAGCATGGCTGCAAGATCAACGGCAACATCAAGCGCCTCGGCGTCGGCTACTACAGTCTGAGTTTCAGGCTCTCGAGCGGGATGTTAGATCGCTGGCTGATGCCAAAACCTCGAATAGAGCATTTCCCAGATAGAGCAATTTGACTGCAACAACTGTATTCGCTCACAGGGGCTGTTCGCATATAGACCCCTCGTATTGATCTAAGCGGCCAAATCTGCTCAAACTTACTGTTCCGAGGAATTCTTAGTCCAGGATTAAAAGGTAACTGGAAAACACAACTAGCATACAACTCGAGTAAAAATACTAGGAATCTCAGGCTTCGTATGCGGCTTAATAAAGTCTTCTTAGTTTCATCCCAGCTAGGATATCTCGCGCAGGTTCGCAAGAAGTGGGAGGAAAGAGAAACGAAAGGCATAGGCTCAATCCGGACGCCTTTCATTGCCTTCTAATTTACAGTCTTCCATCTTATCTTTATTCCAAGCAGCTTCTTCGGAGCCAACTTCGTATACCAATCGCATACCAATCGAGCCAATCGAACAAATCACTCTCAAAACGCCTCTATAAATCAAAAGCCACATCTGTCCTGGAGTTCCTTCGCCCCACAAGCCTTAGCTCACGTGCCTACTCAACACACCAAGCCTACCTACCCCAAATGCCGGACAAGCCCCGCAATCCTGCCTTCACTACACTATATCAAAACACCCCAAAGCCTCTTAACCGTGCTCCCTAACCAAGGCCTTTCAAGACTATCCGGATTCTCATACACACCCCCTAGCACCCCTCCTTCCCCTCTCCTTCAACTATGAAAGGTAGTTTCTGCCGCCAAGAATTCTTGACGTCTTTCTTAACCAACGCAGCGTACAGAAGCTGGTACACGTCTTTCCCTAACCCCCTCAACCGGGCCGCGGAAGCGAAGAAATTATTCCCATGCATCAACATTAAAACGTCTGCTGTGAATGCCATCCAAAGAGATTCTTTGGGCAATGAACAATATCCCACAAGATAACGCATCTTTGACTATGAGATTAACACGTGATCAATACCCCCGCCCGCCGTCAGAGTCCTGCTGTAATCAAGACACGTACATCATTGTGAGGATCCTCCACAGCTGCGTTTCCTGAAATAAGCGAAGCGTGGCTGAGTTGGTCCTATTTCGCTTCTGAAACTCACACTTTGAGCTATAGCGCTTACACAAATCCTCCAGGATTTGAAATCGCAGTGTTAGTGATTAGAAAGTGGGGCAGCTCGCACACGACAGCAGATCACAACTTCCATACCCAAAACGTATGGTGCCTTTGATATGAGGAAAGGAATAAAAAGGTTTCTTACTAGCGAGGGAAAAATTCTGCGGGTTTTCAAAAGAGCGATTTGGAGACATTTGATTGGCTATAAGTTATATGATATTATATGATGCTGCCACCTGTTATCACCTTCTTGTTTGGGCAGATATAGGACCTATGAGCTAGAGCGAGCTGGAGGCTGTGCGCAGCCGAGGATTGCGCGAGCTATAAATAAGTGGCTATAGACAAGCGATAGGCATATCCACCGAAGGCCAGGCCCATCCCCCTGCTCATTGAATTCGTAGATAGGAATGCTCCCGAGTAACGTCACGTGACGATCCTCCCAGATCGAAGGAATTGGTGATAGGATCGTGAATAGGCTTTGAAGTTCCAAGATAATTGTGTACAGAGTCTTCAGATTCTCTACTTCTATTGACCTTAACGATTCATTTCTGACCGTCATTGATCGGCGAATTGCAATACTTTGCCTGTCTCGTGAATTACTTATTCAATCGCAACTTTTATTGTCTCACAATGCGTTTCTCGGTCTTGGTTACAGCCGTGTTCCTCTCTGCCGTTTTTGCATTTCCTCTCACTCGCGATATAAAGCTAAATACCTTTGTTTCTCGTGCTACTACTCAATTTGCTTCTGAACAACCATCACCGCCGTCGCCACCGCGAAAGCTAGAACTGACCCCGGAGCAAAAAAAGCGGATAAAAATATGGAAGGGAATCACGGAAGCTGCAAGATTATGTCGAGTGTTTGGAACCATCGATCCGAACTACGAAAAAGACCGTTTTCATTATAGGTACAAGAAATCTATCGGAGAAGAGCTTGGGAAAATGATTGACGGGTTGAAAAAGCTGGGGGCGGTTTAATAAAACCTGAGTCCTCTCAGAGTTCTCAAGCTTCAAGCGGTGTTCTAAGCTGGCAAGAAATATGGAAGCTGGCGAACGATAGTCTTCAAAAAGCACGAAAAAAAACCTAGCGCCGACGTAGCTAAAGGTGAGGCTAATGAACTCCTTACATTGCTGACAGCCACGAGTCCGCTTACGATTGATGGACATACATTCATACCAATTGACCCCAATACTACAAACCCTCCCAAAGTTGTCAAGCCAGCTGAACCGGCAGAGCCAGTAGTGCCAACGGGTCAGGGGGGTCCTCATTCGGTATCCGGTGAATAGATTATTTTATAGTAGCTAGGTATTACACCGCGTTCTGCGTTTGTGCCAAAGCCGTTTGTGTCAAGATATTGCTGCATTTTCAAATGATCTTATCAGAGGGATCAGTGAGGGCGCCCATTGCATCGCCATTACCAGAACTTATTAACGTCTAGGCCCCTGTAAAGGACTGTTTACCACCGGTCCCGTTTCTGCCGAGTGAAAGGACCAGGAGAATGAACTTGCAGTGCTTTCAAGAAACACAGATTGACTACTAGCCCCCGCGGCTCTGGCACCATTAATAAAGGTCCGATTAAGATCAACCAACAATTGATTCGAAGAATCGTCATGAAATTCATTATTGCAATCAAAGATAACTTTGCCATACCCAGCCGCAAAATTCGTCTAATATGTCTATAAATGGGAGGTGGAGTTGAATATGGTGCCATTGTAATGATCAAAGTTTTGCGAGTCGGTGACAGCGTACGCCCCGGCGGTTGCGATGTGGAATGTAGTGGCGGAGAGACCGGAGAGGTAGGTGGTGTTGATGGCGCCTGTCAAGGATGTTGGTGGGACGATGCGTCTATGAGGATGGGCATGCGGAAGATGTTTATGCCTTTGGAGATCATGGAGTCGATTGCGGCGCTATGCAGGTGCTAGCAGCGTAAAGGACGATGAAAGAAAAGGCACAATTGTTTGGCCATTTGTAGTCTTTTCCTAGCTGACCTGGAAGAACTGTATTGCCGAACTCAGCGCCAGGCTGATTGATGCCTAGCCATTTTAAGGTTGAATAAGATGCTCTTTTCCCGCGAATTATGCTTGTTGCTGAGACCGTAATCGTCGAGGCTGTCAAATCAGTAGCTAACAAAGAAGAAAAGCGCATACGAAGAGAATGAAATCCGAACCCGTAGAGACCGGAAAGAAACGAATGAGACGAGAACCAGTCTCTGGAGGGAAAAATAAAAATGCTACACTTTAGATATAATTGTCAAATACTCATTGTGCTAAAGATGACACAAGTATGCTCTTAGGGGCAGCTTCAAATTATCATCTCAAACAAAAATAAAGTATTAAAAAGGATTATGTCACGATTGCATGAACTTTGAAACAATAGATAATTTTACCAAGGAGATTTTCTACATCTTATGGCGCTTTCGTAAGGGTTAGCTCCACATTTGGCCTTTAGATGTTCATTATGAAACGTGAATCTGGGAGAATGATAGCCGAGAAAATTTCAAAAACAAGCCTGGGGAGCTGGTGCGGGGATCGGACGAGGTCGATTGATCAACCAATAAAATATGGTTCAACTCATCAATGCTTTCCATCTCTCAGAAGAGGGTTCGTATGACTACACCACACTAATCATGTGAGGAAGGACAGGATCAGAAAGGTGCACCGGAAATTTCAACTCAAAGATGTTTCAAGTCGGACTTGGAACACCAACTATAAAGAAGTTGAGGGTTTAAAGAGATTTCATTTCATAGTGGAGAAGTAATTATTGACCGTATCGCACAAAAGCCTGATGAACATAGTTTTAAACTAAAAAGTCAGACACTACTTCTGTCGCCTAAAACTCAAGCACGAGCTTGGTTCCACTAACACCTGCCTTTAGTTCGTCCAACGCCTTGTTGATGGAGTCTAGCCCTCCCTCAATAGCCTTTAAATGTGGGCTTGGTACGAATTCTCCAGTCGCCAGCTTCTGTTTCAACCAATGGTTGAACACATACTGGAAATGCTCATTTCTAGCCTCTTCACTTTCCGGCGGGGCCACAAATTTCGCTTCAACCCCCTCAAAGGTTGGCGCGCCATTAGGGAAAGCCCTTTGCAAACGTACTGCACTAGCGATAACCCCCTCATCACTACCCTTCAGCTTACTCAAGACCTCCATGGTAGACCCCAACTGGTAACCCACCGCATCATACGCCCACTTAATCTGCAACCCGTCCTCCTTAGCCTTTTTCACAATATCATCCACAACACCATCATTCTTATAGTCAAAAACCTCACTCGCCCCCAACGTCTTCAAATAAGCATGATGCTTCTCGCTCGCCGCCACATAAACCGTGAATCCCAAAATGTTCGCAATTTGCAAGGCCGCACTCCCCATACTACTGGCTCCACCCCATACCAAAAGACCCTGCTTTTTCCCCTTGGGAATCTTCGTATCTCTCCCCAATCCAATGCCAACATACCCCGCCCACGAAGTCTCAACAGCCATCGGCAAAAGACTGGCTTCTTTGAAGCTGATACGGTCTGGGATCTCAGCAGCGGTCACCGCAGGAACGAGAACCTTCTCCTGAAAACCTCCATAATCAGGTAATCCCTCTTTATAAAACCCAATAGCGAAAGCGGCGACGCGTTGACCGACCTTGGGTGCGGAAGAGGGGACATCAGAACCAGCGGCGAGTACAATGCCAGACACGTCGGAGCCGAGAATCGCGGGGTAGTGCTTTACGAAATAACCATGGTCGCGTTGATAGTGGTCGACAGGGTTCAGAGCGAGGGCTTTGACTTCGATGAGGAGCTCATCAGGACCAGGGGTGGGTGTGGGACGGGTAGTGAGTTCGAGGCGCTCGCCCGCCTTGTTGCTAATTGCGGCGCGGTGGGATGACATGATTCTGCTGGATGCGAAAGAATGGATTTTGTGGAGTGTGGTAGCTTGGGAAATGGTAATGGAAGAGGAAAGTGTGCTTTAGATTGACTGATGTGAGAATAGAGTAACGTGAAAACACGAGATTGCATGAAGAGGGGAGGGGGGTGGTGCTGAAGATGCTATATATACCTTTCCATACCGGACTTTACCTCGCAGTTTACATTTCCCAGCATACTAAATCCGTGAACGAGTCACACCTTAACGCCATTAGTCAGGAGGGATTTACCTGGTCTTGGGAAGGTGCGACCGACAAGTGTCAATAATGGTGGGATCATCAAGTGGAGATTGAACCCTTCAAATACGAGATGAGGTTAGCGTGATAACTAGCGGTACAGTAGCCGCTTGCGGGTGCAGTCAGCCAATCAGGTTAGGACTCTGGTACGCTGGAACTTGACGATGGATTTGAGTGCTGACGGGACAGGGCCTGGATCGTATAGACAGGATGTAGCGTTGCTTAGAAAGCTAGCAGATTATTGAGAAATCGAATAAGTTCTTCGGCCCCTACAAATTTAGCACTGTAATCCCTTTTATCCGACTGAGGGCAGCAGGCTTGATATTAGTGGTGGATTTGCTTGGAGAGTAGGACATGGAAATTTAAAAAGATTGGAGCTGGTAGGATTCGAACTGGCATCTCAACAGCCTAGATAGAACCTAAATTATTCTGAAAGCTTTGGGGCATCTAATTTGTGCATATCATCATCGAGCTGAGTATTTTACCATTAAACCACAACCCCCAATTTAATTCGTTTATATTCAAGTTTATCCTATTTCGATACATACGACTAACTACCATCTACTCACTGACAGAAGAACTTGCAATCTGGGAGTAATAAGCGAGAACCCCTGAGTCCTTCACAAGCACAATTCTGCCTTGTTCAGCTTTTCCTGTCTCTTCTATTTGATACACAAGTCCGCAAAATACCTTATCATCAAATACTGTATTCAAACTACCATAGATTTTAAAAGTCTATAGTTTCGCTTATTATTAAATTTTTTTATTATATTATATATTTATATATATTATAATATTTTTAAAAACAAAAAACCCTTTTCCTTATATTGATTTTAATTTTTAATATATTTTAATTTATTTACAATAATAAATTAAATTAAAACTCTAGATTTTTGTATATAATATATAATATATATAATATCTAAATTTTAGATTCATATTAGCTTTTTAAAAGAAATTTTACATAAGTTTTTGAATTTTTATCTAAGAATTAATTTATAATGTCCAAAATCGGCATTATTATAGCTCTTTTGATCATGTGAAATTGTCACAGAGCTACGCGGCATAGACGGTAAAAATGCAGTAGACTCTATTCTTAGACTAATAGGTACAGAAGAAGGTCTACGACAGCGTCGGACGAGCTCAAAACTATGAATCCCTACATAAGCAGGTTAGCCGTAGTAGGCTGCCTACGGGGCCGTGACAGAAATAAAGCAGATTGATAGTCAAGTAGTCCTAAGTGGCTATACAAAAGAATAAACGGACATTTGTACGAGTAACTTAGTCTACTCTATCCTCATCGATTCCAACGAAGCCGTTAGATCCCACTTGACAAATGCTGCAGGCATCTGCCAGAATCCATTCAACGTAAATGCTCCCCAATGATATGGAGTGCGCCTTCCACTGCTCGCAGCTTCCTCTTTTCCCAGCTCCAACAAAGTTTCCTGGAGCACTTTGGCAAGATCTCTCACACGAGAGCCTTCGCTGTTCTTCAATTCTTCTGCTTTCTCGAGATTCGCATAGAAGAGACTACTAAACTGAATTCCATCCACGTTATCGATTGCCCACAGCGTGGAGATAACGGAGGTTGCACCAGCGTACAAGAAGGCAGTCGATAAGCCGAAAAGGTCATCTGTATCTTTGCTATGCGAGTCCCCACTGCGACAAGCTACCAAAACAACCAGTGCCGCAGCGTGCAGCGCAGCTTGAAAGATTTGCTCAGTGGTGAGCTTCTCCTGTGACGGTTTGTGCAGATCGTCGAGCCGTAGGCTTTGTTCGGCTGGATTTTCAAGGAAGTCACAATGTCCATGATAGAAAATCATGGTTGCGTCAGTTATGGCCGCAATTGCCTGTTGCGTTGAGATGTGGCTTTCTGAGATGGCTCTTGTATTCAGAAGTTTTTCAAGCTGAGAGAGCAAGGCTGGCGACTGCATACTTTCTTGAAGAGGGTTTAGGATGGCCCCTTTATAGCTCATATTCGCTTCTTTCGCCACTTCGTCAACATTCAGCTTACAACGCTGAAGGACAGAGAGGCTTTGACAATATAGTACAGGATTCCGCTCAATTAGAAGCTTACTGGAGTAGCTCAGAAGATGGAGCGGAATGCAATAGAGGTCTTTTGTAGGACACAGGACTATCGTGTCACTAGGTCTTGTGTTAGCGCTGATAGCTTCGACGAGCGGATCTAGTTCGGCAAGATTAGCCCAGGAATCATCAGTATTTAAAGGTTTATCCTGTGCCAAGTTTTCCTTTGCCCATTTCTTAATCGTTTCAACTGATAAGTTAATTTGAGAAAATATGGGAGGTTGAGCACTACGATATATCGCAATCCAGGTCTCAACACCTCCAAGATAGAAGTACGACACGAGAGCGACGTTGGGACCAATTCGAGTCAACATACTTTCGATGTCCGCTTGGGTAGCAGGAGTTCCATCCCGCAGGGCGACGATCTCTTGCAGTGATACTTCTGCCTCTATACGTCCTCTCAACTGCTGGAGCTCTTCGCGATATTTCATCTCTTCAGCAGGGCGGTGAGCTGCTCCAGCTGCCTCTAGTTGAGAAATTAGTCTCTGCTCGTTGGTGAGAAAATTCTGATAGCTGGATCCAGTTGTAGACATCGCAAGCAACCGTTTTGGAATCCTTGCACCAATTCCCATCTCGTCGAGAAGCGTCCTTGCTTTTGATCGTTCTATCCAGAGAGAAAGCTGCGCAGCTTTTTGGCGTACTACGTCTTCAGCTTCTGGCGAGTCATCTGCCTTCCTAGTGAACAAAGCCTTTCTGTATGCACCCACGCAGCCGACAATGGCAGACATGTATACAATGGGTTGCATGAGCTGTTGCGTTTGAGCTTGTTTTGCACGAAAGTCGCTTGCGTCGAGGGCTTTCTTGAATTGTGACGCAGCTGCGTTCCGTCTCATCTTACAGTATATTTGATCAGCTTCTTCGTAGAAGACCAACGAGGCATCAGGCTCTATGGAGTTGAACAGCTGATTCCTCCTGAAGGCAACGTAGCCTCGAGACCGCAAATTCATATGAAGCCATTCAAGTCTACCTAAAGCTCGGTAGTGATCGCAGACTGTTTTCCCTAGCACTCCCATATGCTCTTGTAGCATCTGGTCAGTCAGTCGACCTGACGCTATTGCCGTCTGCGAATTGGAAAGGATGACTATACCCTCCATGAGGTTTTGTTTAGCCATTATTGGGTCGTCAACTCCTCGAGCAGCAGGCACGATGCTCTCCAGAATTCTAATCTTTCTCTCATTTGCTTTGATGAGAGCTTCGTACAGGTCATCACTAACCTTGGCACCGGCATGAGAGAAGACGTCTGCGACCTTTCGACGGAGCGAGAAGAGTCTCGACAATAGCAACATTTTCAGGGTGAAGTGTCTTGCCTCTTCGAAGCTCGCTTGGCAACGTTGTCTGAGCCACGATTCTAGGGCTTCTGCATGGGTGCTCCATTCGCTTTCTGGGGCAGGCGACTCCTTACTGCCGTAAAGTTTCTCCACTACTTGTTTGCAAGCAGGAGTAACCTCTTCTCCGATGAAGATAGGAGTTTGATACTGTGAAATAAAGTCATCTACTGACATGGATTCGGTCCCAAACATAGCAGGAAAATCGACAGATGATAATCTTCCCATTGAAGTTTCCATAGCCGCCCAATTGAGGCACACTCTCACAGTGTTTTCAAGCATCACTTGATTGTCGTCGTCAACAATCTCCAACTGGTAGTACTCGGAGCTCAGCGCAGCCTCTCGAGTCAGAACAAATTTGCCGTCCGATCTCTTTTTGGCGTAAGGACACTGGGGCTGAAATTCTTGCTTAAGCTCGCGAAAGTTCCTCTTGTTGACGCGATCGCCGATTCTTCCGGCATTGTTCTCTGCGTGTCCTGCAATAGCGGCCATCACAAATGGCACCTTAAAAGTACTCTTATTCTCTGTCAAGAAATCGTTGACGTACTTCATGTACTCCTTTGACTTTCCCAAAGCCAAGAATGGTAACCCAAAATGCTCAAGCGAGATGCCGACCCAGAATGCTGACTTCATTGTGTCTTTCTCGAGCTGGAGTCGCCGTATGATGGTAGCATGATAGTATTCTTGTTCTTTCTTCAGATCTTTCGCGCCAGCTCTAAACGACTCGCGACTGGTAAGGCCGGAGTTGGTAAGATTCTGGCGAACTCGCGGATAGTCGCGATTTGCCAGAGCAAGATCTGCCAGCTTGACATATCCAACAGCACGTTCATACAAATCGGACGGTAAATTCAGCCTGTACTCCAACATTTGGACTTGAAAAGTAGAAGAAGGACAGCTGAGCCCTTGAACTTTAAGGTTTCCGAGGAGTTCCTTGCACTTTTGGAGCCGGCAACGCGCGTCTTGGTGCATGTCCCTACTCACAAGGAGACTGCAAAATGACAGCTGCGCTGCAAGTACGCGATGGATGTCAGATGGTTGCTTCGATGCGACCACATTTTCACATACACGATCGTACTCTTGCAACTGCTTTTCGAAGTCGGCCCTGTCTGGTGCAGAATGCAAGTCGAGGAGCGAAAGCCGCAATACAGAATTCAGACGACCTTGCTCTTTGAATAATTTGGCTACAAATCGAAGTTCGTCCTCATTGGATTCATCGTTCGAGAAGTAGGAATCGTTTGGAAGGTCCTGTGCGAAGTTTGACTGTGTCTTGCACAAGTCCAGAAGCTGTCGATATTCGAGAATGCAGCGAACCTACTAACACGTCAGTCGAGTTTCAATACCTCTGGACAGTAATAACTGGCCTCGATGTCAGTAGCTTTGTTCAGATCGAATCCAGTGACGTCTACCTTGTCTAACATTAACATATCATACATAGAGTCGAGCGAACCCCGAGAACGTATGATAGCATCTGCTGCGAGTACTCTAAGGAGGGTGAATTCGTTGCCAATTTCCGTGGTCCATTCAGAAGGATCTTCTAA
>Ga0182030_10021710_pt1 | contig 12008 bp, 11 predicted proteins | sample 812S3MmetaG_FD_121299 | JGI IMG/M metagenome (GOLD analysis project Ga0182030, IMG submission 121299) | Permafrost microbial communities from Stordalen Mire, Sweden - 812S3M metaG (Illumina Assembly) | ecosystem: Environmental > Terrestrial > Soil > Wetlands > Permafrost | place: Sweden...
AGAGCAGCTACCAGCTTCTAGCTAGTAGCTCATTCCCAAGGAACGAAGCGACCACTCCCCGAACTCACAAACCAAGCTAGAAGCTAGAGGCTAGAAGCTCAAAATGACAGAAGGCAAGCGCCAAAGCATCCCGTTAACTGAAGGCCCCAATCGCGCCGCCGCGCGCAGCTATCTGCGCGGCGTCGGATTCTCGAAAGAGGACCTGCACAAGCCCATCATCGGCGTCGCCAACACCTGGACCGAGATTGGCACCTGCAACGTCCATCTGCGCGACGTGGCTGAAGCCGTTAAGCAAGGTATCCGCGAAGCTGGTGGCACGCCGATGGAGTTCAACACTATCACCATCTCCGACGGCATCACCATGGGTACGCAGGGCATGAAGGCCTCGCTGGTGAGCCGCGAAGTGATCGCCGATTCGGTCGAGTTGGTCGCGCGCGGCAACCTCTTCGACGGCATCGTCGGCATCGGCGGATGCGACAAGAACATGCCGGGCATCATCATGGCTCTCTGCCGCCTCAACATCCCCGGCATCATGCTTTATGGCGGGAGCATTGCCCCCGGCAAACTCGCCGGTCCCAACGGCACGACGAAAGACATTACGATTCTCAACGTCTTTGAGGCCATCGGCTCGCACGCCGCCGGTCGCATCGACGATGCAGGCCTTGAAGCTGTAGAAGCCGCAGCCTGTCCCGGCGCTGGAGCCTGCGGCGGCCAGTTCACCGCCAACACCATGGCCATGGCCGCGGAGATCCTCGGCATCAGCCCCATTCAGCTTTCCGGCGTCCCTGCGACGAGTCCCCTCAAGCACGAAGCCTCGCGTCAGGCCGGGCACATTTTGATGAAGGCCGTCCGCGACAATCGCCGCCCGTCGGACATTATCACGCGCGCCTCGATCGAAAACGCCATCGCCGCCATTGCCGCTTCCGGCGGATCAACCAACGGAGTACTGCACTTCCTGGCCATTGCGCGCGAGATGGGCATCCCTCTTAACATCGACGACTTCGACAAGATCAGCGATAAGACTCCCTTCATCTGCGACCTCTCGCCCGCCGGCAAGTACGTTGCCTCGGACTACCAGGCCGCCGGCGGTTCGCGATTGCTGGCCCTGCGCATGTTGGACGCCGGCCTGCTCAACGGCGACGCCCTCACCATCAGCGGCAAGACCATCGGCGAAGAAGCCGCCGAAGCCTTTGAATCCCTCGATCAGCAGGTCATCAAGACTTTTGAAAACCCCATCAAGCCGCACGGCGGTTTGGTCATCCTCAAAGGCAATCTCGCCCCCGAAGGCTCGGTGATGAAGATTGCCGCAGCCGACCGCGCCGAGCACCGCGGCCCCGCTCGCGTTTTTGATTCCGAGGACGATTGCTTTGCCGCAGTGCAGGCGCAGCAGATCAAACCGGGCGATGTGCTGGTCATCCGCTATGAAGGCCCCAAAGGCGGTCCCGGCATGAGAGAGATGCTGCAAGTTACTGCTGCCGTCAGCTCCAACGCTGAATTGAGCGCTCACGTCGCGCTTCTGACCGACGGCCGCTTCTCTGGCGCGACACGCGGATTCACGGTCGGCCACGTCGCCCCGGAAGCCTTCGTCGGCGGACCCATCGCAGCCGTCCGCGAGGGCGACATCATCCATTTCGATATCGCCAACCGTAAGCTCACTCTCGAGGTCTCAGAGGAAGAGATTGCCGCGCGTCTCGCAAACTTCAAGGCTCCCGAACCGCGCTTCAAAAAAGGCGTCTTCGCCAAATACGTGAAGACCGTAAGCAGCGCCAGCGAAGGCGCAGTCACATCCTAACGCAATCGAGCGTCGAGGCTTTGTGAAAGGGCACGGCTTCAGCCGTGCCGAAACCACCAACCAACCATCCCGGGCTTTAGCCCCTGAGGTAACAGCAATGCCCAAGTGGATACCGAAGGACATGGAATGGTTTCTGGCGGAATTGATTCAGCAATTCACCTACGTAGATGGAAGTCATTCTGTTTACGTAAACACGATACTTGTGAATGCTAACTCTCTTGAGAAGGCCTATGAGAAAGCACTCAAATTTGGTCAGGCCTACAACGAAACCTTTACGAATACCGATCAAGAGGAAGTCAAGGTTTCTTTTGCTGGTTTACGGGATCTCTTTCTGATCTATGAAAAGCTCGAAGATGGAGCGGAGGTTCTCTACTCGGAGTACGAAGACATCACCGAAGAACAAATTGCAGCCATGGTCACTCCAAAGGAGAAACTCGCAGCATTCTTAACACATGGGACAGAAGACAGCGAGAAAGTCTCTCCGAATCAAGAGGAGGCACTGAAATGACAAGCTTGAATGAAAAAGACAACGACGCGCACCTCAACAACACCACCCGCCTCACCGGCGCAGAAATCCTCTGGGCCACGCTCGTCGGCGAGGGCATCCACGAAGTCTTCGGCTACCCCGGCGGAGCCATCCTGCCCGTCTACGACGCGCTGCGCAAGTTCCCTATCCGCCACATCCTCGTACGCCACGAGCAGGGCGCCTCGCACATGGCCGACGGCTACGCGCGCGCTTCGGGCAAGGTCGGCGTAGCGATTGCCACCAGCGGGCCCGGAGCGACCAACCTCGTCACGGGCATCGCTACGGCCATGATGGACTCGATCCCGATGGTCTGCATCACCGGCCAGGTCTCGAGCAAGGTGCTCGGTTCAGACGCCTTCCAGGAAGTCGACATTACCGGCATCACGCTGCCCATCACCAAGCACAACTTCCTCGTCACGCGCCCGGAAGACATTGCGCCTGCCGTCCGCCACGCCTTCCAGATTGCCAAATCCGGTCGACCCGGCCCGGTGCTGGTCGACATCACCAAGGATGCGCAGCAGAACTCCGCCATCTTCGACTTTGAAGGCGCCAAGCCCAAGCCCTATACGCCGCACCCCATGTTGTCCGTTCTGGAAACAAGCCTTCAAGAAGCCGCAGGCCTTATTCGCAACGCGCAGCGCCCGGTGATCCTTGCCGGCCACGGCATTCTGCAATCGAATGCAGGCGAGCAGATCCGCACCCTCGCCGAGCGTATGCAGATCCCGGTCGGCACCACGCTGCTCGGCCTCGGTGCCTTCCCTGCTTCGCATCCTCTCAACCTCGGCATGATGGGCATGCATGGCGAGTCGTGGGTAAACGACGCAATCCAGCAAGCTGACCTGCTGATCGCCTGCGGCATGAGGTTCGACGACCGCGTGATCGGCACCGCCACCACCTACGCCGTCAACGCAAAGAAGATTCACATCGAAATTGACCCGGCCGAGATCAACAAAAACATCCAAGCCGACGTTGCCCTGATCGGCGACTTGCGGCAGGTGCTCGAACAACTCCTGCCGCTACTGCCCGGTCGCGACGGGGCGGCGTGGCTCAATTCCATCGCTGCCAGCAAAGGCGACGCGGCGGTTCGCGACATCAAGAATCTCCCCGACAACGGCCACCTCTACGCAGCGCATGTGATGCATGACCTCTGGCGCATCACCGAGGGCAAGGCGATCGTCGCCACCGACGTTGGCCAGCACCAGATGTGGGAGGCGCAGTATTACCGGCACGACTACCCGCGCACGCTCATCACCTCCGGCGGTCTCGGGACCATGGGCTTTGCGCTACCTGCCGGCATCGGCGCCAAAGTAGCCTGTCCGGATAAGGAGGTCTGGATCATCGCCGGAGACGGCGGCTTCCAGATGACTGCCTGCGAACTCGCCACCATCGCCCAGGAGAAGCTCAACGTCAACATCGCCATCATCAACAACGGCTACCTCGGCATGGTCCGCCAATGGCAGGAGTTCTTTTACGAGAAGAACTACGAGTCCACCCCGCTGGTCAGCCCGGACTTCGTCAAGCTAGCCGACGCCCACGGTATTCCCGGCCTCGCCGTCCGCACCCGCGCCGACCTCGAATCCGCCGTCCAGACTGCGCGCAGCCATCCGGGCGCATTCCTGCTCAACTTCCTCGTCGAGCAGGAGGATTCGGTATACCCGATGATCCCCAGCGGCGCTGCGCTGCACGAAATGATCCGCCGGCCTGAATACACACCCGGTCACAACCCGCTCCTGGAGCGCCCGGAAGACCAATAGCGAGTGTGGAGTGTGAAGTGTGAAGTGTGATTTTGCTTTTCACACTCCACACTTCACACTTCACACTTGCCTTTCACTGAAAGGCTCGTATGCTGCACACCTTCATCGCCTATGTCGAAGACAAGCCCGGCGTCCTGACCCGCGTCGCGTCTCTCTTCCGCCGGCTGAACATCAATATCGTGTCGCTCACCGTAGGCCACAGTGAGCGCAGCGGAATCTCGCGCATGACCATCGTCGCCAACCCGCCCGACCATGCCGGAGACCGCGCTCCCGACCGCATCCGCGCCAGCCTCTATAAACTGGAAGACGTGATCGAAGTCGACGACATCGGCAAGGCTCCCAACGTCACCCGCGAACTGGCGCTGATCAAGGTAGCCGCCACCGCGCACAACCGTTCGCATATCTTTGAACTGGCGGAAGTCTTCCGCGCCCGCATCGTCGATCTCGCTCCAGAGTCGCTGATGATCGAAATCACCGGCGTCGAAAGCAAGATTGAAGGACTCATCCAGGTGCTCAACGAAACCGAAGACCGCGTCCTCGAAGTCTGCCGCAGCGGCAAGATGACCATGCGCCGCGGCAAGCATTCGAGCGGTGTCCTTAAAGCGATGGGCATCGGCAACGAAGCAGCCCCAAAACCGGAGATGGCTCCCGACAACTTTGCCGACAACATTTAAGTTGCTTCACCTGAAGTTTTGAAAGGGCGCGGCTTCAGCCTCGCCGTATGCAGTAGGAAACAAGGGGTATGGGCTTCAGCCCGTACATAAGATCGCAAATCTACGCGGGCTGGAAGGTCGGGGCTTTAGCCTCGACAACATCCCCTGAGGTTTAGCTTTAAATCAGCGGAACTTAACCACAAAGGAAGTAACAAACACATCATGGCCAAGACCTACTACGATCACGACGCAGACCTCTCCCTGATCCAGGCGAAAAAAGTCGCCATCATCGGCTACGGCTCCCAGGGACACGCTCACGCCCTCAACCTCAAAGATTCCGGCGTCGAAGTCCGCGTCGGCCTCGCCGAAGCCAGCAAATCCCGCGCCAAAGCCCAGAAGGCCGGCCTCGAAGTCGGCACCCCGGCCGAAGTCACCAAGTGGGCCGACGTGGTCATGATCCTCGTTCCCGACCAGACGCAGGGCAAGCTCTACGCTGATGAAATCGCACCCAACCTTGCCGACGGAAAGCTGCTGCTCTTCGCCCACGGCTTCAACATCCGCTACGACTGCATCGTTCCCGCCCCAGGGATCGACGTGGCTATGGCCGCGCCCAAGGCCCCCGGTCACCGCGTCCGCGAAGTCTTCACCGAAGGCGGCGGTGTCCCCGGCCTCATCGCCGTCGAGCAGGACCCAACCGGCACGGCGCACGCGCTCACCCTCAGCTACCTGAAAGGCATCGGCTGCACCCGCGCCGGCGTACTTGAAACCACCTTTACCGAAGAGACCGAAACTGACCTCTTCGGCGAACAGGCCGTACTCTGCGGCGGCGTCAGCCATCTCATCAAAGCAGGGTTTGAAACCCTCGTGGAAGCCGGCTACCAGCCCGAAAGCGCCTACTTCGAAGTCCTCCACGAACTCAAGCTCATCGTCGACCTCATCTACCGCGGCGGGCTGGCCTACATGCGCTACTCCATCTCAGACACCGCCGAGTGGGGCGACTACGTCAGCGGCCCTCGCGTGATCAACGACGAAAGCAAGAAAGCGATGAAGGCCATCCTGACCGACATCCAGGACGGAACCTTCGCAAAGCGCTTCCTCGCTGACCAGAACTCCGGCCGCAAAGAATTCCAGGCCTTCCGCGACGCCGAAGCCGCCCACCCAGTCGAAGCCATCGGCAAGAAGCTCCGCGCCAGCATGCCCTTCCTCGACCCAGTTACGGTTGAAGAAGTCTCCAAGACCCGGTAACACTTGGCTACAACAAATCCGACGTGGTTCCATCTAGGCCGAACACTCATAGACGCTTAGAGGGAGCCACGTCAACCGAAAGAGGGACAGGTTGCATGGCAGACGAAACAGCCCAACACGGATCAGGCGAGTTTGATTCTTGGCACTTTCGGCGCGGTTCTAAGCAATCCTATCTTGTGGAAGCTCTTGAACAAGGTAACAAGTCAAAGGATACGATTCTGTCAGAGTATTCCCATAGGTTTTCGGAATCGCGTCGCGATTCCGAAGTTAAGAGCACGTTCGACGTATTTTTCACGGATTTCCCAAAACTCTTCCGTTCCGGATCAGCATCGCGTTCGATGAGGATTCTTGTAAACGAACATGGACACTGTTATCTAGACACAGAACGGGCAGCGGTGGTGAAAGCAGCAATCGCAAAAGGTTTCCTCAAGGAAATCAACGCCATCCCGATTGGTAAAATCTCGGAAACCGATCGAATTGCTATAGAATCGGCGATGGAAAAATTTCGTATCCCGCGAAAATAGCCTCTGAGACGATCACCAACAGCTCAGGCAATCCTCCACATGTGTTTGGGCGATAACCGCGCTATCTTCCAAGATATAGCCACCATCCACATCACCGAAGCCGAAGCAGCCCGCGACCTCCCCGCCCTGCTCGCCAACGTCCACGCCAATCGAGCCTAAGACTCAGGAATCCCCTTCAAAGCGTGCTGAACATCCCGCCCACCGTAGAGTACTCGCACGATCTGAACCGAATCTTCGGCGACCCGAAACAAAATCGAGACGCGACGCTCAAATCCAACAACCCTGAGCTCTGGGTCCCGATCCGAGACGGGGTTGCCTCTTTGCGGGGCGGTCGCGAGAGCACGACAGGCGGCTTCAACACGCTGAATGTACAGCAGTGCCGAGTCATCGCTGAAACGGCGCTCTAGGTATCGATATAGCAAGACAAGGTCACGTCGCGCCTGTGGTCGAAATCGAACCGGAAAGGTCTTCACGCAGCAGGCTTGGCCTTTCCCGCCCGGTGCATCGCATAAATCTCCGCAAACACCTCATCTGCCGGAATATCCGGTCCCGGTTCCGCCAGCGATTCCTCCGCCAACGCCACCAACCATGCATCCTCTTCAGCATCACCCTGATCGAACACCCGCAGAGCCGCCCGGATCACCTCATCCGGAGTTGCATACGATCCATCCTTGACGCGCTCCTCCACCACCCGCATCTGATCGCCCAGATCCACCAGCAGCGTGCATCGGCCAGCCTCCATACGACCCTCCATTGCCAAAATTGTACGCCCCTCAGCGGCCTCCGCCCGCTTGTAAGGGAGTTGCATCCAGGGCAATCGCATGCAGAGAAATTGGTGCCGACAGGCCGGGCCATGCCCTGATCTTGGCCTGGCGCAATAAAATGAGCAGCAATTTCCAGCAAACGGCAAACTGTCAAAATACACTCTGTCTCACACGAGGGGTGCACCCCAAATTCGTGTCAAGCAAATTTGTTGTAAGCCATTTGTTTCTAGTCATATAGGGATGCGTTGAATTATCGCGAAAAAGAGCACAATGAAGTGCGGGTAGAAATGCGGCAACCAACTTTCTCCTGCTGCAAAGCTCCAGGTCGAGGCGAAAGGAGACAAAAGGTGCGCCAAATATGGCCCTAAAGTACGCCTAAAGTGCGCTTAAGCGCACCGAAAATTGCTCGTATCTCAATGATTCTGTTGGCGATAGGCCAATAAATATGGGGACCACCCTGGGTTGCAGCCCATTTTGAAAGTCATTCATGGATCCAAGCCGGGCCATAGTTGATGCGACTGCCCCGGAGTCGCATCTGAAACCCACGCTTTACCGTCACCCGAAGCGCAAAAAGGCCCGGACTGAAAATTGCTCCTCAATCCAGGCTCTTTTTGGAAAAACGCAATTCCGGCCGCCGCTTCCCAGCGGCAGCGCCTATTTGCTGTCTCCATCGTGGTCCACGTCGGCCGCCGGCGAAGCGGATCGAGCGGCCGAACTGATTGTTACCGTGTCCGGTTGCAGGGTTGCGGCAGACGACGTTGTCGCTGGCGGAGGAGTTACGGGCTTTGCAACCACAGTAGTGGCTGGTGCGGGACTGGAAGGACCGATTGGTGCGATACTCATGTGTATCCTTTCTAATTTCCTTATCGGCGACCCGGAGCGGGGCTTCAGTTCTGTGGCGCACCCTTACCAGAGTTTCATTTCCAAGCCACTTGGCTCCAATTTTCAGGCGCGCAGACGGCCTTTGCGAATGCGAACGCCCAATGTTTCGGAGCCGGCATCTCCCGCAACCTGCACCGAAATACCTGACCGCCCCTGACCCGCGCCATTTTGGAATCGAAACCTGGAACCGCGCAATCTAAACTCGCGTATTCCACACAACGAACGAACGAGACTCTCCCCACACAGTATCCGATACACTAAATCTCAGGCTAGGACAGCCGCACAGATGCCGAACACCATTCCCCCCTCCATGATCCCTGAGACGCCTACCCCGGTACCGGTGATCATGGCAGCGCTCGACAAAATCGCGCCACTCCAGGGTCTGCCCGCGCAGGACCGGGAGTGGCTCGCGACCCATGGCCAGGAAATCCGCGCCAAAGCCGGCGAAGTCCTCTTTGAAGAAGGCGAACCCGCCGAGCAGATGATGCTCATCCTCAAAGGCGAAGTCCACGTCCGCCGCTCCCGTGGCGGCCCGATGGCGCTGTTCATCGGTCGCAGCGGCCAGATGACCGGCCTGCTCCCATTTTCACGGATGACAAGTTGGGGAGGGCAGGGCTTCGCGGCCCACGACGTCTGGGCCATCGTCTTCCATAAGTCCATCTTTCCGGAGATGCTCACGGCGATCCCTTCCTTCGCGCAGCGCGTCATTTCCACGCTTCTCGATCGCGTTCGGGAGGTCACCCGCATTGAGCAGCAGAGCGAAAAGCTCACCGCCCTCGGCAAGCTCTCCGGCAATCTGGCCCACGAGTTGAATAACCCGTCCTCCGCCGCCCAGCGCGCCGCCAGCGGCATTCTCACCGAACTGCGTGCCGTCAGCGACGGACGCTACCGGCTCGTCAGCCTCTGCCTCACTCCAGAACAGGTGCTCGCCGTGCAAGACTGGGAGCGCGAAGTCCGCGCCAGCTCCCTGGAGCATCTCGACCGGGAACAAATCGACGTCGCAGCCCGCGAAGACCAGATCGGTTCCTGGATTCAGCAGCACGGCTTTCAGGAAGCCTGGCAGATCGCCCCCGAACTCGCCGAACTAGGCGTCGAGGCCACCGACCTCGAACCGCTCCTCACTTTCCTCAAGCCCTCTGCCATCCAGGTGGTTCTGGAACAGTTCGCCTCCGCAATCCGCGCCGAAAATTACGCGCAGGCCATGCTCAACTCCACCAGTCGCATTTTCGACCTGATCAGCGCCATCAAGACGTACTCCTACATGGACCGCGCGCCGATCCTTGAAGTGGATGTGTGCGCCGGAGTGGATGCGACCATCCAGATGCTCCAGTCGCGCATGGCGCAGATCAACGTGGTTCGCCAGTACGAGCAGGATCTGCCCACTATCAGCGCCTACGGCAGCGAGCTAAACCAGGTTTGGACAGTCTTGATTGAAAACGCCGTCGAAGCCCTGGCCAAAGTCGACCGCAGCGACAATCCAGAGCAAAAGGGCTGCCTGCGTGTCGTCTGCAAGCAGGAAGCCGACATGATCCTCGTCGAGGTCTGGGACGACGGCCCCGAGATCCCGAAAGACCTCCAGGACCGCATCTTCGAGCCATTTTTCACGACTAAGGCGCCCGGCCAGGGCCTCGGGCTGGGCCTCGACAACGCCATGCGCATCGTCCGCAAGCATCGCGGACACTTGGGAGTGCGCTCGGAAGACGGCCTCACCTGCTTCCGTGTCCGGCTGCCGATCAACCAGCTCCAGGCTTATTGACGGCGTTTCGCATTTTTTTGGCTTTTCTTATCGGATTCTGGCGTGAGAGTTGGGCGCTGCGGAGAATCGCCAGGTTGTCCCGCAGCGCTTAGCATTCCGCTATTGGAGTAGTGCACAGCGCCCGGAACAACAACGCCTCATTCTCGCGAACGGCTTCATCCGCGCGCGCACGCTCCAGCGCCATCTTGATCGTCGCGTGCAACTCCCGGTCCAAAAACGGCTTGATTAAATACCCGTAAGGCCGCGTATCGCTGGCACGTTTCAGCGTGGAGTCTTCCGAATAAGCGGTCAGGAAAATCACAGGAATATGCAGATAGCGTGGAATTCTGGCTGCCGTTTCGATACCGTCGATGTCGCCCTGAATATGAATGTCCATCAGAATGATGTCGGGGAAAACCTCTTCAATCATCTTCAGAGCCTGCTCACCGGCAGTCGCAATCCCAGCCACGACATGGCCCAGTTTGGTCAACTCATGGCGCAGATGCATCGCAACCACAGCCTCGTCTTCCACGATCAGAACGCGCGTTCCCGCCACCGGCGGCGCCACCGTTGCAGATTGAGTCACAGATTCAGTCAAACTCTCCATAGTCAAACCCTCGCCCTTCCTATGTTGCCGTCTGCGGGGAAAGCTGCGCGCCAGTGGCCTTCGTCGCCTATAAGGCCTGCCGCACGCGACCTACGGTTCCCGCCTTCTCCATCTATCGGCAGGAGTCGGAAAGACTTAACTTCCAAGAAGAAAATCCCAAATCAAGTCAAATCCTTGGTAATAAGCCGCACCTTGCGCCCAAATTCCGTTCCGTAGTTTCAGCACGAACTCTGCGTCAAACCCGCTCCCGCCCTTCCCGCAGCAACAATCGGAGGGGTCGCGTTTGCTGTTTTCAGCGGAAAGCTGACCAAAAATCGAGTGCTCATGCATTCAACCGCCGTTCGCTCCGACCGTCCCTGGCTTCCGCCTCTCCCCACTCGCTCTATTTCAACCGTGCCGCCGAGTTGACCGGCCAGCATGGATACCAACTGCACCCCCAGCGTCTCCGACCGCTCAAAGCTAAAGTCCTCCGCCAATCCGACTCCGTCATCCTCCACCGTCAACGCCGCGAGCCCGTTCTGTCGCTGCAAAAAAGTGATCTGGATCGTTCCCCGCCTCCCATCGGGAAACGCATGCTTCAAGGCATTCGAAATCAGCTCATTCACAATCAGTCCACAGGGAACTGCCGCATCGATCGGCAGCCGCACCTCGGCTACATGAAACTCCAGCGCGATCTGGCCCGGATGAATGCTGTACGACTGCACCAGCGTGGGTACAAACGACTGTAAGAAGGCGTTAAAATCCACCTCCGCAAAATCCTTCGACTGGTAGAGCGTCTGGTGAATCAGCGCCATCGACCGCACCCGGTTCTGCGTCGTTATCAGCATCTCGCTCACCACCGGGTCCTGAATCCGAGCCGCCTCCAGGTTGAGCAGGCTCGACACCACCTGCAGGCTATTCTTCACGCGATGATGGATCTCGCTCAGCAACAGATCCTTCTCTTGCACACGCCGCTCCAGCTCCCGATTCGTCAACCCTGCTTTGCTCAATAACCGAAACCGCTCGATCGCATACTTCAGCGCCCTGGGTAACGCGCGGTTTTCAATCTGCCCCTTCACGAGGTAATCTTGCGCCCCTTCCAGCATCGCCTCGGCAACTGCTGCGTCGTCGTCCCGGCCCGTCAACACCACCAGCGGAACGTCGGGCGCCAGCTTGCGCACGCGCCTCACTGTTTCCATGCCGTTCTCGTCCGGCAGCCCAAGGTCGAGAAGCACAATGTCCACACCTCCCTTGGCCAGATAGTTCAACGCCAGCCCCAGCCGCGGCAAATTCACAATTTCAAAACTCCCCGGTCGCTCGGTCGAAAACATTTCGCGCAACAGGCGCACGTCGCCGGGATTGTCTTCCACCAGCAGAATGCGAAGCGGTTCAAGGCTCATGCGTTCAACTCCTGCGGATACTTCACCACGGTCAGCCAATACTTCTCGATGCCTTGGACGACCTCCAGAAAACCCTCCAGATCCATCGGCTTTGAGATATACGAGTTGGCATGAAGCTCATAGCTGCGATTGATGTCTGTCGGCGAC
>Ga0182030_10021711_pt1 | contig 12007 bp, 5 predicted proteins | sample 812S3MmetaG_FD_121299 | JGI IMG/M metagenome (GOLD analysis project Ga0182030, IMG submission 121299) | Permafrost microbial communities from Stordalen Mire, Sweden - 812S3M metaG (Illumina Assembly) | ecosystem: Environmental > Terrestrial > Soil > Wetlands > Permafrost | place: Sweden...
CGGGAATCGAATTCATGGTCCCGGACAAATACCGGTTGGAACCTGTTTGGGTTTGCGTCACTTTGGGGGCGCTGATTTACTCCGGCCACACCGTTCTCGCCATCCCCGGCTTGAAGTTCGACGCGACCAACCTCACCAACCTGGCCACCACACCCGTCGCCGACCTCCAGAACTTCAAACATCTGGAACGGCCCAAAGAATGGAACATCCCCAGTCTGAAGGCACTTTTTGAATTGATGGACCTGTCGCCCGGAATGGCCGTCTTTGTGACGCAAGGCAGCATTGAACCCGTCCAGCAACTTCACAAAGCGATCAACGAGCGGGTTGAAAAACTCGTTCACGCTGGCCAGCAGCTTGGCAACGGCATTCCATTCTGGGGGCAGAATTTGTTGACGGCGGCGGAAGGGGAGAAGATTTCCACCTTGCTCACCAAAGCCAAGGAATTTCTCGAAAGCCTGCAAGCCTACAACACTCCCGGCAAGCTCAAGAACTTCAAATACGACGCCGACGAAATCAAAGGCTTTCAAACCACTTTTGCCCGGCTCAAAGAAGTTGAGCAACTACAGGCATATTGCGTGGAACTCTCGCAATACACCCAATATCTCTCTTCAGCAGAATCCATCCTGCCGGAAAACAACCCGTGGGTGGCCGAGAGTCGGCAAAAGCGGACGGAGTTGCTTGGGGAAATCAGCAAGCCCGCCCAACGCGCTTCGGAATCGTTCAAAAGCGATGTCCTGAAGCAGTTGAAGAAACTCAAATCCGGTTACATCAAAATTTACCTGGAACTTTACCGGAAAGCCCGCTTGAGTCTGACCCAGGATAAGGGAAAACGTGACCTGCTACAAGATTACCGCCTAAAGCAGCTACGCCGGCTTGCTACGGTAAATTCGCTCAATTCCGTCCAATTGACCGAATTCGATAATCAAGTTGGCCGGCTCAAAACCGGCATGGTGCTCACGGAAAAGGACCTCGAAACCGATCCCAAGTCGGCAGACGGATTCTGGCCCAGCATGGAGGACACCAGCATTTCGTCCGAGGCACGGCTCAATGGGCTAAAGGGCGAATTGGAAAAAATTCACAAAGGATGGACCAAAAGCCTGCTCAATGACTTGGCTGATCCGGTCATCCAAAGCAATTTTGAATTGCTCAAAGGCCCGCAGAAAAAACTGCTGAAAGACTTCATGACGGCCAAGGAATTACCCGATGAAATCTCACAGGAATTTCTCACCGCCATTCAGCAAGCCCTGTCTGGCCTGGCAAAACTGCCTGTGCGACTTGACGACTTGAAAAAAGCGCTGTTCCCGGACGGCAGCCCGGCCACGCCCGCCGAGTTTAAGGAACGGTTGAATGCATATGTTGACCAGATTTTGAAAGGCCGCGATCCCGCCAAGGTGCGACTGGTGATTGAGTAACCAACTATGGACATTGAAATACCCAACGCGATAAAATTGTTCTTCCCGAATCCGTCATTGGTTCAGGTTCTTTATGAAGCATTGGCCAATTCGCTCGACGCGGGCGCAAAAAACATCTCAATAAATATTGAAATTCAGAGTTTTTCGTCGCCGGGCAGTCTCAAAATATCCGTAACCGATGACGGCGGCGGATTTACCGATGAACGGTTCGATCGATTCACACGGCTTTTGAATCCGCAAGACGCGTTCCACAAGGGTCTAGGCCGTCTCGTATTTCTTAACTATTTTGATCGAGTTGAAGTGATGAGCACATGGAGTTCCAATCTTCGCAAGTTTGTATTCTCAAAATCGTTTCGCGGTGAAAATACAGTCGAGAAATTGGAATTAGAAAAAAGTGGTTCAACAACTTTAACATTTACAAATTTTTCCGGTACTCGTGTAAAATCTTACGACGATCTAAAACCGGGAGCATTAAAAGCTAAATTCATAGAGCAGTTCTTGCCAACTCTGCTCGAATACCAGCGCAAGAATCTGCAATTCACAATCAAAATCGACCTCCAGACCGTGGAGAGCAATGCAGAAAAAGACTTCTTTTCCTCCGCCGAATCTATAACTAACGAAGATTTACCGTCCCTTGACTCCAAAATCATCAATGATCCTCTGTTGGACGCATTCGATGGTATCGAGATGCTTTATCAAATTAAAGCTGGCATGGGAGAACAATCCATATTAACGGCGGCAAGCATTGATGGCCGAGCCATACAGCTTGACCTTCTGCAACCTGCTTCAATCCCATTCAATCATTCAGCAACTTTTCTTTTCTTCTCGAAATTGTTCGAGGGAAAAGCTGACACAGCACGACAAAAATTGGTCCTCCCGGAAACAATCTCGGAAGCCGATCTCTTGCGCTTATTGAGAAAAGAAGTTGGAAGGGTTCTCGCTGATAAAATCCCACAGATCAACGAAAAAAACGTTCAGACGAAGGAACAATTCGAGAAACGATTCCCTCATTTATTGGGTTATTTTGAAGAGACAACTGTTGGCATCATTGATAAGGATGACGCTCTTGATATTGCCCAGCGCAAGTTCTTCAAAGCCCAAAAGGAAATACTCCAGTGCGATTCATTGGATGACACCACATACGAAAAGTCGCTTGAACTCTCGTCGCGAACGCTCACTGAATACATACTTTATCGCGACAAAATTATCCGACGGATGAAAGAAATGACGAATACCAACTCCGAAGCGGACATTCACAACTTAATCGCGCCGCGCTATGAGCAATTCAAACAAAACGGATTGGTAAATGACATCTATCGGAACAATGCATGGTTGCTAGATGATAAATTCATGAGTTTCCAGACCATATTGAGCGAAGCCCAAATGGATTCCGTTATTGAAGCTATCACCCTGAAGGAAGCACCACTAAAAGATGTGGGGAGACCGGATGTCACGATGATATTCTCGGCAGACCCTGAAAATTCAACTGCTGTGGATGTGGTTGTGGTTGAACTAAAGAAAATCACGAACGAAGAAAAGGACAATCAGTTTGTTATCAACCAACTGCTTACTCGCGCCAGAAAACTGGCCGCACATTGCCCCAACGCGCAACGGATTTGGTATTACGCAGTGATCCACATCAATGCTGAGATGGAAGAAAGTCTGCTGCAACAAAAGTTCATTCCAGTATTTTCCAAGGGAAAGGTGTACTACAATGAGTTCGCCACTCGCCGACCCGATGGGACCACTGCGCCGACACCAACATTTGTAATGTCATTTGACGCGATTGTCGCGGACGCAGAGTGTCGCAACCACACATTTTTAGAAATCCTTAGAAACGGCATTAAACAACAAACGGAAAAAATGGCCGCTAAAGATACCGCAAAGAGCAACGACGATTGCGACCCTTCAGCCGGCTAAAATCCAACCTGTTTTATAATGAGCCAATCAAACCTCGAATTCAAATCCAAACCCAGCGGGCCGGTCGAATGCCTTGGGCAGATGTTCGCCAACGAGGATGCGCGGCGCGAACACTATCTCAAACTGCTCGCACAGAAGTTGAAAGACCCGGAGTTCCGCAAGATCGAAGGTTTCCCCATTGGCAAGGACGAGGATATTCTCGCACTATCTGATCCGCCATACTACACCGCCTGCCCCAATCCTTGGCTTGCAGACTTCGTAAATGTTTATGGCACACCCTACAACCCAAAGCAGCCCTACCATCGTGAGCCTTTTGCAACAGACGTAAGCGAGGGGAAGACACATCCAATTTATACGGCCCATTCGTATCACACTAAAGTTCCGCACCGCGCCATTATGCGCTACATTCTGCATTATACGGAGCCCGGTGATGTGGTGCTTGACGGTTTCGCCGGAACAGGCATGACAGGCGTAGCTGCACAATTCTGTGGCGACCGAGCGGAGGTGCAAGAACTAGGCTATCGGGTCCAAGACGATGGCAAGATTCTAAATGAAGAAGGCAAGCCGTTTTCGATTATTGGCTCTCGACATGCAATTCTTAACGACCTATCACCGATTGCAACTTTCATCGGCTACAATTATAATACGCCGGTTGACGCAGATGCTTTTGAGCGAGAAGCTAGAAGTATTTTAAAAGAGGTTGAGGATGAGATTGGGTGGATGTATCAAACGAAGCACAAGGATGGAACAATTCAAAGGATTGACTACACTGTCTGGAGCGAAATGTTTTCCTGTCCGGATTGCGGTGGGGAAATCAATTTCTTGGAGGAATCATTCGATGAAGATTCAAAGAGGGTAATGGAGGAGTTTAAATGCCCGCATTGCACTGTTGTGCTGTCTAAGCGCAAAGTAGAGCGACTGTTTGAAACAAGAACGGACCCGTTACTTGGCACGCCTTGGAAGCGAATCAAATTTCAGCCATGTCTCATTCATTACAGAGTGGGCAAAACTAAAATCGAGAAGCAACCAGACGCTCAAGATTTGGCAACGTTGGCGAAAATCGAAAAATTAGATTGGCCAAGCGCTCTTCCCACAAATCTTTGGCCAATTAAGAAGATGTACCACGGATCGCGAATTGCACCGAAAGGCTTCACACACACACATCAATTCTTCCTGCCGCGTGCCGCGCACGCTCTGGCAGCCCTTTGGACAAAAGCATGTGCTGTTCCAGATGCGAGAATGCGTCGCATGATGCTATTTTTTGTAGAGCAGTCTGTATGGGGGCTATCTCGGATGAATCGCTACCAACCAATCATGCATGGACAGCCAGGGGGGTCTCAGGTTAACCGCATGTTGAGTGGTGTGTTCTATGTCGCATCACAGCACAGCGAGTGCAGTCCATGGTATAATTTGGAGGGCAAACTTGGACGATTGTCGGATACCTTTCGTTTTCAGAGATCGCGTTCGCATCTACCCTTAATTTCTACAGCCTCAGCAGATGCACATGTTCTCAAAGACGAGTCCCTGGATTACATTTTCACGGACCCGCCGTTTGGCGATAATATTTATTATGCGGACATGAACCTGATGTTGGAGTCCTGGCATCGCGTGTTCACACGCACTGAGCCTGAAGCAATTATCGACACGTTCAAGGACAAAGGACTTCAACATTATCAGGATTTAATGCTCTGTTGCTTTAAAGAATACTTCCGGGCATTGAAGCCAGGCAGATGGATAACAGTTGAATTTTCCAACTCTGAAGCGTCAGTTTGGAATGCCATTCAGACAACTATGCAGGAAGCTGGTTTCGTGGTTGCAAACGTCGCGGCTCTGGATAAACAGCAAAGAAGTTTTCGATCAGTAACGACGACAACAGCTGTTAAACAAGACTTGGTTATCTCTGCCTATAAGCCAAACGGTGGCTTGGAAGAGCGTTTCGCCAAACGCGGCGATACTGAGGAGGGCGTGTGGGATTTCCTGCGTACCCATTTAAAAAATCTGCCAGTCGTCAAGGCAAAGGGTGGCCAATTGGAGTTCGTCGCTGAACGCGATCCCCGTATTCTGTACGACCGCATGGTCGCTTTTTATGTGCGCCACACAATGCCGGTTCCACTCAGTTCAGCTGAGTTTCAGGCCGGGCTAGCTGCAAAATTTCCCGAACGAGACGGAATGTTTTTCTTGCCTGAGCAAGTCAATGAATATGACAAGAAGCGGTCGCAAGTTGAAAACATCGGCCAGATGTCGATTTTCGTGGAAGACGAACGCAGTGCGATTAACTGGCTCCGCAGTTTTCTCAAGGACCGACCGTCCGTCTCGCAAGACATCCAACCTGAGTTCATGCAGCAACTTGGCGCGAGTTGGAAAAAGTGGGAAGCCCGGCCTGAAATGAGCGCATTGCTGGACCAGAATTTCTTGTGCTACGACGGAACGGGCGACGTGCCCAGCCAAATACACAGCTACCTGTCCACACAAAACAAAGAATTACGCAATCTTCCCAAGGGCTCTGTGCAACTAAAGGCGCGCGCAAAAAACCGCTGGTATGTGCCGGACCCCAAGAAGAATGTGGACGTTGAAACGCTCCGCAATAAGCGTTTGCTGGAAGAGTTCTGGACATATCTGCCGGACGGCTACACACCCCCGGCGCTGACGGCCAACAAGGGGCAGTCCTTGCCCGGCCTGTCCGTGCCACTTCCAAAAATCCCGAAGGGCAAGAAATTGAAGGAACTCCGCACCGAGGCCGTTCGCGTTGGCTTCAAATTCTGCTACCAGCAAAAAGATTACGCTACCATCCTGGCCGTGGCAGTGATGCTGCCTGAAAGCGTGCTAAACGAGGACGAACAGTTACAGATGATTTACGACACTGCCGTAACGCGCAGCGGAGGCGGCGAATGATGTCTTTTCATGTTTGAACCGGGACAATGGATATGGAGCATTGAACACCACCAACCTTGCAAGGTGGTGGAAGTTTCGCGTCTTTGGGACAATGCCACCTTCCTTGTTTGGCTCCCGGCATCTGACAGCGTCATCCGGACGACAGCAGATCGGTTGAAGCCACTGGATGCCTCCGAAGTCGGCAGCCAGGCAAGAATTCGGTACATACTCTATGCCAGCCGGATCGCCAATCTGTTGAGCGGCGACACCCTCCTGGCCCCGGCAACCGCATCAGTCATCCCGCTGCCGCATCAGTTGAAGGCATTGCGTCGTGCCGTCTCACAGGACCGCATTCGCTTCCTCCTTGCCGACGAAGTAGGCTTGGGAAAGACCATTGAAGCCGGCCTCATCATGCGGGAATTGAAGTTGAGGGGATTGGTCCGGCGCATCCTCGTCATTGCCCCCAAAGGACTCGTGACCCAGTGGATTGCAGAAATGCGGACACATTTTGGCGAAGAGTTCCGTTTTTTCTCACCCACTGATTTTCCCGGCTACCGACGAATCGCGCCGAGCGAAAACGTCTGGCGTTCGTTTGACCAGGTCATTTGTTCGCTTGATTCCGTCAAACCGTTGGAATCCCGCCAAGGTTGGTCTGGTGAAGACGTCGCCCAATTCAACAAGGACCGATTCGAGGATTTAACCACGGCAGGCTGGGATTTGATTGTGGTGGACGAATCCCACCGTATCGGGGGAAGTTCGGATCAGGTTGCCCGCCATTTACTCGGACGCGGACTGGCAGAAGCCAGCCCGTATTTGTTGTTGCTGTCAGCCACGCCCCACCAAGGCAAGAGCGATGCATTCCACCGGCTGGTTTCGCTGCTCGACAAGAATGCCTTTCCCGAACCCGGAAGCGTCACACAGGAACGAGTGCGTCCCTATGTCATCCGAACCGAAAAGCGCCAAGCGATTGACGCTGCCGGGAATCCGCTTTTCAAACCACGCATCACCAAACTTGTCGGCATTAGCTGGGATGGACACGCCGACCAGAAGCAACTTTATGACGCCGTCACTGAATATGTGCGCGAAGGCTACAATCAAGCCGTGCGCGAGAAGAAGACCTATGTTCGCTTCTTGATGATCCTCATGCAGCGCTTAGTGACAAGTTCCACCCGCGCCATCATCACCACCCTTGAAAAGCGTCTGACCGCGTTGCAAGAGCCGGGCGAACAACTCACCCTCATGCCACTCATGGGTGAAGAGGAATGGAACGACCTCGACGGCCAGGACCAGCTTGAATCCATCTTGAAGACCCGGCTGGCGGCGCTGAAAAATGAACGGGCCGAAGTGGAACTGCTTCTCACCGCCGCCCGAAAGGTGGAAGCCCGCGGACCTGACGCCAAAGCCGAAGCCTTGCTTGAATGGATTTACAAATTCCAAAAGGAAGAAGGAAATCCGGACGTCAAACTGCTCGTTTTCACAGAGTTTGTCCCGACGCAGCAAATGCTGGCAGAATTTCTTGGCAATCGGGGCATTTCGGTTGCTTGCCTCAATGGCAGCATGAGCATGGAGCAGCGCCAACTGGTGCAAGAATCCTTTGCCAAGGAGGTTCGTGTCCTCATCTCGACTGATGCTGGCGGCGAAGGTTTGAACCTCCAGTTTTGCCACATCATCGTTAATTTTGACATCCCCTGGAATCCCATGCGGATTGAACAGCGGATTGGCCGCGTGGACCGTATCGGTCAAAAATCAGTTGTCCGAGCCATCAATTTCCTTTTTTCAGACAGCGTGGAGTTCCGCGTCCGAGACGTGTTGGAAACCAAGCTCGCCGTCATACTTGAAGAATTCGGCGTGGACAAGACCAGCGATGTCTTGGATTCAGCAGAGGCGGCACACATGTTCGACAATCTGTATGTCGAAGCGCTGTTGCACCCGGACCGCATCCCGCAAACCGTCGAGCAAGTGGCGGAAACATTCAAATCCCGTGCCGGCGAGGCTCATTCCAAGAATACTCTTCTGGCCAGTGGTGGTTCTCTCTCGCCGGAGGAAGCGCAGAACGCTCTAAACCAGCCGTTGTCCGATTGGGTGGAGCGTATGACTGAGAACTATTTGGACGCCTTTGGCGGCAAATACGAGGCCGAGTTGGACAGTATGCTTATCCAGTGGCCAGGGGAGGGGGAAATGCGCCGCTATGCCCTGCCCAGCCGTGTCAGTTCCCCGCCGCCGAAGACTGACCTGCTCCGGTTGGATCATCCCCAGGTGCGGGGCATCCTCTCCCGTTTGCCCCGGTTTGTTCAAGGAATGCCGGTTCCAACAATCCGTTTTCCGTCTCTCCCGGCCAATTTGACAGGTCTATGGTCCCTTTGGGAAATAAGCATCATTACGCAGGTCCACCAGAAGCGGCGAATTGTACCGCTTTTCATCCATCAAGACGGCCGGATGCTGGCCCCTACCTCACGATATATCTGGGAACAACTCTGCTTGGAACCCTGGCAGGTTGACGCCGCCCCGGCCAACCCATTGACTGCGGAGGAATTTCAGGCGGCAGAAACTCACGCACACGAACAGTGCCACGACCAATATCTGGAAATGCGTCAGCGCCATTTGACCCAGCTTCAACAGGAAAAGGAAAATGCCGAATACAGTTTCCGTTCCCGACGCAAGTTACTTCAAGCCATCGGCCTGCCGGAAGTCCGGGATTACCGACTCCGGCAGCTTGCTGATGAAGAAAACCGGCATGTGGAGGACATGAACCGGCAAAGTCAGGTCTTGCCGCTACTAACACCTCTGTTAATGTTGAAAATCTGCTGATTATGTCAGAATGGCGCGAATATATCGTCAGGCGGTTTGTGCCCAAAGCGGCACGGGTGACTGCCGTTTCCGATCCCGACGGTTTGCTTCGCGATCCGGGTGTGTTTCAGGCTATTCAAGCAAAGGGGTTTGCTATCGTTCAATTTGAGGATTCGGTCTCCTTTCGCTTCGATTACGAAAGCCGTTTTCGCGCCAAATGGGATGCTGGCCAAGAAGCGGAACTGGTCATAGTCTTCAAACCGGGAGAACTTGAGTTTGAAACACTCCCGGCTGACGCCTTGGCAGGCGCACACCGTCTGTCATTTTCGGTAAAGGATATTTTTCCCAGGCTCTCCTACGATGTTGTCACCCATTTGGAAACCGTCTATTACGACGCGCTTCACCGTGCCCAGCAACAAAATGCGTCATCGCCCTTGGATGACGACCAAACATTGGGCTTCATCCTGCGGCACGTCTTCCAAATCGAACCAGCCGTTATCAAGACTCTGCCGGATTTGCTCAAAATGCTTTGCGAGCGGCACTACCGGAAGCTGAGTATTCCCCGGCTACTGGACGAGCATCTCATCTCTGCCCTGCGAAAGAACCCGGATTTTTGCTACTGGCCGCTGGAAACCATCGTCCCCAATCCGGCTGCATTTTGGGAGTTCTTGAATGAGCGATGGCCCATTTTCGTCCGCCAGTCAAAAGGCGGAACGATGCTGATGGAAGAAAAGCCTTCGACGCTGAAATATCCCGGCCCAAGTTTGCTGCCATTCGGCCATGATGCCGTCCGCGTTTACATTGACAACTTGTTTGAAGACGGCTTGTTGACGCCGATTGAATGGGATTGGAATCAAGCCCTAGACCAAAAGTGGATTCGTGTCGGGTTGCTGGGACAAAAAGATGAAAATACCGATCTGCGATTTGAGGAGTTAGGCAAGAGCATTTTGAAAGGCTGTCCGGATAAAAACTCCACCCCCCAGATGTGGCTTGCGTTCGCATACCGCTACGCACAGGCCAGGTTGCTTTGGACACAGATCAGCGCCGCAAAGCGCGCTCAATTTCAAAAGCAGTTCCCGGAGTTGTGCCGCTATGTGAATGAACAATTTCTTGCATGGCTCACAGCCAACTACGGCGGCATCTTCAATTATCCGCCTAGCAGCCCCCTGATGGTGCATCACATTCCCGGCTGCATCTCGCACAGAATCGCCAGCAGCCAGAGCAAACGCGCTGCCTTCATTTTGGTGGATGGACTGGCAATTGACCAATGGCTAATCATCAAAGATGTCCTAAAGTCGCAAGGCTTGAACGCCTCCATAGAGGAAAACGCCCTGTTTGCCTGGCTGCCAACCATTACCCCCATTTCAAGACAGGCTGCATTTGCTGGAAAGGTGCCACGGTATTTTTCCGACACGCTTCATCGGACTGACCGCGACGAAGCCCGCTGGCGACAGTTTTGGGCGGACCACTCATTGTTGCCGGCGGAAATCGCCTTTGCCGCCGCGCCCGGCAACCAAGACGATCTGATTGTCATTGAGGACACAATCACTCCACAAACCCGAGCCATGGGCATCACCATCTTCAAAGTGGACAAGATCATGCACGGCATGGAATTGGGCGCTGTCGGAATGGCAGGCCAGGTCCGAACTTGGGCCGAAGAAGGCATCCTCGCCAAAATGGTGAACTATCTCCGGTCCCAGGGCTTCGATATTTTCATTTCCGCCGACCACGGCAACACTGAGGCAATCGGCGTAGGCACGCCGAGAGAGGGAGTTCTCAGCGACAAAGGTGGCGAACGCTGCCGGATTTATTCCGATCAGGCACTCAACAAGACTTGTCTCGCCGAATTCCCTGAAACAATCGTCTGGGATCATCCCGGACTCCCCGATGGACTCAGCACATTGCTTGCGCCCGGCAACAAGGCATTCTCCCAGAAAGGCGCCACGCTGCTTTGCCACGGCGGACCGGCGCTCGAAGAGGTTTGTGTTCCCTTTATCCGAATTTCGTCTGATAATTGAGTTGTGATGGTCACTCGCCGTAAAATTGAAATCGTCTTCCGCCGCAAAGTTCGAGCCATTTGGCTTGAGCAGGGCATGGCATTGGCCGCCAAAGGAGAAACTTGGAAAAATGCCAAACAAGTTTTAAACAGCCAGATAGCGGCGGAAAATCCGGGAGCCGTAACGGTTTCAAAAGTTTTGGAGCACATTCGCCGGGTCTGGTTTGAACCCCCGGAAGATTCACAGGCGCTCCGGACTGATGCGTTCCGAATTTTGCACGGTGACGACACCCAGAATACCCGATTGCTGTTGAATTGGGGCATGACCATAGCGGCCTATCCATTCGTGGGCAGCACCGGTGAAGCGTTAGGTCGCTTGCTCAAACTCCAAAACGAAGCCCATCGCGCAGATGTTCAGCGCCGGCTGCGGGAGCAATATGGGGACCGTGATTTCGTCAGCCGCATCGCCCGGTACAACATCAGTAGTTTTCTTGACTGGGGAATCATCAAGGAAGCAAAACCGAAGGGTGTCTATCTTTTGGCCAAACAGGCACGCCCCAAGAATGGCGTTCAGTTGGCGTGGCTCACAGAAGCGATCCTCATCTCGTCTGGTGAATCACAGATGTCTTTTTCAAAACTTTCACACCACCCGATTTTATTCCCAATCGCTGTTGAAGCACTCAGCGCATCCCTTTTACTGTCCAACCCACGACTGCGTGTTGCCCGGCAAGGATTGAACGAGGATGTGGTGTCTCTCGCAACGAGGTAGCTAAATATTCATCAAACGTTTCTCAACACCCGTTCAACAAACCTTACAAATTTTGGATTCCTGAACTTCTTGGTCTCTTCCCAGACCTGACGAGGGAGGGGGAGCCTGAAAAAGTCTCCGGCATCCAAAGCCAGTTCGTGCAGCGTGAGCAATCCTCCCGATCTTGCGATTAACCAGATCGTTTGAAAGTGGGAAATCACCAGGCGAAGGAACTCCGCCTCCGCTATCGAAATCGGCCGGGCCAGATTGGCA
>Ga0182030_10021712_pt1 | contig 12007 bp, 8 predicted proteins | sample 812S3MmetaG_FD_121299 | JGI IMG/M metagenome (GOLD analysis project Ga0182030, IMG submission 121299) | Permafrost microbial communities from Stordalen Mire, Sweden - 812S3M metaG (Illumina Assembly) | ecosystem: Environmental > Terrestrial > Soil > Wetlands > Permafrost | place: Sweden...
ACCTTCTCTTCACTGGCGTGAGCAAGGGAGTAGGTGGAAAATATGGTCATTAAGATGGCTGCAAAACGGTTCATTGGATCTCCTTATAATTACTCAATGTCAGCACGCTAGCATACCTGCTCTACCTATTCATCCGTAAAAAATACTGATTGGTTTTTCTTATTGACATCGGTGTTTTTTCATTTTAAATAAAAAATTCTTGCGAGGCGACCCCTCCCAAAAGGGGGAAACTTCACCTCTCCCCTTGTGGGAGAGGTCGCCCCGAAGGGGCGGGTGAGGGGTATTTTAGGAAGAGTCATGAGCATAAAAAGATTTCAAAAAACTCTACGTACAAATCAAACAGATGCTGAAAATCGTCTTTGGTATCATCTAAGGGGGCGGCGATTTCAGGGGTGGAAGTTTAGGCGTCAACATATATTGCAAGGCTACATCGTTGATTTTGTATGTCTTGAAAGAAAACTGGTGATTGAACTCGATGGCGGACAACATGCAGATCAAGAGGCCTATGATAATCGCCGCACACTGGCTCTTGAAAAGGACGGATTTAAGGTTATCCGTTTTTGGAATAACGATGTGCTTAGTAATACAGAAGGGGTCCTGGAGATGATTTTAAGAACCCCTCACCCGGCCTGCGTCCAACCTCTCCCACAAGGGGAGAACTTCACCTCTCCCCTTGTGGGAGAGGTCGCCCGAAGGGGAGGGTAGGGGTACATAAAAGTAATATCTATCCCCCTCACCCGGCCTGCGGCCGCCCTCTCCCACAAGGGAGGACTTCACCTCTCCCCTAGTGGGAGAGGTCGCCCCGAAGGGGAGGGTGAGGGGTACATAAAGGCAATATTTATCCTCCTCACCCGGCCTGCGGCCGACCTCTCCCACAAGGGAGGACTTCACCTTTCCCCTTGTGGGAGAGGTCGCCCCGAAGGGGCGGGTGAGGGGTACATAAAGGCAATATTTATCCCCCTCACCCGGCCTGCGGCCGACCTCTCCCACAAGGGGAGAGGTGAAGATCGTCGTCTCCTTTTAGACTAATGCACACTGTGTCGACATCTTCAGTCTGATAGTCTATAAAGAAAAGCTGACCTCCCCTCAAGCCGCCACCCGATTCACAAACGCCACCACCTTGGTCATCGCATCCTTCGCCTCATCATAAAGGTCATACAGCACCGGATAGGCATGAATCATTTCCTCATGCACATCCAGTGTTACATCCACCCCGGCTCGTTTTGCTTTGTCCGCCACCAGGACACTGTGGTCATACAGCAACTCACATCCACCCACGAATATCAGCATGGGAGGCATGCCATGATAATCTCCAAAAATAGGGTGCAGATACGGGCTGTCGTGGTGCTCTGGGACACTGTATGCAGGTGTATAAATATGACTGAGGACTTCCTGGGTAAACATCGGGTCTACGTCGACCCGTGCATGGTAGGACTCAACAGAATGAACAGGTGCCGTAGCGGGCGACATGGTAATACTACCAGCCGGCATAGGCAGGCCCAGATCCCGTAACTTTAACAATAAGGCCAAAGTCAAGGTACCACCAGCGGAATCACCCATGACAATAATATTGCGAGGATCAATCCCCAATTCCAGCAAGCCCAGATAGCCCTGAAACACGTCCTCCACAGGTATGGGAAACGGATGTTCCGGTGCAACCCGATAATCCAGCTCGTAAATCACCGTATTCGTCGCCGCCGCCAGATGAGGCAGATACCCATGATGATGCAAAGAATCCGCCAGGCCAATCACAAACCCTCCCCCATGGAGGTAAAAAATAACCCGTTTTCCAGGGTTTTCGGGATAGATCTTCAAGCAATCAATACCCGCAAGCTTAATAGCATCATTCGTTACCCCTTCGGGGTTTGAGCCTATAACCTTGTGAAAGATTTTTGCGAACATTCTAGATTTGACACGCATGATTTGGATATAACGATGGCGCGTTTCAGACAAAGCTTTACCCGTCAGGTTCAGCATAGCATTGGTAATATTCCGCGACTGCTTCTTACCCACCCTCAGAAGAAAATGAAAGATATCCCGCTTAAGTTGCATGTACGCTCACAAGTATTGGTTGCATCTACTGTCAGCTTGCAAGATCTTGATTAAAATTTTATTAAAATATTTAGGAAAGTTTATTTAAAATACGACAATAATTTTAGCAGTGGTAAAACCGCCCCTCATTAACATTTGAAAAATAATTCTTAAGCCAACCTTTCACTAATTGTCATTATCTTTGCCGCACCCACATTCGCTATTATCAAAGCGGCCATAAGATCTATTAATATTTAGTAATACTTTATTAATCTTCCTTTCATACTTTGTTAATAATTTGCTTGTAGAACTTTGAGTGTCAACCGTTTTTCCAGGAGATACTCTCATGATCTATAGAAAGTATAAATCTTCATTCATACTAACGACCCTACTCGCATTCGGCCTTACCGTTACACAGACCTCATTTGCCTCTGACTACACCGGCCCCGCTGCCGTAAAACGAACGCAATCCGCTGCGGTGGTCGTACCTACCTATATTGATTCCAATAGTCACAACTACAACCGTGACATATACGACATGATGAAAAAAATGAATTTCGATGGAACTGTGTTCATCGTAAATAAATTGAGCACATGGTCATGCGTAGAAATCGTCGGAAAGACCACGCAGAAAGATGATCCAACTATTTTAGACGCGTTTAGCGAGACCCTACAGACACTGGAAGAAATTGCAGGGGTAACGCAAAAACCCGGTAGATCATTAATCAATTCGAGAGTAGCTATTGATGGCACTGTCGTCATACAGAATTTCAAACCCCATAGGAATAACTTTTTGCATGTGAACACCCCTCGCAAAGCTTTCTTGAACATCCAGGAGGCAAGCTCAGACTTGTTCATCCTGACAATTAATAGCGTGCAATATCCGGTTTTTCCCAGGCCTGTTGCCCGTTTTAATTTCATGCCCCAGATGTTCGAGCCGATTAGGGACTTACCTGAATGGGTTCAGGAAGACCCAAGCAAAATTATTGCTTTGTGCCCACAATACCCGAAAAAAGACCATATGACGTCCGCAGAATTCAAAAGGGAATTTGACAGACACCTAATCACTATGGCCTATATTATTGCCCCTCAGGAAGGAATTCAGGATGTCACCGATATCTACATGAAAAGGGCCATGCTCTATGAACAATTCAACTTCAATACTCGATTATTTGATCAGGCACCAAATCTAAAGAAAGTTTTACCAAGGATACCCTTCATAACGCACAAGTTCTGGCTGACCAATCCAGATAAACCCGTAGAACTCCCCAGTAACTACTTAAAATGGGCCGAACATTGCGCAAAGGTTATGCCCGCTGAGGAAGGATGGGTACATAACCTGTGGGTCCAAAACAAGGCACTACTGCCAGAGACTGTGCTCTTGCTGGATGGTAGCAATATTGTGATAAAGGAAATATATAAGGACGCGGCCTGTACAGAACTTAATACAGATTTGCTTCCTAAATTCAAAGTTAGAGACCTTTTTGAATCGGCTCTTGCGCAGAAAAAGTTTGGCATGGCCAGCGATATTTGTCGCTTGGTTGTATTGAAAAAATATGGCGGAATCTATAACGATACTGACTATATATTGGCGCAATCCCCTTACTTGCTGATGCATTGGTATGACAGCTTTTTTGGAGTGGAACCCATGTCCACATTCCTCTGTAACGCGTTCATGGCGGCTCGACCCAATCACCCCATCATTAAGGAATCGCTAAGGCTGATCAAGCGCAATTTAGATAATATTGATGCTCCCGACTATATTGCGACAATCAATCCTACGAATGGATGGCTGACGGTGGCTGCCACAGGTCCTGTTGTAACCACACTGGCCTTCCATTTCAGCGCTGGACAGGATGACAACCGCGACGTAGCATTTCCTCCATCAGTATTATATCCGGGTGAGATAGACGGGTTATATCCTCAAAAAGATGTGAAGCAGTTCGGGCAGGCTTTACCCGAAGAAAGTCTTGGCAATCATGAGTGGGAAACTTCATGGGCAGAGGACAGTAAAGCTGGTAAAAAGACCGGCAGTAAAGGTTAATACAACAAAAAGGGGCGCCCAGGGATAACCGGGCGCCACATCCTATTTCATCAAGTTAATTCCCTTCGATTTTCGTAGCAACAATTCGTCCTAACACAGGGTTGTCCATAATTCTTCCAAGGCGGGGATCATCCTTATAAGCGACCGATAGGTTATCCTGCTCAACGGCCAATGATATCTCGTAATTCAGGCTCACAAGAGCCTCACAAAAGCCTTGAAAGTTAATATATCTGCGATAATGATCGGTTTTTCCTTCGGTTCCGCTAATCTTGGTTGAAAGGTTATAAAGGGGGTCCTTATCCGTACGGAACTCCAGCAACAACCTACCGCCAACCTTAACCTGCGATAAGAACTGCTCAAACACCCTTTGCTGATCTTCTGTGAGGGCATGGATAAAGAAGCGAGCATATATGTAATCAAAACCCGTATAGTCAACCATAGCTCCCTCTGCCGTCACATCAACGACTCTAAACATGTCCGTAGGCAGCCCTTGTAGCTCGCAATAACCCAAGTTAGTGGTAACCGCCGCTTCAGAGCTATCAATCCCTATCGCGTTTATACCCTTATTTCTAAAAGCAAACGTATCGCGACCGTTGCCACAGCCTATGTCCACCAAGGTTGAACCCTGACATATAATACCTTTTTCGAGCAAGAAGCTACAGAAAGAAGAAGGCTCCCTAGCAAGGCTGGTTGTGGCATAAAACTTATTCCAGAACACCTTATTGGTTGCGGAATAATTCTCCTTAACCCTATGCAACAAAGGCCCCGTGGGCTGCGCTGGCGTCAAGTCCCTGCGGCTGAGCGTCCATATATACTTTTTATCTTCACTGTCTATATGATGAGCCTGATAATAGTGACCTATGGTTGCCCAACCTTCTCCGTGATTTCGTAAGAGGTAGGTTTGAGCATCCGTTGGTGCATAGAGCTCAAAACCGCCGAACTTAACCTTACTTTTGTTTTGGACCTGTTCCTGTGTATACCAACCATTTCGAAAGGTATTACGGGCCCATTCTCTCGAGAGGATATATCGACCTTCCTGTAGCTCCGTGGTAAACAGGTCAACAAACAGCTGAACCTCTTTCTGGGTTTTTGGATTCACGATAAGGGCTATGGACTTCACTTTGTACCCCACCAAATCATCAGCAGACAAGTCGTAGCCTAGAGCCAACAGCTCCTCCTTCAATAGTGGAGATGTTAATTTACCCTCGTCATTCTTGTCAAAACAGAGATCTGCATCGTCATCCCAAGGAATGATCCCTCCTCCTGGGAGTCGCCCATTACAATTGTGTCTGGTAGCCCCCAATAGGGTACCAAATGCTGCCCAATAGTTAATTCCGTGTTTTTCCAACACCTCGGATACATCCTTGGTCATCTGGTATAGAGGAAGTATCAGTTCTGGAGGCGTATGCAGACCACGGACAGTTTCTGTTCTCGTTGAGGGATTTTCGTCTAAATAAAAGATTTTATTAGAGCTTTCAGCTCTTGGAGTAAACAAGGATAAGGCGATGATGGGTATGACGAGGCTTTTCAATTTCATTTCATTCTCCTGTTGTTATATTTCAAGTATTAGCCTTTGCTGCCGAATGTAGCTCCCTTGACTTTCGGATCCCAAGATGTATCCCAATAGTGGGCACCTAAAGCTTCGGGAGGCATGGGGGCACCATATGCTTGAACGGGCCCTTGTGGATATAAGTCTGGAATTCTTGAGGGATATAAAACTGCCGGTGGAAAGGCGATATCTCGATTATCGCCCTCACCTGCTGCCAGGTGAAAGGCTATGGTCATATTGCCAGGCCCGGTTTTTAAAATGGTCGAAGCTGCATCCCGTTCATCCTTCAGGTAGTCCGGCTTTCTTTCTAAATCAAAGTTCCTTTTTATGAGCCAAAGTGCCTTTTTAATGACCGGATGGTGCGGGCTTGCCCCAAACTTGGCATTGCCAAGAAAGTTCGACATAGGCTCAAGTCCGACGAAGAAGTTATACCAATGATGGATAAGATAAGATGACTGTGCATCCTGATAGTCCGTATCGTCATAGCTGCCGCCCAGTTGCTCAACTACAGCGAGACGAATGATGTCACTGGCCATTCCAAATTTACAGGTCTTAAATGCCGTTTCAAACTCTGCTCGACACTCAAAATCAGACAGATCCTTCAGCTGAGTGCACGTTGCATCCGTAAATATTTCTCGGATTTGAATTTGTGTTTGACTGATTTTTTTGAATGTGCCAGGCAGGACATCCCTGTGAGGTATCCATAAGATGTGCTGCCAGCCTTCACTTTCAGGCATGACATTTGCACTCAAACGTGCCCACTCGATATATTTGTCAGGCAGTTCACACGGTTTTTGAGGGTTTGTAAGCCAAAATCGGTGGGTGAGAAGCGGTATGCGTGGGGTTTGAAGAGCCACTGGTGAGTTAAGCCATTGGTTAAAGCCATGGCGCGCATAGAGTTCTGCCCTTTTCTGGAAAATCCGCAAGGGATCCTCTATCTGCTCATCTTTGGCCATACAGACTGCCAAAGTAATTAAATTTCCATCGAAGTCTTTTTGAGATTTTGTCAAAGCCTGAGCATCAGAAAGAGTATGCGGGCCAATATAAGGGGCCATGTTGGTCTGATCTACCCAATCAGGTAACAGATTCAGGCCCTGATACAATGGAGGTATGAAGTTAAAATCTTTCAAAGGCCTTGGGAATATAGGGTATTGGATAAGATCTACAGATAACAGAATTGCATCTGTTGTAAGGCTTTTAATATTCAGGCATGCATTTTGAGTGTTTAATCTGAGCACATTCTTCTGAGGCGCTAGATGCCAGAGGCTAGCCTGGCCCTGGGTGGGTATGCTGGCAATGGTAGGATTTTCTAAACTTCTATCGCCAGCGGATTTTTTAGGATCTGCCCTCAAGGAAAATACACTTTTAGCCGCTGGATCGGGCTTTTCTATTATGTGCAGAACCACTGGACGGCTTCGGTTTCCTGCCTGTGCGGCGCCGTGGACTACTTCTATATTAGCTGGCTTATCCATGGCATTTTGGATAACGATTTGCCCTTTGAACTGCATTTTGGCAAGGAAATCCTGCAGATCCCGCTGAAAGCTATGCCCTGTGCCCGATGACACAGGTATCAAGCTGTTACCATCTTCAGAGGCCATTAATGTTGTTGTGCAAAGTGAGCTAAACAAGATTATGGTTAGGTGGACTTTGGGCAAGAGACAGCTTTTGAACATCTGTTTATCTCCGAGAAATTGAGTTGATATTCAATTTCTACAGAGAAATACTTAATATGAAATTAATAAAGTATTACTAAGATAGAATCCAGAATCCAGAATCCGGAATCCAGAAAAATGCTCCTTTGTTCTGGTTTCTGGTTTCTGGATTCTGGATTCTGGTTTCTAAACCTCCACCACCATCCCATCATAAGCGGGCTCAACCCCAGGCGGGAGTTGAGCTTTTAGGGTTTCGTAGTCTAGGAGCTGGTTCATATGGATTAGGATCGCCCGGCGGGGTTTTACTTGTGCTATCCAGGATAGGGTGAGCTCTAGGTGCGCATGGGTTGGGCGGGGGGTATAGTCTAGGCAGTCAACGAACCAGGTATCTATACCTTTGAGGACCTCAAAGGCCTTGGGGCCCAAGGACTTGACGTCTGTGGAATAGGCAAAACGGTCAAAACGATAGCCTGTGGATATACTATGGCCATGGTCTTGGTCAAAGGCTATTATTTTATGCCCTAGCAATTGAAAATCCCCATGAATCACGTGAGACTCAACTATACGCGGGTAGATAGACGCTTTGTCAGGATCCTCCAGGGGTGTAAATAGGTACTCAAACCGCTCCTGAATCTCGCTTAGCACATGGGCTGCCCCATAAAGAGGAATGGTTGTTTGCTTCCCGCCAAAATACATAGGTCGAAGCTCGTCAATGCCATGAGCATGGTCCGAATGGGCGTGGGTGTATAATACCGCATCGACCCATTTGACCTGCGTCCGCAACAGCTGCTGACGCAGATCCGGTGAGGTATCGATAAGTATCTTGTGGGCCCCATCATCAATCAGCAAAGAAGTACGCAGCCGATAATTCTTAGGGTTCAAAGGATCACAACGCCCCCAACCACTCCCCACCAACGGCACCCCTCCTGAGGGCCCACAACCTAGGACCGTGAGTTTCATATTATTTTGTACCTGCGGCTAGGAATGGGGTTTTGGCAATTTTACGATATATTTCAGGAATATTCTTTTCGTTTAGCTCCTCATGAACCCGATACCCATAAATGCTCAGGTGTAGCGCCTCACCGCCGCTTATAAGCTTGCCTGATGCATCAAGTTTTATGGGCTCATAACCAACCAATCGCAAGGTTATTTGTGAATAAGTATGACAGTTATGACCCTTTGGGCGGTGCGTATATTTTTGATCGATCCACAGAACAGTGTTCTGCTCATCTTGTAGAAGTGGGATAATTTTAAAGAGATATTCCACCGGCTTTGCCGCTGTATCCTGGTTAAAAGTGGCAGACAGTTTTTTAAGCTGACTATCGGCATCCCTGGATTGTAAGGCGTTAATCAACTTAGCAAGACGTTTTCTGTTTTGCTCATCGGTGGGGAGCTCGTTGACCATTCTCTCTTCAGTCTTTTTACTCTTGTGGGTTACGCGCACATGGCCCACTGTTACTCGTCCAATGAAATAGTGATAGGGGTCAGCTTCATACTCGAATTGCCAAGGCGTTAGGCAACAGAAAAAATCCTGGCAGCTTAGTGATTTTAGCTGTTCATCCGCCATGCCCTGAAACCATACTGTTCGGAGGCGTTTCAACAACTCGTTGACAGAAATATTTGGGCATGAGCCTTTATCAAATCGTTCATCTCTGCTTTTGTTCATGCGCGTAGCTTGGTTCACAATGGTGTTGGCGCCCAGTTCCTTTACTTCACCTAAAGCCGCAACCGTAGCAGAAAGTGCGGAGCTGGCGTTATCATAGACAACTACTGCCGCACCGCCCAGAGCACTGACACCGCGGGCCATAGTTCCAAGCCAGCCGCCACTTTTCTCTGGAATATCCTCTTCACCATCAGCCGAATCGTTGTCGGGGTCGGTATCGGCCCGACGGACCAGATCTGGCGATTGCTTCACAGACAGCCTCTTTGAGGGCGGAGCAGCCGCTGGCATCTTGGCCGAAACCTCGGTGCGTTCAACGGTGTAAGTCACGGATACCTGTTTGTTAGTGTTGCTGGAGGAGCTTTCTGGGGACTTGGGAGCCGCTTGCGCGTCCGGGGCAGCGGGGAGGTCTTGATCAGCTTTTACCTGATTGTCACCTGCAGGTGCCACAGCAGATGTATTTATTGTTGGCGTGCTAACGTTATTGTTATTGTTGACAATACTGACTGGCTCCCCCGCTGGGTTGGTGGAATTTGACGAGTGAAACGCCGTCCAAGCTACCCCGTCTCTTTGATCTGCTGGTACTGTTCCTCCGGATTTATTGTGCGAGGAAGATTCAGGGGGGGTTGTCTTGATGGCTCGTAGGGCGCTTACAAGTACGGAACTTGAGGGGCTCACTTCCGTACTTGAGGAAGAGGAAGAATCGATCTTTTGCTCCTCCTCCGCTTGCTGTTGTTCTAGCGCTCTTATTTTTTGTAGTTGCTCGACTAACAGAGACTTTTTAGTGTTAAGCTGTGCCGTAAAATCCGTGATTTTCTTATCGATAGCCTGGATTGATTGTTGGTTAGGTTTTTTTACTCCTTTGGGATTTTGAGCACTTTCTAAACTCTTTTTGTTGGTTTCTATATTCTTCTGCAAGGTAATACAACCCTCTTGCAGCCTTGCAGTACTCGCCTTTAACTCTTGAATTCGTTCTTGTGTTGTCGGCTCTTGGACTGCATCATCGGTGGCCCTTATCCTTCGAGGCGGGACTCCATCTGGGTCATTATTTGTAGCTTGTATAGGGTAGTTAAGAAGTAGAGTCAGAAGTAACGTCGTCAGTGAGACCGTTTTACGCATACCATTCTCCCTAGGTCAGAAGTTGTTGGATCTGTTGTTATTCTTGTGTGTTAAGAATATCAGATTTCCCATGAGTAAAAAAGGGGGTGAAATCTAACTCCTTGATATCTCGCAGTCTTTCATTTGCCCCCTGCACTTGTTGTTGCTGTAGGCGCTGGCACGGGTTCTAGCTGCGAGGCCACAGGCGCAGCAGCTGCTGTTGTTCCTGTTGGCTGCTGTGGTGCGATCACGTTGAGGGGTATGTCGCCACCCTCCGGTTTCTTCTTTTTCTTTTTCTTGACAGAGGTGTTCAAACCGGCCGGATTGGCCTTGCCTAATTCGGCTTTGCCTTTATCATCGGGGGCTCCTGTCATATCCAAGATGACGTCTCCCCCGCCAACATGTGGCTCCATGGCTTTGACCGTAGCGATTCCCTGGGGCGGCTGAGGAGCAGGTGAGGCACCTTGTACGAGCTTGATCTGGGCAATAATTGTCTGATAGTCCTTAAAGGTATCAGCCTGGCGTTGAATGACTTTTCGATCTGTATCTCGGGCGTCCTCTACTAGGTATTCGGAAAGGTGCATGGCCACAGAACTGGCTATGTTGGCACCTGCAACAATATATAATATCCAACCGGGACCCGTTAGAGCTGTGACCATAGCGGAAGTGCCCGCAGCGGCCATTGTCAGGCCTTTTGCGGACCAGCTCATTACGGTTGCAGCGGTTCTTTCATTTTCGCCCTGAGCAAGCATCTGCTTCATTTCAGCGGCCCGCGCCTTGCCGATCAAGGCTTCATATTGATCCAGTTCAGCAACATCATTTGCGGCTAGCTTCATTAGTTCGGGTAAGGGCAAATTGACATAATCTCCGGGCGCTGCATGGAAAAGGCCGTCCTCAGGCTCTGTTGGATCTGATGGCACAGGTGTCATTGGTATGGGCGCAGGGGCTACATCTTTAAGAAGCGTATATCTGGCCTGGGATTTGGGGGGTGCAACGGGAACCGGTTGGGCGGGCTGTAGTTGAGTTATCTGGGCATTGATCGTCTGCAAGTCTTTAAAGGTATCGGCCTCTCGCTTGACCGCCTGTTTCTCGATACTTGCGGCGTCACGATTGAAATATTCGGATAGATGCATGCTGGCAGGGGTCAGGGCGTTAAAAGCGGCCGTCACATAATGAGCCACTGGCGGGGCGCCCAAGGCTGTGGTCAAAGCTTGCACCACGCCACTGCCAAAGGTCCCCAATTTTGCTGACCAACTTAACACTGTGGCCACTTTTCTCTCGGTCTGGCTTGTCTCCAGCAGTGCCTTCATTTGTTCAGCTTTTGCCTTGCCGATAAGAGTATCAAATTGCTGAAGCTGTTGCTCGCGGTCGGCTTTGAGCTTGAGCAGCTGAGCAAGTGGTACGCCTGCGTACATTCCTGTCACGGGCCGGAAAAGAGCGTCGTCATCGTCATCCGAAGCTGTCGGTGGTGTGCTAGCAAACGTGGGGAAGATTAATAGGGAGGCTATTAGGAAGGCGAGCCGAAATCGCATGGGAATCCTCCTTCTTTGGGGTAGGTTGGGTATTATTCTGCCGTAGAATTTACCTCGTGTAAATGGTGTTGGAAGAAACGACGCGTATCGTTCGGCTGCAAAGGTTGCGGAAATGGTTTTTTGCCCCCTCAAACATGCGTTGGGCGTTTTATGATGTCATATGTGATTGGGTGTCATCTCTATGGTGTCGTGGATTCTGAGCTAATCTTGCTCCAAGCACGCACCTTCTCTTTCAGGCTATTGAACCTGAGCTTGATGTTACCAATTATCTATTTTTACTATTTTAAATTTACTCTACCTTCTCTTTCCTTTCATCTACTTTAACAAGTCCCGGCGGGGATCTCCAGTTTTACCTTTTGATCCCACACCGGGGTTTGTTGGGCATTTTTTTCACTAAGCAGGTTGCGTCTAAGCGCTTCGCCGAGCTTTACATAAACCAGC
>Ga0182030_10021714_pt1 | contig 12006 bp, 8 predicted proteins | sample 812S3MmetaG_FD_121299 | JGI IMG/M metagenome (GOLD analysis project Ga0182030, IMG submission 121299) | Permafrost microbial communities from Stordalen Mire, Sweden - 812S3M metaG (Illumina Assembly) | ecosystem: Environmental > Terrestrial > Soil > Wetlands > Permafrost | place: Sweden...
AGCCGTCGGCATGACGCCGGAGATGATGCCCATGATCATCACCATCACGCTGGCGCAGGGCGCGCGCCGCATGGCGAAGAAAAAAGTCCTGGTCAAGCAGCTTTCCGCCATCGAAGACTTCGGCAGCATCGAGATTCTCTGCAGCGATAAGACCGGAACCCTCACCGAAGGCGAGATCGTGCTCGACCGGCATGTGGACGTTCACGGCCAGGACAACGAAGACGTCCTTCGGCTGGTGTATCTGAACAGTAACTTTCAGGCCGGCATCCGCAGCCCGCTGGACGACGCCATCCTGAAGCATGACCACCCCGGCATTGCGGAGTACCAGAAGGTGGACGAGATCCCTTTCGATTTCAACCGCAAGCGCCTGTCGGTGGTCACGCTCCATGGCGATGAGCGCACCCTGATCACCAAGGGCGAGGCGGAAAGCGTTTTCGCCGTCTGCGGCAGCGTCATCGTCGACGGCGCTCCCCAGCCGTTCGACGAAGCCCGGCGGGCCGAGGCGTCCGACACCTTCAAGAAGCTCAGCGCCGATGGCTTCCGTGTCCTGGGCGTCGCCATCCGCAAGGTTGAGCAGCAGCCTGGCTATGCGCTCGCCGACGAGCGGGACATGACCCTCGCCGGCTTCGCCGCCTTCCTTGACCCGCCCAAGGAAGGCATTGTCGCGGTTCTCGAAGCGCTCAAGCAGAACGGCGTTTCCGTGGTCATCATGACCGGCGACAATCAGTACGTGACGCAAAAGGTAGCCCACGATGTCGGACTGCCTGCCGCCCTCATCGTCACCGGCGCCCAGTTGGACACCATGGACGATGCCGCTCTGGCCTACCAGGCGGAGCACGGCGCCATCTTCGCCCGTGTGTCTCCGGAACAAAAGAACCGCGTCATCCTCGGCCTGAAGTCGCGCGGCCACGTTGTCGGGTACATCGGCGACGGCATCAACGACGCTCCATCGTTGCACACCGCCGACGTCGGCATTTCCGTGATGAATGGCGTGGATGTGGCCAAAGATGCCGCTAAAATCATCCTGCTGGAGAAGGATCTGTCGGTTTTGAACGAGGGAGTGGTCGAGGGCCGCCGGTGCTTCGCCAACATCATGAAGTACATCATCATGGCCACCAGCTCCAACTTCGGCAATATGTTCAGCATGGCCGCGGCCTCGCTTTTCCTGAAATTCCTGCCCATGCTGCCCACCCAAATCCTGCTCAACAACTTTCTTTACGACACCTCGCAGGTCGCCGTCCCCGGCGATAATGTCGATCCGGTCCTGCTGCACAAGCCCAAACGCTGGCAAATCGCGTTCATCCGCCAGTTTATGGTGATCATCGGCCCCATCAGCTCCATCTACGATTTCCTCACTTTCGCCGTGCTCCTCTGGTGGTTCCACGCCGCCGCCAACCCGCCGCTGTTCCGCACCGGATGGTTCGTGGAATCCCTCGCCACCCAGACGCTGGTCGTGTTTGTCATCCGGACCGCGGGCAACCCGTTCCGCAGCCGTCCGAGCGGGCGCCTGGTGATCGGGGTGGCCGCCGTCACCATTGCCGGCGCCGTGCTGCCCTACACGCCCCTCGGCCCCTTGCTGGGGTTCATCCCATTACCGCTCTCGTTGCTAGGTGCGATTGCGCTGCTCGCCTTGACATACCTGTTTCTGGTGCAAGTCGTCAAGACCTGGTTCTATCGCCGCCATGCGTTACTCTGACCCAAAGCGGTTGTTGCAACTCAGCGGCCGAAACGTTCGGATTTCCGAGGGTTAGGTCTTGATCGTGAAGCGGAACCGCATGTCGTCGCCGAACCACTGCACGTAGTTGGTTCCCCAACCGTTATTGAACAGGCTGAAGTGAATGCCTTGGGAAAGATCCGGCAGCGAGTTCGAGAAATAGATCGGCGATCTCTCTCCCAGCACCGCCAACGGCGCATCCAGTGCCTCAATGGTCAGCTTGCCGTGTTCATCCTGATAGCCGATCCCGCTCGATAGCGCGTGCATGTGCCGGTTGCCGCCGCGAACCACATCGTTGGGAGACACCAGCCCCTCCAGCTTGGACAGCCGCCAGTTTTCCATTCGCGGTGCAATGGGGTTGAAGGTCAGCCACATGGCCTCGGGCAGGCGGTTGGCGCGCTTGCCGAACCAGCTCAGGTTGCAGTGCACCACCGGCTCCGCTTGCGGCAGGACAAGTTCCAGGTACAAGTCCGCCGGCCAGGCGGTGACAGCCGGCGCGGCTCCGCCCGCATCCTCCATCCGCAAACGGGCCACCATGCGATGTTCGCTCGGGCTCTCCCACACGCGGCAGCTCGTCAGCCGGGTGTTCCAGGTGCGGCTCTGCGCGCCGGAGTTTTCGATATTCGGTTTGCCGAAATCCTTGGGCGCCCAATCTGTCTGCACGGTGATGTAGCTGGCGAGGAATCGGTCGTAGTCGCTTTTGGAGAGGGTCTGGTAGCTGAACGCCGCCAGCGGATGTGCCGCCGAAGCCCATTCCCGCTTGCCGGCTTTGCCGCGCAGGCGCACAATGGCTCCCGTCACCGCGTCCAAGGCGATGGTGAAATGCGCGGTTTCCAGCGGCTCCGCGGCGTTGTGCGCCTTCCACTGCGAGGTCTCGGGCACGACGGGCTTTAAGCGCGCCAGCCGCTCGCCGGCCTCGGTGCGGAGCGCTGCCGGAAGCGTCGCCACTGCCTGGTCGATGTTGGCCCGCTTCTCCACCCAACTGCCGGTAACCGTCTTATAGCGCGGTTGCTCCAGCATCCGCGCCAACGCATCCGGTGTGTAGTGATCGAAATCCAGCCAGGTCTTGGTGTCGGTTCCCCAGGTGTGTTCGGCGGAGAGGGCGAATTTCGCCAGGAAGGCGAGGTCAACCTTATCCGCCGCCTGCAACTTGCCCCGCTGAATCCACTCTGTTCGCAAACGAAGCAACTCGCGATACCGCGCCAGTTTCACGGGGTCGCTCGAGACGCCGTAAATCCAGGTGTCGCCGATTTCCTGCGTGACCACCGGGAGCGCGCTGCGATGAGGCTCCACCGCGTGGGCGATATCGGTCAGGTTGGCGGCGCGAATGGACGCTTGCGGAAACTGGCGGCGCAGATCCGCGTGGATTTTGCGGATTTCTTCCACCGTGTGCGGGCCCGCATTATCGCCGCGGACCTCAACCGCCACGGCCAGGTCCGATCCGGGCAGGCGGACCACGCCGCCGTACTCCAGGCGGTGATACATCATGATGATGGATGAGCCGGCCGGATCCTTCCAGACAAAGGTGGCGGGCACATCGGGCGGAGTGCTCGCGGAGTTGACGCCGATATCGAGGAAGGTCACCCCGTTCGTGGCCAACGGCCCGATGAGTCCTCGCGAATGACCCGGAACGTCCGTCATCTTGGCGCCGGTCGTCTGCCGCCCAAACCGCCGGTCCAGCGACTTGGAAAAGCCGATCGCGCCGGTGATCGCCGAACCGTTCAGCAGTTCCGTCTGCCACGTAAAGGGAAGAGCGTGCCAGGCAATGTCTCCCCTCGCAATGGCTTGCTCCATGCGCTTGCGCTCTTCGGTGCCCGCCTGCTCGAGATACTCATAGAGCAACCACGACCCGGTGGTCCAGACGTAACGCTCTTCACCCGTTTGCCGCAGTGCCTCCGCAATCCGGATGGCCTCGGGGAAATATTGCGCGAAGTATTTCTTGATGACGGCCGCTTGCGTATCGATAAAGCCTACGTCCAGGTGGCACTTGAACATCACCAGAACTTGCTTGACGCCGAGGTCGGGCGTGGGCGCCTGCGCTTGCGCCGCGGCGCTCCCGCCGCTCCTCAATGCCGCGCATCCGGCTGCGCCGAACAGATTCGAGACAAACCGCCGACGATCCATGTGTTCACTCCCCGTTGAATTCAGGCAGGTCGTATTCGCCCAACCGCAGCGGATAACGGCCGTACTCCCGCACCAGTTTCACCACGTAATCGTAACTCGCGCCAGGCACATTGCTCGGCACCGAGTGGTCCGATTGAAATATGAAGCCACCGCCTTTGGCGGCATTCAATTTCGTCAGAACCGCTCTCTTCAACGCCTCGCGATCGCCCGACGACCATAACTGCACATCCATGTTTCCGCAGAACCCCAGCCGGTGGCCCAGCCTTCGCCGCAGATCCACCGCGTCCAGCCCTGCTTTGAATTCCAGCGGATTGTAGGCGTCCACGCCGATCTCAATGAAGTCTTCCAGGATCCGGTTTACGTTGCCGCAGCCGTGGTAGATGACCGGCAAACCATGGGCGTGGCACTCCTCCACAAGGGCCTTCACGCCGGGTTTGAAGTGCTCCCGCCAGAACACCGGAGAGAACAGCATCCCTTTCTTGTAGGCCACGTCGCCCCAGATCACCATGCCGTCCAGCATCCCGTCCGCGGCCTCGATCTGGGCGCGCACAATCCCGAGCGAAAACGCGTGCAGCCGCTCCACGAATCGCGCCACCGCATCGGGATACATGCCCATCCACATCATCACGTTTTCCGAGCCGACAATTCGCCACATCATTTCATGCGCTTCGCAAACTCCGCCGAACACCGGGAAGTCCGCATGCGAGGCTTTCACCCTCTCCACGAACGGCGCCAGGTTTCTGGTGAAACCGTCGCCCACGCCGTTGATCTGGTCGTCGCCGGCGCTGAAATAACGCCGCGCGTCCCAGGGGTCGTCGAACTGGAATGCCGCCATCTTCTCGATGGTGTCCGTCTCGAAGTGGACGAACGCGGGCATGGGCTGGTCGAATTTCTTGCGCAGAACGGCCTCGAATCCGGTGCGCACCGTTACCTCGGCATCGTCCTCCCGCAAAATCTCGAACGGTTTGATGTGCGGGTCCATGTTGGGATTGAACTGCATCCAGTCGAGATCGTAGTAGCGGTAGATGTCCGTATCCGGAGCCAGGCCGAGTTCTTCGCGCCAGCGCTTCAGGAAGCCGCCCCAAAAAAAGTCGCTGACCGGCACGCGGTCGGGTTCCCGATGGCCCAACGCCGCCTTCATGCGAGCTAGTTTGGCCTCGCAGTTTTCTGTCCTGTCCCATTTCGCTGTTTCTTTAGCGGACATACACAGCAAGGTTATCAGTTGGACCGGAAAAGACAAAACATCGGGCGAAATGCGGCGAAATCGCTATTGAGCGGGTTCCCGGATTCTGCTAGCGTGGTGTCTTCCGTGCGCAAAATAACGGACCATCGGGCCTCCCATCGCTTTCCGGCCGCCCTATCATGATTGCACCCAGTCTCGAACAAGGCATTGCTTTCCATGCAGCCGGCGCGCTGCTCTCCGCCAACTGTTACGCGCCGCAGAAGTACATCAGGCGCTGGTCCTGGGAGATCTTCTGGATGATCCAGGCGGCCTGGTGCTGGCTGCTTTGGCCCATCATCGGAGCCGCGCTCACCATCCCGCATCTCGGGCGCGTGCTCGCCGAAGCTCCCTCGGACCGCATGCTCTACTCCTTTCTGATGGGGATCGCCTACGGCGTGGGAGGCACGGCTTTCAACATCTCCATCCGCTACATCGGGTTCGCGTTGACCTATTCCATCGCCGTGGGGCTCTCCAGCGTGCTCGGCACTTTGGTCCCGCCCCTCGTCCGCGGACAATTCGCCGCCATCCTGTCCAAGCCCGGAGCGGACTGGGTGATCGGCGGAGTGGTGGCCGGCGCCGCCGGTATTGCCATCTGCGGACTGGCCGGCCACCTGAAAGAAAAAGATCTCGCTAGGTCTCCCGGAAGACGGGGGGAGTTCTCGCTTCTCAAAGGCCTGCTCCTCTCCCTTCTGGCCGGCGTGCTCTCCGCCGTCTATGGGTTCGCTCTGGAGGTCGCTTCTCCCGTGGCGGACCTGGCGGAACACTATGGCGCCGGCATTTGGAAAGGCAACGTGTCGTACCTGTTCACCAACACCGGCGCGTTTGTCACCGCCCTGCTGTACAGCCTGTACCTCGCCCGAAAGAACCATTCGCTGGGCGAACTGAAGACCTTGCCGGGAGGTTCCGGCGCCGCAGCCCTCCGGTGGAACTACCTCTTCGCCCTGCTCACCGGAACGCTGTGGTACGGACAGTTCTTTTTCTACAACCTCGGACACGTGCATCTGGGAGCGCAGTACGCATTCTCCAGTTGGGCCATCCACATGATCCTGCTGGTGCTTTTCAGCAACGTGCTGGCGGTGTTTCTCAGCGAGTGGAAGGGCTGCGCCACCCGCACCCGCATGATCGTGGCAACGGGACTTGCCATCCTATGCACCGCGGTTCTCATGCTCACTTACGGCAATTGGATGGGAGACGCCACGCGCGCGGCTGCGCGCCCACTTGGAGTCAATTTCGATGGTCACCTTGGCCATGTGCGGTTCCCTCCAGCATGAACTTGCTCTGACCCGTCAACACTACACAAAACAGCCTACTGAGCGGCGGGTTCCGGTTCCGGCGCCGCGGGCTGTGCCGTCTTCACCGCCGCTTTCCTTGCGGGCGCTGTCTTCGTAGTCGCCTTTTTGACAGGAGCCTTCGCCGCCTTCTTTGCGGCCACCTTTTTCACGGCAGCTTTCTTCCCGGCGGCCTTCTTTGTGGCGGCTGGTTTCGGTGGCGCTGCCGCCGCCTTCTTTGCCGCCCAACGTTTCTGCAAAGCGGCGATGATGGCGGCCCTGCCTTCGGCGCTTAATCTCCGCTTCTTGCGGGGGGCTTTCCTGGAAGTTGGCGTGGCCTGGCTTCCAAGCCTCGCTTGGATCTCGGAAATTTTGGCCTCGGCGGCGGCCTTCATCTGCTCCAACCCGATTAACGCGGCTTGCAGCAACAAGGGATCTGAAGTTTGGTCTGGCATAGCGGATATTGTAGCGCCGTGGTGTTCAGCGGCGCGATTCGACAACCCGGCGAGCTGCCACCCAGCCTGAAGGTGGGACTCGCCGCAGCGAATGCCCCGGCGCGTTGCTTGCGCCAGGGCGCCGATCGCTGAAACCGGAGCTAATGAGCCGCGATATAGGTCGGGTGGAAAAGCTGACCGGGGCCTCCACCAGTGGCGCCAAACGTCTGCATCTTGGCGCCGGTTGTCCCGTTGAATTCCAGCACCTGGTTGGTGTTGTAATCCACCGCCCAGACATTCCCGGAAGAATCGGCCGAGAGGCCATAGGGTGACGGGTAAGAGAATGGCCCGAGCACGGCCTTAATGAAGTTGCCGCTCGCATCGAACTCCTGAACGCGCTGATTCTGGCTGTCAGCCACCCACACATTGCCGGACGGATCGGCGGACGCGCTGAATGGGCCGCGGAACTGGCCGTTGCCATTCCCGTAGCTGCCAAATTTCAGCAGGAAATTCACCGTCGAGGCCACTCCCGCCGATCCGCTCGAGCTGAACTTCTCAAGCCGGTTATTTCCGGCATCCACGACCCAAATGTTGTTGGTGCTGTCGATCGCAATGCCAATCGGGCCATTGAATTGTCCGTCCCCGCCGCCCAGCCCTCCGACCTGTTCCAGAAACGTGCCGCTTGCACTGAACTCTTCCAATCGGCTGTTCCCCGTGTCGGCGACCCAGACATTGCCATAAGTGTCCAGAGCAATGCCGTAAGGCTGGTAAAGTTGACCGGCGCCCCGGCCGATCGTCCCGAACTGCGACACGTAATTACCCTGCGAATCGAACCTCTGCACGCGGCCGAGAACCGCATCCGCGACCCAGAAGTTGCCGGCGGAGTCCGTGGTGATTCCGGAGGGGAGCATGAACTGTCCATTGCCGGAGCCGGTCCCCCCAAACTGGAATTGAAAAACGCCGCTGGGATTGAATACTTCGATCTTGGTTCCGCTAATCACGGCTTCCAAAGACGTTGCGGGCGTTGCAATAGGGGTCTCTGTCGCAGACCACGTTACCTGCACCGTCCCGCTGGCGGCTTGGCATGCCAGGATGTTCGTAATGTTGGCAGTAAGACCGCTGCAAGCGCCCGAACCAGCAATAGTACCGCTTAACGCTTAGTTGGGTCGAGAAAATCCCACTGTAGGCCGTCGTACCGCCCGCGCTTGTGCCCGTATACGCACTCAACAGTGTGCTGAACGAGATAGAAACCTGCGTTCCGGTAGGGTCCTCTGTGAAGGTGAATGGCGAACCAGCGGGGCTGCATGAATTGCCCCCGGCATTGCTGGCGCAGTTGCCGAAACCCGCCCCTCCATCCGTAAGCGTTACCGACAATAAGTCGAAATTCACCGTTTGTCCAGCCAGGGCGCCCGCACCTGATACAGTCTCAAAAAGCGTTACCGGGCCAAAGCCGGCAATATCCTTAATCTGGTCGGTGGAGTTGGTTGCCGTAGAAAACAGGTTTGACGCCCCTGCAACCGACATTTGATGAGTGGCACCCGCGCACGTACTGCCATTACCCCAATTCAGGCAAAAAGGGACGGAAGTCCATCCCAATGGCGTTCCTGCCACGTTGCTGATTTGAAGAATCCCGCTGTCTGTGATTGGAAGGCCGGCGGCAAATAGACTGGTTTGTCCTGCCGACAAGCCAATCAAGGCCGCCGCTGTTATCCCTAACAAGGTCTGAAACCGTCGTTGCGTTACTCCCATTGTTCGTCTCCTCCAGTGCTGACACGGGATTTCCCTCTTGCATCCCGGAATGCACGGATCGTATCACAGGCCGCAACTTCTCGATCCTCCGGGGCCCACGCTAAAATCCCGGAATGTACCTTGCCCACTCGCCGAAAGTATCCCTCTTGCGTTTTTTTCTTACCGGTGGGTAAGATATCAGGAGCGCCGCCTCATGTCAATAGGCGCGCGTATTGTCTGTCATGCCAAAAGACGCCTCCGTATCGCTATCGCCCCGTAAAGCATTCGCCGACCGGCGGCGCGACCCAGCCACGAAACGCGAGGCGGTGTTGAAGACCGCTGCACAATTATTCCTCGAGAAGAGCTATGGCCGGACGTCGATGAACGACGTAGCCGACCGGCTGAACATTACCAAACCGGCGCTTTATCATTATTTCCACAACAAGGAAGACATTCTTCTGGAGTGTTACCGCCTGGGTGTCGGGCTCATCGAGGATATTCTCAACGAAATAGCCGATCACGGTGGAAATGGACTACAGAAAGTGGAAGCATTTATCCACTCATATGCCACCGTGATGACGGTCAACTTCGGTCGCTGCGTGATGCGTCTGGACGAGGGCGACCTCACCAGCGACGCCCGCAGCGAGGTCCGGACCTATAAGAGAAAGATCGACCGCCGTTTGCGTTCGTTCATCGAGGAAGGAATCGAGGATGGATCGATTGCTCGCTGCGATAGCAAGATCGCCGCGTTTTCCATCGCCGGCGCGCTGAACTGGATCTGCATGTGGTATGAACCCGATGGCGCCCTTTCCCCGGTAGAGATTGCCAACCAGTTCGCGCGAACGTTGACGCGGGGGTTGATCGCCAGGAAGCGGAGCAACAAGCTGCGCATAGTTTCCCAAGAGGAGTGATTCGCATGAGCGTGGAAGCAGATGTCAAACCGGCCGCGTCCGGAGTGATCCGCAAAGCGGCGGTGCTGGGCGCGGGAACCATGGGCTCGCGCATCGCGGCGCACCTGGCGAATGCGGGTCTGCCGGTGGTCTTGCTGGATATTCCGGCGTCGGCGGGCGCGCCGAGCGCCATCGCGTCGCAGGCGTTGGATGCGCTCAAGAAGAGCAAACCGGCGGCGTTTTACGATCCCGCGTATGCGGCACGCATCAGCGTGGGCAACTTCGACGACGATCTGGCGCTGCTTGCCGGTTGCGACTGGGTGATCGAGGCGGTCACGGAGAACCTGGGAATCAAGCAGGCGCTGTTGGACCGCGTGGTGCCGCACTTGAAGCGGGGCGCGATTCTGACCACCAACACCAGCGGCCTGCCGGTGGCGTCGATTGCGGCCAAACTGCCGGAGGCGGTGCGGCGGCGTTGGTTCGGGACGCACTTTTTCAATCCGCCGCGCTACATGCGCCTGGTGGAGATCATACCGACGCCGGAGGCGGACCCGGCGGCGATTGCGGCCATCGCGCACTTCGCCGACGTGTTGCTGGGCAAGGAAGTGGTGTTCGCCCGCGACACTCCCAACTTCATCGCCAACCGGATCGGCGTCTTCATCATGCTGGAATCGGTGCGTCTCATGCAGGAGGAAGACCTGACCATCGAAGAGGTGGATGCGCTCACCGGCAGCGTGATTGGCTGGCCGCGAACCGGGACTTTCCGGCTGGCGGATATGGTAGGAATCGATGTACTGGCGCATGTGGCCGCCAACTTTGAGGGTTCGGGCGCCATGCCGCCGTTCGTGCAGACCATGCTGGAGCGCCGCTGGCTCGGAGACAAGACTAAACAGGGGTTCTACAAGAAAGAGAAGGACGCCGAGGGCAGGGATATCCGCCTGGTGCTGGATTGGAAGACGCTGGAATACGCTCCGGCCATCCGGCCGAAGATTGCTTCGCTCGAAATGGCGAAGAATGCCGAGATGTTACCCGACCGGCTGGCCCAACTGCTGGCGGGCGATGTGCGCAAGGATAAAGCCGCCCGTTTCCACTGGCGATTGCTCAGTTCCTTGTGGAACTACGCGGCGGACTGCCTGCCGGAGATTGCCGACGATGCGAGCAGCGTGGACCGCGCCATGCGGGCCGGGTTCAACTGGGAAATGGGGCCGTTCCAACTCTGGGACGCGGCCGGCGTCGGCAGCACCGTGAAGCGCATGCGGGAGGCCGGCGAGCCGGTGAGCGCGATTGTCGATCGCCTGCTGGCTGCGGGCGCCGATGCGTGGTACCGCGCCCACGGCCGCGAGGTTTTCGATATCGTAACCGGAGCGTACCGGCCGATTGCCGAAGCCGAGGGCATCGGCCGCATTGCCAAGTTCCGCGCTTCGAACGGAGTGGTGCGGCACAATCCCGGCGCGTCGCTGGTGGACCTGGGCGATGGCGTGGCCTGCCTGGAAGTGCACTCGAAGAAGAATGCGGTGGGCGAAGACATCATTCGCCTCGTGACCGAAACGTTGGCGCCGGAGAGCCAGGCGGTGCGGGATTTCGAGGCGTTCGTGATCTCTGGGGACGCCGAGCACTTCTCGGTGGGCGCCAACCTGATGCAACTGCTGATGAGCGCCCAGGAAGGGGAGTGGGACGAGGTCGATTTCGCCGTGCGGGCATTCCAGAAGATGACGGCGGCCATCAAGTTCTGTCCGCGTCCGGTAGTGGTGGCGCCTTACTCGTTCTGCCTGGGCGGCGGGGCGGAGATGGCCATTCACGGCGCCCGGCGGCAGGCCCATGCGGAATTGTACATGGGGCTGGTGGAGACCGGTGTCGGCGTGGTGCCCGCCGGTGGCGGCTGCAAGGAAATGCTGCTGCGCGCGCTGGATGGGGTGGCGGCGGTTCACGGGACCGCCCGGACCGAGTCGGCGGAACTGTTAGGGGCGTTGCGGCGGACCTTCGAGACCATCGCCATGGCCAAGGTGTCCACCTCGGCGGTAGAGGCGCGACAGATCGGCATGCTGCTGCCGGCCGACCGCATCACCATGAATCGCGACCGCCTGCTGAACGACGCCAAGCGAGCGGCCCGCGAATTGGCCGCCGGCGGCTATTCCGCCCCGGTGCCGCGGACCGATATTCCGGCTCCGGGCGAGAACATGCTGGCCACGCTCAAACTCGGGGTCCACGTGATGCGGCAGGGCGAATTCATCAGCGACCACGACGTGAAGGTGGCCAATTGGGTGGCCCACGTGCTGTGCGGCGGGCCCATCACCCCCGGCACCCCGGTGAGCGAGCAGTATCTGCTGGATCTGGAACGGGAAGCGTTCCTTTCGCTATGCGGCGAAAAGAAAACCCGGGAGCGGATCGCCTTCACCTTGAAGACCGGCCGCCCGCTGAGGAATTAAAGATTTTGAGCCACAGATGAACACAGATAAACGCAGATAAGCAAGGACGTTTTATCCGTGTTCATCGGTGTTCATCGGGTGCGCCAGGCCAAGCCTGGCTGATCTTGTGAGATGAAAGGAACTCACCATGTAAATTGCCCATTCGACATGTAGCCAATCGGGCGTGAAGCGGGGCAACCCGTTCTGACGAAGCCCCGAAA
>Ga0182030_10021717_pt1 | contig 12004 bp, 10 predicted proteins | sample 812S3MmetaG_FD_121299 | JGI IMG/M metagenome (GOLD analysis project Ga0182030, IMG submission 121299) | Permafrost microbial communities from Stordalen Mire, Sweden - 812S3M metaG (Illumina Assembly) | ecosystem: Environmental > Terrestrial > Soil > Wetlands > Permafrost | place: Sweden...
GCCGTGAACAGGATTGAAGGATCCGCCGGTTCACTGGGAACCAAGCTGGGTTCACCGAGAGTCGGTAAACTGGCCGCCCCTTCCAAAGTCCCCACGCCCAAGGACAGGGCATCCGCACCCGTCGTCAGGCTCGCCACCGTGGAGCCGCCCACCGGGTCATCGAACCGCCAGTAGCGCACCGCACCATCCAAGCCGATTTGTGTCGCATAATCCACCGTGGTGGTGAATGACGCGCTCGTGGTTAGTTGATTGTGCTCGGCCGTGTCGTCCTGGAGTCCATTGATGCTGAATAGGTAGAGTTGATTGCGTTCCAGCGTTCCCGTGAACAGGGTCACCGTTTCACCATTGGCGCTCAAGCTGGCCGAATAGAGTGACAGAAAGCCCAGATTGTACGTTGCGGTATTGGTCGCACTGGCCGGGTTCAGCGGCTTATTGAAGGTCAGCACGACCTGATTGAGCCCGGCAGCCAAGCCAACCGCGCTCACCAAAACCGGCGGCGTCGTGTCCGGCGTGACCGTCAAAGTGGCGCTGACGCTGCTGGCCTGGCTGAACCAGTTGCTCACCACTACCGAGTAACTGCCGGCGGTGCCGGCCGTGCCCACCACGCTCAAAACGGGATTGGTGGCGCCGGAAATCCCCCCACCGTCGAAATACCACTGAAAGAAAAACGGACTGGCACCCGACGGAATCGCCACGAAATTGGCCGGGTTGTTTTCCAATACCGTCAGGTTGGTCAACGAGGGATTGGTGGCAAAGCCAATCGGACCGTTGTCGCCGTCCGCGTAGTTGACATTGAGGTCGTGGAACCAATGCGTTTCATAATTCGTGCCGGTCTGCGCCGCGATTTCCAGTTGCGCATTTTCCACGGGCAGAAAGCCGGTGGACAGATTGGTGAAAATCACCACCCCGTCGAAGGTCAGGCTCAGATTGCCGCCGAGTTTGAGTTGCAGGTCCACGGCCGCCCAGTGTCCGTCCGCGCTGTTGATGGGCGGAATGCCACCGGTGCCCGTCAGCACGTTGGTCAGAATGTTGCCCTGCCATTTCACGACGATGGCCGGCGATACCACCCCGCCCACCGTTCGGTCGTTGTCGAACGCGACGATCAACCGGTTCCCAGAGGGAGACACGATCGGGGAATAACCCGCCTGCGCATTTGGAAAAGTCTCCGCCGGCAAATCGTTCGCCAGATTGATGGAAAAGCCGTCGCCCGGCGTGGCGCTCGCGCCGCCAATGCTGGTTTTGAAGTCCAGGCGAAATTGTTCCACGGTGCCGGGGCTCGCAAACTGCAAGGCGCCTTGTTCAAACTGGCCCGCATCGGTCAAATCCACATAACCGCCATCGTCATAACCGGCGTTCGTCACAATCGTGGCGTGACCGTACAAGACAAAATTGGTGATGACGGCATTGGTTAAGGTGAAAAATGTTCCCGTGGACGGCGCATACGCAAACGTGCTGACGGTCGGGTTGGGCGAAAGCGTGTTGGGCGTGCTGTCCTGGTCCCGGATGCCAGAAACGGTCAATTGATAAGTTGCGCCCGTTTGAAAGTTAAATGACCCGGCCAGTTCCACGGCCTGCTGCCCGGCCAGCAGGGTCGCCGCGGCTATGGCCAGGCTGGCGCCGCCCTGCACTTTCAACGCGTAATTGGCCAGCCGCGTCGAAGTGACCGGATCCACCGGTTTGGAAAAGTTGACGATCACCGCGTTCGGGTTGCCTTGCGGGCTCACTTGCGTCACGACCGGCGGCGTGGCGTCCGCCGTGATGGCCAGTTGCACCGGCGAGCTCGTGAGGGCGCCATACACATTGGTGATCACCACCTGGTAAATCGCCCCGCTGGCCGCCGCGTGCACGGGAGTGAATGACAAATAGGACAGATCGGCCCCGGCCACCGGCACCCCGTTGCTGTACCATTGAAAGGTCGTGGGCTGCACGGCGATCACATCCACCTGCAGCACCAAATTGGCGTCTTCATTGGTGGCAATCGTCGCCGGCAAATCACCATTGTTGCCAAAGATTCCGGGCGGCTGGGGATTGAATGCCGGCGCGTCGCAGGTGGCCCCGGACGACAGGTTTTCAGGGGTTTGTGCCAGGTGCAGCGCGGGAATGACTTCTTGCACCCCGTCCGGGCGCTGCCAGCCCACTTCGAAATAACTGCCGGTGCCCGTATTCGCCTGGTGCAAAACTTGCAGGTAATACTTATGCCCGCCGATCAACGGGATGGGGGCCGATTCGCGCTGATTCAGGCGCGGACCGGAAAACAGCGCCGTGCCCGCATTCGTCTCCTGCGCAATGAGCTGAAGCCCCGCCACAGTCTCGTTGGTGCTCAACCACAGTTGGGAAGCGTCGTCACTGGCGATGAAAAACGTGTAGTTGCCATTCGTGGGCGCTTCCACATATCCGATCGTATAACTGCCAAACCCCTGGGCGCCAAAGTCCGCGCCGTCATTCTTGCTTTGCAGGCCATACACCGCCGCACCATGATCTACAGTGTAATCATCGAGCTGCAACGCCGCAGATGGGGTGTTTGGAAACTCCACGGTGTTGGTCAGGACGGATACCGCCGTGCCGCCGGAATTATAATAGATATAGCGTTCAATGGAACCGGCGCGGACCTGATCTGCCAGCGCGGCCACCACGGTCCAAGCCAGCGCGAATCTGATCCAGGGTGCAAAGTTGGTTGAGGAGAATAATTTCATGGTCTTCGTGGGTTGTTAACAAGGTTTTTAAAGTAATGACGCGTAGTTATCATTGGGCGCGGGTAAATCAATTGATCCAACCTGGAAGATTGGGATAAGTGGTCGCCCATTGATCAATATTCCAGTTGCGACTCCATTGCAGTGTCCAATACTCCCGCAAACGATTGGCATGGGCGGAACCGTCGAAAAAGACGGCGTTGGCGCGTTGACCGTGCCGGGGAAAGACAAAGTGCTCCATCTCGAACTGCGCGTAACCGGTCGTTTCACCGTTGCCGGAAGTGTCCGTATAATTGTCCGGCACACTGGAAGCCTGATAGGCTTGGACGGTTTCGTCATACGTGGGCCCGCCCCCGCGCCAGCGGGAATCCAGTTGCAGCGGAATATTCGAGGGGTTTCCCAGGACACTGATTTTCCGCCAGTTGTTCACCCCCAACCGGCCTTGGAGCGACGCTCCCGGGATGTTATACACCCACAAATTCAAGCCATAGCTGGAGGGGGTGCCGTCAATCTGCTGGTAGGTGTGGCTGATGTCTCCATACGCATTGGTATAGTCGGGCGCCGTGACCCAGGGATCCGCGGCAGCGGGGCAGAGCACGACTTGTGGTTTGGGGCTCCAATAGCCCTTTAAGATCATGAACCATTCCCCGCGCGCCGCGCCCTTCGCCGCCGGATCCGTGCCAGTGGAAAAACTGCCGTTGTAATCCGACGTATAGAGGTTCCAATACATGCCCCATTGCCGCAAATTCGAAATGCAGCTGATGTTCTTTGCTTTCGCCTTGGCCTGCGCCAGCGCCGGCAGCAACAACGCCGCCAGAATGGCGATGATGGCGATGACCACCAATAGTTCGATCAAAGTGAAGCCATGAGAAACGGCTTCAAGACGGGATTCCCCCGCCACATTGCGCTTGGCGCGCGGCGGACTGACGGATGACTGAACTGGTTTCATGGCAATTAATCTTTCGATCTTTCATGCAACCTCCAGTGGACTGGTCAGAAACCCTTTTGAGGTTTATTGAGTGGTTGTTTAGCCTCCAGTGGGTCTGGTGGGGAACTGGAGAACTCCAGAAGTCTGGTCATCCTGACTGACGTGAGAATAGTCTCTGATGCCACGGTTGTCAACGACTATTTGAGTCGTTATTAAAGAATTATTTCCAGCACAAAAGAATGCTCAAACATTTGTGGCAATTTTAACGATATTTCCGCCTGATCCGGCAAAAACAGTGAAATTGAAGATATTATGGACAGAATCTGGATTTTCTGTGCGGTCGAGTAAAGTGACCCGATTAAACCCGTCTGCTCGATGCCTGCACTGAGCAGAAACGACTATCTATATCGTCATTATTGCAGGATGGACTCGACGGGGAGATTGGGATCGAGGTGATGCTCTTTCAGCCACGTCGGATTAAAAAGCTTGGATTGGTATTTCAAACCGGAGTCGCACAGGAGGGTCACAATGGTTTGTCCCGGCCCGCGCTCCTGGGCGAACTGCACTGCGCCCGCGAGGTTGATGCCGGAAGAAAGGCCGAGGAACAGGCCCTCCTGTTGCAACAGTTGGTAAATGATGGTGACCGCCGGCTGGTCCGCGATCCGATAGGCGAGGTCAATTTCAATGCCCTCCAGATTTTTCGTCACCCGGGACTGCCCGATGCCTTCGGCAAAAGAGTCGCCGTCCTTTGTGTCGGTGTTCCCATTCGTGAACCAGGACCACATGGCCGCGCCGTAGGGATCGGCGCAAACCGCGGCGATTTTGGGATTGCGCGTCTTCAGAAACAACGCAGTTCCCGCCAGCGTACCGCCGGTGCCCACGGCGGAAACAAACGCCGTGACTTCGCCGGTCGTTTGCTTCCAGATTTCCGGACCGGTGGTGCGATAATGCGCCTGGCGATTGGCGACGTTGTCAAATTGGTTGGCCCAGAACCACCCTTTCTCCTCCGCGAGCCGCTGGGCAACGCGGTTGTAATTGCCAGGATCGCTGTATGGCTTTTCCGGCACGGTGATGACTTCCGCGCCCAGGGTGCGAAGCAGGTTGATTTTTTCCGGCGATTGCGTTTCGGGAATGACAATGACCGTTCGATAACCTTTCGCATGGCCGATGACCGCCAGGCCGATTCCCGTGTTGCCCGCCGTGCCTTCCACGATCGTCGCGCCGGGGTTCAAAAGTCCTTTCGCCTCGGCGTCGGTAATGATGCCCAGCGCGGCGCGGTCCTTCACCGAACCGCCAGGGTTCATGAATTCAGCCTTGCCCAAAATTTCACAGCCGGTCAGTTCGGACAGCCGGCGCAGCCGGATCAGCGGGGTGTTGCCAACGTATTTTTCAATGCCGTAATAACTCTGAATGCTCACAGTGGATTTGTTTTCCGTTCACGCAAACCTCCGGTGGTCCGGTCAGCCTGCCGTTTGATTTTCGATTTGGGACCCTGCGGGCGCTGGTTTGAACCGTCACGCGCCGCAAATTATTCAGCCGCCGGCTTGTCCAATCGCAACCGCTCGGTCCGGTCGATCTGCACCACGCGTGAATCCTGCACCACGATTTCCACGACGCCGTAGCGCAATGACTTTACTTGTTGAACCGTCATCTCCAGCCATTTTGCCTCACCGCTACCGGCGGCGGGCGGACTTTGCTCAATTTGGCTCATTTTAAATCGCTATTCCTTTAGTCGTTATTACGAATAAAACAAAACAGCATCTAGATGCTGCTCCACAGCCGCTACCGCTTCGCATATACGATTCATATAGTAGTATATTTACTATTTCCGTCGACTTTGTCAACGGTGAATTATAGCCTATCCCGCCATCCGTTATCGTTAACATTTGGCATACTCTTGGATCGTCGACCCCGTCAACCCTAAAAATTCTCTTTGCTATCGGCGGGCGGGCCTATTTCACAGTCGGGTTACACCCCATGGCGCACAACAGCTCCTTCCGCCATTGTGTGGATCAAAGGTAATAAAACCAACAAACCGACAACCAAAGAAATAATATGAAATCCATGTTTCCCCTAACGCTCGCCGCCTTGGTGAGCACAATGTTGATCACCAGCGCACCCGTGCGTGCAGCAGACACCGACAGCCGGATCGAATCCTCCGCGGCGAAGTCGTACGTGTTCAAAACCTACCTCAAGGATGATTCCATCAAGACAGAATCCAAGGACGGAGTCGTCACCCTGACCGGCACCGTGGCCGATCTGTCGCACAAATCCCTGGCTGAAAACACCGTGGCGAGCCTGCCCGGGGTCAAAAGTGTGGATAACCAACTCGTCGTCACCGGCTCCCAGCCGGCCGAACATTCGGACACCTGGATCACCATGAAAGTGAAAACCGCGTTGTTGTTTCACCGTAATGTGAGCGCCAGCGGAACCACGGTTTATACCAAAGACGGCGTCGTGACCCTGCAAGGGGTGGCGAGCAGCCAGGCCGAAAAGGAACTGACCACCGAATACGCCAAGGACATTGACAATGTCAAAGAAGTTAAGAACGACATGACCATTGACAAGGCGCCAGCCACTCCTGACGCCACCATCGGTGACAAAATTGATGACGCGTCCATCACGGCACAAGTCAAGTCGACATTGCTGTCGCACCGCTCGACCAGCGCCCTGAACACGACGGTTTCCACGACGGACGGGGTCGTCACCGTCGGTGGCGTTGCCAAAAATGAAGCGGAAAAGAGCCTCGTCACCAAGCTCGCGACCGATATCAATGGCGTGAGCAGCGTGATCAATAATATGACCATCGCGGTGCCTATTGCCTCCCAATAGCCGGACAACTTGGCGCTGGCGGGCGCCCCGGGCAGCCTGCCAGCAAACCATCAAAAAGAAATTCAATATGAACATCAAGACCATCGTTTCCGTTCTGCTCATCACCTTGGGCATTGTCGTCCTGGCTTACTCGGGATTGAGCTTCAAGACCCCGGGACAGCCGATCGATATTCTGGGGATGCACATTGCCACCACCGAAAGTCATTTTGTCCCGCCGGTCGTGGGTGCGCTGATGCTCGTTGGAGGCATCGTGCTGCTCCTCGTCAACCCCAAGCGCGCCCAATGAGCGGAAACGATCCATCTGCCCCGGCCATCGTTCCGGATGAGCTGCGACGGCTGAAATGGAATGAATTGGTGCAACGCGGTGACTTTGTCGAAGACGGACGTGAAGGTTTCGAGCCGTGGGTGGGGCCAAGCGGATTCCGGGCCGACGCGTTCGTAAAACAGATTTACCGGCGGCTGATCCGCCCGGCCGCGGGAACCCGGAAACAAAAGGGAACATCCTGAAGTAACCTCAGTCCGCCGTGAAGGTTCGCATTCATTGAGTGCAGAGCGTTCCACTGCATACGCATTCCAGCTGCCATCATCGTATGAACCAAAACTTGGCATTGGGATCAAGACCGTCGAAAAACACCGCGAGCATCTCATGCAAAAACTCGACATCCATGATACTGCCGGCCTCACCCGCTACGCCATCAGCGAGAGCGACGTGCAGTTGACCATGGTTTAGAGCGCTTCGCAGATTCTATTTTTGCACGAATTTTGGCCGGCATTGCTTATGAATGAAAACAGCCTCGCTTTCTGGATGACCTTGGCGGGAACCATCTGCTGGGGCATCTGCTTTTGGTGGATGCGCCGGCTCTCCATCAAACAGAACACCCTGCTGGCCCAGCTTCGGGAGCAAGGCAAACGCATCGAAAAGCTCTCCAAGATCGAACACGACCTCATCAAGGAAGTGCATCCCCAAGTCAATGAGATCAAAGAAGGGATGGTCGAAATGATTGCGGTGGTCAAGGAAAACTCAGAAAACCATCCAACCCCAAAGAAGGCGCATTAGTCCGCCTACCGGATCGCGGAGCTGGGCTCGATAAACGGCTTCCCAACTTGAACCGCGGCCAGGGGATTCCATCGCGCGACGATTTGCCGGCAGGTGGATACGGGTAAAACACCCCATAGCGGAGGCAAGCTCCCAATGGCATGTTCAATAGTAGCATGAAAAATGCCCAATATTCACGGGCGAGAGCGGCATCGATCGCAAGGCTTCGCCCCCAAACAAACATGGCCAGGGGCCGGCAGCCAGCATGCCTTCGCAGGCGCGGCGAGCTGACTGGGAACCCGCACCCATCAAACGCCTATGAAAATTATTTTGAACTTTTTAGCCAAACTCGCCTTGCTCCCGGTTAGCGGCTGTATTTTTCCACGGAACCGTGATTATTCGGACGATGGGAATTGTTTGGAAGCACATCCCCAAGTCAACGGGGTCAAAGAAGGGATGCACGAGATGATCGCAGTGGTGAAGGAGAATTCGAAAAGTCAGCCAGCGGCATCCAGATAGAAGAGGCCTGAGTCCAGCCAGCCGGATTGAGAGGCGGTCGGGAAACACCCCATGGCTAATCCCCGAGAATTCTGGTGTCCTTGAAACATGAATGAATCCCATCATCGGTCAGCCAGGCGCCGCGCCGGCGAATGCCTCCAAGGGCGGCCGGATGTGGGCCAGCGCATTCTCGTGGTGGAGAAAGCAAGCGACCATCGCCAGCTTGAAATGGACGTGCTGGTGGACGCCGGCTATCAGGTGGAGACAGCCGCAGACGGAGCGTCTGCCTGGGCCGCACTGCAACGCCACAGTTACGATCTGCTCATCACGGACCAATTCCTGCCGAAAGTGTCCGGAGTGGCGCTGGTCAAGAAGCTCTACGCGGCCGGTATCACCCTGCCCGTCATCATGGCCACCGAAATTCTGCCCACCTGGGAATTTGCGCTGCACCCCTGCCTCCAGACCGTCACAATGCTGCGCAAGCCCTACGCGATTCATAAGTTGCCGGCCATGGCCAAAAGTCTTCTGCCCAAGAGCTCTGGCACGGCAACCGCGGCGGCGCCATGCGCGCAAAACCTGCCGGCTTCCAATCGTTTGTGACTTGCACCATTGGGTCCATTCCGCACCGGCTGACACTGCAGAGCTGTGGCGCGGACAGGCTCCGTGTCCACCTGCCATGGGGCAAACACCCCATATCCGCGGCACCGCGTTTCTGGTAATTGTCCTATCATGCTATCACGAATATTCCGTTCGCAGGAAAACCCGGCCAATATGTCTCGTCTGGGCCACACGGATCTGGCCGGCCGCATTCTCATGGTGAGTGATGCGTCCTGCCCTTGCGAACTCAACGCCGAAATGCTGCGGCAGCACGGTTATATGGTGGGCATTGCCGGCGACAGCAAGGCCGCTTGGGAAAAGCTTCAGACTAACCGCTACCATCTGCTCATCGCCGAGCATGACCTGCCCGGGATTTCCAGTGTTGGTCTGCTCAAGCGAATTCGGTCCGCCTGCATGTCACTGCAAGTCATCATGGTGGTGGATACTTTGCCCTCGTGGCGTTCCGCCGAATATCCGTGGTTTCTGAAAGCCGGGAAGTTGTTCAAGCCCTATACTTTTCGGGATCTGCTGGACTCGGTAAAACAAGTCCTGGCCCCGGCCGGGACGATTCGCGCGAGAATCAGGCCGCCCGGTTGCGAGCTGCGGTCCTCAACCCTCGACCTGGGCCATGACGATTTCGCTCCCAGATTCTGTGCCCGGCTAAGATAGACCATCCTTTTAAGCCCTTAAGTTGGCCAAAATCCGGACTTCCGGTGAACACCCCATGGCACCCCAATGCTTTTCCCACAATAATGGAATTATGAGAGCAAAAAAAATCAGCCTCGCCGATGGCCCGGCCAGGGCGCCACTTCAAGGCGAACCGACTCCCCGGCAACGCATTCTCGTGGTGGAGGATGATGCCGCCATTCGCCAGGTTAATTCGGAGGTGTTGACCCATTCAGGCTATCAGGTGGACGTGGCCGAAGATGGCGCCGCCGCCTGGGACGCACTGCAACGGACAAATTATGATCTCGTGGTCACGGACAACAATATGCCAAAGGTAACCGGGGTAGAGTTGATTCAAAAAATCCAGGCGGCCGGCTTGGCGGTGCCGGTCATCATGGCCACGGGAACCATGCCCGACGATAACTTCGATCCCTACCGCTCGCTGCAGCCAACCAAGACCCTGCTGAAGCCTTATGCCTTTGATGAATTGCTGACCGCGGTTAAAGAAGTCCTGCGCGCGGCGAGTCGTTCGCTGGGAGAAATTGCGCAGCCTCCCAACTGTCCGGTTGACGGTTTTGAGGCTGATCCGTCCATGTGAATGGCGATTGGGGTCCCGGTTGGAATTTGTCCTGAAGTCAAAATAGTTCTCTGCACGATCATGAAACGCGAGCATCGATACGGGAACGAAATCGGCCGGGAGAAACGCCCGGAACCGGCACTTCGCGCCTCCGAGCTCAGTTATCGCCGGCTGTTTGAAGCGGCACGCGATGGGATCCTGATTTTGGACGCGGAAACCGGACGCATCACGGATGCAAATCCCTTCCTGACCAAATTGCTGGGTTTTTCCCACGCCGAAATGGTCGGCCAGACGGTGGGCGAACTCAGCCCATTCAAAGACATCGTCTCGAACCAGGCCATGTTGGAGCGATTACAAAAAGACGGCTATGTCCGCTATGACGACCTGCCGCTGGAGACCATGGATGGCCGAAAGGTGGCCGTGGAGTTTGTCAGCAACGTTTATCAGGCCGGCGATAGACGGGTGATCCAGTGCAACATCCGCGATATCACGGCGCGAAAGAAAACCGAGGAACGCCTGGCCCTGCTCCACACCTGCGTGTCCAACCTGAATGAAATTGTGATGATTACCGAGGGCGAACCCGTCTGCGAACCAGGGCCACGGATTGTCTTTGTGAACGAAGCCTTTGAGCGAATCACCGGTTACAAATCCGCCGAGGTCCTGGGCCGCAGTCCGCGATTTCTCCAGGGCAGGAAAACGGACGGCCGCATCCTGGAGGAGATTCAACACGCCCTGACGCAGCGGCAGGCGATCCGGCGGCAGATCATCAATTATCGGAAGGACGGCACCGAATTCTGGATGGATATTGATCTCGTCCCCATTTTTAATGCGACGGGCAAATGCACCCACTTTGTGGCCATCGAGCGCGATGCCACGGCGGAGAGAAAAAGCGCGGAACTGCTGCTGTGGAAGACCGCCCTGCTCGAAGCGCAACTGGATTCGTCCATTGACGGCATCCTGGTCGTGGACAGTCTGGGAAAGCGCATTCTGCAGAACCGGCGATTGAACGAGTTGTGGAAACTTCCCCGGCACGTGCTCGAAGACCCCGATGATGCCACGCAATCCGTCTTTGCAGCGAATCAAACCCGAAATCCCCGACAATTTGCGGAGAAGGTGACTTACCTTTACGACCATCCGGGCGAATTAAGTCATGACGAAATTGAATTGCTGGATGGCACGATTCTGGACCGGCATTCAGCGCCGGTTCAAGACAAGGACGAAAAATATTACGGTCGCATCTGGTATTTTCGCGACATCACTGGGCAGCGAAAAATGCAGGCAAAGCTTTTTCAGGCGCAAAAGATGGAGTCCATCGGCCAACTGGCCGGCGGGATCGCCCATGATTTCAACAATATTCTCGCCGCCATCCTCGGCAATCTTTACCTCATACAGATGGAGGCGGCGGACCAACCGGCCATCCTGGAAAGCGCGGCGAACATTTCGAATGCCACCCGGCGGGCGACCGATCTGGTCAGCCAGATTCTGACTTTCAGCCGGAAAGGCAAACAGGAGCGCACCCCCCTCGCCCTGAATGACGTGGTGATCGAAGCGCTCAAATTGTTGCGGGCCAGCGTGCCCGCAACCATTCGGATCAAGACCGAATTAACGGAGACGCCCACCGTGCTGGCCAATGCCACGGAGATGCATCAGGTGATCATGAATCTCGGCACCAACGCCTGGCACGCCATGCGCGGTCAAACCGGCGAGTTGAAAGTGGAAATGGCCGTGCTGGACGTGGATGTTGATTTCGTGAAAACCCATCCCGAGCTGCAGCCGGGGCGTTACGTTCAACTATCGGTCAGCGACACAGGGTGCGGCATGGAGCGCGCCACGCTGGACCACATTTTTGAACCATTCTTCACCACCAAGGACGTCGGTGAAGGCACCGGCCTGGGGCTGGCGGTCGTGCACGGCATCATGAAAAGCCACGATGGCGGCATTTCGGTTTACAGTGAGCCAGGCAAAGGCACCGTCTTTCATTTGTTTTTTCCGGTATTTGAAGCCGAAGCCAAAGTGCGTGAAATCGACGCCGCGCCCATTCCACGCGGCCAGGGAGAACAGATTCTGTTCGTGGATGATGAAATGGCACTGGCCGGTCTGGGGAAAAAGATGCTCGAAAGACTGGGTTATCAAGTGACCGTAAAGACCAGCGCGCTGGAGGCGATTGCGGCCGTTCGTGA
>Ga0182030_10021718_pt1 | contig 12004 bp, 9 predicted proteins | sample 812S3MmetaG_FD_121299 | JGI IMG/M metagenome (GOLD analysis project Ga0182030, IMG submission 121299) | Permafrost microbial communities from Stordalen Mire, Sweden - 812S3M metaG (Illumina Assembly) | ecosystem: Environmental > Terrestrial > Soil > Wetlands > Permafrost | place: Sweden...
GCTTTGGCAAATATTTACATCTATACCCAAAAGATGTCTGGGAAAACCTAGTTGAACCACGTTTAGCTGGCGATATCTTAGATGAGCGTGTTGCTGATCTTAATGTGCAGTTTAGGATGGGCAAGATCGAACAATCGCTCGATGGGAAACAGGGACGTATAACGATTGAGCAACATCTGCTGGACTATGCAGATATCAATCGAGATATTGTAGCTGTAGGCGTAGGAAGCTACTGGAGAATTATGGCTCCTGAAGCCGTAAGTTAATCCAAAATAAAAGTACTTTAACAATTTAGGTCGAATTAGTTCCTCTCGAGCTTAGCTATTCGGCAGTCAACAAGTGGAAAAGGTAGCAAACCACTATAATAAAACGCTTTGTACCTTTCAAAAACACCTCCCAAAACTCCACCTCACACATAAGTCTCTCAATCTTGACGCGGCGAATCGTAGTTATACAATTTGCTTCGTCTAACAAAAACAAAAACTATTAATAAAAACAAAAAGTTGGCTGCTGATTAGGTGACCTTGTAAAAACAAAAACAAGAAAAAAATGCACCAAAATAAAAACCAAAATAAAAACAATCAGCACGAACCGGTATTACTAAAACAGGTACTTTCGTATTTAGATCCTAAGCCTAGTGAAACATTACTAGATTTAACGGCTGGATACGGTGGACATGCTAAGGCAATACTAGATTCTACTGGAAGCCTCATACGATCTGTTCTTATAGACAGAGATATTAATGCAGTTAAACAATTGCAAGAAATATTTCCTAAAGACAAGATTGAAATACGGCAACAAGATTTTTACACCGCAAGTTTAAATCTAGTTGCTGAAGATCGATGCTTCGATCTTATTTTGGCCGATTTAGGAGTATCGTCACCGCACCTTAACGAGGGGAATCGCGGATTCTCAATTAATAATGAAGGCCCATTAGATATGCGAATGGACCAGTCGCAAGAGCTAACTGCAGAGTATATTTTAAATAATTATTCAGAAGCAGAAATAGCAAATATTCTTTACGAATATGGGCAAGAACCAAAATCTAAAAGAATAGCTAAATTAATTGTTAATTCTCGTCCTATAAATACTACAAGTGAACTAGCTGCCATTGCTAAGAAAGCATGGCCAGGTCATAGCAGAGTACATCCTGCAACAAGAACTTTTCAAGCTGTTAGGATAGCTGTAAATGACGAGCTAAAACTACTAGAGCAAAGTTTGCCACTATGGATAAAATTATTAAATCCTGGAGGTAGAATAGCAATAATTAGTTTTCATTCACTGGAGGATAAAATAGTTAAACAGTATTTCGCAGATCATAGCGGTAAACATTATGATGCCCAGCTAGAACTTTTAACTAAACATCCAGTAGTAGCCGACCCTCAAGAAATTGTCTATAATCCGCGTTCTCGTAGTGCAAAATTACGAGTCGCAGTGAAAATAAAAAGGAAAGGGAACTAATATGCCAATCAGGGTAAAAAGTAGCTCCCGAGCTTATAAGATTACTGTACGAGTAGTCGACTAAGCTTAAAAAACAGCCCCGGTTTTCCGGGGCTGACAAAAACAAAAAGAAAGGAAAAAAATGACCTACTCAAGTTCTTTAGCAATGAATCGATCAAGATTTGTTGCACGTAGCCAGAACTCTGTTAGTTTTAGAACTAAGGAAAGAACTCTAGGCCCAATTTCCAACACTATTACGCTAATTATTTTAGCTTGTTTGCTTGGGCTTTTATATTTAACCCAAGTTACTAAAACAAATGCATTTGGTTATCAAATAAATAACCTACAGCAAACTCAAGCTGCCTTAGTAAGTGAACATAATAATTTAGAAGTTGACTCAGCTAGAGCACAATCGCTAAATAATGTACAAAATAGCCCAGTAGCAAAGGCTATGACTCCTGTAACTGCTACGGCTGTTGCTACAAATTAAGTATTAAGTTAAAGCTTATATTTAGAAAATATTTGATGAAGTTATATAATTATAGTAATGGCTTTGCCAAACAAAAACGATATTCTAGATTCTATTAAAAGGATCCGCATTTGGTATGCGGGTTTATTTATCATATTAGCTATTTTTGCTCTACAACTATTCAACGTTCAAGTACTACAATATAACCATTATAAAAATGAAGCTCTAAGTGATCAATTAAAGCAATATCAAATACCGGCAACTCGTGGAATAATCGAAGCTCATGAAGGTAGCTCAATTGTTCCATTAGTTTTAAATCAAAAACTCTATACATTGTTTGCGGACCCACCATTAATAAAGAATGTCGAAAAGGCCTCTGCTCAAGTGGCAAACATTATAGGTGGCAGCGCAAGTAATTATGCTAACTTAATGAAGACAAAGAATACCCAATACGTGGTATTAGCAAATAAAATTAATCCTGATCAAAACACAAAGATACTAGCCCTTAAAGATGCAGGTTTAGGTACGCAGGGTCTAGATTATAGAGTATATCCAGATGGATCATTAGCCTCACAGGTACTAGGATTCGTTAATGAATCAGGGCAAGGAAATTATGGTATTGAACAAGCTTTAAATTCTGAGTTATCGGGCAAAGCTGGACAACTAAAAGCTATCACTGATGCTAATGGTGTACCGCTTGCAGCAAGTAAAAATAATGTCGAAAAGGCGCCAGTAAATGGCTCTAATGTAGTATTAACGCTAAACCTTTCTATGCAGGAACAACTAGAGCAAATACTAAAAAACGACTATAAGTCTACGCAGTCTCAAGGACTTAGCGCGGTAATTATGGATCCAAATAGTGGTGCAGTTGATGCTATGGCAAATTTTCCAACATATAATCCAAATAATTATCAAAGTGTTAATAATCCCGCATTATTTGAAAATGCTGCAGTCACTAATGCTATTGAACCTGGTTCTACTATGAAGATATTAACAACCGCTGCTGCTTTAGACCAAGGAGTTATTCAGCCTGACACATCTTTTTATGACCCTGCACATTGGGTTGTAGATGGCTTTAATATTACCGATATAGAACAAGATGGTGGGGCAAGAGAACAAAATATAGCTAGTGTACTTAACCTTTCCTTGAATACCGGTGCAACCTGGATGCTTATGCAAATGGGTGGCGGTCAAATTAATTTTAAAGCTAGAAGCGCACTATATAATTATCTAACAAATCACTATATGCTAGGCAAGCCAACTGGAATTGAGCAAGGTTATGAAGCTGTGCCTACAGTCACTCCACCTCAGGATAATGGCAGTGGAATTGATTTAACATATGCCAATATGTCTTTTGGCCAAGCAATTCAATTAACAGCATTACAAATGGCTGCTGCTGATTCTGCAGTTTTAAATGGAGGAACATATTATAAGCCTCACCTAGTAGATCAATATATAAAGTCTAACGGACAGGTTGTAGTAAATAAACCTGTCGCTGAAAGTACAAACGTGGTATCGCCTAAAGTTAGCCAAGAGCTCCAACCGTTAATGGAATATGTTGTACAGCAGCACTTACTAGCTGGTTTTCCTTACTTAAATTTCCCAGCAAATTATATTGTTGGAGGTAAAACTGGAACAGCTCAAATTGCTCAACCTGGCGGTGGGTATTATGCTAATAAATATAATGGTACTTATGTTGGATTTGTTGGTGGAGATAAACCGCAATATGTCATAGTTGTCTATAACATCCAACCTAACGTACCAGGTTATGCTGGAACTTATGGCGGTCAGCCAGTGTTTAGCGATATAGCGCACATGTTAATAAATAATTCTTTTGTTACGCCAAAGTCTTAAAATTGATTTTATGTTTAAGCTTTTATGTTAAAATAAGAAGTGAAAGTGATATAATAAAACAAAAATTTTACACCCTTAATACATGTTTACATTACACATAGTTATTAGCACTCAAAGACTTATACATATCCTAATTTTAGGGTTTGTTAGTTTTATTCTTAGTATGTTGATTACTCCTATATATACTAGTGTGGCATATAAGCACCAGTGGTGGAAAAGGCAGAGAACTGAAGCTTGGTCGGGTGGAGTAGCCAAAGTTTACCAAAAGCTTCATGCAGAAAAACATAAACGTCATATACCAACGATGGCTGGACTGATATTTATTATTTCTATAGCCATTGTTACTTTGCTTGCTAACTTGAATAGGGGTCAAACATGGCTACCATTGGCTGGTTTAATTGGTGCAGGTTTAGTTGGGCTTGTTGACGATGTTATGAATATTACTGGTAATAATGGCGTGGCAGGAATGAGTGCTAGGCTTAAGTTTGCGCTTTATAGTGTAGTTGTATTAATTGGAGGTTGGTGGTTTTACGACAAGTTAGGTATTCATTCAATATATATTCCTGGAGTAAACCATTGGCAGCTTGGGATTTTAGTAATACCGTTATTTTGGTTAGTAGTAATAGCTACCGCAATATCTGTTAATTTTTCTGATGGACTTGATGGTCTTGCTGGCGGCCTTTTAACATCATCTTTTATGACTTACTCAGTTATCGCCTTAATTGAACATAAATTTGCCTTAGCTGGATTTTGTTTAACTGTAGTCGGAGCCCTACTAAGTTACACCTGGTTTAATATTTATCCTGCAAGATTTTTTATGGGAGATGTCGGGGCATTTGCTCTAGGAACGGCGCTGGGTATTATTGCCTGGCAAACTAACACGGTATACTTATTACCAGTTTTAGGCGCCGTTTATGTAATAGAAACTGGCTCTGTAATAATTAACCGAACTTCAAGAAAATTAAGGCACGGGAAGAAAGTATTCCGTTCTTCGCCTATACATCACCACTTTGAAGCTATTGGCTGGCCAGAAACAAAAGTAACTATGAGATTTTGGATATTAGGACAAGTAGCAAGTGTATTAGCGTTAATAATATTTCTTCTCAGCAGGTTAAGGTAAATTACAATGTGGCCGAATTCTACTGATAGTAGACGACGATCACCTAGTAAGATAGTTAGTTTAGACTTAGGTCGTAAACACAAGCCAGATCATTGGTTATTAATTTGGGCAGCTTGTTTACTTACAATTGGTCTAGTTGTTATATATGCCATTAGTCCAGCCTTAGCTGAAACATATAACGTAAGTAATAATTTCTATGTTATAAAACAACTTATAGCAATCGGACTAAGTATAATTGCATTTTATATTGCCTATAAGATCCCGTTGCAGTTTTGGAAGCAGGCCTACAAGCCATTATTAATAGTTGCAGGGATTGCAACAGTTCTAGCACTTGTTATACCAGTCAATCCATCTTATCCAGCTCATAGATGGGTTAGATTAGGTAGTTTTTCATTCCAGTCAGTTGAACTAGTTAAATTCGCCGGTCTTATTTGGTTAGCCGGATTTTTAGCAACTAAAATTAAATTAGGTGAAATAAAAAGCAATAGTAAAACTTTAAAGCCTTTAGCATACATACTAGTCGGAATGGGATTTATAGTTGCGGGCATTCAAAGTGACTTAGGCTCAGCCGGAGTAATTGTAGTAATGATAGGAACTATGGCATATGTTGCTGGTTTACCGCTGAAACGTATAACTTTAATACTAGCAATTGTCTTAATTGGCGCCATACTTGCAGTATCTATTTCACCATATAGGCGAGCAAGGCTTGAAACATTCTTACATCCTCAATCTAACTGTCAAGGCAGCGGCTATCAGGCATGCCAAGCTTTAATTGCAGTTGGTAGTGGCGGAACTGCAGGACTTGGTCTTGGTAGTAGCGTGCAAGCCTATGGATATTTACCAGAAGCGGCTAACGATTCAATCTTTGCAATTTATGCTGAAAAATTTGGATTTATCGGCTGCGTAATATTACTAGCTGTTTATATGGCATTATTTACACGCATGAAGAATATTGCCGAAAGAACTAATGACGACTTTACTAGATTAGTCGTGATAGGTATTTTAGCTTGGATAAGTGTCCAAACATTAGTAAATGTTGGTGCCATGATAGGTATATTCCCACTAAAAGGTATAACCTTACCGTTTATTAGTTATGGAGGAACATCCGTAGTCTTTACGACAGCTGCCCTAGGACTTGTTTTTCAAGCTTCTCAATATACCAGTTATTCTACTGCTAAGTTATCTACAAAAGAGGATAATGAGAGCAGTAGAGATTTTAGATCAAATAGTTTGCGGAGGGCTAATTATTGAAAGTTGTACTATCTGGTGGCGGTTCCGGCGGACACATAACCCCTATATTAGCTGTTGCTGATGAACTTAAGAATATAGATTCTACTACAGAAGTAATATATATCGGTCAAACTGGTGACAAATTAGGTGATATACCAAAAGCTCACAAAAGTATCGATAAAGTATATTCGGTAAGAGCAGGGAAGTTTAGGCGATTTTATAACGAAGGCATAAAGCAGATTTTAGATTTGCCGGTGCTATTTAAAAATATTAGAGATTTTTTCTATGTAATTATTGGGATTTATCAAAGTTATAATTTAATTAAAAGACTTAAGCCAGATATAGTATTTACTAGAGGTGGCTTTGTAAGTGTACCTGTAGCTCTCGGTGCTAAACTTTGTGGAGTAAATTACATAACTCATGACTCAGACCCTATACCAAGTTTAGCTAATCGTATAATTGCACGCTGGGCAATTAAGCATGCTGTTGCGTTACCTGAAGATGTTTATCCATATCCTCGAGATAAAACTATTACTACTGGCATTCCGGTAAATAATAACTTTAAAAATGTTGATCACAAAGAATTAATAAGGTTTAGAAAAGAAATTGACTTAAGTCCCGATGCTAAAATGTTATTTATTATTGGTGGTGGACTCGGATCTCTCAATATAAATAACGCAGTTTGTGCGGTGGCCGATCATTTATTAGAACAATTTTCTGACCTGAATATATACCATGTAGCTGGAAGAGCAAACGAGAAAGAAGTTACTCAATTTTACAAAGATAATTTGCCCGAAGAAGTTAAATCACGTTTAAAAACGTTTAGCTATATAAGTGACGTGTATAAATATAGTGGTGCGGCCGACTTAATTATTACTAGGGCAGGGGCAACTAATTTAGCTGAATTCGCCTTACAAGCTAAACCTTGTATAATTATTCCAAGCAAATTTTTAGTAGGTGGACACCAGTTAAAAAATGCTGAATATTTATCTGATCAAAATGCCGCAATAGTACTTGATGAAGATAAACTGGCATTTAATCCATTGACCCTGGCTAAAGAAGTATCAGAACTATTAAAAGACAAAAAGTACCGTGAAGATTTAGGTCTAAATCTATCTAAATTTGCCGTTAAAAACGCTTCTTCTGTAATTGCGAACCTCATATTAGAATTAGGAGATAGTGCTAAATGAGGTCTAGAAAAAGACAAAAAAATATAGAACAAACAGATAGGAAAAGAGCTGAAACCCCAAGTGATTCCATGGCACTTGCTTCAAGTTATAATTATAGTTCTAGGCGAAATGATGAGACAATTAATGTCGGTAGAAATGAAGAAAGTAAAAGACTTAAACCAGTAAAAAATATAAGTTATAAGAAAAGAATTATTATTTCTATCGCCACTATAATAGTATTAATAGCTGCTTATGATGTTTTACATATCTCAAATAATCCGCAAGTTATAACAGTATATCCAGATAATCAACCAACTCTTCCTATAAATAACTTAAGTGAGTTTGAGTCTTCATCTAAAAGTCTATTTAGTGGTATATGGAATATGAATAAGATTACAGTAAATACGGTAGATATAGAAAACAAACTTAAGACTAGTTATCCTAATTTAGAAAGTATTAGCATAAGTATTCCATTATTATCTTCAAGACCTAAAATATATATAGAACCAGCCTTACCTAGTTTTGTTTTAAAGTCTACCGATAATAAATACTATTCATTAGATGTTAACGGTAGAGCTATAGCCGAAGCTAGCAGTTCATCTGCCCTAGGTAATAATTATGCAATTATAGATGATAATAGCGGCGTATCTGTAAAACTTAATCAGCAGGTCTTGCCATCTTCTTATATAACCTTTATGGAGACTGTTCTAGCGCAGTTAAAAGCTAAAGGTATATATATTAGCTTATTTACTCTACCACCCCAAACTCAGGAGCTAGACGCTAATGTAGTAGGGGAGCCATACTTTATTAAATTTAATTTACAAGAAAATGACCCAAGGCAGCAAGCAGGGACTTTCATAGCCACGCAGAAGTTATTAAAAAGCCAAAACATTACACCAACAAGATATATTGATGTAAGGGTAGATGGTCGAGCATATTATCTGTAACCCCTATTCTACTGCCCCCATGTTCGTAATTTGTTCTTTTACATAAATATATAAATAAAACAAAAAAACTATATTATTATAGCAAGTAGGGTAAAAGTCAAAAATTTTACTAATATGACAAAAAAGTAGGGGAATAAAAAAATTATAAAAACTTGCGATTGGATGGTATTTTCACAATAGGACTGTGGATAAGTCAAATAGTGTCATATATCACTAAGCAAGCACTAGACCTATATTAGGTCTTCTAAGACAGGACGGCATATAGTAAAGGCATAAATGTAATGGCTAGTGCATCGTTAAATATAAATTAGTTAAATATATAGCCACTGACTAAAAACTCCCCTGCAATAGGGGTATTAGTTTATAACTAGTTAACGGATATATAGAGTCGCAAAAGATATATTGTGCGACGTTTAGTCTATATGTACTTTTGGTTACTGCTCTATCGATTTCTAAAATAATTTTATTTAATTTCATTTTATTTATTTTAATCATTATTAGTTCTACACTACTTTAAGGCTTTACCTACATTTATTTAACACACTGCTATTATTAACCTACTTATATACTTTGTTCGTATTTTGTTTAATCGTTTAAGATTCTTATTAAGTTCCTTGCCAGGCTCGGACTCTTACTCATAAGTGGGTCTAAGTCGTGTAATACTGTTTCGCCACTTGATATAGGGGTAAATTGTTCCGGTATAGTTATATCTACGATATAATACCTCTTGTTATCAGATGTAGTTATTCTGTAGTCTTTTAGCCAACCTTTATAGTACTGTTTAAGTTTTGGCGTAATATCACTATTATATTGATGAGATGACGTGAATTGAACATCTTCCATCCAAGGTGTTAACGTTAGAGTTTTTCTATCTGGGAAAATAGCTCTAGCATATGATATAACATTTAAGCCAAGGTTTTTTAATCTATCTAATTCGGAGTCATATTGATTGCATATTTCTTCGGTCGAAAGATCTTCAATTGTTGGATCTTTTATAGTATCAAGTTTAATGTACCATCTGCCGTCATTGCTACGCTTACTTCTTATGTAATCTAAAGCAAAGCTGCCAGTTCCATATAGACCTAATGCATCTTCAGTAGGTTGACCTGTTTCCCATAGATAACGGATGTCATCTCTGCAAATATCCAAGTTTTGATTTACAGAGATATCACTCATCTTCAATATAAATTAAGTGAAATTTTACTCTACTTCAGCAAGAGCGTATGTAGCTTTTGCTACTCTTTTGAATTGTGGTTTACCTTGTAAGTTAAGTAGTATAGTAGTTTCTTTTACGTAGCGGCTCTTTAAGACTCTTTTAACAATCTCATCACGGTGAAGTGGTTCATTAGCTTCTTTAAGTACTTCTGCGATTATATCGGCCACAGTTCCCTTTTCGTAGCCCCATTCTTTTAGAGCATAAATACCACGACCAATTAGAACGAATCGTTTGTCTTTAATTAATTCATTGTGAATTGCCTGCGTAGTAACGTCTTTTCTCTTAAAATCGCTATCTTTAATAGCGTCAGATATTTCATTAAAGTGCATGTGTTTACCGTTTTCTTTAAGAATAACGTATATTTTATCTCTAATATTCTTAGGATTAACCATTGGCCACTTTGTTAGGCCCCACCTATTATTTAAAGTAGCTAATTTTTTAGAAACGCTGGCTAGAGACTGAGCTTCTTTTTCGTCAGTAATATTTGTACTTTTAGCAATTTCTTTTATTGTAGCTGGTTCACCAATCTTCTTAACCGCATCAATCACTGAATTAACTTTATTCTTTAAACTTTTTTCGTCGTAAACAGATTTAATACTTACGCTGTAATAATAATCGTCATCTTCGCTAACCACACTTAGTTCTGGGCAAAGTTGGCAAATAAAAGCGTGTCTGGATTGCTCTTCCCTGTTAGGGTCAGTTGAAAATTCTTTAGCTAAGTTAGAAATTCTTGAAACTTGACCGTTAGCTTTTAAATAATCGATAGCTTTAGTTTGGTAAAAAGTTAAATTAGCAATTGAGCCCTGTTCAGCTTGAGATTTTAGTTTAGTAACTACAGATTTTTCAAGTTGTCTGACCCTTTCTCTAGTAATACCAAGCATTTCACCAATTTGTTCTAGTGTTTCTCTTCTCTCAAAGAGGCCAAATCGACGTGCAACTATCTCTCGCTCTCTTTCTCTATCAATACATTTAAGAACAGAATCTACTATCTGCTTAGATGTTAGGTCTTTAGTTGTAATTGTCTCGGCCATAAGTTTATGTACTACCTGTTCTGTCTTATATAATGCTTATTATAAAACTAATAGTTTTAAAAGTCAACGCCTTTTTAATTCCCGTTTATGATACATATTGTAGCACAATAATGACAGTAACGTACATAAAATGCTCTAACAATATTACTTGTCCACAGGATTTACACTTAAGCAAATAAATTGAAGTCTAAATTATTGTTTTCTTCTTCTAAATTTCTTAGTAGGTGCATTTTTAAGAAGTTCTATTGCTTCTTTCTCGGTTATTTTCTTAGGGTCAGTTTCTTTGTTTATTCTGGCATTTTTCTTGCCATCTGTAATATATGGTCCATAAGGTCCGTTTAGTATTTTAATGCCACTTTTATTAAATTCTTGGATATTTTTAGCTTCTTCTTTTGCAAGCTTCTCTTTTAATAACACTAAAGCTTCTGCCTCCGTAATAAGGTGTGGATCAAGTGGCTTAATTGACACAAAAGTTTTTTCTACTTGAATATATGGTCCGAACCGGCCAATATTAGCTTTAATTTCTTTACCATCTTCGGTATTACCAACTACTCTAGGCAAGGTAAACATTTCTAATGCTTGCTCTAGAGTAACGTTATCAATGGTAGCTCCATCAGGCATTGGTGCAAATTCGACCTTAACTTCTTTATCCTCGGAATCACCTTTTTGTAGTACTGGGCCAAATCTACCAAATCTCGCTATGATTGGTTTTTTAGATTTAGGATCAATTCCTATTTCTCTAGATTTAGATACTTCACTTCTTTTAACATCTTCACTTTTAAGAACTAGTTTATGAAAATCAGTATAAAATTCTTTAATCATTTCTTGCCAGGCTTGCTTGCCTTCTGCAACTTCGTCAAATCCATTTTCAACCTTAGCCGTAAAATCAAAATCAACTATATTTGGAAAATACTTAACTAAAAAGTCCGTAACTATTTCTGCAACAGGAGTTGGAATTAATTTTGATTTATCTGCACCGGTAATCACTGAAGTATTAGTTGAGTTTATAGTGCCATCGTTTAGAGTTATTTCAGTAATTTCTCTTTCGCTACCTTCTAAGTCTTTCTTTTCGACATAACCACGAGTTTGAATAGTTGAAATGGTTGGTGCGTAAGTACTTGGCCGGCCAATTCCTAGTTCTTCCAATTTCTTAACTAAGCTGGCTTCAGAAAACCTAGCTGGACTTTTAGAATATGTTTCAACAGCTTTGGCGTTAATTAGATTTAATTCCTCGCCTTCATTTAGGGCTGGTAAGATAACGTCATTTTTACCGCCACCATATACCTTTAAATATCCATCAAAGCTAAGTACTTCACCTTTAGCTAAGAAAACTTCTGGTTTGTTACTAATAGTAATGGCTATAGTTGATCGAGCAATTTGCGCACTACTCATTTGACTAGCGACTGTTCGGCGCCAAATTAATTCATAAATCTTTTTTTGTTGATCATCAGAGCCTAAACTAGTTTTAGTTAAGTCAGTAGGTCTAATTGCCTCGTGGGCTTCTTGGGCACTCTGTTGTTTAGTCTTA
>Ga0182030_10021720_pt1 | contig 12003 bp, 13 predicted proteins | sample 812S3MmetaG_FD_121299 | JGI IMG/M metagenome (GOLD analysis project Ga0182030, IMG submission 121299) | Permafrost microbial communities from Stordalen Mire, Sweden - 812S3M metaG (Illumina Assembly) | ecosystem: Environmental > Terrestrial > Soil > Wetlands > Permafrost | place: Sweden...
ATAGCGGACAATGGAATATGAGTCTACACACTCGCGACCAAGCCTGGGGGCCTACGTTGTAGGACGCCTTGCCGCCGGTCGTCTGGTGTTTTCTCGGGAAGAGGCTCAGGCAGCCCTTGGCATCAATAGAGGAGCTTTCCTCGATGCAGCCGAAAAACTGCAAAAGCGCGACCAGCTTCTAAATCTGCGCCATGGCTTCTACGTCATCGTTCCTCCCCAGCACCTGAATTTCGGAAGTCCGCCGCCTGCATCTTTCATCGACGATCTGATGCGCCATGAGAACCGGCCCTACTACGTTGGCTTGCTGAAGGCCGCCGAGTTGCACGGGGCGTCGCATCAGGCCGTCATGGAGTTCCAGGTCGTCACGAACCGCCAGATGCGGGACGTGCAGGCCGGCCGCTCGAAAATCGCCTTCTACTTCAGAAAAGACCTGTCGGCTATCGCTGCGGGCATCGAAGAGCGAAAGACGGATACGGGCAAGATGAAGATCTCTTCGGTGGAGCTGACGCTCCTCGATCTCCTCCGTTATCCCCAGGCAAGCGCCGGTCTCGACAACATTTTGACGGTTTTCTCAGACCTCGGTCCCAAGCTCAATCCCGAGAGCATGGCAACCCTGGCTCAAGCCTTTGGGCGATCCGTCGTTCAACGGGCCGGCTATCTCCTGGACTTGTCGGGATTCGCTAAACATTCGGAAAAACTGCATTCGTTGATAGAGCGTCGCCCCGCGATACCCTGGGTCGAGCTTGACCCGTCGGTGTCGTCCGATCCCGATCTTGCGCCCGCGGTGCAAGCTCGTGACGAGCGCTGGCATGTAGTGGTCCGCCGCATTCCGGAGCAAGACGAATGATCCCCATGATGAACATCATCGCCTGGAGCGCGGCAGCTCCTTGGGCGGATATCAAGCAGGTGGAGCAGGATCTGATCATCAGCCGCGCGCTCGTCGATCTGTTCGGGGACCCGATGCTCGCGCGGGAACTGCGCTTTCGCGGCGGGACTGCACTGCACAAGCTTCATCTCCCGAGGGCGCTGCGCTACTCCGAAGACATCGACCTTGTTCGCACCGCAGCCGGGCCGATAGGCCCGATCCTGGATCGCATCCGCGAGCTGCTGGAGCCATGGCTCGGCCGCGCGGCATTCGACCAAAGCAATATAGCGCCGAAGCTGCGATTTCGGGTTCCGGCTGAGGACGGCTCCGGCGATATCCGGCTCAAGCTCGAAATCAACACGCGGGAGATCGAAGCTTTCGATGCTCCACAGACGATCCATTTCAGCGTCGAGAATCCCTGGTACAAAGGGGAGGCAGAGATTTCGACCTTTTCGCGCGAGGAACTGCTGGCGACGAAGATGCGCGCGCTGTTGCAGCGAAACAAGGGACGCGACCTGCTCGATCTTTTTCAGGCGCTCGAAACACTCGAAGCGCTGAACAACTCGCGTATAGTCGAATGCTTTGGATTCTACCTTGAGCGCGGCGGCACGCCGATCAGCCGTGCGCAGGCCGAAGAGAGAATGTTTGCCAAACTCGCGGCACCGAGATTCATGGCGGATATCCGCCCGCTTCTCTCGCCCGATCAGGCAGAGCTACTGACCGAGGACGCAATTCAGCGGGCCTTCGTCGCCGTGTTCACGAGACTGATAGGCATTATGCCCGGCGAGTCCTGGGCGAAGACATCCGACATGAAAAAGCGGTTTGGAATCAGCTGAGCGTCTTGAAGTCCCTCCCGGCGGGGGCGGCGCACTGTTGGCCGCTAGGGGGGAACCAGTCCCGCCCAGGCTTTCCCCTGGTGATAACGGGCGAAGGAGGAATTCAGGGTGAGAGACACCGAGGTTTACCAAATTGATTTTTAGAAATCGGGTCCGCCTGGCCCACGGTGCGGACGAGCAGGGGATTGATTACGCGCTGTCTGCGCCTTATCGACGGTCCGCTCCGCGTAAGAGACCGGGTTGTGCTTGTCGCGGCGGAATGTGGCGATCTTTCGCTTGATACCGGCGGGATCTTCGCCGCGGTCAAGCGCCCGGTTCGCGAAAGCCCAGTCCCGTTCGCTCTGCGATTGGTGGCAACCAGCCCGGCGATGGGGGACGACTTCGTCGGGCTCGGCAGATTGCGTCGCGGATTCCAGGAACACGGGGAAGTCTAGCGGCCGCAATCTGTAGGGTGGTGGGCTGTTCGGGATCTCGGCGACGTAATGAGGCGTCACGTATTTGTGATTGCGGAAACCGGGCAGGCGCAGGACGCGGGCGGTATCCCAGACGGCCGCATCAGCGCCGAATTGCCGCGCAAGGCCCCGTACAACGGTCTCGGCATGTTCCGCCGAAAAATTCTCGACCTGCCATAGCACCTGGTACTTGCCGGGGCTGCTTTCGAGCACGCTGTGCGGTCTTGGCATGTCGCGGTCGAGCAAAAGTTTGTTGAGGGCAGCGGGACCACCCTCGTCAATGTCGAGGTAAAGATGCCGGATGGCCGCGACATCCGTTTTGGTCCTGCGCTTGGCATCGGGATTGAGCGCGTTGACGGTGAGATACACGTCGGCGCCGTGGGCGTTCGCGGCGCGAAGATGCGCCTGATAGCGCGGGCTGGCAAGAAATTCCGCCGAGCCGAATTCGTGCTTGATGGCGCCAGTCTTGCGGTTGATCAAGACGACTGCGAGGCGATCACTGGGTTCGTAATGGGCTTCGATGTAGCGGCTGGGAATCTCGGGGTCGAACATGACAGCCTCGCCTCGTCGGTGCGGTCACGGTGATTATGGCAAAAGATCTTTAAGAATGGGTTATCCGGCGCGCTGCCTGTATGGCGTGAGTACCGGGGTATGCAGAATGGAGCGGATAATAGCGGCAGGGTATATACTGCTGGCGAACGACGATGATTAGGTGCTCCACCTGCGGCGCCACTCTCAACGACGGCACGGCTTTCTGCCCATTCTGCGCGCGCCGCAGACGGGAGCGACGCCCTCGGGCGGAGGGCAGGCCCCGCAAGCCTGGGTGCCGGAACCACAGTCTTCGGGCATGAGTCCAAACGTCGCCGGGGCTTTGGCTTACCCGCTGGGGTTCATCACGGGCATTCTCTTTCTCAAGATTGATCCCTATAAATACGACCCGTTCGTGCGCTTTCACGCCTTTCAGTCGATTTTCCTGAGCCTCTTTTATGCTTTGTTGATTATCGCGTGGGACGCGTTTGCCGGACTGGTATTCGATGCGAGGCTGGGCTTTCTGTGGAGCCTGATACTTCCTCTGTATTCTCTGCTGCGGCTGGTTATGATCTTGCTAGGGTTCTTTTTGATGTACAAGGCTTTCAAGTACGAGCGCTTCTCGCTGCCGTTGATCGGGCGCATGGCTGCCAAACGGGCGGGTTAAGGGCAAACCCAGACTCCAAGCCGCGGAAATCCCCCCGAAAAAGGTAGGGCTTCGGCGGCAGACAACCTTCCGCTTCAGTTCATTTCTGAAAATTCCTGTTGCCAGGTTGAGGTTAAGACCAGGGACAGACCTTAACCGGGCAGCGCCAGTTTGTTCCTGCGGGTACGGCGGGATGGATGTCGTTGTCGCAGGGACGGTGGCGGTGGAACAGGCGGCACTCAAGCAGGTAGGTCTGGCGCGCGGAGGTCGTCTCGTAGACGGTGACCGTCAGATCGTAGTCACCTTGCCGATACGAACTTCTCATCCTGGAGACTACGTCGCGGTCGGCGCGCCCCACGTAAGCCCGGCGGCCCTTCCGCTTGAAAAGGTAAACGCCTGGAGAGGCCATATGATCCAAACTATACCAGCGCTAACCGGCGGGCGCCCGTGGCCCGAATGCCGCAATCGTCGCCAGACGCGATGATGGAAGGGAATTGGCATTCCGGATGGCAGTTTCCGAATGTGGGCTCCTCGGTGATGTTGCCGACGAAGTGATAGAGCTGTGCCCCTAGGTTCGGCTGGTTCAGCGGCGCCAAAACGAGGGCCAGCATCTGAAGCATTTCCATGCTGGCACAGGACATGGAAAATGCGAAAACGTTCTCACGGGTCTTCAGCGGATGGTCTTTCGGTAAGCCCGCTATATAAGTGGGATCGTCAAGAAGCCCTTCGCGCTCGGTCTGGACCAAACCAGGATCATATTGCTCAAGACACTGGAGGCACGGCCGCCCGACGGTCGCGGTATGCGCCCGCCAGTCCGCGGCGGCCAGCTTGCCAAGGCGATTGGTCCGGACGGAAATGCCGCCGTCGATGACAGGGATGAGATGGGCGTAGGCGATCAGATTCAGAATATACCGGCCCCACGGCCGGTCCACGCAAGCGAAGAGAACGTCGCAATCCAATGCCGCGCGGAATGCGTCTTCTTCATACACTGCCGCAGCAATAGGTTCGACCCGGAAGGGGTCCGCGGTGGCGTTGGCGATTAGGTGCTTCGCCAGCACCTCGACCTTAACAGCGCCTATGTCGTTCCGGGTGGCATAGACCAGCCGGTCGAGATTGTGTTTCTCAACAAAATCAAAATCGATCAGCATCACGTCTTCGAAACCGGTGCGCACCAGGGCTTCGGCCACAAGGCCGCCCACGCTGCCGGCGCCCATGACCCCAACCCGAAGGCGAACGAGGTTGCGCTGCGCGTCTTCTCCCCATGCGGATACGGTGCGGACCTGCTCCCCATTGGCGAGGGGTGGGAGCGCGATCCTGTCCATGTAGGTCACACTCAGACTGTCGCCCACGACGCGAACGGTCGCGCAGTCTTTCCTGGAGTATATGCGCGGCGCGGTGCGCTCCCAGAAGCGCCCGCTCCAGGCGCCGTCGCCCGCGACCGTCAACCCGACGAACGGGTGGCCGGTGGCTCCGAAGGCGGCCGGGGCGCTGCTTTGCTCGGTGGTAACGTCGTCGTGGCTCATACCTTGCCATCGGCTTCCGAGAGGGTGGCTGTGCATGAGGACCAGACCCGCGCCATCAGCCGCCGCCGCGGCAAGAGCCCGCTCGAAGTAGGCAGGTTCGAAACTCACATTGCCGTGAACATTGCGATCCCCCGGCTCGGGCGGAATCAGCCGCTGAATGAGTGCTGTCGTCCGGCTCCGGCCCTTGCTTTGACGCCAGAGCGCGAAGCACAGATCCTCCTGGCCGTCCTCTCGAAGCAGATGGCTGCGGGCCGCGTCCTCCACCGCCCCCGTTATCGCCACGCTATACGCGGCCCTGCTCACTGGGTTTCCCAGAGGCGCCAGATGTGCGCCATGTAGGCGGTCACGGTTTTCTTGCACTCGCCCCACTTGACGAACGGGCGGGACCAATACTGCCACTCGCCGCTCGCCTCGCGCTGGAACGCCGCCGATTGCGTCTGATGGACGCCGCCAATGGGATGCGGCTTGTCGTTTGCTGGATGAACGGGCTGGATATGCGGAGAAACATGTGGTCCGCCTGGCGGGATATTGGGAAAATCCGGAGGCACGATGAATCCCAGACGAACCGATTTGCCGACGAAGCGGCCAATCTCGACGAGATAATTGAAGACCACATGATCGGGGCGGCCGCGCAGCGTCGACGGTTCGTAGCCGAGCGCCCGCAGCCCCTCCGCAAACGCCACGGCCCCCGTGCAAGCCGACACCGGCTTCGGCCCCGTCGAAATGATCTGAAAATTCATGCAATCGCGGAGCTTGATCTCCACGTCGCCTTTGCCCTGGTAGCTGATCTTATGGGTCCCCTGGATCTCGACCAGATAATTCGTGGCCGGGTCCTGTTTGCCGAAGTCGACGATGATCTGGTTCGGAGTCGCTTCGCGGAGACAGGTTTCGTATTTCTCGCCGTCGAGGGTGAAGTGAATCTCCCGGTCATGGTGCTCGGCCTCGCGGATCTCCAGGACCGCTTCCTCAACCTCGTGCTCGGCACCGTGTTCCGCCGCTTGAGCGGCGGTTAGATCGGCCTCGGCCCGCTGGAGGTGGGCTTCGGCCGCCTGCAAGTCATCGCAGGTGCTGCCCTCCTGGTTCCCGCTAACGTCTTGATTTCCGGTCATGCTATGCTCCTTTCATCGAACTGGCGGTTATTTTCGCCTTCAATTCCCAATCGGTTTGGGCCAGATATTCCGGCCACCGGCGGCCGAAAAAATCAGATCCATTCGACTTCCAATTGAAGGCGTGACCTTCAGTTGCTGAGAGACATCGTGGCGGGCACTTCGGCTCGAAACCCGGAGACAATCGGTTGGCCGATCCTGATGGAGCGGCTGTATATGGCCGCAGTGCGCCTTGTCGGCAGCGGCGATCGGGTGATCGATTGCGGCGTGTCTTCCGCGAAGGATCTTGTCTCCGAGGTGATCGAGGAATTCTACGCCTCTCCGAACGGATGCGGGTGGGACGGCACGGAGGCGGGACTGACGCGATTGCTGTGCCACATGGTCGAGAAGAGGTTCATCGACCATGTGCGCCGCGACGGCAAGGTGGCGATAGATTCCGAAACTCCGCTGGCGACCGCGATATGCCGCGAGCTCGGACCCGATGAACAGGCCGCCGCCGATCAACTTCGCGATAAGCTGTTCGACGCTGTCAGAGGTCATGCAAAGGAGGCCGAGTTGCGGGATTTTATCCAGGCTGCGGCGATGCTCAAGGATGGGAGTATGGTGGATAAGCAGATGGCCGAGTTGCTCGACGTGACGGTAGGCGAGGTTCGCAACCGGAGAAAGATGCTCCTGCGGATCACCAGCATCCGGGAGCTTGGCATCATTATGGGCGGGCGTGAGACATGAAGAAAAAAAAGGACAAGCACGAGGCGCTCGATGCCCAGCTCGCCGCTTTGTTCGGTGATCCGTCAACGGCTGATGCTTCGGAGGTCGAGGGCGTTTGCGAGGAGGTCAACGGCAGCGCCGACCTGGTGCAGTTGGCTTACGATCTTGCCGTGCGCGCGGCCCAGCAATACCGCCTGGCGGGAAAGCCCGTGCCGCCCCACGTCGAGGCGGCCATGGCGCAGATGAAAAAGTCCAGCACTCTGGAAGGCGCGTCTCCGACTAAGCTCGGCGAGATCGTCGACTCGGTCATGAAGCCGTTTCGCGGCCCGGCCACGAAGCTCGCTTTCAATTATCATCGGTTGACCGATAAATCCGACAAGGACGAGCGGCTGCTGGAACAGCTCGGGGAGGAGGTGAAGCAGGACTGGACGGAGGGGGAGGACAGTGAACGCGATTGAGCAGCTCGCGGAAGTACTCGCGGACCGGCTTGCGATCAGCGGTGTGCCGGATTTGGCTGTCATCGCCGGCCGGATCGGCCTTCGCATCAGGGAAGTCGAGGCGGACGGTTTCGACGGCTCGCTGGTGCGGGCGTTGGACGGCCCCAAGGGGATCATTGCCGTCAATTCCGCCATTCGCGAGCATACGCGCAAGCGCTTCACGATCGGTCACGAGATCGGGCATTATTTGATTCCGCACCATCGGGCGCTGAAGAATGTCTGCCGCTCGGAGGACATCGAGCGATGGCATTCCAGCGTTGCATCGGCGGAGCGGGAGGCCAACGAATTTTCGGCGGAGCTGTTGCTTCCGAGGAAACTCGTCGCCCCTCGTCTTGGGTTGAAAGATCCATCGCTCCATACGATCAGCCGTGTCGCCAGCGAGTTTTCCACCAGCCTGACGGCGACGATCTACCGGTATCTGGAGCTCACCGATCTCGCTTGTTGCATGATCTGGAGCGAAGGCGGGCGCGCGAAGTGGTACGTCCACAGCGACGCGTTCCGGCTCCCGCTGCCGATCCCGGAGCTTCCGTCCGCCAAATCGTGGGCGGCGAAACTCTTCGCGGGCGAGAGCGCACCTGATGATCTCGTCGAGGTTCCGGTCGACGCCTGGCTGAACCGATGGGATGCCGATCGCGTCCGGCGGGTTCTTGAGCATTCGAGACCGCTTCGGTCATACGGCGCGGTTGTCTCTTTTCTGGAGTTCGATCTCGAATCTGAAGCAAGCCTCGATGACGAGGATGGTTCTTTGTTGGAGGATTTGGACCCGAACAGATACGACAGCCGCCTGAGACGAAATCGATGACTCGCGCTGCGGCCCGCGCTTCGCTTTCAGCTTTTCCCTCATATGATGATGAGGCACGGGATTTGCCGCGTGGGGAACCATCCCCGCCCCGGCGTGCGCCTGGGGGAAACGGGCAAAGGGGGAACTTAAAGGGATTTCCCTTTGGCTGGAACGTCGCTGATGTTGATCCTTGGGGGATCTGGCCGGACGTGTTCCCAGCAGGTGATGGCGGCGTCGAATAGCACGAGCCGAGCGGGCCTGATAACGTCTTTGAATTCCTCGGGATCGTCCGGTAGGCCCTTCAGAATGTTCCGCTCAACGATCTCAGCCTCTTTTTGGATGTCGAGGAAGGTTTTCCCGCGCCAGCGATCAGGCGCAAATATTGTGGCAGCCAGGAATGTCAGGACAGCGGGTTGGTTGTGGAAGGCGGCACCAGCAAACAACTCGTCATCGGCGAAGCGGGGATCAACTCCGTGGCGAATGAGGAGCGCAAGGATATGTACATGGCCGCAGCGGGCAGCATTGATGGCTGGGATTTCAAGCGCATCGTCGCCGTGAACATTGGCACCCAGAGCGATGAGGCGCTCAACCAGTTTGATATCCCCGGACTCGATAGCCTCTCGAAAGCGTTTGTACGATGGCTTGCGAGGCGTCTTGCTCTTGGGCATGATGTGGCTCGGCGTTAAGGAGCTATAGGGCCTTTCCTTTGGCTGGAACGTCGCTGATGGTGATTTTTGGGGGATCTGGTCGTATGTGTTCCCAGCATGTCATGGCGGCGTCGAATAGCTCAAGGCGCGCGAATCTCAATGCTTCTGTCGATCCAGGCAGCGCCATCTGGATGTTCGCCTCAATGTTGCGGTAGATCAGAGCGGCTTCTTTCTCGATCTCCGCTCGGCTTTTCCCGCGCCAAAGATCAGGAGCAAATACTGTCGTGCAGAGGAGCCTCATGGAATCCTGCTGCTTGTAATATGCGGCCTGCAAAAAGGTCCCGTCTTCGCCACCCCGTAGGTCGAGTCCGTGACGAATGAGGAGCGCAAGGACTTGTGTTTGGTTTTTGCGGATAGCGCATGAGGATGGGGTCTCGTGCCAATGTTCGCCGTTAACCTTGGCACCCTTTACGATGAGGCGTTCAACGAGCTGGATGTCGCCGGATTCGATAGCGGCTAAAAAGCGTTTGATGGGTGGCGTTCTTTTTGTCGCCATGGCCTTAGTATCATCCAGGAAAGGATGATGCGGAGCTGGGAGGAAAAAGTGTTGCCCAAATCCTTGCCCAAAACGCTGCCGACTACGCCCGAATAATGCCGTTTTGCCCGATTGATGCCGATGTAAACGACTGAAAACGCTGAATCCGAATCCTGCCAAGCACATTACGAATCAGCCGCTCTACCAACTGAGCTAGGGTGGCCCGCGTCTCTGATGATATCAACTGGCAGCGAATCTTGGCAAATCGGCGGGTCAGCGCTCAACGACGATCGAGATCTCCTATGTAGCTTATGAACATAGAGTTACTGGAATCGCCAGAATCAAACAGTTTGAATCCAGGCCAGTGATCGGTATACTCCAATCCCGGCCGTGCAGTCCGGCGAACGATCGTACACCACCAGAATATGGGTGGCCGGATAGAGCCGTAGCAAAGCTTCGATAATCTTGGCGATGTCATCCCGCTCGCTATAAGTCGGGATCACTACAGCCGTTTTTTGGATGTCGATGGGCGAGGCCAAGGGATTCCTAGAGGGCACAGACGCGCAACAGCTCCGCGACCGTCCAGGCCTGCGCGATACATCCTCCCGAACGATGCGGCGCGTCGCCGTCGAAAATCTCGGGGAGCTGTCCCACTCCGCGATCTTCGATGTATGCGGCCAATGCCGCAAGCCACTTGCCCGCCTGCTCGTGCGACGGCGTCGAGCGGCCATTCAGTTCGATGTAGGCCGTGAGAAACGGCCCCATGAGCCACGGCCAGACCGTCCCTTGATGGTAGGAGCCATCGCGGCTTGCCGGGGCGCCCTCGTACCGGCCGCGATAGTGCGGGTCGGCAGGCGAAAGAGTTCGCAGTCCGTAAGGCGTCAGCAGGCGCCGCTCCACCGTTTCCACCACGCGCGCCGCCATCTCCCGCGGGAGCATGGTGTGGCGCAGGCTTACTGCCAGAATCTGGTTCGGGCGAATGGCCGCATCGCGTTCTTCGCCATTCACCACGTCGTACAGACAACCCTCCGCCTCGTTCCAGAAAAGCCGCGCGAAACTGGCACGTGCGCGCTGCGCCAGGGCGTTATAGTGCGCGCCATCGGAATCGTGCCCGCGCCGGCGCGCCAGGTCTTCCAACACGCGCAACGCGTTGAACCAGAGCGCCTGGATCTCCACCGCCTTTCCGGTCCGCGGCGTCACCGCGCGCCCGCCGACTCGAGCGTCCATCCACGTCAGCTGGGTGTCTGTTTCGCCGGCGTTCAGAAGTCCGTCCGCATCCACCCGGATTCCGTACCGCGTGCCTCGCTCGTGCCACGCCACAATGTCCGCCAGCACCGCATACAAATTCTCGCCAACGAAGTCGAGATCGCCCGTATATTCCAGGTACGCGCGCACGGCTTCGAAAAACCAGAGGGTGGAATCCACACTGTTGTATTCCGGCGCGTCGCCCGAATCCGGGAATCGATTGGGCAGCATGCCGCGATCCACAACCCCGGCGAACGCCTGCAGGATTCCGCGAGCCACTTGCGGGCGTCCGGTCGCCAGCGTCAATCCGGGCAGAGCGATCATGGTGTCGCGGCCCCAGTCCCCGAACCAGTGGTAGCCTGCAATGACTGTGCTCCCCTGTCCGCGCTGCACCAGGAATTGATCGGCGGCGCGTTTGAGTTGCCGCACGAATGAGGGATCGGCATTGGACTTTTCAGGTATCCGCGCAGCCCGCCATCCATCAGCCTCCGCTACTGAATGAGCTTCTGTCGACGCGATCACGGTGAGCCGCCCGTCGGCGCGCAGATCTCCGACGAGGGTGCACGGATGAAACAGGTCTTCGCGGAAATCGAGCCCGCGCTCGCGTTCCCGCACGAACTCGAAATCGCGATACCATTCGGCCGTCTCCCGCACTTCCGCGGCGTCATGCGCGAGATAAAGCGACGGCAAACCGCTGTACGGTGTCAATCGCAGGCAACCGCCCTCCACGTGCAGCGCGCCATCGAGCGCGGCGTTCTCGTGCGTGGTCGCGTGATAATCGCGAAATGCGATCAGCGACCGCAGTTCCAGCTTGCAGCTTTCCACCCCATGAAGTTCATAGCGGATTACCGTGGCGTTCTCACCCCGCGGCATGAAGATGGATTTTTCCAGCCGGACTCCATCCACTTCGTACACGAACACCGGAAACGGGTCGAGCCGGAATTGTTTCAAAAACAGATAGCCCCGCGGATGAATCGCGCCCGGATATCGATTTACAGAAAGTTCGTAGGTCTGCCCGTTGACGGAAAGTACTTCCTCCAGTTTGGAAAGCAGCACCATCCGGCCGACGGGAGGCTTAGTCGCTGCCACCAGCAAACCGTGGTAGCGCCGCGTATTCATCCCGCAAATCGTGGAAGACGCGTACCCGCCGAGCCCGTTGGTCTCCAGCCATTCGCGGCCTGAAGCTGCCTCCGGATCGCCGCAAATCGCCTCGTCGTAAGAAATCACGGGCCGCTCAGTTCTCCGAGGGCTTCGCGGCGCTGTCGAGGACGATCGTTTCCGTCGGAACTTTGCGCCCCTCGAGCTTGAGACCGAGCTGCTCCTCGAGTGCCGCGAATACTCCGCTCTGCAATTCGTCCGGCGTCCATTCCAATTTGAAATCGAAATCCCCCTCGATTCCCGTCAGGTCCGCTACCGGCGCATGGAGAACACCGGCCAGCTTTGCCGCCAGGTGCTCCATGCTACAGCCCGCCGCATCGATCGACCGCCTGCTCCAACTGGTAACCGACCGCGTGCCGGTCTCCGAGCGCTTGGCCGTGAGCCCTTTCTTGCCGGCGACCAGCGCATACCCCTGAATCGGTCTGGTCTCACGGTGAATTATCAGTTTGAAGCGTTCCGCCAGCAGCGACTGCAGC
>Ga0182030_10021721_pt1 | contig 12003 bp, 13 predicted proteins | sample 812S3MmetaG_FD_121299 | JGI IMG/M metagenome (GOLD analysis project Ga0182030, IMG submission 121299) | Permafrost microbial communities from Stordalen Mire, Sweden - 812S3M metaG (Illumina Assembly) | ecosystem: Environmental > Terrestrial > Soil > Wetlands > Permafrost | place: Sweden...
AGCGTGACGCCGTTGGTTTTCACGGCCCGAGCCACCGAAGCCCCGGCAAGAGATAACAGCGCGGTTTTACCGAATTCGCGTCTTGAGTAACTCATGAATTTCTTCCTTCCTTACTGGGCGCTGGTTACTGAGAGACGGTGAACGCATAAAGCGAATCGCCCGCGCCCACCACCAGGTACTGCTGTCCGTCGAGCATGTAAGTCTCGGGGCCGTTCACCACGTTCGCGGCCAGCCCCGCGTGCCACAGAATCTTCCCTGTCGCCGGATCGAACGCAATCAGATTCTGCGCGCCATCACCCGTGAACAGAAGATGCCCGGCCGTCGTCAGGATCCCGGCGCTTCCGCCGCCGCCCGGATACTTGTGCTTCCACACCGTCTTGCCCGTCTTGTAATCCAGCGCCCGCAGCGTATTCCCCATGCCGCCGGCATTGCGCTCGGCAGCCGCGTAGCCCTCGGGCTGCGGATCGGTGTCGGTCAGATAAAAGACGCTGAACGTCTCGTTCGTGTCCACATAGAAGAGACCCGTTTCCGGATCGAAGCTGGGCGCCGGCCAGTTCGTCGCGCCGGTGGAATTCGGCGACACCAGTACGCCGTCGATCGTCGATTCCTTACCCGGATTCGGAATCGGCTGCCCCTTCGCGTTCACGCCGTTCGACCAGTTCATCGTCTCGATGAATTTGCTCGTCAGAAGGTGCTCGCCATTGGTGCGGTCGAGCAGAAAGTAGTAGCCGTTGCGGCTGGCCTGCGCGATCAGCTTGCGTGGCTTGCCGTCGAATGTGCCGTCGATCAGAATCGGCGTCTGCGTCGCATCCCAGTCGTGCGTGTCGTGCGGCGACACCTGGTAATACCACGCGATCTTGCCCGTCTCGACGTTCAGCGCGACGATCGAACACGTCCAGAGATTGTCGCCTTCGCGGCCGTGCCCGGTTTCCACCGGCTGCGGATTGCCCGTGCCGATGTAATAAAGCTTGAGCTGCGGATCGTACGTGCCGGGCATCCAGGTCATGCCGCCGCCGTGCCGCATTGAGGCTTCGTTCGGCCACGTCTCCGACCCCGGGTCGCCTTTCTTCAGCGGCTCGCTCCACCACTTCCACTGCATCGCGCCGGTTTCAGGATCGACCGATTCGAGAAATCCCGGCACATCGAGCGTGTCGCCGCCGGTGCCCACCATCACGTGGTTGCCGATGATAATCGGTGCGGGCGTGGAAAAATATTCCTGCTTCACATCGGCGATCTGGATATGCCAGCGCTCCTTCCCCGTGCGCGCGTCGAGCGAGACCAGGTAATCGTCGGGCGTTTCGAAGAACAGCCAGTTGCCGTAAATGCCGACACCGCGATTGCCGATATGAATGCCGCCGGTGGTCTTCCAGAAGTAATGCCACAGCTCCTTGCCCGAATGCGCATCCACAGCCCACGCGTTATCCGGCGAGGCAAAATAAAGCACGCCGTTCAGCATCAGCGGCGTGGCTTTGATCTGCAGTCCGCCGAAACTGTTTTCGCGTCCGGCCACCGGAGGCGCGTCGGGACCGGTGCCCCCTACGATGGTATTGAAACCCGGGCCCGCCTGCGCCCGGTAGATCCACGCCGGCGTCAGCTGTTTCACGGTCTGCTGGTTGATCTGGCGGAGCGGGCTGAAGCGCTTGCCCGTGTAATCGCCGTTGTAAGTCGGCCACGCGTCCGTGGCAGGTTTGAGGAGCGTTGCGGGGTCGAGAATGAGATTCTGCCCTGTCTGTGCTGCCAATAGTCCGGGCACTAACAAAAGTACGAAGCGTTTCATTTCAGCGTCACCAGATACGCCGTCAGGTTGTGCATCTCGGCATCCGTGTACTTCTCGAGTAAATCGAAATGCGCCTGCGCGGGGTCTTTGAGCACCACTTTCGGCACATCGCCATTGCGCGTAAAGGAACGATAGTTCCCGTCGGAATCGGTGATCGACACGGTGAAATCGTCGATGCGCTCCAGCGTGCCTTTCACCACTCTGCCGTTTGCCTGGGTAACCGTGACTTCGATCGGCGACGTATTGCGATGCCCCGGGCGCCCGCCCACCGGCATCAGAAACCGGCTTGTGAGCGCAACCGGATCGTACTTCGCGCCGATTCCTTTCAGATCGCCGGTCACCGAATGACAGGTATTGCATTTGCCCGCGCCGTTGAAATACGCTTCGCCGGCCTTCGCGTTGCCGGTCACGATGTTCAGAAGTTTATAGGTGCCGCGCTCGGCTGCGGCGCGAACTCCCTCATGCAGGAACGCCACAATATCCGTAAGCTGCTTGTCGTTCACATCGATCTTCGGCATACCCTGCGCCTGACGCCCCCCATGCACGATAGGCGCGATGAGATTGCCGTTCTCATCGTCGATCACGACCACGGAACGAACCAGATCCGGACCGCTTTCGCCGCCCTTCGCATTCGCGCCATGACAGAACCCGCAATTGGCGACGAACGCCGCCTTGCCGCGCTCCAGCGTGGCGGCGTCGTACTCGCGATAATCCATGCCCGCGCCGCCGCCGGGCCGCCGCATTCTCGGTTGCTCCTGTGCGGCGAGGGGCATTGACAGCAGCATGGCTGCGATAAGTATCCGGTCCTGCCGAAACATAGGGGCCCTCCCTGACGCAAGTAATTTTGTCATACCGCCTGGTCGTTGTGATAACGTGACAAAACGAATTTATGTGGTCACAGAGCTACACACCTCTCGGGGATAATCTTGCGCTTTCGGCCATCGTGGCGGCACTGCCGATATTCACGCTGCTTTACATGCTGGCCATTGCGCGAAAGCCTGCGTGGATCTCGGCGCTGACCGGCGTGCTGGTCGCCGCGTTGGTCGGGTTGTTGGCGTATCACATGCCGATCGGCCTGGTTGTCAGCTCGGCGCTGTTCGGCGCGGCATACGGGCTGCTGCCCATCGGCTGGATCGTATACACCGCCATCTTCCTTTATCGCCTGACGGTCGACACCGGTAAGTTCGAGATCATCAAGGACTCAATCGCGGGAATGACGTCGGACCGGCGACTGCAGGCGCTGCTCATCGCTTTCGCGTTCGGCTCGTTCATCGAGGGTGCCGCGGGGTTTGGCACTCCCGTGGCCGTGGCTTCTGCGATGCTGGCAGGGCTTGGCTTTGAGCCATTCTTTGCCGCCGCCATCTGCCTGCTGGCGAACACCTCCCCCGTGGCTTTTGGCTCCATCGGCATCCCCGTGAAAACGCTTGCGGGTGTGACGGGTTTGCCTGTGCTCGATCTTTCCGCCGATATCGGCCGCATCTGCGCGCCGCTGGCGTTTATCGTGCCCGCCTACCTGATGCTCGTGATGGGCGGCGTGAAGGCACTGGTTGCGGTATGGCCCGCGGCCTTACTGGCGGGGCTGAGCTTCGCTCTGACGCAGTTCTACATATCGAATTACTGGGGGCCGGACCTGGCCGCCATCCTGGCAGCCATTGTGTCGCTTGTCGTGCTGGCTCTGCTGCTGAGGGTGTGGAAGCCGAAAGGCGCGGAACCTGCGACGCAGCACAAACATTCGTTCGGCAACGTGGTGCTGGCATGGTCGCCCTATCTGACGCTGGTGGTGTTTGTGCTGTTGTGGGGCAACGCGGATGTCAAGAAGTTCCTCGATAACGGCACCACGATCATCCCCTGGCCCGGGCTGCATAACATGGTTCAGAGGCTGCCGCCGGTGGTGAAAAAGCCTGGCCCCTATGCGGCCCTGTTCACGTTTAACGCCTTATCCGCGGCCGGCACCGCCTGCCTTTTTTCGACGCTGGTTGCCGCGGTGATTCTGCGGGCCTCGCCGGCTTTGGTTCTCAAGTGTCTGCGCGACACCTCGAAGCAGCTCGCGCTTCCTTTGGTGACGATCTCGAGTGTCGTTGGACTCGCCTATCTGATGAACTATTCGGGCGCGACGACGACGCTGGCTCTTGTGGTGGCCGGAACGGGCGCGGCATTTCCGTTCTTCAGCCCGCTGCTCGGGTGGCTCGGCGTCTTTCTGACCGGCAGCGACACCTCGGCGAACGCGCTCTTCGGACCGCTGCAGGACATCACCGCGGTGAAGCTGGGACTCAATCAGACGCTGATGGCAGCGGCAAATTCCGGCGGCGGCGTAGTGGGCAAGATGATCAGCGTGCAGAGCATCGCCGTAGCGGCTGCGGCCACCGGCATGAAACGTAAAGACGAGGGATTGCTCTTCCGCTTCACGCTCCGCCACAGCGTGTTTCTGGCGATCGTGATCGGCTTGATGACCTTGTGCTACGCCTACGTCGTGCCCGGCTGGGTCAAGTAGCATCCTCGCTGCGATCTTCCTGGGAAGGTCATCTACATGCTCGAGCGGGTCGACCGTGATCTTATTCGACCGTGTCGTCTGGCGCTCCGATACCAGGATCGCGTTGCGGTTGGCCTACTGATCCCAGGATTAATTTGCGCTGGGGTCTCTGCGGCAGCCAGATTCGTGAGCGGCGGGCCGGCGACGGATCGGGAACTGTTTGTGAACTTCGTCCGGAATTACATGCACAGCGATCTGCATACGCCCCTGGCATGCCCCTCCGACGCGCGTGTGACCGACTATGCCGATTGGCTTTACCTCTACGTCCGTTGTGGGCTGGCTCATGCATTCGCGTTGGAGTGGGGGCACATTGAGAGTTTTCGCCTCGGTTCCTATATTAGGCTTTCGGCAACCGGGCAGCCCCAGATCAATCAGGACGAACTCGTCGACGACTTCGCGAGAGGGTGGAATCGATTCCTTATAGCTGTAGCCGGGGCGCCAGCCGACCAGATCAGCCTGCAGTTCGCACATCGCTTTGACGAAGTATTTCACGACTGACCCCCAGCCGAACATACGCACTATCCTTGCCGATTGCGTCAGCGGATTAATGCCGAGCTTACACACACCCTCACTGAGCGGGTAGTGGTGCTTCAGCGAGGAGATAACCATACTGGCGACAAAAGGCAATCAGGGATCGACTCTTCGAGGTCTTCGAGAAAGATTTTCTTCGCGGTTTCGATGGCCCACATTTTCGCTGAGGGTTCGTCGTCGATGATGCGCGGCGCAACAAAATTTAGCCCGTCCAACTCATTAAGACCGTAGACTCTGGCTGTCCAACCGCGCGCGCCTTTGTGGACGAAGAGCGCCAGAGAGCCACACACAAGTTTGAAATCCATAAATCTGCTACGCCGCGATCAACCCTTCTCTGGTGTCCATATCCGATTCGTATCCCAGGCAGCCATCGCCGAATGTTACCCGAAGTGCAGAGGGGATTTACTGGAAATTAGAGTACGAGAAGTGCAACTCTGATTGAAGGTTCTCCTGAAGCCGTCCGTTGAAACTGACGGCGGGAATCAGCTTCAACCGCTGGAACGAGGGTTTGGTTGGAAGCGTTCGTGAACTAGACCCGACGCATGACGGATTTTGGATAGCATCTGATTCATGTCGAAGAAACACGCTTGGTGCCCGAACTGCGGGAAAAGGTGTACCAGTCAGTTACTTCGACTTGCCCTCACTGCAACTCAAAACTAGAGCCAGTCAAGCCGACAAAGGCAAAGGGCACCCGCCCCGATTCCTCATCTCCACGTTAAAGCACCACTGCTGCCGAGCGTACCCGCCTGCTCCCAGCTATCATGAGGGTGGAGTTACCGATGACTCTGGACGACCTCCGCAAGCAGAAGCGCAGCGCCATCATGTCCATCGCCGCGAGGCATGGAGTCACCGGGATTCGCGTCTTCGGGTCGTTCGCCCGCGGCGAACAAAGGCCTGACAGCGACCTCGATCTGCTCATCGAAGCCGGACCCGTCCGCACCCCTTTCTTCCCAGGTGGCCTGATTGCAGATCTTGAAGCGGAGTTAGGGCGCAAAATTGAGGTCACCACGAAGTCCGCGCTGCATCCGCGCTTGCGGGAAGAAGTGCTGCGCGAGGCTGTGCCTCTTTGAAGTCCGATCATCTTTACGTCGAACACATACTCGAATGTATCCGGCGGATTAACGAGTACACAGGGGAACAGCTCGATTCGGCAGCTCGCGAGGCATTCCTTCGAAGCTCGCTGGTTCAGGATGCGGTGATAAGGAATCTTCAGGTTCTCGCGGAATCGGCGGGCCGGATCAGCCCCGAGCATCAGGCTCTTGTGCCGGAGGTTCCCTGGCAGCAGGTGCGGGCCTTTCGCAACGTCTTGGTGCACCAATACCTCGGAATCGATCTGGAATTTGTGTGGAGTATCCTCGTGGACGACCTTCCGCCGCTCAAAGAAAAGGCCGCACAATTGCGAACCAGGCTGACTGCGGCAGACTGACGCGGTCACTTTATCTGTACCGACTGAAATCGGTGGCGGTTTATCTACTTCCCCGCCAGGCCTTCGGTCAGCTCAATGTAAGTCCCGTTCGGGTCGGTGATGAACGCCATCTTAAGCCCGATGGTCTTTGTCGCATCGCGCAGGGGTACGTCGATCGTCACGCCGTCCGCCTGCAACTTCTTCAGCGTCGCTTCCAGATTCTTTACCTCGAAACCGATGTGATCGAGCGCGCGGCCTTTCGTCGGCGCCTGCGGCATGGCCGCTTTCAGGAAATCGACCTCAGTCGCCCCGGGGAACATCGCCGCCGGCAGATTGCGCCTCGAGCCTTCACCCGCCCCGAATTCCTTGACATACCACGCGCGCGCCGCGGCGGGGTCGGGCACGGATTCATGGACGTGATGCAATGCGACGGGCGTGGCCTGATCCTTCACTTCCATCACTTCCACCGTGACGCCTTCAGGGAAAGTGGCGAACGCCTGTACGTCCTTGGTCAGTTCGCGCCATGCGATGCCGGCTGCGTCGGCTTTGGCCTTCGTTGCCGCGTAGTCTTTCACGGAGATGCCCACGTGGTTCACCACCGAACCCTGTGTTCCGCCGGTCGGAGGCATCTCTGCCTTCGAAATGAAGATCAGCACGCCTGGGATCTTCAGAAATTCCGCCGTGCCGGTCTTGCCGGGCGTCGCGCCGAAGACGTCGACCCAGGCCTTCTTCGAGGCGTCCGGATCGTTCACCCTGAAGTGAAGATGCCCGAAGGCATAACCGGAGTCGTTCAGGGTCGTGACCTGCGCGAAAACGGGAGCCGTCGAAGCAGCCAGAAGCAGGGCAATGGAAAAGGTCCGCATCGGGCTTAAGCTATCACACCCGCCGCCCTAATTCGCCGGTTCCCACAGCTCGATCGGGTTCCCTTCCGGATCGTGCACGCGGGCGAAGCGCCCTTGTGGGTACGCGTGCATATCGATCTCAACCGCGATGCCGGCGGCGCGCAGTTGAGCCGCCATGGCATCGAGATCGCGCACGCGAAAGTTAAGCATCCAGACTTTCGCGGCATCGCCGAAGTATTTTGACGATTCCGGAAACGGCGCGAAGGCCGTCGCCCCGGCTTCCTGCCGCCAGGGTTGTTGCTTGTCATCCGAAGGAACCGGCGATACGCCGAGATGGTCGCTGTACCACTGGCTCAGCGACTTCGGGTCGCGCGCCCGAAAAAAGAACCCGCCGATTCCGGTCACTTTTTCCATTCGATCAGGATACCCGATCCCGATCTTGTGTCGCAGGTGCAATACAATCGGTGGTTGCCCGAAGGAGCATCGTTTTGAAACTTCTCCCTGTCCTCACGCTGGCCTCCACTCTGATCGCTCTCAACACGCCGCACGCCGCGGCGCAGAATAAGCCAAAGCCCCCGGCCACGCCGCACCTCTACATCTTCGATTGCGGCACGCTCACCATGAGCGGGCCCCAGTTGTTCGGCTTCACGAAGGAAGAAGTCGGCGAGAAGCAACCCTTCGCCGTGCCCTGCTATCTCGTGGTGCACCCCAAAGGCACGCTGATGTGGGATGTCGGCGTCATCCCGGATGCGCAGGTGAACGGCGCCACCACGCAGGGCGTTTCCACGGTCACAAAAACGCTGCGTTCGCAGATGGCCGAAATCGGCTATAAGCCGGAAGACATCACGTACCTCGCGCTCTCGCATCTGCATTCCGACCACACCGCCAACGCAAACGATTTCGCGAAGTCAACCTGGCTGGTGCATCAGAACGAGCGCGATGCCATGTTCGCGCCGCCTCCGCCCCCGGGTGCGGGACGGGGCCGCGGCGGCCCCCAGGCTACGGCGACTTACGACAAGCTGAAAGACGCGAAGACCATCATCCTCACCGAGAAGGATTACGATGTTTTCGGCGACGGTACGGTCGTGATCAAGTACGCGCCGGGCCACACGCCCGGGCATCAGGTTCTGTTTCTGAAGCTGAAGGAATCCGGGCCGATCCTCATCGCCGGCGACCTGTATCATCTGCCGCAGGAGATCACCATGCACCGCTTCCCGTCGTTTGAATTCGATAAGGATCAGTCGGCGGTTTCGCGGGCCAAAATCGAAGCGTTTCTGAAAGAAAGCGGTGCCCGCATGTGGATTGAGCACGATCCACCGACGTTCGCGCTGCTGAAGAAGTCCCCTGCCTTTTATCAGTGACGGACCGCCGTCCGATTCACGGTACCGGTACACGGCCTGTTGTTGAAAGTTCGAGGCTGCGCTGATAATCAGGCAGGTGGGTGCTGTGATTTCAGCTTAAGCTGAGATCGCGCGGAGGCCCCTCAGGGCAGGCGGCGCATTCCTCCAAATGCGTCGCCTGGGTCACATTAGTTTTTTTGTTTCGCAGGCTGAATCACGGTGGCGCGCGCCACTACTGCTTCGCCGCCGCGATTCTGCGCCAGCCTCGCAGCCGCCTTCGCTCTGGCCGCTTCCGAGATCTGAATATTATTCTTCACCGCTACGGCGCCGCCTGTCTTTGCAAGCCGCGTCGCCACACCCTTGTGCTGGATGACGTTGGTTTTTCCCTCGATGGTCGCTACGCCGTTCTGCACCGTTACGGTGAAGTGTTCGACGTTGATCTTCGACTTCCCGAATTTAGCGCGGATAGTGCGCTCGATCTGCGCGTCCGGAAGAAGTTTCGATGTCAGCGGCGCCGGTTTTCCGGCCGCCGTTGCTGCCTGGCTCAGCCCCGCAAACGCGACGACTAAAGCCAGCGCGACGAGAAGTTTTCTCACGCTGTCGTAAGTCTGTAAGTGCGGCGCCGCGGCGAAATTCTCTAAACGTGATCCACTTCCTTCAGCCAGTCGGGTCGCTTCAGCACTTCACGCGGCTTGCTGCCGTCCGGCGGGCCGATGATGCCGTCGCGATACATCATGTCGAGAATGCGCGCCGCGCGCCCGTAGCCGAGACGCAGCCGGCGCTGCAGCGTCGAGGTCGACGCCTTGCCCATTTCGAGCACCACCCGGAGCGCTTCTTCGTACATCGGATCCTGCTCGCCCGGCGGCACGTCCTCCGGTTCGCCGTCGCCCTCTTCGGCCGGCGCGATGAGATACGACTGATCGTATTCCGGCTTCGCCTGCGCCTTCCAGAAATCGACAACCTTGTTGATCTCCGTCTCCGTAACAAATGCCCCGTGCACGCGTATGAACCGGCTCGAACCCGGCGGCAGGAACAACATGTCGCCCTTGCCCAGCAAATGCTCCGCGCCCATTCCATCCAGGATCGTCCGGCTGTCGACGCGCGTCGCCACGCGGAAGCTGATACGCGCCGGGAAATTGGCTTTGATAATGCCGGTGATAACGTCCACGCTCGGGCGCTGCGTCGCCAGTACGAGATGCATACCCACCGCGCGCGCCATCTGCGCCAGCCGCGTGACCGATTCCTCCACATTGCGGCCTTCCAGCATCATCAGGTCCGCCAGTTCGTCGATGAGGATCAGGATGTACGGCAGCGGTCTGAGTTCTTCAGGCTGCGGCGCGTCTTCTTCAAACAGGCTGCGCGGTTCGGCCTGCATCTTGCGTACTTTCTTGTTGAACTGATCGATGTTGCGCGCGCCCTGCTCCGCCAGCAGCCGCAGCCGCCGCTCCATTTCGAGTACCGCGTTACGCAGCGCGTTCGTGGCCTTCTTCGGATCCGTGATCACCGGGGTCAGCAAATGCGGAATGCCTTCGTACATCCCCAGCTCGACGCGCTTGGGATCCACCATGATCATCCTCACCTCATCCGGCGTCGATTTGTAAAGGATCGACATGATGAGCGAGTTGATCATCACCGACTTGCCCGATCCGGTCGAACCCGCAATCAGCGCGTGCGGCATGGTGTCGAGTGCGGCTACTTTGATGCGTCCGTTAATGTCCTTGCCCATCGAGATCGTCAGGAACGAAGTCGATTCCTGAAACTCGTCCGATTCGATGACCGCGCGCAGGCTGATCACTTCGCGCTTCGTATTCGGCACTTCGATGCCGATGGTCGGCTTGCCGGGTATGCGTTCGATCAGGATCGATTCCGCCTGCAGACCGAGGCAGAGGTCCTCCGTAAGCGTGGTAATGCGGCTGTATTTGATCCCCGCCTCCGGCTTGTACTCGAAAGTGGTCACGACCGGACCGGGATTGATCTGCACCACCGAGCCCAGGACATTGAACTCCTCGAACTTCGCTTTGATCGCGACGGCCGTGTTCTTGAGTTCCTGTTCGTCGAACGCCGAGCGCACGGGCACTTCATTCAGCAGTTCTGTCGTGGGCAGTCTGTAAATGGTGTGCTGTTTCGGCCCCGCTTCCTTCTTTGCCGGCTTATTGAAGGGAAACTCCACCAGGTTGGCCGCGGGCGGCGGTGTTTCGGCAAGCTGGCAGATTGGGATTTCATCCAGCGTGGTATTGGTTTCGGAGGCCGGTTCCGGAGCGGCTTCGGCGGGCTCATCCCAGGGCAGCGTTTCGGAGACCGTTTCCGTGGTGCGGGTACGCGTTCGGCGCGTCACCGCGGGATCCGGCGGCGGCAGTGTCTCGGTCGCTTGTTCGTACTCCAGACGCTCTGTTTCGAGGGCCGCCTGTTGCCGCGCGCGCAGCCTGCTCATAGCTTCCTCGCGCCGGCCCTCGCGGAAACGGCGCCACTTGTCCGTGATGCGTCGGAATACGTTCATGAGCGGCAGGAACCAGCCGCTCAGTTTGTCCAGCGTGAAGCTCGAAACCAGATAGACCGAGACAACCAATGCCGTCGTGAGGACCAGCCCCGCGCCGGCGGGATTCAGCGCCCGTCGCAGCGAATCGGCGATCAGAAATCCGGCCGCTCCGCCTGGCAGGATCGTGTGGTCGAAGAGGCGCCATTCGGGAAGCAGGCCCGCGCCGCCGCATGCCGACGCCACCATAGCCGCGCTGCCGATCAGTTTGATGCCCGGCGCTTCCACAACCTCGGAGCGAATCCACTTCCAGCCCAGCGCGAACACCAACAGGGGGAACAGAAACGCGGCGAGCCCGAACGTCTGGAGGAAAACGTCGCCGATCCACGCCCCCACCGGACCGATGAGGTTCTGCGTGCGCACCACGCCGGACACGGTGTCCCACGAAGAATCGGTGCGATGGAACGAGGCAATGCTCAGCAGGAACAGAATTCCGGCGGCAAGCAACAGAAACCCTGTCACCTCGTTGAGGCGTCTGGACTGACCAGGAGTGAATAACCTCATCCGACTGGCGGGCGGAAGAAGCCGGGAGCAACTTCAGTATCGCAGATCACGCGCGTCTCGCACATTTTTTGAGATAATCTTACCGGAGTCTTACCGGATGGAAACCACTAAACTCTCAACCAAAGGCCAGATCATCATTCCGAAAGCGATGCGGGAAGCCCGATCCTGGGGCCCAGGCACGGAGTTTACCGTTGAACAAACGGACAATGGCATTCTTCTGCGCCCGGTCAAACCCTTTCCGCGAACGACGATCGACCAGGTCGCCGGATTTTTGAAGTGGAAAGGGAAACCGAAAACAATCGCGCAAATGGACGCCGGGATCGCGCGGATGGTGAAGCGCAGGCATGACCGCAGTCGATACTAACGTCATTGTCAGGCTTCTGACACAAGACGATGCGGCGCAGACCGCCGCGGCGCAGAACATCCTGGCGGCGGGCCAGATCTGGATTGCGAAAACCGTCCTGCTGGAAACAGCCTGGGTTCTGCAAAGCGTTTACGGGTACAGCGACAAGCTCATTCGCGAAGCATTCATGCGCCTCCT
>Ga0182030_10021722_pt1 | contig 12003 bp, 10 predicted proteins | sample 812S3MmetaG_FD_121299 | JGI IMG/M metagenome (GOLD analysis project Ga0182030, IMG submission 121299) | Permafrost microbial communities from Stordalen Mire, Sweden - 812S3M metaG (Illumina Assembly) | ecosystem: Environmental > Terrestrial > Soil > Wetlands > Permafrost | place: Sweden...
CGCGAGAAAGTCAAGCACCTCACTGGATTGAGGCGACCACGGCTTACCAATCACCCGAACGCCTTTGCATGCGGGATGGTAGGACGCCTGCCAGTCATCGAGCATGTCATCCACCACGCCGTAAAGCCGCTCCTCCGGCGGATCCCAGGGTTTCATCAGGTAATGGTCGATATGGACGCTGTTGATGGCGCGAATGGCCGCGTCGGTGTCTGCATAAGCCGTCAGCAGCGCGCGCTTGGCATCCGGGTACAGCTGGATGGCCTGTTCCAGGAACTCCACGCCCGACATCCGCGGCATTCGCTGGTCCACGAGAAACAGCGCCACCGGTTCATTGCGCAGCTTTAATTGCTTTACGGCTTCAAACGCGGAAACACCGGAGTCCGCGGAGATGACTTTGTAACGATCGCCATATTTCCGGCGCAAGTCGCGCTCCACGGCTCGCAGCACGTCCGGATCGTCGTCCACCGTCCAAATTACCGGTTTGGCCATAAAGTGTCGGGTTAGAGCTCCAGAAATATTTCGTTCCGGATTGGTTCGGCAAACCAAGTGTCGGCGGGAACCTGCGCCACCCCCGGATAGACCGTGTAGCCCGCCAGATGGGCGAGGTTGACCACCCCAAACCCGCCTCCGCGCAGGCGCATGTGAAAGCCACCCTTCAACAACAGAAATTGCATGAACGACTGATTCTCCACTGGCAGCTTCACCGGGAATTCAATCATCAAGAAAAGCGGCTTGGCTCCGGCCAGATTCAGCTTGAGAAACGACACCAGCAGATCGCCCACCGGGGTCGGCTGCTCCCGCCTGGCCATGAGTTGCGGCTTGTCCAGATGCGCGCGCTGCCGGAAATCCGCTTCCGACAGCTCAACCACATCGGAATAGCCGCCGGGGAATTGCCAGCATTCGTAGGTGTCCTGAATGAAATCCACGCGCACAATGTGAGCGGTGACGAAGACGGACTTGGAATATTCGCCGGCCAGAATGAGGCGCGGTTGAATGAACAAGCGCGACGGTTCGATTTGGTCCCAGAGCTTTTTCGCCTCCGCTTCACTCGTTGGCGCAAATGACTCCATGGAGCCGTCGGTCAGGTGAACTCGAATCGCAAAAGCCGGCCTTTCCGGTTTTTCAGGGAAGTTTGTTTTCATACGCTTTATTCCTTTTATGACAGATTTGGCGGTTGGTTATTCGCGGTGGGGAGCAGACGTGTTGGCGGGCGGCGTTTCCGGTTCCGGGAACAGCAATCCGGCGCCAGTCCCCCCGATGGCTTTTGGTTCCATCGGATAACTGCGGTCCCGCCAGCCATCAATTCCGCCCAATAATGGCCGGACTTGCAGGATGCCTTTCCGGCGAAGCAGCAACGCGACCCGGGCGCTCGTCACCTCGTTTGGGCAGGAGCAGTAGAGGATGATCTCGCGGTCGCGCGGAATATTCAGATGGTGTAGTTGCACCTCAGCCAGGGTCATGTGCAGCGCGCCGCGGATCAGCACGGGGTCCCGTTCGAGTTCCAGCTGGGATCGGAGATCCAGGACAAAAGGTTTCTCCCCTGCCTCCTGCTTCTGGTACAGCTCATCCGCCGTGATCCGCGCCATGCGCAATTCGCTCAACAGCCGGCGTCGCTCGAAATACTTGAAACCGATGTAGATCGCCGCCAGGGCCGCGAGCACTCCGAGCGCACCATCCCCCAGGCGGGTAAGCGCACTGATGATCTGTCCCAATTGGCGGCTGAACAGGACCCCCAGAAGAATAAAGCAGCCTCCGTAAAGCAATGACCCCAACCCGTCGAAGAGAATGAACCGGGAGGTGCTCACTCCGGCATTGCCCGCCAGCGGTGGCACCAGCGTGCTCAAACCGGGAACGAATTTTGCCCCCACGATTCCGGGCATGCCATACCGCGTAAAGAGATTCTCCGTCCGGCGTACGCACGAGTCGGGCTCCAATGAGATCCGGCAGAGCAGGTTTAACACCCGCTGACCCCGGTGGCGGCCCAGGTAAAACCAGACCAAATCGGCCAACAATGAGGCGGAAGTGGCGGCCAAGAGTGCCACCGCCCAATTCATTTGGCCCCCACTGATCAGGGCGCCAGCCGCCAGCAACCACGGCACGGCGGGCAATGGAATCCCGATTTGCTCGGCGAAAACCGCCGCAAACAAAACGCTGGCTCCGTGACGAACCAGAAACTCAGGTGTTTCGCTCATTACATCCTCCTTCGCTCTTGCGTCCGCAAAACTCGCCGATGTTTTGTGTTTTGGCAATCAGTTCTTGCAACCTCGGCGACGTCCTTGACATTCGGCGGCAAAGAAGGTAGTTAAGTTCGTACATAATCACTCAGTCACGGGCATAAAAGCGCAGCCATGAGATGTGGGACTCCACCACCAGAGCCGTCGAAGTCTTCTGCGACGGCCTCGGAGGGTTTTACCCTGATTGAACTGCTGGTCGTCATCGCGATTATTGCGATTTTGGCGGCCATCTTGTTGCCGGCCCTGGCGGGAGCGCGCGAGCGGTCGCGCGGAATCTACTGCCTGAACAACACCCGGCAATTGACCCTGGCTTGGGAGCTTTACGCGGACGATCACGAGGGGTTTCTCCCTTACAATCTGGTGATGGCGGACACGTCGTTCCGGACCAATATCAACTGGGTGAACAACGTCATGACGTGGGACCTGAGTCCGGACAACACGAATGTGGCCACTATCACCGGCGCCAGTCTCGGACCTTACGTGGTGGGCGTGACCGGCATTTATCATTGTCCTTCCGACCAGGTGCTGAGCGCCATCCAAAGCGCCGCCGGGTGGAGTCAGCGCATTCGCAGCTATTCAATGAACGCCATGGTGGGAAACGCGGGCAGCGCCATTTCCAGCGGCCAAAACGTGAATAACCCCGGCTACCGCCAGTTTTTCAAAGTCGAGCAAATGCCGCGCCCTTCGGATATTTTTGTGTTTCTGGACGAGCATCCCGACAGCATCGATGACGGTTACTTCATAGACCAAGACACCCCGAGCACCGGATGGACCCCCAACAGCGTTCCGATCAACGAATGGCGGAACCTCCCGGCCTCCTACCACAACCGGTCGGCCGCGTTTTCCTTTGCCGACGGCCACGCGATCTTGCATCGCTGGCTCCGGTCCAGCACCATCGTGCCACCGATCCCGGACACAAACACGAACCTGCTTCCCATTACCATCCCCTCGTCACCGCCGAGCGAGCACGACGATTTTGAATGGGTGATGGAGCACATGAGCGTGGAAAACTGAGCCGGGCGTACGGCGGTGGCATGCCGGGGTGGACGGCGAATGCCCCGGGGAATTTTTTCCAGCGTCCGGTGAATTATCTTTAGAGGTACTGCCGCAATTCTGCTTCCGCCCCATCCAGTCCCAGGAAATACAGCTTGCTGCCGTCGGTCCAGGTGGCCGTGATCAAGCGGTTCACCTTGGCGACCTGCGGGGACGAGGTGCCCGGGGCGTTCTTGATGGCGCCCCGGTCCACTACAAAGAGCCAGAGGTCGCTCTGGGCGCCACGGGGCAAGGGCCGGCCGGTGCGGAAACAGACCAGGGAGACCTTGGCGCCCTGCCAGTCCCTCACGGCGCAACCGATGACCGCAGCCTGTTCGAGAGGTGCCGGCAGCGCGAAATCGGCCGGCGCGTGGTGCTGCCCCAGGAAGGCGCGGACGGAAACCGGATCATTCGTGGTGAGGTCCATCGCGTAGCCGCCCAAGGCCACGCGCACCATGCGGCTTTGGTAGAAAGCCAGCGGGTTGTCGGCTGGCGGCCGCGCGGGGCGCGGAACCCACCAAATGGCCAGCAGGCCCCATAGCACCAGCGCGGCGACCGCCAGCCAGAGGGCTCGCCGGGCAGCGACAGATTTGCGACTGGCGGCGTATTCGGAAACGATTTGCTCCCGGAGGCCGGCGGGCGGGGTGATTTCCTGGAACTTGGCCCGCACCGCTGCCTGCGCCGCGCTTTGAGCGGCGAACCAATCGCCCAACTCGGGATTCGTCCGGGCCAGCGCCAGCGCGGCCGCCACCTGCGGATCGCTGTCGTCAGCCGTTCCGGGCCGGTAAATCAGCAACCATGTTTTAGCTTCGTTCAAGTTCACAAATTTGAAGGCGGTTGGCTGGCGGCGATGTCGCGGGCCAGCAATTGTTGCAATTGCCCGATGCCGCGCGCCAGGCGCGATTTGACCGTGCCCAGGGGCACGCCCAATATTTCGGCGATTTCCTGGTAAGAGCAGTCTTGCAAATAAAAGAGCGACACGGGCGCTTGGAACAGCTCATCCACCTGCGCCAGCGTGTTCAAGACATGCGTCACATCGAGGCTGTAGACGGCCGCGGGGGCCACGGCAGGCAAATCCGCCTCGGCCGCGTCGAGCTCAAAATGGGGGAAGCGCGTCTGCCGCCGCCGCGAATCCAAAAACTCCCGGTGCAGCGTGGTGAACAGCCAGGTTTTGACCTTGGAAACATCGCGCAACTGGTGGCCTTTGGTGGCCCAAATCGTAAACGTCTGCTGCGTCAAATCACACGCATCGGCCTCAACGCGCGTCAGACTGTACGCGAATTGGTAAAGCGACGCGTAGAACCGCGACACCAAACTTTCAAATTCCGCACTGTCGGGCATACCAAGTCATCGCAATTGAGAGTCCGCGGCCTGACTTTTGTTCCCCAAAAAAGCCCCCGTTCCGGCAAAACTTTTCCGGGAACAAATGTTAGTTCAGAATCTCTTACCCGCAAATGAAAACGATTCCGCAATTCTATCGTGTCGGTCTGCGGCCCAATCCATGAAATCGCCCGCCTATCACGAACCCGCTTCAGCGAAGCCCCGGCACCGGATCGTTGTTCAATTTCTGGCGGTTGAAACTGTGGTCTGTCCGGTTCGCCAGGCCCGGGACGACGCCAGCCGCAGTGAACCATGGGGTGTTCACGCCCCCCGGCGTGGTGCGAGAAGCCAATGCCGCCAAGGGAACGGTGGTCATCCGGCGCGATGCCATTCCCGGCGACATGGCAACCATGACCATGCCTTTCAGGGTGGAAGACGCCCGGGAAATCCCGGGACGGCGACGCGACGACGTAATTGTGTTCCCGCTCGTGGTTAATTCGCTTTTCAACTGAATCGGTCCGCCCGACGTGGCGATTTAAATTGTACTCGCTGATTAAAAAGCCACAGCGTTCAGAAGCAATTCCCCGCGTGAACCCGCCGAATTCCTCGAATTCCAAGTGTTTTAATATTTGGCATCATGGCTGCTTTATGGACAGAGGTTGCGGGTTTGTTGTGAACTTGGTGGGGAACTGTGGCTGCCGGAAGTCGGTGGGGGCTGGCTTCCCAAAAACAGCCCAGAGTTGAAAAACAAGGAGAGACACAACGCACGCGCCCGCCGGGTTTGCCTGTAGCATCGATTGTGCATGAATAAGGAGGCGGCAATCAACTACCGTCGAATCTGCGAGGCGCGTGCGTGTGGTGTCGGGGGGGGGGCACGTATTCAGCAGTTTCAGGGCAGCTCACTTCTCTTTCTTCGTCAGGCTACCCTGTAAAATGAGACTTATCTTACGCTTTGGCTTGGGGCCGGTATCCTATTTGACACCGATTTGAACGTGCATGACGGTAACGCCGCCATGAAAAAGTTGAGCATTTCACACATCAAGGAAACGGCCCAGCAATCGCCCAAAGGCAAATATGCCGTGTCCCGCAAGGCGATTTCCCTGGCCCTCGGCGGCATCAAGGACGTGGGGGTTTTCGGCGACGGTCACCCGTTTGATTTGGAGTTGGCGAAGGTTCCCCCGGGTTGTGCCGCCTGGCCGCTCCACGCCCATTCCGCCCAGTGGGAGCTTTACGTCATCGTTTCCGGCAGCGGCGAAGCGCGCACGGCCTCGGAGACAGTGGCCGTCCAAGCCGGAGACGCCTTCATTCACCCGCCGGAGGAGGCACACCAACTGCGCAACACCGGGCCGGATGACTTGGTTTATTACGTCATAGCGGACAATGCCGTCGCGGACGTCATCCACTATCCCGACAGCAAAAAGTGGGTCACCAAGCCGCAACGGAAATGCTTTCGGATGCAGGAAACGGAATATTATGATGGGGAAGAGTGAGCCGCCGGTGAGGGCGGTTTGGCTCGGCTCCTCACTTATTGAAGCGACGCGTCATCGAATAGGATCGCCCGATAGAATGGGCCCGCCGGCGTGGGCGCCTGGGTCACATGCAACACCACCACGCTTTGAGCCGCCGTGGTTTCAGCCACCTTGGTCCAATTCACGTCGTCAATTGAAGATAACAGGTCCACAATTTCCTCCCGGGACGCGCCGTAAGTGAGCGTGGCTTGGCGTCCTTGCCGGAGGGTGCTCAGCAGCGGCAAATCAACGATCGGGCCGGACAATATGAGCTTAATGGCCCCCGTCAAGCCGTTGTCGTCGCTCACGCCAATTCGATAGGTGTGTCCGCGCACGGCGCTAAACGACAGCCCGCCCGCTCCCTGAGCAACCATTTGCAGATTGGAAACGCTGGCACCGGTGAACACTGCCAGCGGAAAGGAATAGTCGCTGCCCGTCAGGTCCAAGGAAACGGTCCCGCTGGTCGGCGCAATCCAGGACCACCACGCGGTTTTTCCGCTGGAACCGGCGATGATTGGCGCGCCGGGCTGGTCAGCCGCGCCGGCATTGTATCCCGTGGCCACCACCGACACGCCGCGCAACCGGATGGCGTGGGCAAAGGTGTCGTTTGCCGCCGGCGTGGTCACGGCCAGGAACAGGGGAATCTCGCCCGTGGTGCCCATGTTTCCATCGAAGGCAATTTGATAAGTACGGCCTTTGACTGCGTCAAATTCCACCCCGTTGGGGTAGGCGTCCAGCGACATCAAGAGATTGTCTGCCGGAGTCAGCGCATTCACGGCCGTTCCGGTGTAGGCGGCAAAGATAGGATAAAACACCGGGGGCGGATCCTGGTCAATCTCGTCTCCGCAGCCTTCGGCACCGATAGTGATGACCGTCAAGCCGTCGCCGGGGTCTGAAGCCGGCGGACTGTAAGGCGGCACGTCGTTGGTTGTAAGCGTCACCCGGCCGGACGCGGGCGCCGTCCAGGAATACCAGACAGAACTGCCGCCGGGATTTCCCAGATGGTCCGGCTCACCTGCCTCCTTCGTCGCTCCCGCATTAGACACGTAGGTGGAAATTCTGGAACCGGACAGCCGGATGCGATTACTAAAATCATCATTCACCGGCGCTGGGGTGAATTCAAAATCAAGCCAGAACGGACCGCCCGGCAAAACGTTGGTAGTAAACATTATCCCGCTCAACCCATCCCCGAACGAGGCGTCGGTGATGATGGCTGAGTCCACGCAAATTTGATACGCCTGGCCGCGCACCACATGAAACGCAATCTGCGGCCGTTCCAGCCCGTGACAGCCGCAGTCGCCGTCTTGATAGCAGGCCAAATAGTTGTTGCTCGACACCAAAGTGAGGTTGGTTAAGTCGCTGCCCGTGTAAACGGTCAGCAGCGGGCTGAACGACGACGCCTCGGGGGAAATCGTGACAATGCCATTGGAGGGCGCCGTCCATGATCCCCAAACAGTCTGGCCGCTGGAAACTCCCGGAATAATTGGCTCATCCGCTTCCAAGGTGGCATTGGAACAGGTGCCCCCCATCAAATAGGGCGGCCCGGCAAACGTGGGCCGGTTGCCAAAATCATCGGTCAGCGCGGCGGGAAAGCTTCCGTCTTGCGCGACAAGTCGGGTGGCGCCGAGCCAGAACAGGACTCCCAGGCAAAAGCTTTCGGCCATTTTCCGGTAAAGCAGACGCGTTTTCATAGGTTTGGGAACGTTTTCTTCTGATCCAATTTGCTTCAGCAACTTACGCCGCCGATTCGACGCGCCCCCCTCCCCTCCCTCTGAGCCAGTCGGGTGCCGTCACGTTGGTTGGGGCCGCCCCGACACTTTTTAAACGGCAAAGCAATCGCAACCCGTGCCTCAAAAACCAGCAGACCGATTGTAAGCTTGGCTCGCCGTGGCTTCAAGGAGATTCCCAGCTTGGAGACCTACTCGTATTCCTCGTACACCGGTTCCCAGATGTTCGCCGTGAGTTCCTGTTCCAAGCCGTTGAGATCCACCTGCGCCAGCCCCTCTTTGATCGCCTGCATCCCCACGGCGTGGGCAATCGCCCGGCTCACCGAGCGGATCGCCGACAGGGGCGGAAGCAGCGCCCCGCTCTTCTCTTTGCGCGTGGAACAGAGATCGGCCAGCATCAGCGCCGCCGCCTTGATCATCCCATCCGACACCCGCCGCGCCCGTGCGGACAGAATGCCCAGCGCCAGGCCCGGGAATATGTAGGAATTGTTGGTCTGCGCGAACAGAACCGGGCGCCCTTGATAACTCGCCGGCGGGAAGGGACTGCCCGTTCCAATCAGGGCCCGTCCTTCCGTCCAATCCACGATTTGTTGCGGCGTGGCCTCGACGCGGGTGACGGGATTGGATAGCGGAAAAATGATCGGCCGTTCAACCATTTTCGCCATGGAACGGATGGCGTCTTCCGTGAAAGTTCCCGGCTGACCGGAGACACCAATGAGCACCGTCGGCTTCGCGTTCCGCACCACATCCAGCAATCCGATGTTGCCTGGATCGGCAACCTTCCACCCGGCCACCTCCGCGCGCCGCCGCGCGAACGCCTCCTGATCGGGACGCACCCCCTGCCCACCTTCCACGATCAACCCGTAGCGATCCAACGCATAAATACATCCGTACGCCGCGCTTTCGCTGAGGCCCGCATCGCCCAGCGCGGACCAGATCAGCTTCGAGATTCCCATGCCGGCCCCGCCGAAGCCAAGACAGGCGATGCGCTGTTCCCGCAACGGCACACCCGTGACATTGATCGCCGAGAGCAGCGTCGCGGTGGCCACGGCGGCCGTGCCTTGGATATCATCGTTAAACGTGCAGAGCTGGTTGCGATAGCGATCCAGGAATTTGGCCGCGTTGCCGCCGGCAAAATCTTCCCATTGCAGCAGCACGTGCGGCCACCGCTCCCGGACCGCCGTGACGAACGCATCCACGAACGCCTCGTAATCCCCTTCGCGCACGCGCTTATGCCGCCAGCCAATGTACAGCGGGTCGGCCAGGCGGTCCGGGTTGTCGGTGCCCACATCCAGCAGGATCGGCAGGCACCACTCCGGGTGAATGCCGCCCAAGGCGGTATAAAGAGCCATTTTGCCGATGGGAATGCCCATGCCGCCGGCCCCCTGGTCGCCCAGCCCCAGGATCCGCTCGCCGTCGCTCACCACAATGCAGCGAACGCTGTCATAGCGTGAAGCGGATAAGATCCTGGCGATCCGGTCCCGGTTCGGATAACTCAGAAAGAGTCCCCTCGGCTTGCTCCAGATCTGGCTGAACTTTTGGCAGCCCTCGCCCACGGTGGGAGTATAGACAATCGGCAACAGTTCCTCGATATGGTGGGTAATGAGCGAATAAAAGAGGGTCTCGTTGGTGTCCTGAAGCTGCCGCATCATCTCATATTTCTCAATGGGCGTCGTCAGGCTGGCCAGCCACTCAGAGCGGCGCGTGCGCTGGTCCTCCAAGGTCCCGATATGCGGCGGCAGGAGACCGTGCAGGGAAAACGCATCGCGTTCGCGTTCGCTGAAAGCGGTGCCCTTGTTGAGGCGCGGGTCCCGGAGCAGATCCGGGCCAGTTAGTTTGATTTTCATATCCTCTCCTTGTTTTGCGCCGGGGCGAAATGATTAAGAAACGAAACGGCTGCACTCCTTATGCGTCATCCACCTTGAAATCTGGCAACTGAAAACGCCCGGTGCTCCACGCCCGCGACCACGCCCTCAAGGCCGGCGACTTGGACAGGCGCAATCTCCACTCGCCCGCAGCGTGCGTCAAGTTGCTTAAGGGCATCCCGCTTCAGCCACGGTCTGCTGGGCGCGGAGGATGTCATGCAGTGTCAGTATTCCCAGTAACGGCCCGTCGGACTGCTCCTGCAACAGCAGAAAACCGGTCTTGGATTCGATCAATTGCGTTTCCACGTCCCGCAACGGCAGGTTCGGCCGGCAAATCGACGCCGCTGCCAAGTCCGGCACACGTTTATCGCGGGCGGCGCGCAGGGCCTCGTCCCGGGTGAGCACGCCGCTAATTCTTCCGCCGATGACCACCGGGAACTGGGTGAACGGATGGTTTTTCAGCAGGTCCTGGATTGGCTTGGGGTCCAGCGACGTGAGCGCCACGGGCTTGGGATTGGCCAGGTACGAGACGGGTTGCTTCTCCCATTCCCGAAAATCGCGCGGCGGGGCAAAACGATCCACCTCATGTCCGTCCTGTTCCAGCAGGGCGTCGTAAAAATTATGCCGGGCCATACACCGGCTGATCGCCTGGCTGATCAGTGCGGCGAGCATCAGTGGCGGCACGAGCGAAAATTGATGCGTCATCTCGAATACGATCAGGATGCTCGTCACCGGCGCCCGCACCACCGCGCCCAGCGTCGCGCTCATGCTCACAATGGTCAGCATGGCCACACTATCGGACGACAGGGCAAACACCGGTTGCGCCACGCCTGCGAGGCCCAATCCCACCATCGCCCCAAAGAACAAGGTGGGCGAAAAAATCCCACCGCAGCCGCCCAGGCCGTAACAGGCGATCGTGGCCACGAATTTCGCCACCAGCAGCAGGACGCCCGTCTGCCAGATTAGCTTGCCCGTCAGCGCTTCCGACAAATCGTCATAGCCCAGGCCGAACACGCCGAGCTTGCCCGTCTGCAGAAACACCCCCACCCCAAGCGCCCAGCAGATCAACCCGCCAATGGCCGGACGCGTCCACGGCGGCAACCCCGTCATTTTCCGTTGGCGCCCCCGTACCCACAGGGCGGATTTTTGAAACGCCACACCCACCAAGGTTCCCGCCACCGCCACCACCGGCACCAGCAGATAGGAATACCACGAAGGCTCGCCCACGGCGGCCAGCGCAAATGAGGGTTGCGGGCCGATGATGCCGTGCGCCACCAGCGCCCCCAGCATGGCGCCAATAATGACGCTGCCCAGCAGTCGACTGTTCAGATCGCCAATCAACTCTTCCAGCACGAAGGTGACCCCTGCCAGCGGCGTATTGAAGGCGGCGGCCAATCCCGCCGCCGCTCCGGTGGCCGCAGCCAGCCGACGCTTTTGTTTCGGTTCACCCGCCAGGCCCGCCAGCAGTGACCCGGCCGCCCCGGCCAGTTGCACGCTGGGACCTTCACGTCCGAGACTGGCGCCGCCGCCAATTTGCAGGGCGCCGGCGATGAATTTGACCCACAACACGCGGAACCGCACAAAACCAAAGTCCTTCCAGAACGCCGCCTTCAATTGCGGAATGCCGCTGCCGGCGGCGTCCGGGCAAAACGAGTTCAGCAGCCAACCGGAGATAAGCGAGGTCGCCAGGATCAACCCGAGGCTGCCCCAAATGAATTCGGTCTGGGAACCGTGCGCCAGCCGCACCAGGCCCGCGTGATAACAGCCCGTGATCGCCAATTGGAACGCCACCGCCACCAGCCCGGCCACCAGCCCGTAAGCGCACGTCTTGAGAATCGTGCGCGGACGTTCCTGCAACCCGCCCAGCCATGCGACCAGTTTCTTCACCTCCCAATAATGCCTTTAGCCCGACTGGGTTAAAAGTTCCAATCTAGCCACCGCTCACCGGATCATTCGCGATGCCCATGAACAAGATGGAGCCGCTGGCCACGTCGGAGATCACAAAAAAGAACGGCCGGTCCAACACCAGGGTAAATCGGTCCGGCGGGGCCAATGGCAAGGCGGAATCAACCATGGTCACCGCCGTCACTGCCGCCGCCTCCGTCCCCTCTTCGTATACATCCACGTAGCTTTTTTGCTCTACCAGGGCGATCCATAATTCCCCGTCGGCGATGCCGGTAAAATCCGCCGAATCAGAAAACGCGGTCTTCATGCCCAGGGTTAGCAGCGCCCGGTTCAGCACTATGTCGTACTCGATTCTGAACTTTGGCACCGTCACCGATCCTTCCTGTCGCTTGAATCCGTTTTGAATCTTCTC
>Ga0182030_10021723_pt1 | contig 12003 bp, 12 predicted proteins | sample 812S3MmetaG_FD_121299 | JGI IMG/M metagenome (GOLD analysis project Ga0182030, IMG submission 121299) | Permafrost microbial communities from Stordalen Mire, Sweden - 812S3M metaG (Illumina Assembly) | ecosystem: Environmental > Terrestrial > Soil > Wetlands > Permafrost | place: Sweden...
GATTTCCAGGTCACCGCGCCGCGCAATGGATAATTGATCGAGGCGCCCAGCATGGCGGCGGCGGAAGCCTCGTTCGAGCAGGTCTCCAGATGCACGCCGAGCTCGGCCATGATGTCCTGCGCATCCACCAGCACGTCGAGCAAATGCGACACCGGCGCGCCCTGATAGCCGCCTACATAAGACACGCCCGATTGCAGCAGCGCCTTGGTGACGGCCAGGATGCCTTCGCCATGGAAGGTGTCGCCGTCGCCCAGCCGTAATTCCTGCACTTCTTTCTTGAACGAACGTTCCATACGAGCGGCCTAATGGTTGGGGTCCCAACTATATTACCAGAAAGTCCCTACATATGCGAGGGTAGCCAAAGGGCCAGAATCGGGAAGGCGATCAGGATCGCCAGCCGGATCAGGTCGGTGACGATGAAGGGGATAACGCCCTTGAAAATGGTGGTAAAACTCACGTCTTTGACGACGCTCTTGATGACAAAGACGTTCATACCGACCGGCGGATGGATCAGGCCTAGTTCCACCGTCATCACGATAATGACGCCGAACCAGATTGGGTTGAAGCCGAGGTGGATGACGACGGGGAAGATGATCGGCACGGTCAGGATGATCATCGCCATGGCGTCCATCAGGCAGCCGAGCACCAAATACATCAGCATGATGAGGACCAGCACGCCGTAGCTACCAAGGCCCAGGCCCGTCAGGAATTCGGTGACCTTTTGCGGTGTCTGCGTGACGGTGAGGAAATAACCGAACAGCAGCGCGCCGATCAGCACGGTGAACACGGCGGCCGCGGTGCGGGTTGCCTGCAGCAGTGAGGCCAGGATCTTGTCCTTGTTAAGCCGTCCGGTGACGACGCCGATCAGAAAGGCGCCGGTGGCACCTACGCCGCCGGCTTCGGTCGGCGTGAAGCGTGGTAGAAACGGCAGGCCATAAAGTCCGCCAATGACGAAAACGAACAGCAGCATCGGCGCCCAAATATTCTTGACGTCGCCGATTTTCTGCCGCCACGTCGTAGTAGGCCCCGCTGGTAGGAAATTCGGTCGCAAATAGCCGATCAGCCAAATAGTGATCAAGTACATCGCCATGGCGAGCAGGCCCGGTACGATGCCGGCAATAAATAATTTTCCGATGTCCTGTTCGGTGATGATGCCGTAGACCGCGAGCACCGTTGAAGGCGGCAGCATGGCGCCTAGTGTGCCGCCGGCGGCGATCACGCCGGTCGCAAAACTCTGCGGATAGCCGTAGCGCCGCATTTCCGGATAGGCGACGGCGGAAAACGTTGCCGCGGTCGCGACTGAGGAGCCGCAGATCGCGGCAAAGCCGCCGCAGGCGACCACGGTGGCGAATCCCAGCCCGCCGCGCAGATGCCCGACGAAACTATTGGCGGCCTTGAACAGATCTTGGCTCATGCCGGAATTGGTCACGAACGTGCCCATCAGCAGGAACATCGGAATGACGCCGAAGGTGTAGTCGGTGACGGTGCGCATCGATGTCTGGCCGATCAGCTTAAGCGCTGGTCCGAAACCGACGAGATAGCCAAAGCCGGTGACGCCGACCAAGCCCATCGCCATGCCGACAGGAACGCGCAGCAGCATCAGCGCAAATAGCGCGGCAAAACCCAGAACGGCGACGGCGTCGGTGCTCATCCGGTTTGTCTCATTCCACCGGATTGATTTTGGCTAGCGTGGCTTCTTGCATCAGCTCCGGCTGGAAAACCAGCCGGTAGGTGCGGATAGCAATCAGCAGCACCGCGGAAACATCGCCCGCCCAAGCGACCGCGAAAAACGGCCAGGTCGGCAGCCGCAAGTCGAAGGTCAGAACGTTGTCGTAATAAGTGCCGCGCACTTTATCAAATAGTGTGTAGGTCTGCACGCTCACGACAAATAGCAGGACCAACGTAGCAAAGATGTCGATCATGCGCTGGTATTTCGGCCCGGCATTGGCCCAGACCAGATCGACGGTGATGTGGGTGCCGCGATAGGATGTCGCCGCGATGCCCCAAAAAATAAGAATGCCGAGCAGCAGCCGGCCGAAATCATAAGAGTCGGGGATCGAGTAGGAGAAAACGTTGCGCAGCACCACGGCGAGAAAAATATTGGCGGCGACAACGCCTATGAAGCCGGCGGCTACCCATTCGATGATGTCGATGAAACGATCCATGTAGATGCGTTTCATAGCCGCTCCAGATGGCTTGCAAAGCCGGAAGCCGGCGGCGGGGATGACCCGCCGCCGAATGGGTTTAGCGTCGCCGCTATTATTTCGCCAAGGCGTCGTATTTGGCGAGGTTGGCGCGCAGCTCTTTCATCGTCGTGTCCGGGTCAAGGCCGGCTTTCTTGACGCCATCGGCCCAGGTCTTGGTCAACGGCTCTGCGGCCTTCTTCCACTGCGCGAGCTCCGCGGGGGTCAGCTTATAGACCTCCTGGCCCGGCTCGGCCTTCACCTTGTCGATACCGGCATCCTCGAACTTGCCCCAAGGTTCGCCGACGCGGCCGGCTGCCTCGGTGTTGCAGTTGTCGTCGATCGCCTTCTTCTGGCGTGGCGACATCTCGTTATATTTATCCTTGTTGAAAACAAAGACGAAGGTCGTGACGTAGAGCGGCGCATCCATGTGGAACTTGGTGACCTTGTCGATGCCGAACAGCACCAGGGAGCCCCACGGGAAGGTGACTGCGTCGGCGACGCCGCGCTCTATAATGTCGCGTACTTCCGGCGCTGAGGATTGAACATTTGTGCCGCCGAGCAGCGTGACGAAGTTCGCGATGGTCGCATCGGCCGGGCGGATCTTCATGCCCTTGATGTCATCGGGAACCACGATCTTCTTTTTGCTCGAATGGAACGAAGACGGTGAATGAACGAAGGCTAGGCAGTATTTGACGTCCTTCATCTCCTTGTCGGCGTATTTGCGGTACCAGGCGTCAAGGCCCATAGAACCGCCTTTGGCGCTCGAAATCAGGAATGGCAATTCGCCGGCCGCGATGATCGGAAAGCGGCCAGGCTGATAACCGGGATTGACGTAAGTCAGGTCGGCGATACCGTCGCGCGCCATGTCGTAATGGTCGAAGGCCTTGCCCAACTGTTGGGCTGGGTAAACCTTGTAATGCAGCGTGCCGCCGGACTCTTTTTCGACCGCAGCGCCCCAGTCTTCCAGCGCCTTTTGCAGCGGGTGCGATGCCGGAACCCAATGTGACAGCTTGAGTTCGAAAGTCTTTTCCTGCGCGCTAGCCCCGGCGGCGAAAAGCGCGGTTGTGGCAACGGCGTAGACACATGCAGCGAAACGGAGTTTCATAGGCTATCCTCCCGTGGTTTGGTGTTGGTCATATCGCCAACTTTTTCTTTATTCAGCCGAAAGTCGGCGTCATTGTAAAGGCACTAGTTTGATATCCAACTAACTCGTGCGATCGAACGCGTGCAATCTAATTCGTGGATGAGCGGCAATGGGTCAACTGGGTAGAGCAGGGGACGCTTCAGTGCACAGCAACATGAAGGGCAACGGCGCGGCCAAACCGCGCGGCGGCAAGAATGTCGCAAAGAATGGCGAAGCCGTTGCTGCGTCGATGAATTTCGGCCCGCTCGCTTATTGGGTCGGCTTCAATCTGCGCATGGCGCAGGAATCCGCCTTCCAGGCATTTTCGCGCCGTTCCCAGGAGATCGGCGAAAGTCCAGGCCGCTTCGCCACCTTGACTCTGATCGGGCGCAACCCCGGCATCAGCCAGACCGAATTGAGCCAGGCCGCCGGCCGCGACAAATCCAGTCTTACGCCGGTGGTGGAGGATTTGGTGGGGCGCGGTCTGGTGGAGCGAAAGCGCACGGACGCCGACCGGCGTGCCTATCGTTTGAATTTGACGTCCGCCGGCAAGAAGACGTTGACCCAATTGACGCGCTGCGCGCGCCGCCACGAGCGCATCCTCGACGGCATTATCGGCCTGCGCGACCGCAAACGCTTCATCCAGATATTGAAGAAGATCGTCGCCGAGATCGAGTAGCTACTTCTCGCTCGCCGCATGGCGGGAAGAATTGAAGGCAGCCAGCACCGCGGCCGGCACTGGATGCGACTTCAAGTGGCCTTGCGTGTCGCGCACGGTCCACACCCGTTTTTCCGTGCATTGCGCGCATAGCTCGCCCTTGAGGCTGAGCATGTGCTCGATCTCGAAACTGGTGCGGCCGAATTTGACGGCGGTTTCCACCATCACGTCGTCGCCGAAACGCGTCGGCTTGAGAAAGCGCGCCCGCGTATTCACCAGCGGCCAGCCGGCGAATTCCAGGGTCTTGAACATCTCGAATTTGGTGATGCCGAGCACGTGTTCGAACAGCGCCGCGGTCGAAGCGTCAAAAATCTCGAAATAGCGGGGGTAGAAAATAATTCCGGCCGGGTCGCAGTCGCCCCATTCGATACGCACGGTCCGGGTGTTGGTTAACATTTTTACCGCGGCGCCATGCGCAGCGCGCCGTCGAGGCGGATGACTTCGCCATTGAGATAGCTGTTGTGGATAATGTGTAGCACCAGCGCGGCAAATTCGCGTGGCATACCCAGGCGCTTGGGAAACGGCACTGCGGCGCCGAGCGAGTCTTGCGCCTCTTGCGGCAGCGCGCGCAGCATCGGCGTGCCGAATATGCCGGGCGCGATGGCCAGCACGCGCACGCCGAACTGGGCGAATTCGCGCGCCGCCGGCAGCGTCAAGGCCGCGACGCCGCCTTTCGATGACGAATAGGCGGCCTGGCCGATTTGGCCCTCGAAGGCGGCGACCGACGCGGTCGAGACGATCACGCCGCGCTCGCCATCGGCAAAGGGCTCGAGTGGCTGCATGGCGGAAGCCACCAGCCGCATCATGTTGAAAGTGCCGGTCAGATTGACGCGGATGACGCGTTCGTAATCGGCCAGCGGCATCGGTCCGTCGCGCCCGACAATGCGTTTGGCCGGTCCGACGCCGGCGCAATTGATCAAGACACGGGCCGGGCCATGATCGGCCGCGGCTTTCTTCACTGCTGCTTCGGCGGAGCCGGCGTCCGCCACATCGCAGGTCACGGCGATGCCATTGATGTCGATGGCGACCTCGGTCGCCGCCTTTTCGTTGACGTCGAAAATCGCGACTTTGGCGCCGGCCGCGGCCAGCGCGCGCGCGGTCGCGGCGCCCAGTCCCGACGCGCCGCCGGTGACGATGGCCGCCTGTCCCTTAATCTCCATCGATTCATTCCTCTTTGCGCATAATCTTATCCGAAAACCGGTGCCCACTTTTCGGGATCATGTGCTGTCCTCGACCACGATGATACGCGACGATACGGGACTTGCGTAGAGTTCGTCCACCAGCGCCGAACGGTTTTTCAAGACCGCACGCTGGTTGATCGAGCCCTTGTCGGTCATCTCGCCTTTATCCATGGACGGCGGTTCGGCCATCAAAATGGCGCGCGCGACCCGCATCGAGGTGCTCAGGCTTGAGGCCGCCAGCGATTGCAGTAGGCCGGCGAATTTTATGCGCACCTGCGCATTCTCAATCAGCGCCGCCGGCGCGGCGTCGGGCACAAGACCGGCGCAAAGCCTGCGGCAGGCCTCGAACTCGGGAAACACCAGCGCGGTATTGTCGTCGCGGTCGGGTCCGGCAAACACCACGTCGCGCACAAAAGGCGCGAAATGGTCGATGAACCGCGCGCGCAACGGCCCGACGCTGGTCCAGGTGCCGGTGGAAAGCTTGTAATCCTCGGCAATGCGGCCATCGAACAGCAGGCCCTTGCCGGCATCGTTGGGGTCGACGAATTTCAAGGCGTCGCCTAATTTATAGAAGCCGTCCTCGTCGAAGGCCTCGCGCGTGAGCGCGTCCTGGCGCCAATAGCCCGGCGTGATATGCGGCCCGCGCAGGCGGGCTTCCAGCTTGTCGCCATTCGGCACCAGTTTGAGTTCGACGCCCGGCGCCGGCAGCCCGATATTGCCCGGCCGGTCGAAATCGAACGTGCAGGCCAGCGCCAGCGGCGATGTTTCGGTCGAGCCCAGCGACGACAGAAATATAACGCGCTCGCCGGTGGTCTCGATCGAAAGCCGCGTGAGTTCATCCCACGTCGCCTGGTTCAGGCCGGCGCCGGCATAGAACAGCACTTTCAGGCGGCTGAAAAAATTCTCGCGCAGCGTCTTGTCGGCGCGGAAATGCGGGATCAGCGCCTCATAGCCTTTCGGCACGTTGAAATAGATGGTGGACGCAATCTCACGCAAGTTCCGCGCGGTTTTCGGCACGCCCGGCGGCGTCGGATTGCCGTCGTCGATATAGAGCGAGCCGCCGTTCACCAGCACCATATTGAAATTGTGATTGCTGCCGAATGTGTGGCTCCAGGGCAGCCAGTCGACCACCACTGGCGGCGCGTCGGCGACGAAAGCAAAACCGGCTGCCAGCATGGCCTGGTTGGAGCACAGCATGCGCTGCGTATTGATGACGGCCTTGGGCGAACCGGTCGAACCTGAGGTGAACAGGAATTTAGCTATGGTGCCGGGCGTCACATTGCGCCGGGCCGCGGCGACGCCGGCTTCATCCTCCACGCCATGGAAATCCGAAAACAGCGCGGTCTTGCGGTCGCCGAGCGGATTGCGCGTTACTACCAGTTCGATCTCGTCCGGCACCGTGGCGTAGAGCGCCTTGGCGAACGGCAGGCCGTCATTGGCGAACACCATACCGGGCGTCAGCAACTCGATGATGGCCCGCAGTTTTCCAAAATCGCTCGACATCAAGGAATAGGCCGGCGAGATCGGCGCATAGGGAATACCGACATGCATGGCGGCGAGCGCCAGTAACGCGTGTTCAATGTCATTGCCGGAAATGATCGCGATCGGCCGCTCGGCGGATAGGCCACGGCGCAGAAGCGCCGCGCCGATGCGCTTCACGCGCTCAAGGACTTGCGCGTAATTGAGCGTGCGCCAGTTTCCTTCCGCGTCGCGCTGCGCCAGAAAAATACGGTCGGGCGCGGTATTGGCCCAATGTTCCAGCGGCTCGCTTAGTTTTGTGTGATAGGGCGCGAGTACCTGCGACGTGCGGATATGAATCGTGCCGCCGGGCTCGCGTTCGACCACGGCATCGAACGCGCCCAGCCGCACCGGGCGCAACCGCGCCGCCTTCTCGGCCTCTCGCAGCGGGTTTGCCATCAGCTTCCCGGTTTAACCTTCGGCCCGCGCTTCTCCAGAAAATCCTTGAGCCGGGCCTTGGCCTCGCCGTCGGCCTGCGCGATCGACGACATTAACGCTTCGACCGCATAGCCACTGGCCGGATCCATTTCGGCGATACGCGGCAGCGCCTGCACGACGGCGAAATTAGTCAGCGCCGTATTGCCGGCGATACGCTTGGCGAGTTCGTGGCCCTTGGCGTAACCGGCGCCGGATTCGACGAGATAAGTCGAAAGTCCCATAGCTTGGCCTTCCTCGGCCGAATAAATACGGCCGGTCAGCATCATGTCCATCATGCGGGCGACGCCGATCAGGCGTGGTATGCGCACCGAGCCACCGCCGCCGACATAAATCCCGCGGCTACCCTCCGGCAGCGCGTAATAAGCCGAATGCTCGGCGACACGGATATGCGCCGCTGCGGCGAGCTCGAGGCCGCCGCCAACCACCGCGCCATGCAGCACGGCGACCACCGGCACCTTGCCGAACTGGATTTTTTCGAAGGCGCGATGCCACATCCCGGAATGCGCGATGCCTTGGGTGATGTCGCGTTCCTTCAACTCGCCGAGGTCGAGGCCAGCGGAAAAATGTTCGCCCTCGCCATGCAGCAGAACCGCGCCGATGTCGTCCGGCAGCGACGTGAAGAAGGATTCGATGCCGAGGATGGTCTCGTCGTCGAGTGCGTTACGCTTGAGCGGCCTTGTCAGCCGCAGAATGGCGATTTCGTCGTCGCGGTCGGCGGCGAGCGAAGCGGGCAGCGTCATCTCAAGTCCCAGCATCATTCAACCTCGTAAACATCAAGCCGCACGGCATTGGCTTCACGCTGGCCGCATGCCAAGGCGAGAATGCGGTTGATCCAGTCGACCGAGGGGTCGGCGGTCTCAAACCGCATCGCGGTGCGGAAATAATACAAAGCCGGATCGACCTGCTCGCCGCGGCCCAGCCGTTCCATCACCGCGGGCGGAACATGCCGCAAGCCGTCGCTGCTGACCAGGATTCGGGCGCCGGCCGCCGATTCGATCGTATAGCGTGCCTTTATGTCGGCGGCGCCGTCAGTGCGGATGATCTGCCAGTCGGCGCCGCCTGGTAGCACGCGGCCATTGAGCTTGCGTGCGGCCACGGTGCCGCCGGTAATGGCGATCATGCGCCGCTCGCCATAGGGCGTGCGGCCCAGATTCATGATGGGCGCGAGTTCGGCGTTGATCGTGAATATCGGTTCGTTACCCAGCATGGCCGTTCGTTGGAGCCCCAACTTATGACGCTTTGGCCATTTGACCCTTTCCGTGGCGGGCCGTAAATACGGGACCGCAACCGGGAAGCAGTCTGTCATGGCGCGTATTTCGTCTCTGGCCGAAGCGATCAAGGACGCCGTTCGCGACGGCGACACGCTGGCGATCGAGGGTTTCACGCATCTTATTCCGCATGCCGCCGGCCATGAGATCATACGACAGGGCCGCAAGCACCTGACCTTGATCCGCATGACGCCCGACCTGGTCTATGACCAGCTCATCGGCATGGGCTGCGTCGACAAATTGGTCTTTTCATGGGGCGGCAACCCGGGCGTCGGCTCGCTGCATCGATTCCGCGATGCACTCGAAAATGGCTGGCCACAGAAGCTGGAAATTGAGGAACATTCGCACGCCGCCATGGCCAATGCCTATGAGGCCGGCGCGGCCGGGCTGCCTTGCGCCATTTTCCGCGGCTATATCGGTGGCGATCTGCCGAAGGTGAATGCCAAGATCAAACGTGTGACCTGTCCCTTCACCGGCGAGGAACTCGCCGCGATCCCCTCGCACCGGCCCGACGTTACGGTGATCCATGCCCAACGCGCTGACAAGGCCGGCAACGTGCTGATCGAGGGCGTGCTCGGCGTGCAGAAAGAAGCCGTGCTGGCGTCGAAGCGTTCGGTGGTGACAGTCGAGGAAATCGTCGACGATCTGGGACCCCGTAGCGTCAATGCCGTGGTGCTGCCGCACTGGACGCTCGGTCACGTTGTCGAAGTTCCCGGCGGCGCTTATCCGTCCTATGCGCAGGGCTATTACCCGCGCAACAACAGCTTCTATAAAGAATGGGACGCGGTCTCGCGCGAGCGCGAATCGTTCCTTACATGGGTGAAAGCCAACGTGCTCTCGAGCGGCCCCGAGGCCTTTGCCAAATACGGCCGCAAGCTGCGCGCAGCGGCGGAATAGAGAACCATCATGGCCGACTACAAGCCCAATGAAATCATGACCATCGCGGCGGCGCGCGCCCTCAAGAATGACGACATATGTTTTGTCGGCATCGGCATGCCGTCGGCGGCGGCCAATCTCGCCAGGCTCACGCATGCGCCCGGCATTACGCTCATTTACGAATCCGGCACGCTCGCCACCAAGCCGAATATCCTGCCGCTGTCGATCGGCGACGGCGAATTATGCGACGCCGCGCTTACCACCGTGTCGGTGCCGGAAATGTTCCGTTACTGGCTGCAAGGCGGCCGCATCAAAGTCGGCTTCCTCGGCGGCGCGCAGATCGACAAATACGCCAATCTCAACACCACCGTGGTCGGGCCTTACGACAAGCCAAAGGTGCGCCTGCCCGGCGGCGGCGGTGCGCCGGAAATCGCCACTTCGTGCAGCGAGATTTTCATCATCATGGCGCAAGGCAAACGCAGCTTTGTCGATAAGCTCGATTTCGTAACTTCCATCGGTCATGTCAGCGGCGGCGACAGCCGCGTCAAACTCGGCGTCAAAACCAAAGGCCCGACCAAGCTGATCACCGACATGGCGCTGTTCGAGCCCGATCCGGTGACCAAGGAAATGATCGTCACGTCGATTCATCCCGGCGTCACCCGCGAACAGATCCAGGAAAACACCGGCTGGGCGGTTAAGTTCGCGGCCAAGGTTGCCGAGACGCCGGCGCCGACGCCTAAGGAACTCGAAGTTTTGCGCGACCTGCATGTGCGCACCAACCGCGCCCATAACGAGGCTGCATAAATGGCGACGCGCGACGTTTTCCTTTGCGACGCAGCGCGCACGCCGATCGGGCGCTATGGCGGTGCACTTGCCAAGGTGCGCACCGACGATCTCGCCGCGGTGCCGATCAGGGCGCTGATGGCGCGTCACCCGAAGATCGATTGGGAAAAACTCGACGACGTATTTTTCGGCTGCGCCAACCAGGCCGGCGAGGACAACCGCAATGTGGCGCGCATGGCGCTGCTGCTGGCTGGTCTCCCCGTCAGTGTGCCGGGTGTTACGCTCAACCGGCTTTGCGCCTCCGGGCTGGACGCGGTAGGTACCGCGGCACGCGCCATCCGCGCCGGCGAAATTGAATTCGCCATAGCGGGCGGCGTCGAATCCATGACGCGGGCGCCGTTCGTGCAGGGCAAAGCGCAAGAAGCCTTTTCGCGCTCGGCGGAAATCTACGACACCACCATTGGCTGGCGCTTCATTAATCCGCTGATGAAGGCGCAATATGGCGTCGATGCCATGCCGGAGACCGGCGAGAACGTCGCTGAGGAATTCCAGGTCACGCGCGCCGACCAGGATGCTTTTGCACTTAGATCGCAGCAGCGCGCCGGTAACGCCATTGCGTCAGGCTATTTCGCCAAGGAAATCGTGCCGGTCGAAATTCCCGGCCGCAAGGGCGAGACGATCAAGGTCGACAAGGACGAACACCCGCGCCCGGACACGACGCTCGATCAACTCGCCAAGCTGAAAACGCCGTTCCGCAATCCCGGCACGGTAACGGCCGGCAACGCTTCCGGCGTCAATGACGGCGCCGCCGCCATGATCCTGGCGTCGGAAGCCGCCGTGAAACAACACGCGTTTACACCACGTGCGCGCATTCTTGGCATGGCGTCGGCGGCGGTGCCGCCGCGCATCATGGGCATCGGCCCGGTGCCGGCGACACGCAAATTAATGGAGCGGCTCGGCCACAAGATCGCCAGTTACGATTTGATCGAAATCAACGAAGCTTTCGCCTCACAATCGCTGGCTTGCCTGCGCCAGCTTGGACTCGCCGACGATGCCGAACACGTCAATCCGCATGGCGGTGCTATCGCGCTTGGCCATCCGGTCGGCATGTCGGGCGCGCGGCTGGCGCTGACCGCAGCGCATGGGTTGGAAGAGCGAAGCGGCAAGCTCGCGCTCGCCATCATGTGCGTCGGCGTCGGGCAGGGCGTGTCGCTGGCGCTGGAAAGAGTCTGACGGGGAAACAAGAATGTCGCTGATTTATCCGAAAGAAAGCCTGAGCGCCTTTCCGGCGCATTTGTCGCCCGGCTATCGCAGCACGATCAAGCGCTCGCCGAGCAAGCCCTTGGTGATCGTGCCGGCGACTTTGTCCGAACTCTCCGGACCTGCTTTCGGCCATGACGCGATCCAGGAGAACGACAACGATCTCACCAAGCAGCATGCATGTGAGCCTTTGGGCGAGCGCATCATCGTGCATGGCCAGGTGCTGGACGAGGACAAGCGGCCGGTGCCCGACACGCTGGTGGAAATCTGGCAGGCCAATGCCTGCGGCCGCTACGTGCACATCGTCGATCAGCATCCGGCGCCGCTCGACCCGAATTTCACCGGCGCGGGCCGCACCATCACCGACAAGAACGGCTATTACAAATTCATCACCGTGAAGCCCGGCGCCTACCCTTGGGGCAATCATCCCAATGCCTGGCGGCCCAACCACATCCACTTCTCGGTGTTTGGCGAATCCTTCCTGACGCGCCTGGTGACGCAGATGTATTTTCCCGGCGACTATCTGTTTCCCTACGATCCGATCTTCAATTCTGTTACCGACGACAAGGCACGCGCGCGCATGATCTCGACTTTCGATCTGGAAAACACGGTCCCCGATTGGGCGCTGTGTTTCCGCTGGAACATCGTGCTA
>Ga0182030_10021726_pt1 | contig 12001 bp, 15 predicted proteins | sample 812S3MmetaG_FD_121299 | JGI IMG/M metagenome (GOLD analysis project Ga0182030, IMG submission 121299) | Permafrost microbial communities from Stordalen Mire, Sweden - 812S3M metaG (Illumina Assembly) | ecosystem: Environmental > Terrestrial > Soil > Wetlands > Permafrost | place: Sweden...
AAGAGCAACATCTAATTCGTTGGAAGAGGCATGTTTGACATTTTCTCAAGATCCACCATTCTGAGGATTGATAACGTTGTCGCCGTCACAGAGCGTTTGACCCAATATGGCCATTTCCGTCCAGAATGATCGAGTTTTTACTTGATGAAGACAGTCTATGCAGCAGAGCGCCGACGTCGAGGTTCCGCCGAGGGATAATGATTGGTGGGCCTTGCAGCTCGCCAAGTTTCAGTGTCTTGATGGAGTTTCGAACAAGGATTATGATACAACGAAATCTCCGAGATAGTATCAGGACGACGACGACGACGCTTGAATGCGCAGAATGAATTATGAAGGAATCTTTGTGCGTGAGGTTGATTTCGGGTTAATGATTTGTGCGCGAGACGGTTGGATTTGAGGTCAAGATGTTGAAGAATGGCAAAAAACAAAAAAATACTTGGCGAAGATTAATGGATAATAAAGACCAGACCTCAGACGCTTCAATCCGTGCTGGTAGTTTACCTATCCAACCCCTCTCTTTTCCTCTTCCCTATCATTCCTTATCCATTTCTATATATAAGCATCCCTCGAAAGAAGGGGTTCTCAAGGAGCCTCATCCCCAGCCAAAAAAGATCGCCGCCTCGTAGCTTGCAGCGGTTCATACCAAACTTCTCTCTCCCCTGAGTTGCACAGCCGCGTTCTCTTCAACTTTCCTCTTTCTAGCTGTGCCCCCCACCCGACCCCCAATCCTCAAACCCAGAAATAGACCCTGAAACCAAACAATAGTGGATGCTGACGACGAAGGATCAAGAGTATCACACGCCGTCAGACTTGCTACGAAACATTAGGTATCTCGTCACTATAGCAGATTGTTAGAACTTGTGCTGTGCGCTGTTCAAGAAATGATCTTGACTCGGATACTTGTTTATGCTACGATAACATGATACGTGTTGATGGATACGATTCGCAGAGAAAATAGTATATTTCTTTGATTTTTCAAAATCCGGGATTTAGGATCGGGATGTGCGAAAGGAATTATAAATCTACGATAAGGATATGAAGATATGTTCTCAGAGCCATGTTGTTGTTTGGAAAGGGATATCTTTCTGATCGTATCAATCTGTTTTCGTGTTCGTGGTCCTTTTCATTTGCACTTTATAAATTGCTACATCTGGAAGTCAAAATGTGCCTGCGAAAATATTGGGGGGCTCTGAGTTGTTGAGTTGTTGAAAGCACAAAGACATCTCCGAACGCATTGGATCCGTGGCTCAGCGCAGACCTGAGTAGCAGCGGAGAGAATAATAATAGTGAACGGAAAGCAAATATGACAGGTCGGGATCCGGCCACGTAGGGCATGGCAACTCGAGACCATCTGAAGCCATCTGTGGTTTCGGGAGATATTGGCGTTTGAGATGGGAGATCATTAGTCGCCCTGCTGGGCCTCGACTTTACCTAGTCCTTTGATAAGCCAGTTGGCTTTGCTTTTCGAATAGCCTACTCTTTCCCATCGTATCCTCTTTTTAGATTTTATCCTAGATGGCGATCATGTAGCTCATCTCACGGTATCTTCGGTGACAGTCATAATAGAAAAATATGTAAAAGACAAGTGCTGCATTATCAAATCTCAAAGAACACGAAGATTGGAAAGCACTGCCCATTGAGATGCAATATCTATTTCCCCCCAATGCTACTACCACATCCTCCATCCACAGCTGGTCCACCGCCATGTCCTTTGCATTCATAAAAATGAATCACTACCACGAAAGCATTGCACAACCATATTCTGCCTTTGCCAGTCCACAAACAAACAAATTCCCAATGGTTCAAGTATTGACGCCAGCTAATCCGTTAACGCAAGGAAATGATCATCCATCCGTCAGACTACCTAGATCGCATATTTACGGGTCCATTCACGTGCTGTAGCCTCATATCGACTGCGGTCGGTCTTGTAGACGTGGGCGATTTCGGGGACAAGTGGGTCGTCGGGGTTAGGATCGGTGAGCATGGAGCAGATGGAGAGGAGGACTACGTCTGTTAATCGAGGACACAGATGAAGTAGAGAGTTTATTACCTTTAGAGATAGTCAAGGCTGGGGACCATTGATCACGGAGAATATCTAAACAGATGGAACCGTTGGAGTTGATGTTGGGGTGATAGATTCGGGTGGTGAAGTTGACCTTCGGGGGCTTGAATGGGTAGTCCGTAGGGAAATGGATAGCCAAGAAAAAGACACCTCCAGAATATGGTGAGTCGGACTGCAGAAATAATTAGTATAAAAATCCATCATGCCATATCTGCGCCTCGTAAGGTTGACTGCGGAAATTCCGGTTGCGGAAGAGAAGGAAGGTGATAAGTTGGTACGTACAGGACCCATGATGGTAGCTTGCCAGTGGAACTATTGAAAACAGTCTGTCAGTACGTGCCTGTGAGGGTAATGTGATGTCTCGGTCGTGGTCTCGTGCGAATTCTTTGATGTTGTGATCGGTTGAGGCTGGATAAAGACATACCAAATCATCCCCAATAGGACCAGCAGAGCATGACGACGGAGGGTCACTGAAGAGAAGATATGTCAGTGATCTGCCTCCCAATATTTCTTTACATCGCAAGTGAAGTTCTTGGTGATCCTCCAAGGGACCCCGCTCAGCCGCCCCACCAACGGGTTGTCGGTGGCGGTGAAAGAAAGGTGAACGTACCGGCCCAAGTCTGTAAGTTCCTTGTTGATTCTCTTCAACGCCATCGCGAAGTATTATGTGTGTTGGTAAGGGTGTAAGTGTGCTGATGTCGAGTATTTGAGTCTCGAGGGCGCAGTCAACGGGATCGAAGTTCTGATCAAGAGGTTGTTAGCCACTAAAACAGGCGAGCGGCTATGCCGAAAGATGACGCAGATGAAGAGAAGAGAAAGGGGGATATACTTGAGGGACTGAAGTTGGCTGTGAGATGTTTGTCGTGAAGAGTGTTTGTAGACGATAAATTGTTAGTGTTTATGGGTCGTGGAAGTTGTATGAAATAGGAAGGAATGGGGTGAACTCAAGAAGGAATGGATTGCTGGTTTTGCGCCAGCCGTATTTTAGCGAGAAACAACGAGGCGCGATTGATGACTGATTCCGATTCAACTTTACGAATAAAGCCTCAAAGAATTCTATTCCATTCATCTTGATAATCGAGTATATTGGAGTCTATTCTTTGTCTACAGACAGATTCACTTACTTCTTGGGCCTCGAGTCTGTGGTTTATTGAACTCAACCCGAATCCCAATGAATGTTCATGACGTTTTCGAAGATGCCAGACCATGGGGGGATGACATTCAACATTTTCAGCCGCATCCATTACAAACCCTGCTGCCAAGCATCAAATATCTATATATTTACATTTAGAGAATCTACCTTGTTTGGGCACTCTATACAAAGGCCTGGAGGCCGGTAATAGCTCTCCCAAGGATCAAACCTATTCTCGTCAGCCTTATGTCAGAACTCTGCAGAACAAAATAGAACTTACTATGAATGTCACTCTGGCCCTCGTAGGTCTGAGTCACAAATAGATTTGCCACATGTCTTCCAATTCCATACTCATCACTAACCGCATTTCCACCAAATACTTCCTGTAGAACCCGCGAGTTATTCAGAGCACGATCGCAGTTCTGTCTCTTGATCATACTGATCATTTCTGGTGCTGCCAAACCCTCATCCTTCAGCCTTCCTACTTGGATAGCAGCAAGGGTACCGAAGGCAGCATCTGTCGTAGCATCCGCTAACTTCTTCTGCACCAGCTGATACTTGGCAATAGGATTTCCCTTAAATTGCTTCCTCTCAAGGGCGTACGTTCTTGCTCTGGCGATGCAATCCTCCAAAGCCCCAGTTACACCCCATGCAATACCATATCTAGCACTGTTCAAACATGTGAATGGTCCTCTCAGACCTTCAACATCAGGGAACATGTTCGCCTCCGGTACAGGGCATTCATCTAACTGAATCATCCCCGTGAGCGAAGCTCGTAGACCATTCTTGTCCTTGATAGCAGGTGTCTCCAATGTTCCAGGTGGACATTCCTTTCTTTCTACCAAGAATCCTCGAATCTTGCCAGTCTCATGGTATTTCGCCCAGACCAGTAATACATCCGCAATCGGAGAGTTGGTAATCCAGGTCTTCGCTCCTGATAAGGAGAGGTATCCCTTCTTGGTTGGATGTGGCTTCGCGGTCGTTTCCATTGAACCAGGATCACTTCCATGATTTGGCTCTGTTAAACCAAATGCTCCCAATAGCTTGCCCTTCGCCATCAGTGGCAAGAATTTATCCTTTTGCTCTTGTGTCCCGAACTCATCAATGCCTCCCATGACCAACGAGGATTGAACAGACATCCCAGACCGGTAACCACTATCCACTCTCTCGACGGCCTTCGTGATCAACCCTGAGGCAACATTCGATACACCGGCGCAGTCATATCCCTTGATCGTTGCACCAAGCAGACCTAGCTCGCCCATTTCTTCGAGGATCTTCTTGTCATAATTCTCGTCTCGATATGCCTCTAGCAAAACATTAGCCACGATTTTCAAACTGAACAATAAACTTACGCAGCACTCTTGGTAGCATACGCTCCTGACAGTATGCCTCTGCAGTTTCGGAAATTGCTAATTCTTCCTCTGTCAATAAGCTCTGGGAACTCAAAGGGTCTTGCCAATTGAAGGGCTGCGGGGTAGCGTGGGCAGCATAACATCTGACTGCGACTGGACGGGCCGCAGAGGTCAATTGCCTCGCAGGTTTGGGAATCAAGGTTCTATACATTTTGGCGACCTATTTGAGAAGTAAAATACCATGTCGAAGATCGCTTGGCCTGTCAAATATGTAGATTTTTATAACTCGAACGGCTAGCACCGCACCAACCCCAGATTCCGAGGCTTGCGGCTATCTGAAGGCCCTGAATCGCATCTCGTGATTCCGTGACATTTTATACCTTATCTAGAAGCAATTCTGATAAAAAGAAATATAAAGAGATTGATCAAGAATGTTTGTGTTCGAGAACCATAGGAAATAATCAAAAGTCATGTTCGAGAAAATTTTGCGTCTTTATCGTACCTAGTAAATGGAATAAAGGTCTTGATCTCGCTTCAGCACTCAAACGCGAGAATCACGTCTGTCTTCAAGCCACTGGAAACCTCGCGTGAACCCTGCACTTCCCCAAAAGTTCCCCAAACCACTTTCAAGTCCGCAACACCACGCCGACGAAGAGTAAAGCGCAAAAATGGGTATTAAACAGCTCTTCTCAATCATCAGGGAGGAATGCCCAGATGCATTCAAAGAAGGAGAGATCAAGAACCAATTCGGGAGAAAAGTAGCCATTGTAAGTTGCCCACCACTTGATCAAGCTCAAAACTAATACTTCCCAGGATGCGTATGATACTCCTCCTTCTGTGTGTTTCCGCATCTAATACTATCTAGCTCCATGTCTATCTACTCCTTCCTCATTGCCGTCCGTTCTGGCGGAGAAATGCTCACCAACGAAGACGGTGAAACAACCTCTCACCTAATGGGCATGTTCTACCGCACCCTCCGTATCGTCGACAACGGCATCAAACCAGTCTACGTATTCGACGGTGCACCCCCAAAGCTCAAGTCCGGCGAATTGGCAAAGCGCTTCCAACGAAAAGCAGAAGCTACAGAAGGATTAGAAGAGGCCAAGGAAACAGGTACTGCCGAAGATGTGGAGAAGTTCTCGCGAAGAACAGTTAGGGTCACCAGGGAGCATAATGCGGAATGCCAGCGATTACTCAAGTTAATGGGTGTCCCATATATCATCGCGCCCACGGAAGCCGAAGCTCAATGTGCGGTCTTAGCACGAGCAGGTAAGGTCTACGCAGCAGCAAGTGAGGATATGGATACACTCTGTTTCGACTCTCCCGTTCTCCTCCGCCACCTCACATTCAGCGAACAACGCAAAGAACCCATCCAAGAAATCTTCCTCGATAAAGTCCTCTCCGGCCTTAACATGGACCGCAAACAAGTATTACCAACTCCTCCCCAAACCCCAGTCTATGCTAATGATATTACAGTTCGTCGACCTCTGTATCCTCCTAGGCTGCGACTACCTGGACCCAGTCCCCAAAGTTGGCCCCCATACCGCCCTAAAACTAATCCGCGAACACGGCACGCTCGAAAAATTCGTAGAATCTATCCAAAAAGACAAATCCGCCAAACCCAAATTCGTGCTCCCAGACGACTGGCCCTACGCCGACGCACGCGAACTCTTCTTCAACCCCGACGTCCGACCCGCCGACCACCCAGACTGCGATTTCAAATGGGAGGCGCCGGATATCGAGGGCTTGGTTAAGTTTTTGGTGGAGGAGAAGGGGTTTAGTGAGGATCGGGTCAGGGGGGGAGCGGCGAGGTTGACGAAGAATTTGAAGAGTAGTCAGCAAGCGCGGTTGGAGGGTTTCTTTAAACCGATTCCGAAGACGGAGGAGGAGTTGAAGAGTTTAAAGCGCAAGAACGATGAGAAGAACGAAGAAAAGAAAAAGAAGTTGAAGGAGGATAAAAAGGAGAAGGCGAAGGCGAAGGCGAAGCCCAGAGGCACTGCATAATTCCGATTTTAATGGCGATGGATAGGTGGGTGTATATTTACTGTATTTGCTTTACGGGATCAAGGGAAAGGTAGGCTGGCATGGAGTTCGGGTATGTGGTGCTAGATAAGTGGGTTACGTTGCTTTACTTGTTCGTGAGCATGCTATGATATTAAAATGGCTGGAGGTAGACAGGCAAGGGTAGAGATCTTGCTATGGTATATTATGATTGCTAGTCTCTATCACATAAATCAATAAAAATAAATCTCATATCAACAAGCGATGAAACCCTTCATACGTAGCACCCTCGGCGCAGCTCTCAAAACACATATTAAAGGCCCGAATCTTTCTTCCCTCCCGTCGGGTGTATAAATCACTGTAACGGTAACAGTCGCCGTTCAATCAAACCACACAATTCCCTCCAAGGAGAAAGAATATCGACGTGGCAAAAAATTGCAACCCTCGAACCCGCGCCGTAGTAACAGTGCAACCAACTCAGCCGAAGTCTTCGAGAAGATCGCACACGCGGGAATTAATGTGCGATCCCGACGTCGATGATGCAGCGAGCCGCAGAATAGTGGTACTGAGATCTGTGGGACGTGAGAGCCGTTGTTGTAGAACTTTAGATGGACCTCAGCTCGAGTGCGTTGGTGGATTCATTATGCTGCGTGTAGGTATGCTTTGCCTTGGTGATCTGCTTAGCTGTTTGTTCAAAGACTTGTGTGTGTTTATGTACTGTACCCTGTCGTTAGGATTCTCAAGTCAAAGATGGAAAGTAAGTTGAATTATTTGTCCAGGTTGTGGTGGTCTCGATGGGGTCTATTAAGGTTGGAAATTAATTCTGTTGTTGGCTATAATGCATATTCCCATCAGATTTGTGCTTGTGCAACTTGTCACAAGAATGTCAATACTCAGTCAGTTCTGGAGTAGTTTGTAGATCATGAGAAGTCTATGGCACTCTATTTTGAATGGGAATAGTGGGGACGGCGCACAAAGTTAGAGAGAATCTCGATTTACATTTTGAATCTCGATCATGTACATAGCCGTCAAGTCTGTGTTATGGTTGTTGTTGTTGCTGTCAAACGTCTCATCGAGGAAGTTTCGAGAAGATGATGAGGTCCTGATTTTAAGCATAACATCTTATCACAGATGCTGTATGCTGCCGTCAGATCTGTACTAGGTAGGTTTGTGTTTGTGTGATATGTCACTGCAACATCTACGTGCTGAAAGAATCTTCTAAGCACCCACCGGTTTTCCTGGAGAATTGTGAAATCGAGTGAGTGAGGGAAACGAATACGCATTGCAATTCACACGTGCATGATAAAAAACGGGGATGCGAAGAAGTCTGTTCATTCTATCAAGCTAGCTAATGCTTCAGCCAAGCCATATGATACTAAACTAGACGGCCAGATCGGATCATGTCAGGTCTATCTACTGAAAATATTCACAAGCTTTAGGTGCTCACCCACCTCACTTGCATAACATCTTCAAAAAGAAAGACAGTCTAGCAAACCCATATGCAAATGAACAGTACCCTCCACCTTCCACATTTAAGATTTCCTTTTGCAAAGCAAGAACAAGCACAATGACAAACTCCTCTTAAACTCCTGTAACTCCTCAACTCCCCTTTTTTTCCCCTTGCATAGAGAAACAGCCATGAACACCTCAGATTTTGTTGGCTTTGCCACCGGATTTTGCGTAGATTGTACAAATACAGACATTTGTCTTTTCGATGATGAATCGGAGTCTGAAAATTCGGAAATGGAAAAAGAAGTTGGAAAAAATCGGTTTCCCCTTTTTGGGTGCACCCTTAATCAAACAGCCACATCCGCTCTTGATACCGCCACCATAAGATCGCAAGATGTCAGGATGTGATCAGAGGCCGCAATCCCGCATATCCAACCTGCTCTCAGAAATCATGGGAACAGTTCCACTCAAACCGAGACCTTGAGGACTTTCTGTATTCTTAATCTCAGAGCGCTTGCACACCATGGCTACGAGATGAACTTCATCGTTTGATTGGCGGGGGTTGATTTCGTTGCCAGAATCGTCAGTGGTGCCGCTGTATTCGAGGTAGGATGTGTACAGTCTGTTGAGGCTTGTTAGGGTCAGAAAAGGGACGAGGGGTAAGTATAAGTAAGGTAGAGATAGAACTTACTCGTCGAATTTGCGTAAGTTCCGCTCGATCTTATCGAAATCAATAGGTTTAACAACACCCGGATTCTCAGCAACGATTGAGTTGTGGACGCGGCGTAAGTCTTGAATGTCTCGGTAGGATTGTTGTATGAGTCCGCTGAGTTGGGTGAGTTCGAACGTTTTGGGTGGGGGTGGGGCATTCTTTTTGGATTTTTTGTCCTGGTACTTGTAGTTAGTAAGGGGTCTGGGATGAGGGTTGATGGGAAGATCGGGAGAGTGAAGTTAATAAGGATGAGGAAAATACCTTCTTAGCCTCAACCTTCTTCTCCCGCTCAGCCTTCTGAACCTCATTCTTCTCAGCCCTAGCATTACGTCTCCACTTCGAAATCGCAGAGGCACGAGTTGGAGGTGTGGGAGGAGCAATTGGACCTGGTCGATAAGGCATCATCGCAGTGCTTGGACGTTGGGGCAAGGCCGTGCTTCCGAGAGTAGTTGACGATGGTGGAAGAGGGAATTGGTTGAGGAATGGGTCTTCTTCATGAGATGGGATTCGGACGGTGGGCGCGGGGAATGGAGCAAATTGGGCGGGCGGTGTTAGGTTCGGCGTAAGAGCACCGTGGTCAGATGTACCGAATCTGGCTGGACCTGCGGCGAGATCGGGAGTGCCATCGAGGTTGGGACTGTCATTGAGGCTCGGGGTGCTTTTGCGGCTTGAAAGACCCCTAAGTCTCGGCATATCATTGAGGCCTGAAAAACCGTTGGATTTCAGGATGTTATCAAGGCTCGGAGAATCCTTGAGGCTGGGAGCACCATTGGACTCAGGGATGTCCTTCTCAGGTACTCTGGCGAGGGTATTAGAAGGATTGGCCGGTGCATAAACATTACGGCGGGGTCGAAGGGATCGAGGAACACTGGTCATATTAGTTCATGTCTTCAAGTGGGACAATATGCGTCGATGAGTGAAAAGTGAGGTCTTAGGAATAGACGGACACGGAGATGCTACTTCGACAAATATAGGGAAGAGAGATAGATACAAGATGTGAATACGGGAAACAGCAATGCAGCATAAAAAGCTATATCAAGCGATATGAGAACGAAGAGAGAGGCACGAGACAGATGCTAGACAAGAGCGGGACTTACAGTGCAATACTTCCAGACATATCCTTTGAAATCGAACTTTCAAGGCTCCGGGTTTCAGCGAGCCTCTCGGCCTCTTTCGCAGCTTTCTCCTTCCGCGTCGTGCGGTTCAACTCCTTCATGTTCTTGAGAACCAGATTGACTATTTCACATCAGCATCCATCTTTCCCCCTTATCACCACGGCCGCGCACAAAGATCATTTGTACGCGTGTACGCGTCCATGACTCCTAGAACGAAGGTATAAGAAAGAAGGTACTCACGGTCCGGCGCAGGTTCACGCGATCGACGGGGCCTATCAGACGCCATACTGAATAATCTTGGTTTATCAAAGAAGTGGTCCGACCTTTTCCTCTTGCTCCCCAAAGTGGACTGTTTTTCGTAGTCCAGCAGCGTGGAAATATGCGGGTGAATAACCTCACAAGTACAATTCCTCTCACAAGTGATACAGCTCTCGTCCTCAAAATCCCGCTGAGGTTCAAAAATCGTATTTCCACTCCAGCTTGCAGTATCGCTGCAAAGGTGATCGTGGTCAGGTATGGTTAGACGCGGAGGAAGAAGATGGGCGCGTGGAGGTGGTGTTAATATATTCATTCTCTCGAGAAGGTTCCTCGTCTGGTTTTTGGAGCTAGTTGGCGAGGAGGAGGTGAATAGGATGGACAGCGATTAACAGACCAAATTTCAAACGAACCAATTGAAAATCCTAAAAATGATAAAAGACGAGAATAAGCATGAACTAGTAATGTACTACACACGATAAAGGTTTCCGAATTTGAGCAAGGGGGTTTGGGTGAAAGATATCACTTCATATGTTGAGTACGAGGAGGCGTTTGTTTGTATGAGATCTGGAGATCCATTGAAAGTTTCCAGAAATATACCTAACATGCTAGCCTCGAGTACTTATTATCCTAAGACTTCCCGACCCGTAGCAAACATGTAAAGTACCACAGACAATCTGGCACCTTCATCTATATCACGAGTAGGTTATCACATGATTGCACAGAACCTACCCTTTGTCCCCTGGGTGCCGTCTGCTGCATCATCTAACATTCTTTTCCGGGATCCAGCCACGGAAAGTATGCCCTGAGGCCAGAGAATCTCTTCCAATGCAGCATCCTCTGTGCAAATAGAAGTTTGGATTTCGTTTTGCAAATCAACCTCGTTTTGTGATCCATCGTCCACACCTGCTGCCGCCAACCTCGCTCTCAACACCTGATTCTCCTTTCTCAAAGTCTCATACGAAACAGGACTTTCTCCTTGAAGCCTCTCCCCTAACTGCTGAACTGTCCTGAAGTGTTCTTGCTGAGCCGCTTCGATGTCCTCAATTTTATCCTTCAGTGCCAGAATATCCTCAAGATATTTCTTCTGTATCTCCATAGCCTCCTTAATATCCGAAAGAGCCTCCTCAACTTTACTCCCCCTCAACACCACCATCTCCTCAATACGATCCAATCGTCGACACAAATCATCCATCCGTAGCTTCTCCGCCACTTTTCCTAACCCACCAACAAGACCCGGGACAGAAGCCTCATCCAATAACCTCTCAATCTTCTCCAACCTCCCACAAATCCTCGTGATCTTATCTCGCTCTCCATGCTTTAACACCCGCTGGAAAACCTCATCCTGTCCTCCCTCCTCGATCATACGCAATGTGTCTGTTTCTCGACTCAAAGACGCAGAAACTTTCCTCAAGATCCTCCGGCCGGAAATATAATCCATACGCTCATAGCCCTCTCCATCTCCATCTCCATATTCCTGTTCAATGCCATCATCACTGAATACCTCAAATGAATCATGCTCGGTGTCGAAAGTTGTCGTACTCTCTTGTTGCTCCTCCCCTTTTTCTTCCCGCTTTGGGGCCGCTGCGCAGAATCCACACTCCACATGACCACATGTATCGCCACCATGTCTGCGTTTACATTCATCGAGTTCCTCGCCAAATCCATCGCCCATTCCGCCGTCAGGACAACCCCTCCCACCCTGTGCAACAAATGCCGTAACGCCTCCCCCGACCCCGACCCCGACCCCAAAGTCACCCACACTTTTAGTCGAACCCCCCAAATCTACATCTACATCTAACCCCCAAACCGCCTCCGACGGCACGAGTTTAAGTTTCAAACTCATCTCTTTCTGCTTGCGTTGAGCCACATCTGGTGGAGGGTCTGAGAGGGATTGTTTGGTGGGATTTGGACGCTCGGTTG
>Ga0182030_10021728_pt1 | contig 12001 bp, 10 predicted proteins | sample 812S3MmetaG_FD_121299 | JGI IMG/M metagenome (GOLD analysis project Ga0182030, IMG submission 121299) | Permafrost microbial communities from Stordalen Mire, Sweden - 812S3M metaG (Illumina Assembly) | ecosystem: Environmental > Terrestrial > Soil > Wetlands > Permafrost | place: Sweden...
CCAGACGGGTGTGTACGACCGCGCGGTGGCGGCGATTGGCAAGGCGAAGCAAGCGGGTTTTCGTACCATCATCAACGCGACGTTGTTCTCCACCGCGGAGCCGGAGCGGACGGCGCGGTTCTTTGATGATGTGATGGACCTGGGTGTGGATGGCATCAGCGTATCGCCTGGCTATGCGTATGAGCGTGCGCCGGACCAGGAGCATTTCTTGAACCGGCGGCGCACGAAGGAGCTGTTCCGCGGCATTTTCGCCCGCCAGCAGAAGGGCAAGAAGCGCTGGTCGTTCAACCAGTCGTCGATGTACCTGGATTTCCTGGCGGGCAACCAGAGTTTCCATTGCACGCCGTGGGGCAACCCGACGCGGACCTATTTCGGTTGGCAGCGGCCTTGCTATCTGTTGGGCGAGGGGTATGCCAAGACCTTCAAGGAGCTGATGGAAAGCACCGATTGGGATCGTTACGGCACCGGTAATTATGAAAAATGCGCCAACTGCATGGTGCATTCCGGCTATGAGGCGACCGCGGGGACTGAGACGATCCGTCGGCCGTGGCGCGCACTGGCGCAGGTGGTGCGCGGGATTCGCACCGAGGGTGAGATGGCCCCGGAAATTCCGCTCGATCAGCAGCGTCCCGCGGATTTCGTTTACAGTCGGCATGTCGAGCAGGCGCTGACGGAGATCCGTACTCGCAAGGCAGAACCGGTCCCCGAGCCGGTAGATTAAGTACACCTCTCCCGCGCTGCGGGAGAGGTCGCCGTGCAGAGCGCGGTGGGTGAGGGTGCTGAGCGCCCCGTTCGTCGATGATCTACCCGCCGCGCGGATGCTTCAACGCCTCGGGATTGACCACATTCACCGGCGCCCCCGCCGCATACGCCAGGATCTGGTCGAAAATATCGGTGAACTGGATTTCGTATTCCTCGATCGAAACGTAGCCGATATGCGGCGTGCACACGACGTTCGGCATCGTCAGCAATGGATGCGTCGGGTCGCGCAACGGTTCTTCCTCATACACATCCACCGCTGCCATGCCGGGTCGCCCGGCGCGTAACGCCGCGACCAGCGCGCCGGGCTCGATCAACGGTGCGCGGCTGGTGTTGACCAAGAGCGCGGTGGGTTTCATGCGCGCCAGGTCAGCTGCCGTCACAATGCCCCGTGTCGCGTCCACCAACCGCATGTGCAACGAAATGACATCTGCCGCCGCGTAGAACGCTTCCTTGCTGGCCGCCACCGCGTGCCCGTCGGCCTGCGCCTTCGCCCGAGCTGCCTCCCGCGCCCAGACCAACGTCCGCATCCCGAACGCTCGCCCGTAGCCAGCGACCACGCTGCCGATTCGCCCGTAACCATGGATCCCCAGCACCTTGCCACGCAGCGTATGCCCAACGCCGCTCTGCCACTTCCCCGCCCGCAGCGCCGCCATCTGTTGCGGGATCTGCCGCATCGCGGCGAGGATCAGTCCGAACGTCAGCTCCGCGGTCGCATAGGACGGCGTGTCGGCATGCTGGCTCGACGACACGACAATCCCGAGCCGTGTGCAGGTGTCGATATCGATATGCGGATACACGCTGCGTTGGGAGATCAGCCGCAGCGCGGGCAGGCGTTCCAGCAGGGGCGTGCGGATCTTGGTCCGCTCCCGGATCAGTATCAGGACTTCCGTGTCGCGCAGCCGCTCGGCCAACGCGTCGGTATCCTGCACGTGGTCGGTATGAATCGTGACATCCTGTCCCGCGAGCCTGGTGAAGCACGGCAGCGTGCGGACGGTATCGTGGTAGTCATCGAGGATGGTGATCTTCATGGCGCGTTCTCCCGACCGGGCGCCACGAGCCTACAGCAACATTGGCGCGCGCCCATACGCGTTACCGGCGTCCACCAATTGCCGCAGCAGCGCAACGAACCGCGCCCGCTCGGCCGGGCGCAATGCCTCCAGCGTCCGCTCATGCGCGCGACGGGCATGTGGGTCGATGCGTGCGAGCAGGCGATGGCCCGCCGCGGTGAGCTCCACCTGTTTGACACGCCTATCGGTCTCCCCGGCGCGGCGCCGCAACAGCCCACGCTTTTCCATCCGCGCCACCACGTTCGCCGTGGTGGCGCGATCCACGCCGACGGCGAACGCAAGCGCCGCCTGATCAAGCCCCGGCTGGGTGGCCAGCACGCTCAGCAGGCTGAATTGCACGGGCGTGACGCCGAACGCGGCACATTCCTCCGCGAACAAGGCGAGATGGATCTGGTGCAGCCGGCGGATCAGGAAGCCCGGGCGCGCGGCCAGCGCGAGCCATGGATCGGAACCGGAACGGTCAATTCTTGGGCGCTGTGTCATCAGCGCGGATTTCTGTCGCGGTGCAACCAGCGCCGCAGTGCGCGCAGCAGCATCGGCAGGAGCCGCAGGCGGGCCGGGGAGGGCGGTGGGGCCACGCCGCGCAGCCGCGCCTCCAACGATCGTGCGACCGTCTCCGCCAGCTCGGCCGCGAAGGCACGCACGATCGGCCCGCGACCAAGCTGCGCCAACGGACCGCGCAGCGCATAGGCGACGACCAAAGCCAGCTCGCAACCGCCCGGCGAGGTGGTGGACAGGGCAAAGGTCGCGCTGGCGCGCAGACGCGTCCTGCTCGCCATGTCCTGGCCTTCGCCCTCTACGGTACCGGAATGATCCGGGCGATAGGTCACGCGTGCCGCGCCTGCGAAGTGCGCCCGGATCGGGCCGAGGGAGGTGGTGAGTTCGCCGGTGAGCTGGTCTCCCGCCGTTGAGATGAGCTGCGCGCCCGGCACGCATTGTGCGATTAGCGTGGGATCCTGCAGCGCCGCCCATACTTCTTCGATGGGCAGGGCGAAGTGGAGTGTTTCGCTGATGGTCTGATCGCCGGTGGGTGTCGGGTATGAGGCAGAGGTGGCGACCACGCCCACTCCCTCCCCCCTTGCGGGGGAGGGTTGGTGAGAGGGGACGGGGGCGCGCAATCCCTCTCCCCAACCCTCCCCCGCAAGGGGGACCGGCGTTTCCGCCAGCACGCGTTGGATCGCCCGCACGATCCCGGCATACCCTGTGCAGCGGCACAAATTCCCCGCCAGCTCCAATCGAATGCGGTCGGCGTCCGCGCCGGGCAGCCGCAGCACGATGTCGCGGGCGGTCATCAGCATTCCGGGGGTGCAATAACCGCACTGCAACGCGTGTTCGGCGGTAAACGCGGCGCGCAGGCGCGCCATGACCGGATCGTTCTCCAGCCCCTCGATGGTCTCAATCCGCGCGCCTTCGCAGGCCGCGGCAAACGCGATGCAGGACCGCGCCGGGGCATCATCGATCAGCAGCGTGCAGGCACCGCACACGCCGTGCTCGCAGCCCAGATGCGTGCCGGTGAGCAACAGATTTTCACGCAGGAAATCCGCCAGATGGGTACGCGGCGCCACCTCGGCTGAAACCACCCGCCCATTCACCGTCAACGTCACGGCGGTCATCCCAGCCCCGCTTCGGCCATCGCGCGAGCCAGCACGACACGTTGCATATGCGCATCGACGACATCCATCCCGGGAAGCGCAGGCGCGTGGGTCACTGCGTCGCCTTCCAGCACGATCGGCGCGCCACCGGTGGCTCCGATCACCGCGCGGGTGATCCCGCCGTTCACCAGCACCGCCGCCATCGCGTGGGCAAATTCTCCAGGTTTGCGGCATGCTTTCACGTACCCCCATCGCGCGTCTGGCGCGAGCTTGGGAATGCGCACGGCACGCACCAGCTCTCCCGGCTGCAATGAAGTCCGGAACGCACCGAGAATAAATCCACGCACTGCCAGCACGCGATCGCGGTTGGTCAGCACCTCGGCGCCGAGCGCGGTCAACACGTTCACCCAATCCGCTGCCGGATCGGCATGGCACAGGCTGCCGCCGATCGTGCCGCGGGTGCGCACCGCGCGATACGCGATCCCCTCCGCCACGCGCGCCAGCACATTCAGGCCAATGTCGGGCACGCCGCCGTCCGAGATCATTGCATGCGTGACACAGGCCCCGATCGTCACCGAGGTGGCGGTCTCGGTCACCTCGCGCAACGCTGCCAGATGTGTGATCGGCACCAGCATCATCGGTCGCGCCAACCGTAGATTGAGCATCGGTCCCAGAGATTGGCCGCCCGCCAACGCACCGGCGCCCGGTTGGGTCAACAATGTCGCGGCCTCTGCCAGCGTTCCGGGGCGTGACAGTTCGAATGCGGCCGCCTTCATGCCGGCACCCGTGCCTGCATCAACGCGGTCAAAACCCGCCGCGGCGTGATGGGCAGCTCGGTGATTTCCGCACCGAGCTTGTGCAACGCATCGTTCACCGCGTTGGCAATCGCCGCGGGCGGCCCGATCGCGCCGCCCTCGCCCAGGCCCTTCTGGCCGAATGCGCTGTATGGCGATGGCGTTTCCATATGGTCGATGCGCAGATCGGGCATTTCGGTGGCGCCCGGCAGGATATATTCCGCTAGCGTGCCGTTCAACGGCTGGCCGTTGCTGTCGAACGGCATCTCCTCATACAGCGCGGTGCCGATGCCCTGCGCGGTGCCGCCGATCACCTGTCCGTCGACGATCATCGGGTTCAGCAGCACGCCGCCGTCCTCGACGATCGCGTAATCGATAATGCGGATATCACCCAACTCGGTGTCCACCTGCACCACGCAGGCGTGCGCGGCATAGCTGAACGTTCCTGAGTCCCGCAGTGGTTTATAGCCGGCGGTCACTTCCAGGCCGCCCGCGTTGACCGACGCCGGCAGATCCTGCGGCCGGCGGTACCAGGTGCGCGCCACCTCCTCGATCGCGACCGAGCCGGTGGCGGACGCGACGACACCGTTGCCAACCCGCACCGTATCGGCTTGCTCCTGCAACAGATGCGCACCGATCGCACCGATGCGCCCAGCCAGTTCCCGGCATGCGGTGGCCACCGCGCCGCCCGCCATCACCGCGCAGCGGGAGCCCCAGGTACCGGTGGAGTAGGGCGTCAATGCCGTGTCGCCGTGCACCACCATGATCTTGTCGAGCGGTAATCCCAGGACCTCGTGGGCGATCTGCGCCAGTGTCGTTTCCAGTCCCTGGCCGTGGCTCTGGATGCCAACGCGCAGCTCCAACCCGCCATCGGGCGTCATGCGGGCGACCGCCTGCTCGAAGCCGGGGATCATCGGGATGCCCCATCCGGCGTAGACCGAGGTGCCATGCGCCCCTTGCTCGCAGAAGATCGACAGCCCGACGCCGGTTCGGATCGGACCCGTCTCGGTCGCCTGGCGCGCCCGGATCGCGGGAAGGTCGATCGCGGCGACCACCCGGCGCAGGCATTCCGGATAATCGCCGCTGTCGAAATGTTTCTTCGTGATGTTGTCGAACGGCATCGCGTCAGCGGGTACCAGGTTGCGCAGCCGCACCTCGTACGGCTCCAACCCGGCCTGACGCGCGATCAGATCCAGCATCACCTCCATCACGAAACAAACGCCGGAGCGGGCGACGCCACGATAAGGCAGGATCGGCGGCTTGTTGGTCGCCGCCGACCAGGTGCGGCAGCGATACGCGTCCATCATGTAGGGGCCGGGCAAGATCGACGCGACCTGCGCCGCTTCCAGGCAGGCCGAGAACGGGTAGGCGGAGTAAGCGCCGGCGTCCACGGTAGCCTCGGCGTCCAGCGCCAGCAGTTTTCCGTCGGCGCCCGCATACGCAACGACATCGTATTGATGCTCGCGGCAGTTCGCGTTCCCGGTGAGCTGCTCGCGCCGGTCCTCGATCCACCGCACCGGATGGCCGAGATGCCGCGTCAGCCAACCGGCCACCACCTCTTCGGCCAACAGGATGCCTTTGTAGCCAAAGCCGCCGCCCACATCAGGTGCAACGACGCGCACGCGGCCTTCATCAAGGCCCAGACATCCCGCCAGGCCGGTGCGCACGATGTGCGGCAATTGCGTCGAACTATAAATCAGCAGTTGTTCCAGCCGCCGGTCCCATACCGCAACGACCCCGCGACCCTCCAGCGGCGACATGCATTGCCGTGCCGTCCGGAAACTGCGTCGCACGGCGATCGGTGCAGTGGCACGGATCGCGCTCAGGTCGTCCTCAACCACTGTCTCGAGAAAGACATTATCGCCCCAATGCTCGTGCACCAGCGGCGCGTCGGGGCGGCGTGCCTCCAGCATATCGACGACGGCCGTTAGTTCCTCGAAATCGACGGTGACAGCGGCAGCCAGGTCCTCGGCTTCGGCCCGTGTCGGCGCGACGCAGACCGCGATCGGTTCCCCGACATGGCGCACCTTGTCGTGTGCCAGCACCGGCTGATCCGACGCCTTGAACCCCGGCAATCCGGACACCGCCTGCATCGGCTTCACATCCAGATCCGCCGCGGTAAAAATGCGTCCGGCCGCGCCATCGGGCAGGTGGATGCCGCGAATGCGCGCATGCGCGAGCGGGCTGCGCACGAACGCCAGATCCTGCATCCCGGCGGGGCGAATATCGGCGATGAATTCGCCGCGGCCGCGCAGATAGCGGTCGTCTTCCTTGCGCGGCACGCTGTGGCCGATGCCGCTGCCCCCGCGTGTGGCCCCGTCGGCCATGTGCTGCTCCCTTCGGCCCCGAATTTGCAGTGCCCTGTTGTGCGGAGTCTTGCAATGCCCGCGCCATTTGACCATCGTCTCGAGTGGGCGTCCCTGATGGGCGCTGCCCACGGGCCGATCGTCAGTGTGCTGACGATTTAGGCGGACGGCGAACGGAGAGGCACCGATGGACCAGCATTTCGACATCCTGCTGCGTGGCGGCCATGTGATCGATCCGGCAACGGGCCGTGATGGTATTGCCGACATCGCGATCACCGGCACGAAGATCGCCGCGATCGAGGCGCATATTCCGCCGGACACCGCGACCGAGGTCATCGATGTCACGGGCAAGCTGGTGATCGCCGGCATGATCGATACCCACGCACATGTGTACCAGCACGTGACCGGCCGCTTCGGCTTGCAGCCGGACCTGGTCGGCGTGCGCTCCGGCGTGACCACATTGGTTGATCAGGGGGGGCCGAGCCTGATGACGCTCGGTGGCTTCCGGCATTTCATTGCCGAACCCGCTGCATCCCGCGTGCTGTGCTTCCTCTCTGCCTACCTGGTCGGTGGGTTGGAGGGGCATTTGTATCCAGAACTGTATGGACCCGGGCAGCTCGATGTGCGGAACACCGCGAAGGTGGCGCGGGAGAACGCCGACCTGGTGCGTGGCATCAAGGCGCACGCCGAAATCGGCGGCGCTTCGCGCTGGGGGTTGGAGGTCATCAAGCTGGGCAAACAGATTTCTCGCGCTGCCGGCATCCCGCTGTACATTCATCTGGGCCAGCTCTGGCCGGTGAAGGAGGGGGCGACGGTCGATGCCGATGAGGTGGTGCGTGCGCTGATGCCGCTGATGGAGCCGGGCGACGTGCTGGCGCACCCGTTCACCCGTCATCCAGGCGGATTCATTTCGGAGGAAACCGGGGAGGTGCATCCGGTGGTGTGGGCCGCGCTGGAGCGTGGCGTCACAGTCGATGTCGGACATGGCTCGCATTTCAGTTTCTCGATGGCGCGGAAGGTACTGAATGCGGGGCTGCGGCCGACAACACTGGGTGCCGACATGCACGGCTACAACGTGCGCGTGCCCGGGGCAGGGGATGCGGTGGATCGTGCCGCGAACCCGTTCGCCGGCGTGGCGCCGTTCAACCTGACGCATGCGATGACCGAGTTGCTGACGCTCGGTGTCACGCTGCCGGAAATCGTGGCGATGGTGACCAGCAATCCCGCCAAGATGCTGAAGCTGGAAGAAAGCCTGGGATCGTTGCAGGTTGGACGTGAGGCGGACGTTTCGGTGCTGGAGATGCGCCGCGGTCGGTTCGAATTACGCGACAACAGTGGCGAGGTCGTGGTGGCGGACGAGCTGATTGCCCCGGACTTTGCACTGCGCGCGGGCGCTCGGTACGACGCGGACAGTCCGTTGGTGCCGCCGGCGATGGAACTGGCGGCGTAACGGTACGGCCGACGATTTTCCATTGCCTTTCCGATCGTCATGGCCGGGCTTGGCCCGGCCATCTTCTTGCGGCGTCAGATGACGGTTCTGTTGCGCCGAAGAGGATGGCCGGGTCAAGCCCGGCCATGACATTGTTGGGTGGGCGTGACGTTGTTGGGTGGGCGTGACGTTGTTGCGTGCCGCGACGTGGTCGGCGGTTGTGACGCTGCTGGGAAAACGCCTACTCCGGCACGGCGTGAATACGCCGCAGGAACTCCTTCGCCCGCGTGTGCTTCGGCGCGCGGAAGAATTCCTTGGGTGGCGCATCCTCCAGCACGCGTCCGCTGTCCATGAACAGAACGCGCGTTCCCACCTCGCGGCAGAACTGCATCTCGTGCGTCACCACCAGCATCGTCATGCCTTCATCGGCGAGCGTCTTGATCACTTCCAAGACTTCGCCCACCAACTCCGGATCCAGCGCCGAAGTCGGTTCATCGAACAACATCAGCACGGGCTTCATCGCCATCGCCCGCGCGATCGCCACGCGCTGCTGCTGGCCGCCCGACAATTGCGCCGGCCGCTTCGCCATGTGATCGGACAGCTTCACCCGCGCCAATTGTTCCGCGGCCAGCGCGCGTGCGTCGGCATTGTTCATACCCAACACCCGCCGCGGCCCGATTGCGACGTTGTCCAGCGCCGAAAGATGCGCAAACAGATTGAACCGCTGGAACACCATCCCGATGCGCCGCCGTTTGCGTGCGGTCACCGTGGCGCGATCCGGCACCAGCTTGCCGTTCCGCATCTCGCCGGCCATGTGCACGCCGTCCAGCAGGATGTCGCCCTCGGACGGGGTTTCGATCCGATTGACGCAGCGCAGTAGCGTGGACTTGCCGGCCCCGCTCGGGCCGATGATCATCACGATCTCGCTCTGCTGCACGCTCAGATCGACGCGATCGACCACCGGCACCTCGCCGAAAATCTTCGACAGGTTCTGGATCTGCAGCAGGGGAACCCCGTTCGGCAAGGTCATGCTCATGCCAGCCGCTTCTCGACGAACTCGGAGAACCAGGACAGTACCGAGATCATCACCAGATAGAACACGGCGAGCTCGGCATACAGCTCGAACGGCACGAAGCGCTCGGCGATGATGACCTGTGCGGAGCGCGTCAATTCTGTCACCGAGATCACCGACAGCAGCGAGGAACTCTTCACCAGCGTGATCACCTCGTTGGTCAGCGGTGGGGTGATCCGGCGCAATGATTGCGGCAGCAGGATGAACAGGATCGACTGCCGATTGGTCATGCCGATCGACAACGCTGCCTCGGTCTGGCCGGCATCGATCGATTGCAGGCCGGCACGCACGATTTCGGAAATGAACCCCGCCGAGTTGAACGCCAGCGCGACGACGCCGCTCCAGAACGAGGACAGCTCCAGCCCGATCCGCGGCAGCGCGAAATAGATCAGGAAGATCTGCACCAGCGCTGGCGTGCCGCGCACGAAATACACATAGGCGCGAATGATCGCCTTCAGCACACCAAGGTCGGACGCGCTGATGAGCCCCATGATGAGGCCCACCACCGTCGCCAGAATCATTGCCAGGATGGAGATCTCCAGGGTGACCAGCGCACCCTGGAGCATATAGGGGACGGCATACGCGATGGCGCCCCAGTCAAAATCACCCATGTTGAAGCGATATCAGGGCAGGACCGCTGGCACCGCGTTGGGTGTCTCCATTGTCGAACCGAACCATTTCTTCTGTAGCGCGTCCAGGCGCCCATCCTTCTTCATCTCGGTAAGCTGGCCGTTGAAGAAGCTTTGCAGGGCAACGTCTTCCTTGCGGAACGCCATGCCGAAATAGGCGGTGATGTCGGACACGCCAGGCATGATCTTGAACTTGCCGGGGGCGTCATTCATCACGACGAGCAGCGTGGATTTCGAGTTCACCACGACGTCCAGCCGCTTGTTGAGCAGATCCTGATAGGCTTCCGGATAGTGCTCGTACTGCTTTACTTCCTTGTAGCCCGGCAGGCCCTTGGCCTTCAGCTTGGCCTCGAAATCCTTCACGATGCCCGCCGCGGCACTGCCAAGCTGCACGCCGACAGTCTTGCCGGACATGTCGTCGCCGCCCTTGAAGCGCGTCTCGTCGGCACGCAGGAACATGACGTTGCTGGCGTCGGCGTAGGGCATCGAGAACAGTACCTTCTCCGCGCGTTCCTTGGTGATCGTCATCGCGGAGATGATGCAGTCGAACTTCTTGGCGTACAGCGCCGGAATGATGCCGTTCCACGCGGTGTCGACCAGCTGCGCCTTCACACCCAGCTTCGGCATCGCCGCTTCGATGATATCGGGATCGTAACCGATGATCTTGCCGTCCTTGAAGAACTCATAGGGCACGTAGGCGACTTCCATGCCCACGACCAGCGTGCCCCGCTTCTTGACCTCATCCAGCGTGTCGGCTCGGGCTGAACGAATTGCGGGCAGACCAATCAGGCTTGCCGCGCCAGCGCCGGTGAGCAGTGTGCGTCTCAACATGTAGCGACCCCCAAGTGTGCTATTGGTTACCGCAGGTAAAGCAACTCGCGTGCCAGGAGGAACTCGCGAGCAATCGGAGCGTGAGCGGCATCGGACGGATTGGCAATCAAGGCTTACCCCCGCGCCGCAAGCCGATCCCGCCAGCGCGGCTGGTCGCAGATCCGGCCGAGGAACTCGATCACCGTGTGGACGCCGAGATAGGAGGTCACGCCCGTGCCCACATCCAGCAGCGGATTGACCTCGACGAAATCGAAGCCGACCACGTCCAGCCGCTCGGCAATGGCACCCAGCGTGTCGCGCAGCTCGGCATAGCTCATGCCGTTGGGCTCGGCCGAGACGCAACCCGGCACCAACGGCATGTCCATCACGTCGACGTCGATGCTCACATAGCAGGCAGCCTCCGCCGGCAGCAGCGTGGCGATGCCAGTCGGGCCCAGGGCACGGAATTCGGACATGGTGATGATCCGGTTGCCGTCGCGGAACACGTCCTCGATCTGTTCCTTGCCGTGGCGCAAGCTGCGGATGCCGATCTGCGTCAGGCCCTGCACATGTGTCATTGCCGCGACGTGGCGGAAGGCGTGGCCATTGGTGTTGCGCAGCCCGTGCACGAAGGGGGCATAGTCGGTGTGCGCATCGAAGTGCAGCACATACAGCGGCCGGTCGAACGCGCGGACCACCGGGTAGGTGATCGAATGGTCGCCGCCAAGGACCACCGGCAGCGCACCGCGCGCCAGGACGCCGGCGACCGCGCTGGTGATCAGTTCGAAGCTCAGCTCCACATTGGTCGGGCGGATATCGACATCGCCCAGGTCGGCGATCAGGCCGCCGGTCATCTCGGCTTCCAGATACTGCCGGCGTGTCTCCGGATCGTAATAGCCCGACGTGCCGAAGCGCAGGGAGTGTTCGCGCAGTGCCCGCGGCGCCATGCGGGTGCCGGGCAGGAACGGCGAGCCCTCGTCGAACGGCACCCCGAGCACGGCGATCGCCGCGTCCAGTTTCGCGACGTCGTCGCAGATCGGCGCGCGCAGGAAGGACGGGATGCCCACGAAGGGCCGGTTCACCTTGTGCGTCATTGGGTGCGTCATTGGGTGCGTCATTGGGTGCGTCATTGGGTGCATCGTCGGGTGCATTTGCTGGTTTCCTCCGGGCAGCGCGGCGAAAGATGCATCCAGCATACCACCCGCGCATGCTGGCCTGGAAATTGCTGGGATTTCGCCAACTCCGGCACACAGCACACGAGGCGCGCGATGGCCAGCAAACCGCTGCATCTGGGTTGGTTCATGAATTTCACGCCGGGTGAGTGGGACAGCGACCTGGCTGTCGGCGGTTCCCCCTGGGATGGCATGTTTTACGTCGACATGGCGAAGGCGCTGGAGCGTGCCTGCTTCGACTACATCATGATCGAGGACACGCTGATGGTGTCCGAGGCCTATGGGGGCACCGCCGAGATCACGATGAAGCATGCGTTGCAGGTGCCGAAGCACGACCCGTCACCACTCGCCGCGATCATCGCCGCGGC
>Ga0182030_10021729_pt1 | contig 12000 bp, 9 predicted proteins | sample 812S3MmetaG_FD_121299 | JGI IMG/M metagenome (GOLD analysis project Ga0182030, IMG submission 121299) | Permafrost microbial communities from Stordalen Mire, Sweden - 812S3M metaG (Illumina Assembly) | ecosystem: Environmental > Terrestrial > Soil > Wetlands > Permafrost | place: Sweden...
GCCTTGCTCAATCCGCGCGCGTAGAGTTGACCAAGAAAAGTCCGGATCAAGAGATGGTCGATGGCTTTAAGTTCTTCGCAACCAATAAATGTGACGAATTCCACGAGATCGGTGCGATAGGCCTTGATGGTGTGTACCGATGCGTTGCGCTGCGCGAGAGCACTGAGGAAGCCAGAGAGCACCACGCCCGCTGGAGTCTCGGGAGAATCGGAGGGCACCTTGACGGCGGCGCTCATTTGTCTTTCTTCCGGGAGGCGCGCACGTGGGCGCGGGGGTGATGAGCTGCGTACACCTTCTGAAGGCGGTCGAGCGCAACGTGCGTATAGGTCTGCGTGGTGGAAATATCGGCGTGGCCGAGCACGATCTGCACGGTACGCAGGTCGGCTCCGTGAGAGACCATGTGAGTGGCAGCCGAGTGGCGCAGCATGTGAGGCGAGGCGTGGCGGCCAGCGGCTTTCGAGGCCTCATCCACGATCGCCCAGATACGCTCGCGGGTGAGTTTGTGTCCACCGCGCGCGAGAAGGAGTTCTGCGGCCTTTTTGCTCCCCGCGAGCAGCGGGCGGGCATCGCGCAGATAGGTGCGCAGCGCTTGCTGCGCAGGAGCGCCGAGAGGAACAATGCGCTCCTTGTCGCCCTTGCCGCGCACCAGCATATAGCCGAGCTCGAGCTTGGTGTCTTCAACGCGCACATCCACTAACTCGCTGACGCGCACGGCTGCGGCGTAGAGAACCTCCAGCATGGCGCGATTACGCAGGTCAAGCGCCTTTGCGATGCGCGACTGAGCGGAGGCAGCGTGGCTCTGACCGGGGCTTTCCACCAAGGCGGTGACCTCTTCTTCGGAGAGAGCCTTGGGAAGTACCTTCCACTGTTTGGGGCTGTCGATGTTTAGGGTGGGATCGTGAGCGATTAACTTGTCCAGCAGCAGGAAGCGGTAAAACTGGCGCAGGGCAGAGAGCTTACGGGCTATGGAACGCGGATCCATGCCGTGGCCGAGCAGGTGCTGCAACAGCTCCTTGAGGTCCTCGCGCTGCGCGGTGAGAACCGTTTTGTCGCGCCCGGAGAGGAACTCCGCCCAGAGTTCGAGATCGCCGCCATAGGAGCTGACAGTGAGCGGAGCCAGACCTTTTTCCACCCGAAGATAAACGGAAAAGCTAGCCAGGGCGCGATCTTGACCGGTAGAGATCACGGCTAGAGTATGACTTGTTCCGTGCAGCGGCGGGGTTGACGTCCTTGGTTCGCCTGCGGCACGCCAGAAAGAAGAATAAACGTAGGGAAACAGGAAACCAGCGCCTCTACTACATCATCCAAATTAAGTGGTGAATGCTGCGCTTCTGGGAAAAGGGTAGTTATGGCATTGCGCGCGCGACAAGTCTCGAATCGTTCCCACGAGTCAACCCTGAGCGTTGTTGCAAGCACTGCGGGACGGGAGCCACTCGTTTCTGAGCCGGCGCATCGGGTAAGCGCCGCGCGCGGATTGGCATTCGCAGTGGGGCTGGCGGTGCCATTCTGGTTGGCACTCTACTTGTTGCTCCGCCTGGTACTTCGCTAGTGGAATTGTCCCGTCCGGGACTCGCGACTTCTATACGCTGATTCAATGATTGATCTGCTTCGGTTGTGGATGCGCATATCAACTGCTCAGGTATAATGTTTGCTGAGCGCCCGTAGCTCAGCTGGATAGAGCGAACGCCTCCGAAGCGTTAGGTCGTGAGTTCGAATCTCGCCGGGCGCACCATTTCTTGTCTCCCACCGAATTCAGCATTTTTCAGTGAAGACACGCGTGCAGCAAGCACGCATGCGGGGACATGTCTGTTACGGCAAATGGCTGGTGTTTACCTTAGGTTGCAGGCGATATGGTAGGCTTTTCCATAGTGCGGTATATGCCCAGTCGGCCCGCACGACTGTGATTTTGACCGCGGCTTTCCGCCGGTAAGTATCTGAAGGACAAAGCATTGATTAATTCTCTGATGGCCAAGGTTTTCGGGACTCATAACGAGCGCGAGATAAAGAAGCTGCTGCCGCGCGTTGAGCGGATTAATGCGCTGGAGCCCGAGGTACGCAAGCTGACGGATGCAGAACTGCGCTCGAAGACCGACGAACTCCGGCGCCGGGTGCAGGAGCGCATGGCGCAGTTGCACGAGCCGACGAAAGAAGAGATGGGTGCGGATCGCCGCAAGCTGTGGGAAAAAGAGCAGCAGCGCGCCATCGAAGAAGTGCTCGACACGATTCTGGAAGAGGCGTTTGCGGTGGTGCGCGAGGCAGGACGGCGAGCACTGAACATGCGCCACTTTGACGTTCAATTGATCGGCGGCATAGTGCTGCACTCCGGACGCATCGCCGAAATGAAGACCGGTGAAGGCAAGACCCTGGTAGCGACTTTGCCGGTGTACTTGAATTCGCTGGCCGGACGCGGCGTACACGTGGTCACGGTCAATGACTACCTGGCAAAACGCGACTCGGAGTGGATGGGAAAGCTCTACAGCTTTTTGGGCCTGACAGTGGGCGTGATTGTCCATGACCTGGACGACGAGCAGCGCAAGGCAGCGTACAACTCCGACATTACCTACGGAACGAACAACGAATTCGGCTTCGATTATCTGCGCGACAACATGAAGTTCGATATGAAGGACTACGTGCAGCGCGGACACAACTTCAGCATCGTGGACGAAGTCGATTCGATCCTGATTGACGAGGCGCGGACGCCGCTGATTATCAGCGGAGCGAGCGAGGAATCGACCGACAAGTATGCGCGCGTCAACGTCATCATTCCCAGGCTGGTGGCGGGCGAAGAGCTGCCGGGCGCGGAGCCTCAGGAAAAGATCTTTACCGGCGATTTCGTGATCGACGAAAAGCACAAAAGCGCCATGGTGACCGAGGCAGGCTGGGAAAAGGTGGAAAAGCTGCTTGGAATCGACAACATTGCGGACCCGGAAAACTGGGAGCTGAAACATCACGTGGAAGTTGCCGTGAAGGCGCACCATCTTTACAAGCGCGACGTGGAATACGTGGTGAAGGATGGCGAAGTGCTGATCGTGGATGAGTTCACGGGGCGCTTAATGCCGGGACGCCGCTGGTCGGATGGATTGCATCAGGCGGTGGAGGCCAAGGAAGGGGTGAAGATCGAACGCGAGAACCAGACGCTGGCGACCATCACCTTCCAGAATTACTTCCGCATGTACCACAAGCTGGCAGGCATGACGGGCACGGCGGAGACGGAAGCGGCCGAGTTCGACAAGATATACAGGCTGGAAGTGGTGGTGATTCCGACCAACCAGCAAATGTTGCGCAAGGAAAACAAGGATGTGGTGTTTCGCACGGAGAAAGAAAAATATTTTGCCGTGGCGGATGAGATTGCGCGCATTCACGAGGAGAAGCAGCCGGTTCTGGTAGGCACGACTTCGATCGAAAAGTCGGAGAGGCTGAGCGAACTGCTGAAGAAAAAAGGAATCAAGCACGTGGTGCTGAACGCCAAGTACCACGAACGCGAAGCCGAGATTGTGGCCCAGGCCGGACGCTACGGGATGGTGACGATTGCGACCAACATGGCAGGCCGCGGTACTGACATTCTGCTGGGCGGAAACCCGGAATTCATGGCCAAGCAGGAGGCGCTGAAGCGCGGACTGGCAACGGCCGTGAAGGCCGTAGCCGGCGGCGTGGAAGCGCGGCCTGACGATCCGACGACGGCCTACTGGTATTACCAGGGGCAGGAGTTCAGCATTCCTTCCGGGACGTGGGCGGAGCTACTGACCAGGTACAGGGCAGAAACCGACGTGGAGCACGACCAAGTGACCGCGGCGGGCGGACTTTTCATCCTTGGCACGGAGCGCCACGAGTCGCGGCGCATCGACAACCAGTTGAGGGGACGCGCGGGACGCCAGGGGGATCCGGGCGCATCGCGGTTTTATCTGTCGCTGGAAGACGATCTGATGCGCATCTTTGCCAAGGAATGGATCTCAAATCTGCTGCGGCAGCTTGGCATGGAAGAGGGCGTTCCGATTGAATCGGGCATGATCACGCGGCGCATTGAAGGGGCGCAGAAGGCCGTGGAGGCCCAGAACTTCGAAGCCCGCAAGCATCTGCTTGAATACGACGACGTGATGAACAAGCAGCGCGAGGCGGTCTACGGGCTGCGCCGTCAACTGCTGGAAGGCAATGAGCAGAAGGAGTTGATTCAACAGGATTATGTTCGCGACCTGCTGGGCGGGATTCTGGAGAAGTTCGCAGGAGAGACCGTACATCCGCAGAACTGGGACGTCGCGGGGCTGAAGGCTGAGGTCTATGGGCGCTTCGGGATGGACTTCCTGGCCGAGGGCGTGGCTCCGACTTCTCTGAATCATCATGAACTGGGCGATGCAATCTTCGAACGGCTGGTTACGCGCTACGACACGAAGGAAAAGCTGATCGGCGCCGAGGCGATGCGGCAGCACGAGCGGGTCATCATGCTGAGCGTGCTGGACCAGCTTTGGAAGGACCACCTCCTGCAGATGGACCACCTGAAGGAAGGCATTGGGCTGCGCGGCTACGGACAGCATGATCCACTGGTGGAGTACAAGAGGGAATCGTTCACCCTCTTTGAAGAAATGATGGAGCATTTTGAGGAAGAGACGATTCGCTATCTGTACATGATGCGGGTGGTGGACGAAAACGGCGATGAGGTCAGCTATGCGGCCACTGTGGGCGGAAGCCCGCAGCGGCCCGGCCCGACGGTGGCAGAAATGCCGCAACAATCCGCTGCGGTGTTGGATTCAAATACGGATGGACGTGCACCGCGCCGGATACAGACCTCGCTGGACGACGTAGAGAAGCAGTTCCAGCGGCGCAAAACACGTGAACTGGAGCAGGCGCGCCGCGCCGGAGCGGGACAGGCCGAAGCCGTGCAGCAGGTGGTTCGCGCCGAGAAGGTTGGACGCAACGACCCCTGCCCATGCGGCAGCGGCAAGAAATACAAGAAGTGCCACGGGGCGAACGAATAACCCTGAAGTGGTTCCGATGAGCAGAAGCGGCGGGCCTGGCGACGGGCCCGCCGCTTTCTTGCCCGGCGGGGCGCTTAATCCCATCTCTTCGTTTTTGACCATACCTGCGTCACGTCCATGCGGAGGCCTTGGCAATAGTAAATATCGAAGTGCTCGTCAGGCCGCGCCAAAGGGTTATCGGCGTGGCCAACGACGCGAACAGAATCACATTCACGCTGCAGCGTGAGGTCATCGTGAGAGCCAACGTTGATGACATCGACGTTGTGATAGCCGTGCGCACCCCAGAAAAAATAGCTCTGATGGCCGCTGATGGCCTTGGGCAGACCATATCGCGGGCCAAAGAAATCAATGGCTGCGGCCACTCCGTAGTTATCGCCATAGATGGCGGTACGCTGCCTCTGCTCCGGGGAGAGGGTGTTATAGAAGGCGGCAACCTGCTCAACCATCTCCGGCCAACCGAACATGTCGGCGTAAATCTGAGGGAGCGGGCCTCGCTTGTGATGTTCGAACTCGCCGAGTTTTAGTCCGGTTGCATTCGCATAGCGCTGGTATTGGGAAACATCGAGCACAGGAACCAGAATGGGGAGGATGAGAACAAAAACCAGGGAGGCAAGAATCGCCAGTACGGCAGGGAACCAGCGCAGACGCGGGCGGTTGCTCCAGACGGTGATCGCCACGGCACCGGCGGCGAGGACCATGGGATAGGCCGGAGCAAGGTAGTAGTTCTTCGCCTTCATTGCCATCATCAGGAGATAGAAGATCACGAAGGCGACGCCGAGAGCGCGATAGCGCCTGGCGCGCAGCAGCCAGATCACTCCGGCGAAGACAGCGAGCATGGAGACAGGGTTGACAACCTGCAACTGCTGAAGAAAAAAGCCGAGCGGCGGCAGCGCGACATCGCGGCCACCACGGCGGATGTTGTGCATCAGTTCGAGGAAGGGAAAGCCGCGCTGCTGCTGACAGACGAAGTTGGGGAGCACGATGAAGACGGCAAGCAGAGTTCCAGCCCAGAAGTGGCCGCTTCTAACGCATCTCCGCCAGCCTGTGACGAGGGTTCCGGCGAAGAGCGCGGCAAGAAAGAACAGGACTCCGTATTTGTTCAGGATCGTGAATCCGGCGATGGCGCCAAAGGCGAGCCAGAGTCGTGGGTTGCGTGTGTTTTCGATGCGCACCAGGAAAAGAACAAGAGCGGTCCAGAAAACCATGTCAAAGGCATTCATGGTGAACAAGTGTTCGGAGGCGGCAGCGATGGGCATGACCGCTGCAAAGAGCGCGGCAAGAACCTCAGCACGAGAGGAGCCGCCAAACTCGCGGGCGAGGCGCGCGGTGAGCCAGACGGTCGCGAACGCGGCGAGCGCTGGGAGCAGACGCAGCGCGTAGAGCGAGGTCCCAATGGTGTGCTGGAGCAGCCAGGCGAGCCAGCCGATCAGCGGAGGCTGATCAACATAGCCCCAGGCGGGATGCTCACCGCAGGCAAGGTAGTAGAGTTCATCGCGAAAGTAACCGTAACGCGTTGCGACCGCCATCAGCAGGGCAAAGAGCGCGGCGGCAATAAGCCAGACGGCTGCCGGGGAGTATAGAAAAGCCCGGTCATCCCGAATCACCGGGGTTGCAGGGGCGGCAGGGTTGGCCATTGCGAATCCTCTGAGGCGTAGATACTGAGACTCTTCATCCGGTCAAAGAAGAATACGCCAAAAGGTGAAGTCGAGTTCCGGATCGCAGTGCGCGGCGTGAGCTACGGCTGCGGGGAGCCGCACTCCTCGAAGGTCATGTTGAGGGCGCGGCTGCCGGTGCGCTCCTTCCAGCGGAAGAACAGGGCGACGTAGGAGTCGGTGATGTAGTCGCTTTCAGCGATGCCTATCGCATGGGCAATTCGGTCGATGCACTGGGGAGTGCCTTCGATCTCTCCGATATCGCCAATAGGGGTACGGTCGATGACCACGTCACTCGCACCGTCGCTCCACTCAGCACGATACTTTTCATAGCGGAACGATGGGCGGTAGCCGAGAGCGGTGAGGATGGCGTGCATCTGTTCGCCGTCTGCGACCGAGGTCTCGTGTTCGACGCGCGTCTTGTGCTTACCAGCGCTGCCGTGCGACTTGTGGGTGAGCGTCCAGCGATCGCCGTAGAGGCGGAGGCGCAGAACCTCTCCGGCGCGGCGAAGGTCGCCGGAAGCTGAGTCATAGAGGGTGTTGGCCTCAAAGGTCGAGGGAGTCCGCTCATGGAATCCCGTGCTTTCGAGCGAGCGTACCAGTGCTTCACCGTCAAGCACCAGGAACTTGATCTCGACTTCGTTGTCATTGTGTGTGGTCATAGGCGGGAGCGTTCCTAGCCGCGATGGGCCAGGAGGATTCTGTCGGCGGTGACGGCAAAGAGAATCAGCATGGAGATGAAGCCGTTGGTGGTGAAGAAGGCGGCGTTGAGTCGGCTGAGGTCATCGGCCTTGACGAGCGTGTGTTCGTAAAGCAGGGCAAAACCGGTGAGCGCAACGCCGGCAATCGCAAGATGTCCGAGACCGAAGCTGAAGAGCATCCAGGCGAAGAAGGCGAAGGCAATCAGGTGGAAGACACGGGCGAGGCTGAGCGCACCGGCGATTCCAAATGCGCGGGGAACGGAGTAGAGCCCACTGGCGATGTCGTAGTCGTAGTCCTGGCAACTGTAAAGGATGTCGAAGCCTCCGCCCCAGAACATGACAGCGGCGGTAACGATAAGCACGCGAACATCGAGGGTTCCGCGAACCGCAACCCAGGCGGCGGCGGGAGCGATGCCCATGGCGAAGCCGAGGAAAAGGTGCGCCCAGCGGGTGAATCGCTTGGTGTAGGAATAACCGCAGACGATAATCAGCGCCAGCGGCGAGAGGTAAAAGGCGAGCGAATTCAGCATCCAGGCAGAAAAGAAGAGCAAGACCGAAGCCGCTACCGTAAACCAGAGAACGAACTGGCGGGTAAGCAATCCGGCGGGCAGCGCGCGAATCGAAGTGCGCGGATTCAGCGCGTCGATATCCGCATCCACCAAGCGGTTGAAGGCCATGGCCGCAGCGCGCGTGGCGACCATGGCAACGCAGATCCAGCCGAGGATGCGCAAGGATGGAACGCCATTGGCGGCGATGACCGCGCCGGTGAGCGCGAAAGGGAGCGTGAGGAACGAATGCTCCCACTTGATCATATCGAGAGTTACGCGAACGTCATGAAACGTGTTGTGAAACATCTTACGAAATCCGGACACGGAGTTATTGTATCTGGAGTCTGGAAACTTATGCACCCAGGGGCAGCGGACGTCATCTTATTAATTGGAAAGAGGTTGAGCCTCATGAAGAAAAAGCAACTCGGTCATTCTGGGATTGAAGTGCCTGTCCTCTGCCTGGGCGGCAACGTCTTTGGTTGGACGGCGGACGAGCAGCGCTCTTTTGAACTGTTGGATGCATTGCTGGAGAGTGGGCTGAACTTTGTGGATACGGCTGACACGTATTCGCATTGGGCTCCAGGAAATCATGGCGGAGAGTCGGAGGCAATCATTGGCAAGTGGTTCAAAGCGCGCGGGAATCGCGGCAAGGTGATTCTGGCTACCAAGGTCGGCATGGCAATGGGCGAGGGCAAGAAGGGACTGTCCAGAGATTACATTCGGCAGGCAGTGGAGGAGTCGCTGAAGCGGCTGCAGACCGACTACATCGATCTGTACCAGTCGCATCGTGACGACGAGAGTACGCCGCAGGAGGAGACTCTGGGAATTTACGCGGAGCTGATTCATGAGGGTAAGGTGCGCGCGATTGGCGCTTCCAGCTTTACGGCGGAGCGGCTGAAGTCAGCGCTGGAGATAAGCCGCAAGCACAACCTGCCGCGCTATGAAGCCTTGCAACCGGAGTACAACCTCTACACGCGTATCGGATATGAAGGAGCAGTGGAGGAAGTATGCGTAACCCACGGACTAGGCGTGATTTCGTATTCTTCTCTGGCAAGCGGTTTTTTGAGCGGAAAGTATCGCTCGGCGGAAGAGGCGGCGAGCAGGCCGCGGGCAGGAGCGCTGAAGCGATATTTCAATGAGCGGGGAATGCGAATTTTGGAGTCGTTGGGCAAAGTGGCGCGCGAGGTAAATTCCGGATCGGCTCAGGTTGCGCTGGCTTGGCTGATGGCGCGGCCCAGTATCACGGCTCCGATTGCCAGCGCTACCACGCTGGAGCAATTACACAAATTGGTTGAGGCCACGCAGTTGGTACTGCCGCAGGCCGCGATCGAAGAGCTGAACCGGGCTAGCGCGGAGACGGTCGCTGCGTAGTCGCTTCGTGAAAGGTCTGCGCCGCCACGTGAATCGCCAATTGCTCTTCCGGCGCGACAGCGGACAGCGCCGGTTGGAAGAAATCAGCGGCGAGGAAGTGATCGGCGAAGCGGAGTCGCCGGGCGCGAGGCAATAGGCTACAGAATTCGGGTCATGAGTTCACGCGCGCGGTGGCCGAGCTGGTGACGAAGGTGCTCCACGGCTTTGCCGTGAATCTGGGAGACGCGGGACTCGGTTTTGCCGATGGACCGGGCAATCCGCGCCATGGTCCAGTCTTTGAAGTAGTAGAGAATCACGACGTTTGCTTCATCGCTTGGGAGCTGGGCAATGAACTTGCGGAGCGCGTTGCGCGACTGGCTCTGATGGCAGATGGCGTCGGGGCGTTTTTCCGGATCATCGGCCACGCTCTCCAGTATGGAACGCCTTTCGCCTTCTTCCTGGGGCTCGAAGTCGACCTCTTGGCGGTCCTGCACGGCTTGGGCAAATTCGTAGAAGGTGTTCAGGTCCATGCCCAGCGAGTCGGAAATCTCGGTGCTCTCGGGTTTGCGTCCGAGTTTGGATTCAAGGCTACGAGTTGCATTGTCGAGCTTCTGCTGCCGGGTACGGAAATATCGTGATGCCCAGTCGAGTTCGCGGAGGCTGTCAAAGATCGCTCCGGTGATGCGGATGCGCGCATACTGACGAAAGGGAAGGTTGCGGCTGGGTCCGTAGCGCTTGGCGGCATCGATGAGGCCAATGCAGCCGGCCTGGATCAGATCATCGATCTGCACCGAGGCAGGAAGGCGGCGCACAATGGAACGCGCGAGTTGTCTCACGTCGTCCATGTGACTGAGAACGAGTTTCTCCTGCTCATCCTCCGTAAGCGTATCGGTAGATGGAGATGAAAATGGCATAAACGAAGGCGGATTGAAGCAAATCTGAACGCTGGTCACTGGCCGTCCTTTCCTCCGTAGTCATTCCATGCAGGCACTGGAGACGCGGGCCCAGATGTACTCTCATGCTGACTCCTGACTAAGCATCAGGAGCAAGGTTGAGATCAGAACTCCCATCCTTAAGAGGTTCATCGGCAAGCGAGCGGTGCAGCTTGAGGGGATTGCAGTCTGCGATATGCGGAGACGGTGCGGCAAAAGAAGCAGGAGGGCCGCGCACGCCCTCCCGTTTCTGCGGGACTTGCCTGATCGCCCCGGTTTAGTTAGCCGACAAAGGATCCCAACCCGTGTCGCCCTTTGCCAGCAGCATGGAGGCCACTCCAGGTGCGCCATGGTAGTAGTTGGCGCCGTGCTGATTGATCAACACGCTGCGATCATAGCTAGGAAGACTCTGGACCAATTTTCCGTCAATGTCGAACATCTCACCCGCCTTGGTCGTCTGCCACGCCCATCTGTATTGAATCTGGAACTTCTGATGGCTAAGCTTGATTATCTTGTCTACCGACACCAATTTGCGAGAGGCCAGCGGCAGCACGTAGAGAGTTGTATGATCTTTGTCTTGTAAGGTTTGTACGTTGGGCAGAGAAGCCAGAAATTCTTTGCCCGCGGGAGTCAGATCGACCTGCGCGGCATGCCCCTTGGCCTTTCCAAGTTTGAGGATTCCGGCGTTCTCAAGGAGTTTGTACTGAGGACTGCTTGGATTGTCCGTGGCAGCGTAACTTACCATGCCGGTATGGAAAGACACGGTGATGGGCGCGGACGCTGTCAACCTTTTGTCGACCGCCGCAGTGGCCTCTTCGGGCTTGAGCGTTTGTTTGCTCTGGAAGATGACAACGCCGAGGCTGCCAACAAATAGCCCGACCAGAACGAGAATGATCAGGACGGGCCCAAATGCCGAGCCTTCTTTCTTTTCCATTTCAATTTCTTGTTCAAACATCTGGGTACCCTCCGAAGTGGGACCGCTAACGATGCAACTCGGCAGAGAATGGAACTCTACCGGCGACATCATATGCCTGTTTTAGACCGCCGATGAAGAAAAATCATCCGCTTGAATGAACTTAGATTTCCCCTTTCGGCGAGGTGCAAACGTGACTCCCGCTTTCAGACAGGAAGCAAGTGCAACCTGGCGGTAAGGCGCATTGGGGAGGTGGCAGGAATGGGAGGCGGGATAGGCGAAGCCGCATTTCCTAAGGCAAAAGCTGTACTATTAAGATGTTTGAGTCCGTGCAAAAGAGGAACTGTAGAGTGAATCCGTCCGATCATCGTGAGCAAGTAGGCCAGGAAGTCCTGGAGACCCGGGAATGGCTAGATTCGTTGGATTATGTTCTGGAGAACGGCGGAACGGAACGGGCAGGCCGGTTGCTGCAGCAGTTGGCACTCCATACCGCGCGCTCCGGTTATCGCCTTCCGTTCTCGGCAACCACTCCTTACGAGAATACGATTTCATCGACGAATCAGCCGCCGTTCCCCGGCAGCCAGGAGTTGGAGCGGCGTATTAAAAGCCTTGTCCGCTGGAACGCATTGGCGATGGTGATGAGAGCCAATAAGCGGCAGGAGGGCATTGGCGGGCATATTTCCACCTATGCCTCGGCCGCGACTCTGTACGAGGTAGCGTTCAATCATTTTTTCAGGGCGCAAACTCCGGATGGCGACCGCGACCTGGTGTACTTCCAGGGACACGCAGCGCCGGGAATCTATGCGCGCGCATTTCTGGAAGGGCGAATCAGCGGCAAACAGCTTGAGAATTTCCGTCGCGAGCTAGCCGACGGCGGCGGACTGACTTCCTATCCGCATCCGTGGCTGATGAAGGATTTCTGGGAATTTCCAAC
>Ga0182030_10021731_pt1 | contig 11999 bp, 14 predicted proteins | sample 812S3MmetaG_FD_121299 | JGI IMG/M metagenome (GOLD analysis project Ga0182030, IMG submission 121299) | Permafrost microbial communities from Stordalen Mire, Sweden - 812S3M metaG (Illumina Assembly) | ecosystem: Environmental > Terrestrial > Soil > Wetlands > Permafrost | place: Sweden...
CGTATTGACGCTGGACGATGGCGCGGACTTCCTGGTCGATTTCCTGGGCAGTCTGCTCCGAATAGTCCTGTGACCTTTGCCCATAGTCGCGGCCGAGGAATATGGCTTCCTCCTTTTTTCCGTAGGCGAGGGGTCCGAGTTTCTCGCTCATGCCCCATTCGCAGACCATCTTGCGCGCAAGCTCGGTCGCTCGTTCGATGTCATTGCCTGCCCCAGTAGTCATGCGGCCGAATACGATCTCTTCAGCAATACGGCCACCGAGTGCCACTGCGATGCTGCTCTCCGCCTGTTCCTTGGACAGGTTGTGACGGTCATCCTTGGGCAGGTACCAGGTCACGCCGAGAGCCGGCCCTCGGGGAATTATCGAGACCTTGTGCACGGGATCATGATGATTGATGAGCACGGAGATGAGGGTGTGCCCGGCTTCGTGGATCGCGGTCGTGCGCTTTTCGTCATCACTGATGACCATCGAGCGACGCTCGCTTCCCATGAAAACCTTGTCCTTGGCGAGTTCGAAGTCGCTCATGTTCACGGTGTCTTTGTCTTGCCGTGCTGCGAGGAGCGATGCCTCGTTAACCAAGTTCTCGAGATCGGCTCCCGAGAATCCCGGTGTCCCACGCGCGAGCACTTCGAGGTCTACATCGGGCGAGAGCGGCGCCCGCTTGGCGTGGACTCGAAGAATCTCCTCGCGTCCACGGACGTCGGGACGAGGGACCGTGATTCTCCGGTCAAAACGCCCCGGACGCATGATGGCTGGATCCAAGACGTCCGGTCGATTCGTCGCGGCGATAATGATGACGCCGTCATTGGATTCGAATCCGTCCATCTCGACAAGAAGCTGATTGAGCGTCTGCTCGCGCTCATCATGACCGCCTCCGAGGCCGGCACCACGCTGCCGTCCGACCGCGTCGATCTCATCGATGAAAATGATGCACGGTGCGTGCTTCTTTCCCTGCTCGAATAGGTCGCGAACGCGGCTCGCTCCAACGCCCACAAACATCTCGACGAAATCCGACCCTGAGATGCTGAAAAAGGGAACGCCAGCCTCGCCCGCAATGGCACGCGCAAGCAGGGTTTTGCCCGTTCCAGGAGGCCCGATGAGAAGGACGCCTTTCGGAATTCGCCCGCCGAGACGCTGGAACTTTTTCGGATCCTTGAGAAACGCGATGATCTCCTCGACCTCGTCCTTCGCTTCGTCAATGCCCGCCACGTCTGCGAACGTCACCTTGTTTTGTGAGTCGTTCAGCATCCGAGCCTTGGCCTTGCCAAACGACATGGCCTTGCCACCACCAGCCTGGAGCTGGCGCATGAACAGGAAGAACATCACTCCGATGAAAAGCATCGGCACAAGGGTCACCAGGGTGGACGACCAAAATGGAGCTGCGTCCTCCTTTTCGAAGAAGACCTGCAACTTGTCGTTCGGTGTGTGCCCTGCAGCCGGATCCTTCTTTTCGAGGTCGTCGAGAAGCGCTTGGTCGGCGACCGGACCAATCGTCTCTTTTTGCGAGCTCTTGCCGTCGAGGACCTGGGTGAACGTGTAGTCGTGCTCTTTGACGTGGACGTCGGTGACCGCGCCGGAATGCACCAGTGTCACGAACTGGCTGAAGCTGATCTGCTGCTTGCGCTCGCTCGGCTGGAGCACCTGCCAGATCGCGAGAAACATCACGATCAGCAGGACCCATAGAAGAAGCGTTTTATGCGATTGCTTCACGTCGACCTCGGCGGCTTGGATTGGGCGACGCGTCGCGCCTCCCTGAGAACAGTCAATTTAGTACCTTGGATGCGTAACATCGAGGTCCTGTCGCTTCCAGCCGCGGAAAAGAGCGGCGCTGCAATCAATCAAACTCGTGCACAGACGGCTTGGCGGAGGGTTTGGAGGTGCGCCGAGTGGCACACGAGGACACAGTAATCATTCGCGATCCGAGTGGCTAACATCCAAACGGAAGTGAGCAGCGTCGTCCGCGATCCGACAAAGATGCTCGACGACGCGCGGATTGAGCGCTTCCAGTGCGGGAAGAACGTCTCGGCGGACGACGTTGCGAAGAAATCGGGGGTCGTCGTTGGACGAGTCGTGAGAGTACGGGAGACCGTGGCGTGCGACGTGGGCGTCGATATCAGCGCGGCGGGCCCGGTATAGAGGTCGAATGCGATCTCCCTCCTGGGGAGGCAGGACTGCAAGGCCTAAAACTCCGGTTCCGCGCAGAATCCGGATGAGCACTGTCTCCGCTCGGTCGTCCGCGTGGTGTCCGGTCGCTATGCGATCCGCACCGACGCGAGTGGCCGCTTCACGCAGAGCCCTCCAACGTGCATCTCTCGCACGCGCCTCTAGGTTGCCCCCCTGTTCGACGACGATCTGCGTGCGTCCGAATGGCACGTCGCGCTGCCGGGCAAAGCTCTCCACCAGATCGAGCTCCATGCCGCTTTCGGGGCGAAGTCCGTGGTCTACCCCATGGGCGAAGAGCCCGAACCCGGCTCTCCCTCGCAAGCGAGCAAGCACGTCGAGCAGGGCGACGGAATCCGCTCCGCCGCTGACAGCAGCGAGCACGCGCACGCCGGCAGGTGCCAAGGAGTGATCTCGAAGCGCCGTTCTCGCTAGCGTGATGAGCGTAGGAGGATGACTACGCGGCATTCCAAGGGATCTTTTCCATACCCATCATCGGAGCTCGAAAGTCTTGCATAGCGTCACATAGCGACCCAAGAGTGCTTCGCGGCGCGGCTCAGCAGGATATCCGAGGGAGCATCGGAGAGCCCCTGGCGCTTCGGAAACAGACGTCAGCGTCGCGGCATGAGCACAGTCTTCGCACGCGAATCGATAGCTGAAGCGGCGAGCCTCATCCTGAAGGGCCGTGTCCACAAGGGTCCTCATCGCGTCGGGCCGCTAGAATGTCGAAGGATTCGCATCAAGGAAACGGTTGAGCAGGGAGACCGCGGTCGAAATAGAATCTGAAATTCCCTTTTATGTGTCCCCGACATGGCGGCGGGGGACCGAGACCGCCAGGGCAGGTTTCACGGGGATCGACCAGGTAGAGGTCGAAGCTCGCCTGGGACAAGCGTTGGGCTGCGTCGGATTCCTCTGGATTGCCGTCGAAGAGCGCTTGAAACGTGATGGTGCTCTGTCCGATGGCCGCTGCCGGCGTGGATGCTTCCACGCTTCCGTCGGTCGTCACGCCGCCGGCATCCGAGCCAGATGCGCTTGCCCCGCCGTCGTCTGACGCGATTGCGACCGCCGAAGCCTCGCAGGAAAACTCCGGATCGCCGCCGGGGAGCGGATCGCATGTGCCGTCCGCGTGAAGAGTCACAGAGTCGGACGCGTAGAGCGCGACGTTTTGCGTCCGGCAGATTTGATCGAGGTAGAGCGAGGCATGGACGATCGCCTTCGACGCCGAGGAGGTGATCGGGACCCCAGGCGGTGTGACGCCCGCGGGGATCGAGACGACGAGCCGCTGATTGAGCAAGCTTGGGCGGGCTGTCCCGCTCGACGAGGGATCCCCGCGCACCTCGCCGGCGTCGTCCACAAGGATGGCCAGGCCATCGCTGAATGTTTCGTAGTCGCCCCCATTTTGGATACGGATTTCGAGCGCGTTGCTGCCCGTTTCAAGTCCCCCGCTGACCGACGGAATCGCCGCAAAAAAGTCCGGATGCAGGTCGTATGCGCCGGACCAACAGTTAGGCACATCGAGTGTGCCGTACACCGAGCCTGATCCTTGCCCGATCGTACACGCTGGCGAAAGCAGCGCGCCAAGGCCCACCCACAGCGCTGTTCTGACCCACGCCGCTCGGCTCATCATCCAATAGAGGCTCAATATGCCACAACCTTGCGGGAAGGCGCGGCTTCTCCGCAAATTCCGATCGCTCGATCGATGCGACCTCCACCAAGCACTCGATCGGCATCATAAAATACGGCGGACTGGCCCCGCGTGATAGCGCGGACCGGCTCGTCGAACGTCACCTTCACCTTGCTATCCGCCGCCGATTCGACGTGCGCTGCGACCGCCTGATGCCGATATCGGACTCGGACGTGTGCTCTCAGGGGAAGCGAAATACCCTCGGCTAGTGTGACATCACTCAAGATGGCTTCGCGCGCGAGCAGCTGGGTTTCATCACCGAGGTGAACCATCGCAGTGTCGGGATCGATGCGAACGACGTACGCGGGCTTGCCGACGGCGACCCCCACGCCTTTGCGTTGGCCGATGGTGAATCTGTGTATCCCATCATGAGCTCCCACGGTCGTACCGCTTGCGTCGACAATCAATCCCGGACGCGTCGGGGCGCGAGACGCAACAAAATCGGCGTAGGCGTGAGTCCCACTCCCGACGAAGCAGAGCTCCTGGCTCTCGCCCTTCTCGGCTCCAGGGAGTCGTCTTGAGATCGCTTCGGCGCGAACTTCGATCTTGGTGGATTCGCCCAAGGGGAATACGAGGCGATCGAGCCAGTGTTGAGGGGACGCATAAAGGAAGTAGCTTTGGTCCTTGGTGTGGTCTACGCCCGTTGCAAGATAGGGCGGGCTTCCAGCATCTCTCACGATCCGCGCGTAATGCCCGGTCGCGACCCGTGGAGCCCCGAGTCGGTCAGCGAGGCCGATGAGCTCCGCCATCTTTACAGTGCGGTTGCATACTGAGCAGGGGCTGGGGGTCTCTCCCGACACGTAAGCATCCACAAAGGGCGTGACGACGGTGCGTGCAAACAGCTCTCTTCTGTCAAACGTGTAATGCGGAAAACCCAGGGTGTCTGCTACGCGCCGAGCGTCGTACTGATCTTCGGGTGCGCAGCATCGGTCGTGCGACCCCCGAGCCGTCGGATCATCAGGGTAGTCCCACATGTGAAGAGTGACTCCAACCACGTCATATCCGCGGTCGACAAGGCGCGCAGCCGCGACAGACGAGTCCACTCCGCCACTCATGGCGATGATGATCCGCTCGCGTGTAGTCAACGTCCCCTCGCATGAGCGGGGACCGTGAAATCTCGGCGCAACTTCGTCCTCGCGAATGACGAAGAGCGATAGCACGCGTAGAAGGCTGGCGTCTTTCGGTCGATCCCTTCGCGATCCTGGCGTCGAGCGTCCTCGCCTACGGGAAGTAGGCTCCGGGCGCTCGCCGCCGGCCTCGCTTGGTTTCGACCGAAATACGCCAGCCTTCTATCCGGATCTGGCCGATCCGATGTCTAAGCGCTGACAGAGAGGACTTATCTTATGAGAATTGCCCCTGGTCTGGAACCGTCTGGCGGCGTTCGTCTCCATGACCGAGCTTTGTCGCCGGGCGCCTCGACTGGACGGGCCCTCGCCGAGCCGCACGACGGGAGCTCTCCATTTGCGAAAGTCCTCGCAGGGTTGTCGCGCGAGATCGACGTGGGCGAGGGTCGCGTCCACGCGGCCTTGAGCGCTAACGGGGCCGGACGGGATTTCGGTCCGGGAGAGCTGATTTCGCTCCAGGCTGGGGTATATCGCTATTCTGAGGTTCTCGATCTGTCGGCTCGACTCATCGATCACGCGACGGCTGCGGTGAAGACAGTTCTCCAGGGTCAGTAGGCCTCGGCGCGACTCGCTGCCGTTTCGACCGAAATACACCGACCTTCCCGGGCCGGTCTCTGCCGGTTCCGGTCGCCATTGGCTCCCGCTGTCTCAGCGCGCTCCCAACGCGCGAGCGATCGCCTCGATTGCACGCGCGTGCAGGCGGCTTCCCCAGGATTTCGACAAGCCGAGAGAAGCGGCGGCCTCGTCGAGAGTCTTGTCGCCAAAGTAGTGCTTCTCGATGAGAAGTCGCTCTTTTTCTGGCAAGGTCGGAAGGATCGCGCGGATCCGATCGAGGAGTTCGGCGTTGCCCACGAGCTCCTCGGGCGATGGCGCGCGGTCGTCAATGCCAGCGCTCTCTTCGGACGACGACGCAACCATTCCCATGGCCATCGCCGTCGCCATCCCAGCCATGTACTGTGTCAGGCGATTATCGGCCGCATCCGCGCTTGCCGCCGGACGCGCCGAGTCTTCTTCGTCGCACTGTTCGAGCACGTTGTCCGCGTCCTCTGCTGCCCGAAGGTCGCGGTACATGCGTCGTGGGAGATGGCCCCATTGTCGTAGCCCGTCGATCATCGCCCCGCGAACGCGAAGATTGGCCCAACGACGGAACGGGACACCTCGGGATTCGTCGAAGGTCTGCGCGGCTCGAAGTAGGCCTTCACGACCGAACGAACGAAGGTCGTCGAGCGTGACCGAAAACGACACTGTTCGTCCAACCTGACGAGCCAACAGATCGACCAGATCGAGCTCCGACTCGAAACGAGCAAGGACCTCTGGTGAATCCACTGGGCGTTCGGTTGGCACGGGAATGCGACAAGGACAATCACTAAATGAGCACTGGGCTGTCAAGCGCGTCTTTCACTTGGTCGCATCGCAAGGGACACGCTTCGAAAGAAATGGCGCGGTGCGATTTCCCCTGGCGCCGCACACTGCCCCGTTGCGGGGCGCGGGCTGCGCGAGCCGTGTGAGCTGCGTGAAACGTGCTGCCAAGTCGGGTCGTGAGCGATCCCCGATGGGCGCCCCCCCACCCTCTGGCGACGTCTCCGCCACCGACGCTATCGCCCGGGGGTGGAGGTTGCTAACGTTCCCGATTTCGATGAGCGACGATGGCACCGGCGTACCCATGATTGCCAAAGCGAACGCCGATGTTTTCGCCGTGGTGGCTGACGAGCGGAAGAGTGAGCCCGATCTCCGTGGTCATCGCGCGTGGCGAACCTGGCTAGCTGCACTAGCGACCGACGCTGAGGCCGCGGTGGCTGCTGCGCTTGCGTACGAGTCGCTTCCCGCTGGCGCGCGCGATGCGTGGCTCGATGCGCTCGTCGAGGACGTCCGACAAGTCGATGTGCCAGCGGTGGCAATCTATGCGCCTCTGCTGTCTGTGGAGACCGATGCGCGGCGCCGCGCACGAATGGAATCGGCAGTTGCGTCCGCGCCGGAGGGGTTCGCACGTCAGACCGAGGCAGCCCGATCGCTGCGAGGAGTTGCCCTCGACGGTACACATGCCTGCATCGTCGTGGCACCGCTCTACTTGTCCTTTGTTCACGTGATGTGGTGTCGATATAGGCCTGATGTCGGGCTGATTTCGCTGCGGCACGATCCGATTCGGCATCGGAAGCACTTGACCGATCTCGACGACGTGGATGGCATTGATGTGGAGCCGACGCCTCTCCACATGGTTGTCGAGGAGCTAGCTCACGCGATTGTCGCGGACCGGCGTGATAATCGTTCTCCCCCCGTGGAGCTCGCCGCATTTGCCTATCTATTTGGCCCGGAATCGACGCTGGTCGATGATGTCTCAGATGGCCAGCTCTGGTAATGTTTTAGGGTAGACGATGCCGGACGACGCCCTACGCCGATGCGGGAGTTGCGCGCGATTCGTTCGCGTCATTGAGAAGGAGGTCGGCGGCGGCCTCGTACGTCGTACGGGTGAGTGCTTGCTCGGCGTTTGGAATTCTCCCCTCGTCGAGACGAACACGTGCTCCGACTGGGTTCAGCGCGGTGAGTTCAAGTCGCGTCCCGAGCCCCAGCGCCGCAGAATGCGTCGGAGTGCGGAGCCATCATCGTCAGTTTCACGTATTTCGGACGCCCCGTTGAACCTGCCGGAGGATCTCCTCGACATGGATGAAGATGTATTTCGCAAGGTGCTCACTGAAGTCATTCGCGACGAGCTCGGGATCGGGGATGTTGCGATCGCGGGAAAATGGGATGGCGGCGAGGTCGTCCTCATTCCGGGCAAGGTGGGGACGCAAGAAAAGCGGATTCCCCTCACCACACTTTTTCATAAGATAGTGATGATTCGGGACAAACTCAGACTGCTCGAACAACGCATCAACAGCCATCCGAAACTTTCGCCCGAAGAAAAAGTTCAGATGCAGCAGTACGTCACTGGATGCTACGGCTCACTCACAACCTTCAACGTCCTATTTGCCACGCGAGATGATCAATTCATCGGTCAGACGAGCGACGATTGATGCCATAGCGTGCCTGTTGGCGGTGCTTTGCCTGCACTGTGTCGCAGCAAAGCCTTCGATGGGCAAAAGCCTGGAAGCGATACGAGAACCTCGCGGAGAGGAGGCTGCGACGTTCGATTACCAGTCGCTCGATGGGCGCGCGGTGAGCGCGGCGGCCATGAGGGGCAAACCGACGGTACTGACCTTCGTGACGACCGACAGTCTCGCCGCTCAGGCGCAAGTGGACTTTCTGGTCGCAATGGCAAAGAGGGATGCGTCAGCGGTCAACTATGCGGTCGTGGCGATTGAACCAGGCGACAGGCGAGAGCTCGTGGACCTCTATCGGAGGGTTTTGCACATAACCTTTCCGGTTGCGATCGCCGACGGCGAAACGCTCGGTGGCGGAGGCAGCTTCGGGGACGTGCGTGGAGTACCCGTGACGGTCATTCTCGATCGCGAGGGTCACGTCGTGTGGCGAGCTGATGGTCGCATCGCGAGAAGCGAGGAGCTGCGCTCGGCGATGTCGGGCGTTCAGTAGAAGGCCGGTGTATTTCGGCCGATCTCTTCGCGATCCCGGCGTCGAGCGTGCTCGCGTACGGGAAGTACGCTCCGCGCGACTCACCGCCGGCCTCGCTCGGTTTCGACCGAAATACACCGGCCTTCTGGGGGCGACTACGGCTCACGACCCGGAGAGCTTGGCCCAGCTTAGGCGGGCCTGCTCCGTGTCTTCCTTGCAAGCGCCAACGACCTTCTGGGCGGCACGATATTGAAGTCGAGTCACCGAGCGAAGTCCTCAAGAAACTCCGATGCAGGCTCGACGCTTGTGACCAGCAAGTGGTCCCGCGCCCGCGTGCATGCGACGTAAAAGAGATGCCGCTCGGTCCTATAGACCTCCGACAGAGCCGCTTCGTCCGACACGGCCTCGATCCGCTCCTGCAAGGGGACCACTTCGTCATCGCATGCCATCACGGCGACCGCGCGGAACTCAAGCCCCTTCGCTGGTGCATCGTGCACACGGATACCTGACCACCAATCGTTTCGACCTTCTCGTCCAGAACTCGCCATGGGAGGTTCGACGCGGCTATTCGACATCGTCGAGAGCCTGACCTCGTGGAGGTCATTTCCCGACAAAGTCGGGGAAAACGGAGCCACGCCGCCGACAATACACGGTTCTCCGCTCGCTGGGTCCGCTAGACGCGGAGCATCATCTAACGTCGGCGAAGTCGACCACTATCCGCATCAAACGACGGCAACGTGAAACACCAGCAGCGGAGCGAGAGGCATTGCGTTGACCGCGAAGCGAGCCCGTAGCATCACGCTGTAGGTTTCATCATCGTGGCGCCCGAACATCGACGCAAGAACTCGATCCGCGGCGTATCGACCGTCAAGCTATCGGCATGGTCGGCGAGAACGCAGTCGCTCAACTTCTCGCTGCGGCTCATCTTGTGCGAGTCGACGATTCCTGCATGTCATCGGCTCCACTACCTTCAGATGTTTCCTGTCTGCTGCGCGGGCTCGGAGGAGGCTTAGGCACGAGCGGAGCCCAGAGGACTATCAGTCTAGTGTTCAGTCCGCGGAGCCGAGATGTTCCCGTGCGATGTCCGCCCAGGTCCCCGAGGGTTCGAGCTCGAGATATTTCTCCCAGTGCGCTCGCGCGCGCTGCCTGTCGTTCATCTGCTCCCACGCCATCGCGAGATTGAAATGAGCGTCCGCAAATCGTGGGTCTCGCTCGATAGCGTGCTGAAAATAGGCCGTGGCGTTCTTGGCATCCCCCCGGTCGAGCATCATATATCCGAGGTTGTAATGTGCCTCGGGCTGCGCGGGATCGATGGCCAGTGCCTGCCGGTATAGCCTTTCGGCCCCTGCTTCGTCTCCGCGCCGGAACCGAATGTTTCCGAGATTCGTGTACGCGATCGCAAGGCAAGGGTCGAGCCGGATTGCCCGACCGTATAGCTCCTCGGCGTGGTCATAGGTGGCCGAGTCCTCGTCGAGAGCGCTCGCTTGCACGTAAAGGTCGTAGGCTGTCCGGGAGCGACTGCTCGCTGCCGACGACGGCCGCAGGACGCGCACCACGTCCTCGTGGAGCGACTGAACTTGGAAGTCGAGAACCATCTGACCGGTGAGCGGTTCGAAGGTTCCATCCTCGGCGCGTACGATAACGCGGCGTCCGTCTCCGATGATGCGAAGCTCCTGGAGCGGTCTCGTCACCCGCGGAAGCGTCGCGCGCAGCACCCCTATGATTCGAGCAACCTCACGAAGACGCACCTTGTTCGTGAGAAGTTCCCTCGTCGCACGAAGAGCGATGAGATCTTGAAACGTGTAGGCGCGTTTTCGGCCTTTTCGGCCTGATGGCGACACCACGCTCGCCTTGTCGAGTGACCGCAGACGCCCTTCGGAGACACTGAGGAGCTTGGCGACCTCGCGCTGCGTGAACAGGTCGGTCACGGGCTCGCATTCCCGTGCTGACTCGATCGGCGAGGCATTCGAGGTCGTGACCACCTTCTCCAAGGCGATGGGGGCCGCACCGAACGCTACGTGAATGACATTGCCGCCCTTGCGCCGTTTTCGTTTCCTTCGTCGAGGGCCGACGTTCTCGTTGGTTGTACTGGGCATGGATTCGAGCCAATTACGGCGTTGCTTTGAAGGCTGTAGTTCTATCCATCAACGGCGCTTGGACGTCCACGTCAATCCTGACACCCCGAGGGTCAGCTGAGAAGTGCAGGTCGCACGCGAGTCGACCGAGCGGATGCGGGGCCCGAGAGCAGGCTTCACGGCGAGCCGCGCGCAGCGCCCGGGTCCGAGCGTGAGCATCGTATGCGGCAAGAACCGCAAAGCGAGCGGTATCGGCGCCAGTAGGCAAGATGATGCTGGTCGAGCCGTACCAGACGCGCTGATCGCTTTCTTCTCGCTCTGCGCCCTCACTGACGATGTCCGCTCGCTCGAATAGCGAGCGCCAATAGCCATCTCGCACCAGCACCATCACGGCGGTGCGGGACAATATGGACGGAAGGGCGCCTGCTTTGGCGAGTCCGGGGTGGTTCACGTTCGTGATCGTGGCAGGACGGACCGAAATGGATCCAGTTAATGGACGTCCGAGCATACCTTCGAATGCAAGGCGGCGGCAGGGGTGTCATCAAGCGGCACTTCAGTGGATTCAACCCATAGGCCGCTCGGGGTGGACTCGAGCCACGTCGCGTGGGCAACGCGCGCGCCTGGCGCCTCTCCGACGCTGCCGACGTTGACGATCCTGACACCGCCGACCATTCGATCAAAAGGCACGTGGCTCGCTCCGCAGACGACCACGTCGGCCGTATCATCACCGAGCAGCGGCATGATTTCCTCGTCGGACATGTCGTGCGTGATGGGTTCGCTCGGATCCATCGGCGAACCGTGAACGAGAAGCAGCTCACCGCCGTCCTCGAGGGGAATGCGAACGTGGGTCGGGAGAAGTCCAATTCTCTTCAAAACGAGGTCACCCAGCGATTCTCGCACCGCGCGTAGCAGCTCGAGGCGCTCTCGCTCCTCTTCGCTCCGGACCGACAAGGAGTCTGGATCCAAACAGACGAGAGCCTTGTCCACCAGACCCTGGACCATCACCGCACCTGCCGCCACAAGCCGTCGCCACGTCTCTACGGGATCGGGCCCAGGGAACACGATGTCCCCGGCCACGAGGAGCTTGTGAAAGCTGCGACACTCAGCCGTGGCCAGCACGGCGCGGAGAGCGTCGAGGTGACCGTGAACGTCAGAAATGCATAAAATGCGCATTGAGTCTATCCACCGACCTCAGTGTAGCGCATTCGGGACGTCGGGCAGTCCACCAACCTTTCGGAGGGCTGGTGTCTTTCGGTCGATCCCTTCGCGATCCCTGCGTCGAGCAAGTCCTCGCTTCTCTCGATGTCTGTGAATCCTTTCCCAATGTTCATCCAAAGATGAGTGAGAAAGAGACAAAGACGCCCGTCACTATCTGACAGTAGGCACTAAGCAAAGTGTCAGCGATGTGTTGTCCAGGTCTGGCTCATCAATGAAGTTCAAACGCACGC
>Ga0182030_10021732_pt1 | contig 11999 bp, 12 predicted proteins | sample 812S3MmetaG_FD_121299 | JGI IMG/M metagenome (GOLD analysis project Ga0182030, IMG submission 121299) | Permafrost microbial communities from Stordalen Mire, Sweden - 812S3M metaG (Illumina Assembly) | ecosystem: Environmental > Terrestrial > Soil > Wetlands > Permafrost | place: Sweden...
AGCTGGAGCGGGTTACGCGGCGCGCCCCTGGGCGTGGTCCTGCCGTCGGCGGCCAGGCCCGCGACGGCCTCATGGAACTCCTTGCTTCGCAGTGCTGGTCGCAGTTCCACGACAGCCTGGATCTCGGCCGGTCCGGGGTTTCCCTCGGAATGGCGCACGCCGGCGGGCACGATGACCGTCTGGCCCGCCCTGGCCGTGAGTTCCTCGCCGTCGAGGGTGAAGCGGGCCTCGCCGGAGGTAATGATGAAACGCTCCTCCTGGCGGGGATGGACGTGCTCGGTGATCACCCCGCCGGGCACGCTGCGCCAGCTGAACCGGACCAGCTGCCCATCGCTGTCCTCAGCCACCGCGGTGAACTCGATCCACTCGCCCGTAGCCGCGTTGAAAAAGGGCCGGAAGCGGGTCATCGTGCTGTCAGCCCGGCGACCCCTGGCGGGTCTTGCTGATCAGGTCCTCGGCGATCGAGGTTTTCTCGCCCTCCAGCGGAATGAGGGCCCACGCCACCAGGTAGGCCAGGACGCCCGCGCCGGTGAAGACGGAGACGACCGCAACAACGCGGACCAGGGTCACATCCCAGCCGAAATAGTCGGCGACTCCGGCGCAGATCCCGGCCACTATCCGGCCCTTGCGGCTGCGAACCAGCACCTTGGTGCCATTTGTGGTGCTCATGTGAGCCATCCTTTCGTTGGTCTCGAATACCGAATCGCTGGCTGGCTTCACCTTGCTCGCTGGTGAGGTCATGGCCTTCATCGCCTTATGGTCTGGGTAGTCATGGCGTGCCCGGCTGGGTCCGGTACCAGGCGACGGTCGCGGCGATGGCGGCGGCCAGCGGGGTACCGGCCGCTCCGAAGACGGACTCGTATTTGCTGGTGTCCAGGACGAACGGCTCGTCAAACTGGTACGACATCTCAGCCAGCCCTCGCATCATCGGGTTGACCAGCCCCAGGACGCGCACGGCGAGCTTGGGCACCGGGCGAATGCCCACGGGATGCCCGACCTGGATGGCCACCAGATCCATGAGCGCCCGGGTGGTGACGGTCTGCGGGCCGGGCAGGTGCCACACCTGGTCGGCCGCGCGGGCGTCGGTGCCGAGGGTGAGCAGGCCAGCAGCAATGTCGGGCACGTAGCTATAGGTATGCGGCAAATCAGTGCGGCCGATGAAGTCGGCGCGCCGGCCGGCCAGGGCGTGGCCGAAGACCCGCGTGCCGAGCGCTGACCCCCCGGTGACGCCGGCGCCGAAGAAGTCCGAGGCCCGCCCGATGGCGATGCGGACCCGCCCGGCTTCGGCGGCGGCCAGCAGTTCGGCAGTCATGGCCGCCCGGGTCCGGCCCTTGACGGTGGTGGCAGCTAGCGGCAGGTCCTCGGTCATCGGCCTGCCCCCGGTCGGGCCGTAGCCGTACAGGTTCTCCAGGCTCACCAGCAGCGCGCCGGTGCGCTCCGCGGCCGCCAGTACGCCGCGCTGCAGGGGCGGGAAGCGCTCCGGCCACTCGGCATAGGGAGCGTTCAGGCACTGGTAGATAACTGCGGCGCCCTTTGCCGCATCGCTCGCCGCACCAAGATCGGCCGCATCCGCAGCTCGCCAGTCCGCATCTCCAGCCAGGCCAGCCGGCCTGCGCCGCGACACCACCCGGACCGTGAGGCCTCGTTCGGCCAGCAAGGCCGCGAGCACGCAGCCGACCTGCCCCGCGCCGAAAACCAGCTGCAGCCCGTGGCCGCCCGCAAGCGGAACTGGCGCGGCGGCGGTCTCGGTAGCGCTCATTTCCGGTGAACTGTCAGGCATCGGAAAGCGAGCACGGGAAGGCTAGATGCCGCCATATGCCACCTCGGCTTGGCTGCGCGCTAGGCGCTACCGAGGTCCAGGGCAGCAATGAGGCTATCGATTTCGTCCACACGCAGGATGGACGGGTAACCTCCCTAATCCGGACAGTACGCCCAATCCGCCAGACGGACAAATACGTTCCGGGATGGCTCGGTGACGATCACGTGGCACTCGTCCCGGAAGCGAAGCAAAGACCGAGCTGGCTATACGCACCGCTGCCCGTTCGGCATCCTTGGGATTTCATTCGGCCGGAATGTCACGGAGCTTCATTACTCTGGGTGGACCACCTGCGAGCGCGGCAACCGGTTCCTCGACCGGCGCTTCATCGTCCCCATCCTCGACCAGTTCCGCTGCCTCATCCCGTGAGCGCGGCGCCGGTTACTGCCCGCTCCGCTGCGTACCGGTGTCGGTGATGTCCGGGGTCTTGGCCGTCGGGGCCCCGCCGTCCAGCGCGCCGGAGGCTGCCGTCCGCGAGACGACGTCGCCGCCGGGGCCGCGCAGCATCAGCGCAAAGCCGACGGCGATCAGCGCGCCGGCGATCGGCCCCACGACATACACCCAGAAGCTGGTCCAGTCACCGCTGGCCAGGGCAGGACCGAAGGAGCGAGCGGGGTTCATCGAGACGCCGCTGACCGGTGCTGCCCACAGGCCAGCCAGGGCAATGTAGCCGCCGACGCCGAGGGCGGCGATCGCGCCGACGTTCTGCGCGGCCGATGCGGTGCCCAGGATCACGCTGACCAGCAGCGTGCTGAGCACGACCTCCATAAGCAGGGCCTGCCAGTTCTTGTACCCGGGGCCCGGCAGCGTCGCCCCGAGATGCTCGATATTCCCGAATATCAGGCGGAGAAATAGGCAGGCCAGCGTCGCGCCGATGAGCTGGATGACGATGTAGCCCGGGACACGCTTCCACGGGAAGTCCCCGCGCAGCGCGAAGGCCAATGACACGGCCGGGTTCAGGTGCGCGCCGGAGACCGCGCCCATGAACAAGATGACCGCCGTCACCATCAGGCCAGGGGCGACGACGGCCGCCGCGAGGCTGATCTGCCCCTTCGCGTGCAGGAGCCCTCCGCCCGCGGCGGCCAGTACCAGCGCGAAGGTGCCTAGCAACTCCGAGAACAGCCGCCGCCCTTCCTGGCGCGGGTTGTCGAAGTCCGCACGGTTCCCGAATTCGAGCCAGAGCACGTGGCGCGTCCGCGGGAAGGCCGGCCCCACCTCCGCCGGGGTAGTCTCGTGGGCCGTCGTGTCGCTCACAGTGCCCTGCCTTCTGGGTGGTCCCGTAGGTCGCCGGACCGTTCGCCCGGCTCACAGGCCACGCTGTTCCGTCGTATCCTGGTCTTTCCCGTCAAGCGCAGGTCCGGAACGTCCTACGATCGGGCATGCCGTTGTTCGATGAGCGCCGGTTCGGCTTGCCGCCCAGCTAGTGAGGGCAGCGGCTCTCCTCAGACCGGGCGGCGATAAGGATGGGCCTCCGGGACCGGATACTACTCGACATATGTAGCCGACATATGTAGCTTAGATGCATGAAGCTCACCGGGCCGCTCGAGCGGGTGCTTCGCGTCTTCCTTGCTGACGCTGCGGCGCCGCGGTACGGATACGACCTGATGAAGGCGGCCAGGCTGCCCAGCGGCACCTTGTATCCCATGCTCGCCCGGCTCCAGGACCAGGGCCTGGTCACCTCGCGCTGGGAACCTCAGCCCGACGCCACGGGCCGGCCGCCACGCAAGTACTACCAGCTCACTGCCGAAGGCGCCCGCACCGCTCGCCTTGAACTCGCTCGCGCCCGGCCGGCGGCCGCCGCTCGCGCCGTCCGCCCCGCGCCCAGGACCGCGTGATGGCCGGCCAACCGAGCTCTCGCGCCGAGCGTCTGGCCAGGCACCTCATCCGCCTCGCCTGCCTGCGCCTTTCCGGCGAGACCCGCGAAGACCGCTACCGTGAATGGGCGGCCGAGCTCCACGCCATCTTGGCTGACCCCGAGACTTCCTCACGCACGCGCCGCAATGCCCGCGCCCTGCTGTACGCCGCCGACAAAACCGGGGTGCCCGCCGCCTCGGCCGGGCGACTCGCTACCCGATGCCACGCCCGCCGTTCCGGGCGCGCGCGCGGAAACTCCTGCAGACAGAGACGCCCGGCGCGCGAATCCTCGTCGTGACCGTGCTCACGCTTATTTCCCAGACCGGGGACTGGATATTTATGCCACACGGGATACTTTTTGTGACGACAGCTGCCGTTGGAGTGTCCTGTTACGTATGGACTGTCGCCCGGTTCAAGCGGGAATCCCGCCCCCATTTCCTGCAGGATCCTGAAGACAGGAGGCGCTGATCCACCGCGCAATGCGGGCCGCGCCTGCGAGAGGCGATGCCGTCACAGCGGGCCGGGTCTGATCACGTCGTCGAGGGCTAGGAGCGCTTCGAGCAGGAAGTAGTCGCCCCAGATGAGCTCGTTTGAGGTGGCGAGCCCGTTCCGCTGCTCGTAGCAGCCGTCGCGGAGGCCGCCGTGGGCAGCGAGGTGGCGGGCTGCCAGGGCGTCGGTGATGTGCTCGGCGGCTGCGCGGTACCGGCCGCCGTTGGCCACGGCCAGCTCCTCAAGTCCGCGCTGCGTGAGCATTACGCCGATCTGGCCCGGATGGAAGATGTCCTTCGCGACAGCGAGCTGGACTGGACCGTTGTGCGGCCGCCCAGGCTGACCGACAAGCCGGCCACCGGCAGGTACCGCACGGCTTACGGGCAGAACCTTCGTCGCGGCCTGTTCGCCTCGCGGGCCGACGTCGCCCACTACATGCTCAGCGTGCTGGACCGGCCCGAGACGTTCAGGCAGGCCGTTAGCATCGCCAACTAGCGGGCCAGCTAGCGGGCGGCGCTGATCTGCAGGTGTGCGGTGCCCTGGCTGGCGGGGTGCTTGGCCGTGAGCATAATCCGGTAGACGCCCGGCCCCCAGATCGCCTCCAGACGCGGGTCGTCGACGGGACGCTCCTCGACGCCGGCATCGAAGTCCGCGTGCGGGTAGTCAATAGCCAGGTTGTCGCCGTCAGCAAGAATCACGAGCCGTCCGGGGGCCACGGGATGAGGTGCACCTGCCGTGATCAGGTGCACCACGGTTCGTTCGGCGCAATGGTCAAGATCCCATGCGTCGTCGACGACGATGGTGCCGCCGCCAGTACCGCCGCGGTCCAGCCGAATGGCCCGGCGCCACGAACGGATCCCGGCTTCGGGCGGGTAGGCCCCGGCCAGGTCCATCGACAGCTCGGCCGCCTCCAGGCCAAGCAGGCCCTGAACCCGGCGGGCCGTGTAGTCCCGGCCGGGAGCCTGGGGCACGCCGCTGACTTCGGGCACGTTGTGCCAGGAGCTCTGCATGGTCCAGATCTCGTACCGCTCCGGCCCGAAGGTCTGCCGGGTGTAGACACCGACGCCGACATCGATTATCACCGGGCGGCCGTCCAGGGCGACGATGAACGAGCCGATGTCGTTGTGGTTGTGGCTTTCGCCGTTGTGGCCCGCCTTGGCGGCCAGGAACAGTCCGCTCGCGGAGCCTGGCCGTGACCTGGCGGTGAGCACGCCGGTCGCGGAGAGCCACGCCTGGGCGGGCATGGGGAACGAGCACGGCGGGGAGTCCGCCCATTCGACGTCGAACATGGCGCTGAGTGGCCGGCCCACCGAGCCGTTGGCGCCGGCGATCAGGTCCGCCGCCGCGGCCTGGTCGCCGCGCAGCGCCCGGGCATGCTGGATGACCTCCCGGTCGCCGGTCCGGCGGCCGTAGCGATACAGTACGTGCGGCGTGGTGGCGCCCGGCTTCGGTGACCCGTCGGCGAAGTTGACGTGCCACTCACCGGCGATGTGAGCTATCACCGGATACCTGGCGATCGCGCGGATTTTACCGATCTCGAAGACGTCGTAGTCGTCCCCGCAGGCCGAGCTCAGCGTCTCCAGGCACTCGAACAGACTGCCGCCTGCCCGCCACCAGTAGTTGATCCCCTCGTCGCAGCCTCCGTCGTCCGGCACGGCGTCCAGGTAGCGGTCGAGCGCCCCGATGGCACGCTGCGCGGTCACGATAATTTCCTGCGGCCGGCCATCGACCAGCAGCGATGCCGCCAGCAGGTTGGCGTGGATCCACGGCGTCCAGTTGTTCAGGTCGTGCTTGCGCAGACCGAGCCACCACCAGCGATCTTCGTCCCGGTAGGGATCAAGGACCCGGGCTCGAACCTCGTCGCGCAGCCGCCTCCGTACGGACGGTTCGATGAGGTCGCCGGCCAGCAGGTCGGTATAGGCGAGCAACGCGGCGGTCTCCGCGGCGAACAGGTCGATAACGGGCCGGGCCGGGTCGGGCAGCGGCGTACTATCCTCCCGCGCGAACAGGTGATGAGCGGGAACGCACCAGCTGGTCTCCTCGCACAGCAGCCAAACGCCATCGACGATCTCGCCGAGCCGTTCCGCGGTTGGCCCGGCGAGCGCGGCTGTCAGGACCGCGGCCCCCAGGCGGCTCCGCCGGGCGAAGTAAGGCCGCTCATAGGCCTGGCGGTCGCCGTCCGCGAAGAACCTGACGTAGGCACTGGCGGTGAGCACCGGCCACGGATGCGCCAGGATCCGGGCCGCCTGGCCGAGCAGGTGGTCGCGGGTCGCCGCGTGCACCGCATCCCAGCGCGCCCGCTCCTGCAGCGCCGGGTACGGGCGCCAGGACCCTGGCCGGGGGAGACGCGCCGCCAGCCGTTCGGGGGAAAAGCAAGCCGCAAGAACCCCTGAGGACATATCGCGACACTAGCCGGGGTTGGGTCCTAAGCTTCGGTGGTTTTCGCCGCCGCCGCCGCCGCCGCGGCCGCCGCGGCCGCCGCGGCCGCCGCCGAGGAGTTATTCGAGCGGGACGAAGCCTTGCGGTTTCTTGTCCTGGCCGGCTTCTTCGGTTCCTGGATCAGCTTGACGACGATGTCGGGACCGTCGGTTTCGACGATCTGGACGCGCTGCGGCAGCAAGGCCAGGAACGCCCGGAAGCTGCGGCACCCGTAGTTGTGCTCGTCGAAGGCCGCATCCAGCGCCAGCATCTTGCTCTTCAGGCCGCCGGCGGTCAGCGTCTCGGCGTTGGATTCCTCGAAGGCCCGGATCAGCAGCTGCTCCCCCTCGGCGATGTCGAACGCGGCGTTCACCGAGGGCCGCACGTCCGGCTCGACTTCAGCGACCAGCGTGCCCCAGTACTTGTACTCCGAGCAGACCGACACCAGCTTGCGGCTGGCGTTGGCCTCGGTGCCGACGCCCACCACCCACTTGCCGAACTCCCTGAGCCGCTGCACCAGAGGCGAGTAGTCGCCATCCCCGCTGACCAGGACGAACACGCTGATCTCAGGGTGGACGATCAGGGTCTCCATGGCATCGACGGCCATCCTGATGTCGGCGGCATTCTTGTTCTGGAAGCCGACCCGGGCGACCTGGATGAGGTCCACGCCGTTCATCGCGAGGTCTTCCTGGTGACTGCCGAAGCGCGTATTAGCCCAGTCCGCGTAGGCGCGTCGCACTGAGGCGTTGCCGTAGCCGCGGCACAGCCGGGTCAGGGCCTCGTAAGGCGCCGGGTTTGCCTGGTCAGGCAGTTCCTTGACCGCGCCGAGGACGAGGTTCTCGAAATCCACGAACACGGCGACCTGCGCGGACCCATCGGGCTCCATCGTCCTTCTCCTTCTGCCGATCAAGCACTCTGCCGATCAAGCACTCTGCCGATCAAGCGACGTGTCGATCTGGCGATGAAACGCTATCTCACATCGAGTCTGGCCGGGCCTCCTCGACGCGCCGGTGACCGGCGTGTCCTGGGCTCCTCCCACGAGCGGGTTTACCTGCGTGCAACAATTTGTGATGAGACGAAAACATTGTTTGGCTACCGTGTCTCATCCGCTGTGACTGACGGCGAAGGGGTGATCGCAAGGCACTCACGGGGGGTAGCGGCAACGACAGTCCACCCGCTTAATCTGCGAGATACGCGGGCCGAGATCAAAGGTCGTACAAATCAATGGCCGTTTGGGATTGGTTCGAGCAGCGGTCGTTTCACTACGGGGACTTTGGCGGTTTCGCTGAACCCGGGGAAACGATACGCCGTCCCTCCATCACACTGATCCTGCCTACCCGTGAGGTCGCCGGTACTATCGGCCCGATCTTGGACACGGTAGCCGGGCTGAGCGAACGGAGCGGACTGGTCGATCAGGTGCTGGTGATCGACGCGGACTCGGCTGACGGGACCGCGGATATCGCCAGGGCGCACGGGGCCGAGGTCTACTCGGAGAACGAACTGCTGCCCGAATTCGGGCCCGCCCTGGGCAAGGGCGACGCGATGTGGCGCGGCCTGTCGGTGGCACGCGGCGATATCGTCATGTTTGCCGACACCGACACGGCCGTTTTCGGCGAGCACTTCATCTACGGCACGGTCGGCCCGCTGCTGGCGGTGCCCGAGATTCAGTTCACCAAGGCTGCCTACCGGCGTCCTTTCGCCAGTGAGAACTCCTCGGTCATCGATGGCGGCGGCCGGGTGACCGAGCTGATGGCCAAGCCGTTGCTGAACTTCTTCTACCCCGAGCTCGCCGGATTCGTGCAGCCGCTGGCCGGGGAGTTCGCCGGGTACCGCGATCTGCTGTACCGCACCCCGTTCCTGACCGGCTACGGGGTCGAGATCGCGATCCTGATCGACGTGTTCGCGGACGCCGGGCTGTCCGCCATGGCGCAGGTGGATCTCGGCTCGCGGCAGAACCGCCACCAGCCGCTCTGGGACCTGACCAGGATGAGCTCCACCGTGCTGCGCGCGCTGGCCCAGCGGGTGCCCGGGCTGGAGCAGCAGCTGCCCACCCCGCGGGGACCCGACGTCTGGGAACTGCGCCGTCCGGAGACCTACCTGCACGCGGTCGCCACCGAGGACGGGCTCCGCCTCGACGAGCACCTTAACCAGCTCCTCGAGCGGCCGCCCATGGCGCAGGTCCTGCCCGCCTTCACCGACGAGGTCCCCGCCTATCAGCTCGGCATGTAAGCGCAGCCTCCCCGGTTCGGCCATGGCCCAGTGGTTCGGCTAGGGTCCAGTGGTTCGGCCAGGATCTAGTGGACGTGGAACCGCCAGTCACTCGGCACCCGCCCGGCTGGACCGGGGACCGGCTGGTCCAGCGGATGATGCTCCGGCGGGGCGAGTTGGGGCCCGTCGTAGGAGTCCTTGGTGTCGTAGCTGTAGAACCAGTCCTCGCCAGGTTCGAAGCTGCGGATGAACGGGTGGCCGGAGGCCGCCGCGTGGGCCGACGCGTGCTGTGCGGGGGAGGTGTCGCAGCAGCCGATATGCCCGCACTGGGCACACCGGCGCAGGTGCACCCACCACCCGCCGGCCTCGTCGCACTCCACGCACCCGGTTCCGCTCGGCGGCACCGAAGGATCGATTCCCGCTGTCTCCGTCATAAAGGTCTCTCCTTGCTCGGCCCGCGGCGGCTAAGAACCCTCAGCAGCCGCCTCCGGGGCGGTGATCGGAAGCCGCACCCGGAAACGCGTGTCTCCGGGCGATGATTCCAGGGAAAGGTCGCCGTGGTGCTTGTTCACCACGATGCGCCAGGAGATATCGAGTCCCAGCCCGGTCCCCTCACCCACCGGCTTGGTGGTGAAGAAGGGCTCGAAGATCCGCTCCTTGATCTCCGGCGGTACCCCCGGTCCGGTATCGCCGAACTCCACGAAGACACAATCGCGGTCCAGCCCGGTGCGCACGGTCAGCACCCCGGAGCCCTTCATCGCCGAGACCGCGTTGTCGATCAGGTTCGTCCAGACCTGGTTCAGCTCGCCCGCGTACGCCGGGATCCGGGGCAGCCCGGCGTGGTAGTCCTTGACGACCGCAATCCCGGGCGGGAACTTGCCGGACAGCATCAGCAGCGTGCTATCCAGCAGTTCATGCACGTCAATGACACTGAACGGGGCGCGGTCCAGCTGTGAGTACTGCTTGGCCGCACCGACCAGGGTGGAGATCCGGGTGGTGGAGTCCTCGATCTCGTTCATCAGCAGCTCGGTCTCCACGGTGTAGTTCAGCCACCGCAGCGCGCTCTCGAGTATCTGCGGCTCTACCGTCACCGCGACGTGATCCAGCCACGCGACGTCCAGCCCGGCCGCCACGAACGTCGGCGCCATATCCCAGCCGTCCCGCACGGCATGATCATCCAGCCAGTCCGAGATCTCGTCCTCGCGGTCCGAGGCCTCCATCGGCGCCAGCGCCAGTGCCTTCGGGACGCGTTCGGCCGCCTCTTCCTGGAGCCTGATCAGCGTCTCCAGCGTGGTCCTGTCCCATTTCCCGCCCGCGATCATGCCCAGCTTGTGCCGCATCCCCGCGACCCGCTCGCGCAGCGCTGAGGTGGCGCGCACCGCGGCCGCGGCCGGGTTGTTCAGCTCATGGGTCAGGCCCGCCGACAGCGAGCCGAGCGCCAGCAGCCGTTCCCGCTGCCCGATCGCCTGCTGCGCGTTCTTGTTGCCGAAGAACAGCCCTTCCAGCAGGTGCACGGCCATCGGGAACCACTCGTGCATCAGCTGGGCGAACACCTCGGCGTCGAGCACGAAGAACCGGGACGGCGCGGTGAGTCGCACCGAGTTGTTGTAGACCTGCGGCATCCGGTCACCCAGGTAGGCCATGAAGGCGCCCGAGTACACGCCGCGCGACGACGTCCGGCCCACCTCGATATCGTCCGTCCCCACTCGGCGCGACATCACCAGGGTGCCCTCGATCAGCACGTAGAAGCAGGTCGCCGGGGCGCCCTCGGCGTAAAGAGGCCCTGGCTGGATCAGCTCGGTGTGCCCCCGCTCGCACAGCCACTGCAGCTGGTCGTCGGTGAGCTTCTCGAACAGGAACAGCGTCCGCAGCTCATCCACACTGCACGGCAGCGCCTCAGTCTCCGGCGTCTCCGACGGCTCAGCGGTCATGTTTTCTCCAAGTAACGGTGCACCAGCATGACGGCTAGCGCGCCTTCCCCGACGGCGGAAGCGACCCGCTTCGCCGACTCCGACCGGGCGTCCCCGGCCACGAACACTCCGGGCACGCTGGTTTCCAGGTGATAGGGCATCCGGTCCAGGTCCCAGCCGCGCGGCCGTTCACCCTCCACGGACAGGTCAGGGCCCGCCACCACGAAACCCTTGTCGTCCCGCACCACGACCCCGTCCAGCCAGTCGGTGAGGGGCGCCGCCCCGATAAACAGGAACAGCAACTGGGCGTCCACCTGTTCCGTGTCGCCGGTAGCGGTGCTGCGCAGCGTCAGCTTCTCCAGGTGATCGTCGCCGGAGCCCGCGATGACCTCGGTGCAGGTCCGCACCGAGATGTTCGGCACGCCGGCGATCTGCTTGATCAGGTAGTAAGACATCGACCGTTCCAGCGACGCGCCGCGGACCAGGATCGTGACCGACTTCGCGTGCCGCGACAGGTACACCGCGGCCTGCCCGGCCGAGTTCGCGCCACCGACGATGTAGATGTCCTGCCCCAGGCAGGCCGAGGCTTCGGTCAGCGCGGAGCCGTAGTAGACCCCGCGCCCGGTCAGGTCGGCCAGGCCGGGCGCATCCAGCTGCCGGTACGACACCCCGGTAGCCAGGATGAGGGTGTGCGCGTTGATCGACGTGCCGTCTTCGAACCGGACGCCGCGGGCTGACCCCTTGATGTCCAGGCCTATCACGTCTCGCGTGGTCAGCACCTCGGCGCCGAACTTGGTGGCCTGGCGCCGGGCCCGGTCGGTCAGCTGCGCGCCCGATACTCCGTCCGGGAAGCCCAGGTAGTTCTCGATCCGTGAGCTCTGGCCGGCCTGGCCGCCGGTCGCGGTCCGCTCGACCAGCACGGTGCGCAGTCCCTCGGAGGCGCCGTACACCGCCGCCCCGAGCCCGGCCGGTCCGCCGCCGATCACGATGAGGTCGTAAAAGTCCTGCGACGGCGTGGTCGCCAGCCCGACCCGGGCCGCCAGCTCCGCGTCGGTTGGCTCGATCAGCGGATCGCCGTCCGGGGTGATCACCAGCGGCAGCGAAAGACCGTCCGCCCCGGCCGCGTCGAGCAGCCGCTGCCCCTCCGGCTCGTCCGAGGCGTACCAGCGGTAGGGCACCTGGTTGCGGGCGAGGAACTCGCGGACCTCGGACGAGCGCGCCGACCAGCGGTGGCCGACGACCTTGGTCTCAGGCACCGGCCGGTGGTCCGAGGAAAGCCACGAGTCCAGCAGCGAGTCGACCAC
>Ga0182030_10021733_pt1 | contig 11998 bp, 8 predicted proteins | sample 812S3MmetaG_FD_121299 | JGI IMG/M metagenome (GOLD analysis project Ga0182030, IMG submission 121299) | Permafrost microbial communities from Stordalen Mire, Sweden - 812S3M metaG (Illumina Assembly) | ecosystem: Environmental > Terrestrial > Soil > Wetlands > Permafrost | place: Sweden...
ATGCGTTGCTCGTCAGCGTATCCGTTGTGGAAAGAGAAGCCCTGTAGAATCTGGCGGTTGGGGGTGTGTAGTCAACGATGCGCCCAAGGCAGGTGCGCTACCAGGCTGCGCTACGCCCCGACATTAAGCCGCTCAGATTCAGACAGTTGGCTTCTCAGTTTCTCAGGACAGAATCCAGAGTCCACGAAATCAGCCGTGACGAGCCAGGATCGAATGGCCGTTGTGAGCTTCTGACAGATCGTCCGTTAGAAGGTGCTCGTAGATAAGCACCGTTTCGAGAGCGGCGTGGCCAAGAATTCGTCTGAGCAGCGCAACGCTGCCGCCCGAACGAAGGTAGTGAGTGGCGAACAGGTGGCGCATTGAGTGGAAGCGGAGATCGGGGATCTTTAGCTTGCTTCCGATTGCCTTTAGCTGGCGCAGGGCATTTCGATAGGTTTGAGCAGAGCCGTTACGGGTAGCGAAAATGAAGTCGCTGTTGGCGGGGCATTCGGTCTTGATGTAGCGAAAGATCAGTCTGCGGAGCGCCAGCGTGAAGGGTACGACACGCTGGCGATCACCTTTTCCCTTTTCAACTTTCATGAGCAAATTATCCAGATCCACATCTTGCTTGCGGAGGTTTAGCACTTCGGTGATCCGCAATCCGGTGTCTAGCACCACAAGGGAAATTGCGTGTATGCGTCGTTCGATCCGGTTTTTGGGTACGTAACGGATGAATCTCTCGACCTCTGCGGCGGTCATCATCGTCGGAACCTTCTCCGGGGTCTTCAGCTTCGCCAAGTGAATGGGAGTGGAGATGTGACCCTCAGTGTGGAGCCAACGACAGAACGCATTGATGCAGCGGCTATAGTCGTTGATCGATGTGGGTTTCAGACTACCGGATTCAGCCATCGCCATCACCGCTTGACGAACGGCAATCCGAAGCTCCGCTTCGTCCTTGGCCGGGATCAAGTGGTTTCGAAACGCCTTCCAGGAGCACTGGTACCATTCCAGGGTCTTTGGGGAGACGTTTTGCAGGTACCGTCGTTCCGCAGTGAAGGTGTCGAACAGTGTTAGAATCGTGAGGGCTGGCTTAGATGGATCATTTTGGCTTGGCATGTGCGCTTTTCTCTTTCACTGAATTTGCACTGAGAAGCCAACTGTCTGAATCTGAGCGGCTTAATGTCGGGGCGTAGCGCAGCCTGGTAGCGCACCTGCCTTGGGCGCAGGGGGTCGGGCGTTCAAATCGCCCCGCCCCGACCATAAAATCAATTGGTTACGGCGATTCCCCGCGAGAAGCCGGCTGTAGATGAATTTGTAGCTGTGGTTTCCTCCAAGATCCGACTGCCTGATGCGCGCGATAGCGCACCTGTCATCCCGCTACAATGGCGGAACCTCGGCTCCATCGCGAAATTCGTCTGAGTGATCACCGATCCACTGCGCCCAAGGCAGATAGGCCGGGGTTTGCATGTAGAAAACAACTTTTTTACAATCAATGTATTAGGAGCCACCATCTACACTCCAGAAAACGGCCTGTAGATAATTCTGTAGCTGCTGATACCTCACTCATCCACCGATCTCAACAACAGCCTGCCGCCGTTGACAGGCACTCCGAGAGCTTTGGCAGCAGCTAGTCCTGTCTCCGTGTCGGGCTCAGAGACGCTTCAGTACGTGTGCATCGGCACGGGAGGGAATTCGCTGAAAAATTTACGCGGTGTTTTCGTCTGATCCAGCAGAGGAGATCCGCCATGGACAATATCTTCGGCAGCCAGCGCTTCCCTGGAAGGCCTGTCAATAGGCGGTTTCAGCTTGGACGACCCCTGCAAATACGGCAGGCGGTCGCCGGGTAGAATCCTGATGCGGAACCAGGGGGTAGGATTTCCCGCATAGAACTTCCTGCACCCTCCCCGATGCTTTAGTGGCCGGAGACGTAGTGCCCCCTGTACGAAGCGAGTCGGGTTTCAATGTTGGGAATGCGCCTGCGACCAGCCTTCCAGCTTTCGGGCCGAGCCTCTATACGAGATTGGGTGTTGACTGGGTGAACCACAACGGCCCCGACCCCGACAGAGATCGAGCAAGGCATTGACGGTCACAAGCACCGAGTTTCGCTGCTGAAACGAGTGCATCTGAGGAATGTTCCGGAACTGGCGGGCGAGTTGAACCCCTCGGTGAATGTCCCCGATCCGTGGGCGCGGGCGCGTGAGGAAATTACACAGTAGAGGGGGGACCGCGGCCTGGAGCCGAATCCGATCCCACACCAAGTAGTAAAACGCTCTAGTAGAGCGACGGCTGGGATACTCCTCCGATGAGGGCGGGATTAATGGTGGCGATTGTGTGGGTCCCCTCGTGACCGCCCCAAGCGAAAAGAAGCTGCACCATGGGGTAGCCGCCGGCGCGAATTGTCAAACCCACCGCGTAGCTGTGCAGCAAGTGCTGGAAGCCGAGATCGCCGCGCGCGATCGCCACCTTGCCCGTGTCCGCCAGGAACATGGCTCCGATGGGGCCCCAAATCGAATGCTCGATGTCGGCGCGGAACAGCATCAGGTTGGGGGCGCGAAAGCGGTAATCGGGGTAGCTGGCCAGCATCTTCTCGCCGTTGATATCCGCGCCGCCCAGCGTGGGCTGGAGATAGAACGGGATCACGTTTCCAGCGGACACGAAGGACTCCACAAGGCGCGCTTCGAGATCGATACTGCCATCGCGATTCCTGGTCTTCGCCGTGGGGGCAACCTTGGCGCCGGATGCACCTGCTGCGGGCTTGGGCGGCGGCGCCGACTTTTCCCACCTGTACAGCGGGATAGTATGCGAGAAATCCAGGCTCAACCGCTCAAAGGAATCCGATGAGGCGCCCGCGAACTCCTGCAGGGTCGCGGAGTAGTTCAAAATGAAATAGCTAGACAGATCGCGGTCGAACCGGATTCCCTCACTCGGTTGGAAGAAACCTTTTTGCTGGTCCAGGCCTGGGGCGGTAACGCTCGTATACAGTTGTTCGATGGAGGGATTGGTGTCCCCTTCGCGTCCACGCAACGAGAACAACCGGACGCCGAGATCGCCGGATACTGCAAACCCCGAATTCTTGATGGGATGATTGACGTTTCCCCCAATCGTCATTTCGCGCATGCCATATAGGGCCAGGCTCTGGCGGGAGGTGGACGGGCCGATACCGTAGTAACTGAGTTTGTTCAGCGAAATCACCTCGGCATGAAGATTCCATTCCGGATCGTGCTGCAGTTCCACTTTCTGGGCGGTTCCTTTGACTGGACGATGGAAGATCGGCTTTAGAGGATCATCGGACACTTTAATCGCGCGGAAGTTGAAACCAGCCATCCATGATTGGTTAGAGGATGCCATGGCCTCCACGTTGGTGGCAGACCGCCAGGACTCGTTGAGGTTGTGCTCCCATCCAAACGCGGGCCCGGCGCCAAAACCATTACCCGGCGGGAAATTGCCGCCAGTGAGGTGGAAGGGGCTCCCGTGCACAAGGTCCGTAAGACAACTGAAAAGCTTCTTGTCCGCGGAGATACAGTCTTCGTGGAATTGCTGGCCTTCCTTGCGGAGATCCGACTGCAGGCTGCCCTCGGAGCTGTTGGGGACTTCCTGGGTGAGGGCCGCCGCCGCGCACGCGACCAAAAGGAACGAAATCGGGTAGATTCGTGGCACGCTTTTTCTCCTTATTTGTCCGCAGCCTTGGGCAGCAACCTCGCCATGACCTGTGCCACATAGTCGCTAGCCTTGGCCTCAGTCCCGATCAGTGAGACGTTGATGCCAGTCTGCTGGTCCGGGGGCAGTGTGAGTTCCACTTCGCGCATGGCTTTGACATGGTCCTGAAGTAACAGGGACAACTCTCGGTCTGGATTGGCGGCGCCGTCCGGGGTCTTCATTGTGGGAACGACGTTGATGTCGCGGCTATCGTCCACCGACGCCGCTCCGCCAAAGGTGTTGGGCTGGAATCCGATGTAGTCCGTGCGGGGTTGGTCGAGCGTCAGGAACTCAAGGAAAGTGGCGGCAGCAGCCTCGCGCGGAGAGCGATGCGTGGTATCGAGGCCGAAGCGCGCGGTCACGGTGGCCGGAATCGAGGCATGATCGAAAACCATAGGCGCGGCATCCACAGCGGGGTCGGGTACCACCCGGCCTTTTGGAATCCAGGGTGAGATCAGGATGGCGGGAACACGAATCCCGAGGCGGTCGAATTTGAACCCGGTTTGCGCATCCGTGAATTCATCCGGCGTGCAGGGCGGCGGCTTGACGTGATCGTAAATGCCGCCGTGCTCGTCGTAAACGATCAGCAGCAAGGTGCTGTTCCAAAGGTCCTGATTGTTGAGGATGGACATGTAGACCGAGGCGATGAACTCTTCTCCGGCCAGTACATTGTGATCGGGATGCTGGTCGGCGGCCGGCACAGTGCCGGCGCCGACGCTATGGTCAGTGTAGTTCGGTTCGATGAAGCTGTAGTCGGGAAGGTTGCCCGAGGCGCAGTCGGCCTGGAACTGGTCGAACTGGCCGAAAAGCGCCGGCTGGTCCTTGAGTATGAAAGCCATGCCAAGGGTGGCGCTGGGCGGATCGTAATAATAGATCTTGGCGGTGTGGTTCTCGGCGACCATGCGCTCGTAAATCGTCTTATATTTTTGGCCGAGATAGAACAAGTCCATGTCGGTCTTCCCGAACGAGGTGCCGAAATGCGCGAAGGCGCGGTTGGGAATCGTCGGTCCAGGAAGCGAGGAGAACCAGCGGTTGAATACCAGGAAATTCGAGGCGAGCGTAGTAATCACCGGGACCTTCTCCGGAGGGAAGCAGTTCATAATGTTGTGCGAATGCGGAACGTCCTTCTGCTTCTGGTAGTAGGCCTTGATGAAGCCTTGCATGTTGGGATCGGCAGCGCGGGGATCGCCGAAAATCTGCAGGTCCACGTCCGGATAGTGGTGCCCCGGATCGGGCTGGAGTTGGCTTTGATATTGCGCCAAGGGTTGTACCGGTACCAGCGCGCCGGTGGTGTCGGGGTTCGTTTGGGTGCCGTCCACTCCGTCGATCCGGTCATCTTGCGCCATCATGTACCCGAGCATATGGTCGAAGGAACGGTTCTCCATCATCAACACCACGATGTGCTTGAGCCGGTCGATTCCGGGTTGGGGCATTAAGTGGCTCCTTTGCTGGACAATTCTATATCAAAGTTGCATTTATACAGTGATACAGCAGCGCCGGAAGTTTCATCCCGGAGAAAAGAGCGCAGCCTCAGGCCGCGTCCGGAGTGGCCAACGCCACTGCCACGGCATACGCCACCTGCGGCTTCACGATGTCGGAGTGGCCTGCAATGAACGCGTCGGCGAGCAGGTTGTAAGGTCGGCTGGAGGTCGCGCCACCGGCGAACGGATAGCTGCCACCCACATCGAGCAAGGTTCCCACCACACGCTCCGGCGTGGTGGTCTGGTTCTGCGCGCCGTTGCTTCCCAGCCCTCCGTAGATATCGTTTTCGTCGCCCAATGCGGCCGCTGTTTGCCCGGCAATGCGCGAAGCGATGGGATAGGCAACTCCCACAGCCTTGTCGTTGCGGGTGTGGGTGATCAGAATCGGCCCGCGCACCTTTTTCCGCGCCACCACCGGCCGGAAGGCGCCGTCATTCACGTCATCGAACTTTTCCGCGAACCCGTTATGAGAGAAAGCTCCCTGCAACAGAGTCATGGTGTTGGGACGCAGTTGGCCGCTGTCCGGCAGCGCGTTGACGGCCGCAGTGGCCAAACGGCAGCCGAAGCTGTGGCCAATCAGGTGCATCCTCAAGCCGGGATGCGCGCCGCGCACAGCCTGGATCAGCGGCGCAACGCCTTTAACGCCCACGTCTCCGGCGCGCGCTTTCATCAGGTAGTACGTCGTGAAATTCAGGAAGTGAAGCAGGGACGCTTGCACGCCGCCCAGCACGTCGCGAAAGCTAGCCGCGCCGCCTAGGCCGCTCGCCGAACCGCCGGCATATGGATCGACGGAGGACGCGTTAGTTCCGGAAGTCAGGTTCAGCGGCGGATTCAGGGTGCGCGAGAGATTCTCCAGCAGCAATTCCGGCGTCAGGGCGAAGAACCGGCCCGAGGCGTCCTCGGCATCGGCGCTACTCTGCGGCAGGAGTTCGCGGATGCTGGTGACCACGAAGTTGCGGACGCCCGGGTCGTCCGCCCAGTCGTCAACCGATTGCATCACGGCATCGAGCTTGCTCTGAGCCGCGTTGTCGGGCGCTTCCATCGGCCAGCCCCGGGCCTGGATCAGGTCCGCCAGACTGCTCACCCGCGCGCGCATCCCGTCTTCGGTCACGGCATCGTTCAAGGATGCGGCGCCGCCCGGGATCAGGTCGCGCTCGTCAAACTGCTTGGAGGGCCACAGCACGCCGCAGATCGCAAAAGTCCGACCTTTGAGCGGAGCGGCGGCCGCAATCTGCGCGGCCAATTGCGTGGACAGGCCGCTATACAGGCCCTGCGCATCATCCATGTTGTTGTTCCATCCGTGCGACATCACAAACAGATCGGTCACACCGGCCTGGATGCCGCGCATGAGCGCGTCGGAATCCGACTGCTGAAACAGGAAACCGTCCTTGGTGAATTGAACCGGAAAGAACGGAAAAGGAAAAGAAAAGCCGTTCATGGCACCTCTCAAATGGCTTGAATGGCGCGCAGCATGTCCACCAAGCCGCGCCCCTGAGCCGCGCCATCCCGGCCCAGGTCAATGGCGTTTTCCATCAACAACTTCTTGATCTCCTGCGGCCGCCCGATGAATTCGGCTCTCACCGAGAGGATCCCCGCGATAACGCCGGAGACGTGGGGCGTAGCCTGGCTGGTTCCACTGCGCTCGATGTAGTATGCACCGCCGTCACCATCGAGGCCTGCCTTGATTTTATGTGTATTGAGGTCGGGCCCCGCGCCGCAGGAAACGATCCTTTCTCCAGGAGCCAGCAGGTCGGGCTTCCGGCGCCCGTCCCCCGTGGGACCCTTCGATGAGAAGTAGGAGACGCCATAGGTGTGCGGCATGTCCCGGTGGGTGGCGCCGACCGTGATGGCCTCTTCCGCGTTGCCCGGATCGTTTATGGTAAGGGCGAACCCACGTCCAGTGTTTCCGGCGGCAATCACCACGCAGACGCCGGACTTCACCAGCCTATTCACTTCAATGCAAACGGGGCTCTGCCCACAGGCGAACCACTCGGCGTCGAAATCGTATCCTACGCTCAAGTTCACACCGTGGATGACGATCTCCCGGCCAAATCCGTTAATCTCCTGAATCTTGTCGAGGGCAGCGATGACGTTGCTGATGGGCCCCTGTCCGGTGCGATCCAGCACCTTGAAGCTTACCAGTTTGCACTCCGGAGCGAGGGCGACGACGCTGCCGACGGTCTTATCCTGCAGGTAAGTGATCTTGCCGGTCTCGTCGCGCTCGCGGACGATGGCAATCGGCGGGGTGGGCGAAGTGGCTTCCAGTTCGCCGGCGATGATGCCAGCCACGTGCGTGCCGTGCCCGTAATCGTCCATAGGCACATCCTGCCGCGCCGGCGGGTCTGCCGTGAAATCCATGTGCGTCACCGGCGCCGGCAGGTCTCTCAAATTCGCATGCTTGTCAAAGTGCGGGTGTTTGCCGTCGATGCCGGAATCGAGCACCGCCCAGACAATTCCCTTGCCGGTGGTGGCGAAGGCCCGGCGACAAGCGTCGGCCTTGACTGTGGCCACGGATTTCCAGATTTGCGCACTTACAATAAAGTCGGGCCAGATGTGAAAGATCGCGCGAGTGGAATTCCGTTGGTCGCGCGCGACTATGCTGCGAATGATGTTTCCCTGTAAGCGGGCGTAGACGTATTGCTGGCTGGCATCGCTCTTGGAGCGGTTCACCTTCTGATCGGAGTTGGCATCGCCGGCCTCGCGAAGGGCATCTTCCACCAGTTTGTATATCGTATTCTTGGCGCCCTGCCTGCCTTCGCTGTGCCGCAGGTTGACGTCGATGATGACCCAACGCAATTCCGCCGGCGCCATTTCAATGTCCCGCAGCAGGGGCGTGGCGATGACCGACCTGACTAGGTTCTCCGGGTCGAAACGCCGCCTTTCGTAGGGCTTCGCATCGGGTGCGCGCCGGTCTGGTGGCTGATCGTCATCCATGGTGGTAAGATTATACTCGTTTTAGAACCAACATCGTCTGCTCCAGGCACAGGTCACAGCGGTCAACGCGAGTCCGGCGGGTTCGAACGAAAAACAACAAAGCGTCACAAAGCTGGCCGACCTGGTAACCGCGCAACGCAATGCCGATGCAGCCCTCGCCGGTACACAATCCGCCCTCAAAAAGCTCGTCGCGCCCCACCGGGCACTATTCCAGGTACAAACTGCTCCGGCCGGTTTCAAAACTGAGGTAGCTGCTCTCCTTGCTCAGGCCAAGCAGGCGCAGGACTTTTATGCAAAGCTACCGGCCAAATAAGAGCAGGTGATTTCGATGCCTTCGCAAGATGATCTCTCAGCCCTTCGGAAAATGTTCTATACGCTTTACAACAGCCTCAAGGACGCCTACTGGGCTGCGTCGACCGTCGAATCGAAGGACCAAATCCACGGTGCCGAGGACCTTGTCAACCAGATACTCGACACCCTCGACCGCAAGAACCTCGAGTCCGACAATGACGCGATGGCGGATCTCACCAGATGGCGTCGAGTTTGTTTTGAAGATCGCTGAGATCCTTAATGGAATCCTTCAAGGTCCCGGCGGCCGTTCCGAAATCAGAGATCGCACCGGCGTACTGGGTACCGCAAGCCGCTGAGAAGACGAGCGGCACCACCACGAGGATCCGGAACATCGGCATCACGGTCCAAGCACCATTACGCCGTTGGATCTAGCACTCGCCTATCGCGCAGGACCACGCTGAAGGGCGGCAGCCTTTGTGCACTCATTAGCTGCTTGCCGATCGTATGACCATCTCGACGTGCACCAGTTGGGGACGCCTTCGCAAATTCCACTTGCGCGGCCTGCGGGGCAGGGAACCCGCTGCTGGCCCAGCGCACCTTCCGGGGCTTGCACGCCGAGCCAGTGGCATTTGCGGAGCGCCCCTAATGAACTCGCGCGGTAGAACATCAACGCATACAGCCGCACACGCATCGCTCTCATGATCGATCCGGTTTCATGGATGTCGTCGATCAGCGCACCAGCGCGTTGAACAGCAGTTTGTAAGTACCGTGCGTTTGGGCCCGGTGCTGAGCGGGGAATCCGATCAGGATCACTCTGCCCTGTCCCAACTTGGCGGACACCACGGCAGCCTTGCGCGCCAGACTCTCTTCACCCACCAGCCACCCGCTTTCGAGCAACTCGCGGTCCTCGTAACGAACAACGGTTTCGTAGTTCTCGGCGCTGGGCGCCGTAATTTCAAACGCGGGACTGTCTAAGTAAACCGCGAGCCCGCGAGACGGCATTCCGTACGCCAGCGGGTTGGTGTTGTCGAACGTCACTTTGAGGGTGGAACCGGGACACCAGAACTCCTTGGTGGTCTTGCCCGTGAGCACGTTGCGAACGCCGATACCAAGGCGATCCACCGGGAAGGCCGTGGCGCCGTTCAGCGTGACCAGAGTGCCGCCTCTCTGGACGAAATCGCGGATAGCGTTGACTCCTTCCGCGCCGAGTCCCGTCCGGTATTCGGGCGGCGTGTTTCCGCCACGGCCGCCGCCTCCTTCGCCGCCTGCTCCCCTGCCTCCGCCCGCCGCGGCAGGTGCGGCAGGCGCTCCGGCCTCGCCACGGCCACCGCGGCCGGCTGGAGTAGCTCCCGCGCCAGGCGCTTCGCCGGTGATGGTCGCGGTACTGTCACTGGGAATCACCAGAACGTCGTACTTGTCGATCAGGTTCCCCGCCTTGATTTCGGGATCGAAAATCGATTTGTACGGGAAATTGAACTGCTCCAGGACGAGGCGGCTCCAGCCCTCATCAATGTTGCCGCCTCCGAAGCGCTGGTACATGGCGACTCGTTGGCGTTTCATGTCGTGCACGCCGGTGGAGACCGTACCGCGAAGCGGTGTGAAATCGACGCCCGTCTGCCTGGCTACCGTTTCCAGTACCGTTTCAGACCCGGAGCCGATCAGGAAATCGCCGGGGCGAAGGCCGGCCGATGGCTGGTCCACGCGGCGAACCGCGATGCCCTTGTCGAACAGCAGATTCAACGCGCGGAAACTGTCGTTGAGCCGGCCGTCCATCGAGTAGCCATTCGGGCCGCGCGTCACTTTTCCGGCCGGCTCGATGGAACCAGCGATCTTTTCGAGTGCAACCTCGCCCAATTCATCTACCGGGTCCACGCGAACTCCCATGTATTCAAACATGGTGTCCGTAGCCATGTCATAGGGGCGGATGGGAGAACCATCGCGGTTCCGGGTCCACTCGTTATCCGGATAGAAAGTCCGGCCCAGCAGATAGCGGATCAAACCCATTTTGGGCTGCGCGAGGGAGATCACGAAGGAACCCGCCGGATACATCATGCCGGTGCCGGTAGTAAAAGCTTTGGAGGCCCGCTGGATTTCGATGCCTTGCACCAGCAGCTTGTCGATCATCTTGATGGACGTCAGCGGATCGTGCTGCAGCGTGGAGATGAGGTACGCGGCCGGCTTGCCGGAGGCGCCCCGTTCGGTCTGGCGCTTGCCCTTCAGATAGGCGTTCCACAGGACCGTCTCGCGGTTCCGCGCGGCCAGATCCAGCGTGGCCCAGGCCGAGACCTTTTGCCGCTCCACGATGTCGCGCATATGCCACCATCCGCCCGGCCAGGGGTTGGGAAATATAGTCTCGGGTTCATACACAGGGAGATTGCGGGCATTGCCGCGTAATTCGTCGGGATGTACAAATTGTGGCGTGGCCAGGCGCGCCGCGGCGGACTCGGTGAGCATGCCGGCGATGTTGTGGAACGGCGTGATCCAGTGAAAACCGAAGTGGCCCCAGCCGGAATAGATGGCGTCATTGATGGCGCCGGACAGGCCGGCCTCTTCCTCTTTATATGCCATGTGGGCGCCGTACCAGCTCAGCTCCCGCCACAGTATCGGGTCGGCGAAGGGCCGCATCGGTTCGGCGTACGGCGGCAGGAAAATACGAGCGCCGTTGGCCCCCATGCCGTGGTGGTCCACGTAAGCCTCGGGCCTCCAGTCGGTGAACAGAATCTTGGCCATGTACTGGGAGTCGGGTATGTTGGTCTGGAACGCGTCCCGGTTGTTGTCGTGGCCGGCGTACTTTTGATAGAGCCACGGCGGATTGGTGCCCTCGTAGGGCGTCCCGAGTTGCTTGTTGTACCAGTCGGTGACCATGATTTCACCGTCCGGGTTAAAGCAGGGCACCTCGATGAAGATGACGTTGTCGAGAATGCGCCGGGTCTCCTCGTCCTTCCGCGCAAGCAAGTCGTAGGCCAACTCCGGGGCCATTTGAGTGCCGCCAATTTCGGTTGCGTGCATGCTCATGGACTGCACCACCACCGCTTTGCCTTCGTCCACCAGAGCGTGGGCCTGCGCTTCCGTCAGACCGCGCGGGTCGCTGATGCGGAGATTGACTTCGCGGAGCCGGTCGAGTTTGGCGAAATTGGCAGGCGATGTGACGATCACCATGAGGAATGGATTGCCCTCGGACGTCGGTCCCATGTTGATGACTTTCATCCGGCCGGCGCTCTGTTTTTCGAGGACACCGTAGTATTCGACGATCTTGTCCCATCGCGCCATTTTCTTGTCGGCGCCGAGTTGGAAGCCGAAGAATTTTTCCGGCGTGGTGACTTCCTGTGCCAGAGCAGCTCGTAGGATCAGAACAGAGCTGAGAATCAGCCGATTACGCATAAAGCTCCTTTGAAGACGGACCGATCGTCCCAAAACGCACGACCAGGCATGAAGAGAAATATTGTCAGAAGTCCTGATGTCGGCCGGGGATTTCGGATAGCTGGGGAAATTGACTGAGCCATGACGTGGCGCAGACACTCGTGTCTGCGGCGCCGAGACTCATCTCGGCGCTCCGGGACGGTGGATGCCGCTCGCGAAGAGGGTCGAGATGAGTCTCGACCCAGCAGGCAGGAGTG
>Ga0182030_10021734_pt1 | contig 11998 bp, 11 predicted proteins | sample 812S3MmetaG_FD_121299 | JGI IMG/M metagenome (GOLD analysis project Ga0182030, IMG submission 121299) | Permafrost microbial communities from Stordalen Mire, Sweden - 812S3M metaG (Illumina Assembly) | ecosystem: Environmental > Terrestrial > Soil > Wetlands > Permafrost | place: Sweden...
GGCTTCCCGGAGGGAGGCCATGAGAATAGCCCCGAACGGAGTCCGGGGAACAACCAGCCAATATGCCCGGGCCGTCCTGGAGGGACGGCCTGAAGATCACCGACACAACCAAACCGAGGTCATATCCAATTCCACTCGGACCGCCTTGTCCCACCGCCAACGCTGGCCGACACTGAATCTATATGCCGGACTTCATTGCGTAGTAATTCACGACAAAGAATATCCTTCCATCAGACCCTGGAGGCTTCCGGCCCCAATCCGCCGGAAAAGACCCGCATACCCCACCCCCCTCCCTCGTTTCGTTGAAAACAAAGAGGTTCGCATTTATCGGGTTCCATCCCCACAGATAACAAAGAACTTCCATAACGGGATTTCGCCAGAAAGCACCAGAAGTAGTGCAATCGGCACCGTTCCGCACTGCCGCGCGTCTCAACTGCTCGATGAGGTCTGGGTACGCAGGCCTATCGAGTTCCCCAGTCAGCAGTGGTCCGGCTCAAATCGGGAAAACTGGATATGGCGCGGCGCACCTCCCCGCGAGATACTGCTGCCCTGCACCCGATGACAAGACAACGCAGCATCGCATCCAATCTCGGGCTCTACGTCTACGCAGCAGCCGCCATCTTTCTCGGCGTCCTCGGCCTGGTCTCAGCCGACTTTGCCACCCAATGGCAGAACGTGGGCCCAAGCATCCCCTTGCGCGTGCCGCTCGCCTATCTCACCGCCGTTATCGAGCTCGCGGCAGGGCTGGCGCTCCTGGTGCCCCGCACCGCGCGCGCCGGCGCTATCACCCTGACCATCGTTTATTCGATATTCACGCTCATCTGGGTGCCCGCGGCCTTTGTGAACCTCGGCAACTTCGACCCCATCGGCAATGTCTTTGAGGAGTTCTCCCTGGTCGCCGGCGGGCTGGTGCTCTGCGCCATCTTCTCGCCTGCCGGTTCCTGGCTTGCCAGCCGACGGCCCTTCTTCGTGCTCCTCTTCGGGGTGTGCCCTATCTCCTTCGGCATCGCCCACATCGTGGACATGCCCGGACTGTTGAACGCGATCCCTGCTTGGCTGCCGCCGGGAAGGATGTTCTGGGCCTACGCCACCACGCTGGGCTTTTTCGGAGCCGCCGTGGCCATTCTCACCGGCATCATGGCGCAGCTTGCCGCGCGTCTGCTCACCGCGGAGATCCTGGTTTTCGAGTTTCTGTTCTGGATTCCCAATCTCTCTGCCGGACCTCACAATCACTTCAACTGGGCGGGCAACGCCATCAGTATCGCCATCGCTGGCGCCAGTTGGGTCGTCTCCGACTCCATCAGCGCAGCGGCAAAAGCGCAGCCAATCCCAACAGAATCCCCTGCGCGGCTTCGCATTCTCCCCTGAACCTGTCTTAAAGACGCCGTAATTCCGCTCAATGCCGGTCGCTTGTTGCCCGTTCCCGGCCACGATCCGTGTAAATTCGGATAAGGGACGCCAGCCCCTGGGACAGGAGCAGCTCATGGTCTTTGCCAAGCGCCAGCGCGAAGGCGTAACCCGCGGCGAAATCACATCGACGATCCGCATCTGGACAAGCCCGCACGTCAAGGTGGGCGGGCGCTACAAAGTGGGCGATGGCGAGATTGAGGTGGAGTCGATTACGCCGATCGGGATGCCCGATATTACGCCGGAGATGGCGCGGGAGCAGGGCTTTCTGGGCGTGCTGGACCTGCTAAAGACGGCCAAGCACGGCAACGGCGACAACATCTATCTAATTCGGTTTTTTTATATTCCGCCGAAGCGCGAACGGGGCGGGCGGGGATGAGTTGCAAGCGCTTTAGCCCAGGCTGATTGAGAACCGGGCTGATTGAGATTCGTGGTTTCCCGCCCATTTCACGAAGAGCGCGAAAAGGACGGGGCACGGAGCGTTTCAGGGCTGTCTTACACATGCCCGCGCGGCTAGTTGCTTTCCAGCGATTGGGGGCTAAGTTCGGGCAGCAGTTCGGGGGCGAACACCTGCGAGGGAAAGTCGGTGATGTTCTGAATCTTGGTCAGCAGGTCGGCAGGATGCACGGGCTTGGACAGCATCTCGAAGTTATAGCCCTTGGCGCGGACGGACTCAAGCAGGGAGACGGTAGCCAACTGGCCGGAGAACAGCAGCACCTTGCACGTCGGGCAATGCTCCTGCACCTGGATGGCTAAGTCGATGCCGTTGAGCTTGGGCATCATGACATCGGTGATGAGCAGGTCGGGCGGGTCAAACAGGCAGGCCTCGAGCGCCTCCACAGAGTCGTCAAATGCCGTGGCATGAAATCCCCCGTTGTAGCGCAGAATCATCGCCAGCGAGTAAGCGATGACGTCTTCGTCGTCGACCACGTAAACCCGGACTGCCTTGCGCATGTTAGCCATGATGCGTCTCCTTCTTTCGTGGTGCGGGAAGCGAATCGGCCGCTGGGGGAATCGGAAGATCAGCCGGGCAAAAAATGACGGATGTGCAGGAATAGGACAACTAAGAATGCAAGGTACGATGCCCTGGGTGGGCAAAGGGTTGTGACGGCTTGCCGCCGCAGGCAATTAATTTCGGAGCCAGTCGCGGTGCAAGGCCGGCGAGCAGTGCTGTCGAGTGGCTGGGATGCTGGCGCCGATCGTTGACACGGCCAATTTGAGGGAGCCGGATGTTGACCGGACGAACGCGAAAAGAATGCGCCGACGTGCGACAGGACGCGGCGACGCATCTGACTCACCTGCGGGACTGAAGCGCAAACGGGCGGCAGCAATGGTCCGGCACGAAGGCTCGCAAACCTGACAAGGAGAACCGCCCATGAGTGATAATCGCGTTCGCGCCGGCGAGCGGCAGGAAGACCAATTTACCGCAATGCTTGAATCGCAAACCTCAACGCTGCCGAGCAGCCTTTTTTTGGGGGCAGCGGCGGCGTCAATCGTCGGATCGGTAGCGCTGCAAATGACAGGACGCAAGCACGAGGCCCTTTTCGTGGGCCAATGGGTAGCGCCGTTTCTGCTGCTGGGCATTTACAACAAGCTGGTCAAGCAGCATGGATCAGATGCCGAACATGGCTCGGCAAACAAGGAGTAGGGTCCCGAGTAGAGAACGCCGCCGGGGGATGATGCAGCAATGCATGATCCAATTGCCGGCGCGCGACAACTGAGGAGGGCAAACCCCTGGGTCCGCGTGGAAGGCGCAGATTCGGGGTTTGCTTTGGGGTTTGCTGTCTCCAATTTCGCATCGATCTCCGCCGTTGTAACATTCACTCACAGGAGATCTCATGCTTCCCAAGCCCCTGCTTGTTTCGGCGGCCCTGCTCGCCGCCTGCGCCATCTCTATCGCCGCTCAACAGCCGGCGGCCCAGCCTCTTGAGTCCATGCCCTACTCGCCGTCGCTGGATGTGACGAGCTTGGACCGCAGCGTGGACCCTTGTGTGGATTTCTACAAGTTCAGTTGCGGCGGATGGGAGAAGAACAATCCCATCCCCGCGGACCAGGCCGGCTGGAGCGTCTACGCCAAGCTGGGCAATGAGAACCAGCAATTTCTGTGGGGCATTCTGGCGGACGACGCAAAGGCCCCGAGCGGTGCTTCCAGTGCGCCCAGGACGGCGGTGCAGCAGAAGGTGGGCGACTACTTTGCGGCTTGCATGAACACGGACGCAATTGATGCCGAGGGCGATAAGCCGATTGCGCCGCTGCTGGCGCAGATCAACCGGCTGAAGACACGCGGGGAATTTCTCACCGCGTTGACACGGGTTCACCATCAGTATCCGGGCAGCTTCTTCTTCGGCTCCGGCACGGGGCAGGATGCGATTGATTCGTCGCTGATGATTGTGGAACTGGGCGCGGGCGGTCTGGGCCTGCCGGACCGCGACTACTACACCAAGACCGACGCCAAGAGCGTAAAGATTCGCGAACAGTACGTGGCTTACATTCAGCAACTGCTGTCGCTGACAGGCGAAAGCGCGGAGCAGGCCAAGGCCGACGCCGACGCAACGCTGAAGATTGAGACGGCTCTGGCCACTGCTTCGCTCACGCGCGTTGAGCGGCGCGATCCGCACAAGACTTACCACATGGAGACGATTGGCGAGCTTGAGAAGCTTACGCCTTCGATCGACTGGCCGGTGTACTTCAAAGATCAAGGCGCAGCGGGTGTGGAAAAGCTCAACGTGTCACAGCCCGAGTTTATGAAGGCGGTGGAGAAGGAGTTGACCACGGAAGATGTGGCGGCGCTGCGCGGCTACATCCGCTTCCACCTGGTGACCGCGGTTGCGGGTTCTCTGGCTCACCCGTTTGAGCAGGCCAGCTTTGATTTTTATTCAAAGACGCTGCGCGGAGTGCCGGCCATGCCGCCGCGGTGGAAGACCTGCACGCGCGCCGTCGATCGCAACCTGGGCGAGGCGCTGGGGCAGGAGTTTGTGCAACGCACGTTTTCCGCCGACACCAAGGCCAAGACGCAGCGGATGACGGAGCAGATTGAGACGGCAATGCAGCATGAGATCGAGAATCTGGACTGGATGAGCCCGGAGACCAAGTCCGAGGCGCTGCGCAAGCTGCACGCCATCCGCAACAAGATCGGCTATCCGGAGAAGTGGCGCGATTACTCGGCGCTTGAAGTGAAGCCGGACGATTATTTCGGCAACGTGGTGCGGTCGTTCCGGTTTGAAGATGCGCGCGAGTGGCACAAACTGGGCAAGCCGGTGGACCGCGACGAGTGGGGCATGACTCCACCGACGGTGAACGCGTACTTCAATCCGCAGATGAACGACATCAACTTCCCCGCAGGCGTGCTGCAGCCGCCGCTTTACGATCCGAAAGAGGACGACGCGCCCAACTACGGCAATACGGGTGCGACCATCGGCCACGAACTGACGCATGCGTTCGACGATGAAGGACGGCAGTATGACGCCAAAGGCAATCTGCGCGACTGGTGGACGGCGGCCGACGCGAAGGGGTTTGAAGACCGCATCAACTGCGTGCGCGACCAGTATGCGGGCTACACGATTGTCGACGACATCCACATCAACTCGAAGCTCACCAGCGGCGAAGATGTGGCCGACATTGGTGGCACGCTGCTGGCCTACATTGCCTGGAAGAAGCAGACCGAGGGGCAGACGCTGGCTTCAGTAGACGGATTCACGCCCGACCAGCGCTTCTTTGTGGGCATGGCGCAGTGGGCCTGCGAGAACGAGCGGCCGGAGAATCTGCGCGTGAGTGCGATCACCAATCCGCACTCGCCGGGGTTTGCGCGCATCAATGGCGTGGTGTCGAATATGCCGGAGTTCCAGAAGGCGTTCAGTTGCAAGGCGGGGCAGCCGATGGTGCATACGCCGACGTGCCGGGTGTGGTAGTCCGATCAGGAGCCATTGAAGGTCGTGGTTCCCCATACTTTTCGCCGAGGACGCGAAAGGCATGAGGAACTCGGCACTCAAAATACAGGTCCTTCGACTCCGCTGAAGGACGCTTCGCTCAGGATGACAGATCATCTATCGAGGTGAACTCTATCACTGCTGCAAAACAACCTGGTCGCCTTCCTTCAGCCCGCTCGCAATCTCCGTCACGCTGCCATTGGACAGGCCAACCATCACAGGCACTTTGCGCGTGCCGTCCTTCTGGCTCTTGTCGGGAACCTGCACGGATGCGTTTTTCTGGTTGTCGTACGTTACTGCGTTCTCCGGCACAGTAAGCACGCCCTTGTGCTCGTCGAGAAGGATCTCGGCGTTGGCGGTCATCAGCGCTTTCAATTCGCCGCCGGGGTTGTTGATGGAGACGCGCACCTCGAAGGTCGTGACGTTGTCCTTCTCCACGCCCATGGGAGAAATCTTGGTGACCTTGCCGTTGAACACGCGGTCGCGGAAGCTCTCCACCTTGATGCGCGCGGGCTGGCCCATGTAGACGTGCGCGATGTCGGCCTCGTCGACTTTGCCGTCGACGTAGACTTCGTTCACGTCACCTTCCGTCATCACGAGTGTGGCCGTGGACCCGAGCACGAGGATGGAGCTGACCGCATCGCCAATCTCCACGTCGCGCGACAGAATGACGCCATCCATGGGCGCCATGATGGTGGTGTAGCCCTGCTCTTCTTCAAGCTGCTTCAGGCTCGCTTCGGCCTGCAGCACCTGCGCGCGCGCCTGCTTGAGCCTGGCAATATCCACGCCGATCTGCGCCTTGGCGGAGTCGCGGCGCGTGAGAGCGGCGAGGTACTCCTTGTTGGCGTCGTCCAGCGTCTGGCGGCTTACGATGCCGTCCTTCTGCATCTCGAGATTCCGGTCAAGCGTCTGCCTGTACATGGGCAGGTCGGGCGCGGCGGCGTTCACTTTATCCTGCTCGATGTTGGCTTCGTACGTGCCAACGTTTGCCTGGGCGCTGCCCAGAGCGGCGCGCTGCGCTTCGACCTGGGCCTGAATCTCCATTTGGTCAAGCTGGGCGAGTGGCTGGCCTTTTTTTACCGTGTTATTGATGTCGACGAAGAGCTTCTCGACAATGCCGGAGGCTTTGGACTTGACCTCGACCTTGGTGATGGGCTGGATTTTTCCGGTGGCGACGACGCTGCGGGCCACGTCGCCGCGCGTCACCTTGCCGAGGCGGTTGGGATCGATGCCCGCGCCCTTGGCCAGGCGCATCAGGCCGAAGGTTGCCAGCAATACAACGACCAGTGCTCCCGCGCCCAACCATATCCAGAAACGCTTGCTCCTCTTTGCTGCTGCCACAACCCCTCCGAACGCGCGCTCGAACTTTGCTCTTCGGCGCAGATGCCATCCATGAAAAAATCCGCTAAGAACCGATGCGAGTAGCCCTTCGAGTAAGACGGAGCGCAAGCATCGCTGTCACCCTCTACGCAAGCCAAGGCGCGGCGGTTCCAATGAGTGCGTGGTGATGAAGGACAAACCGGGAGAGTTTGAGGTTTCCCGCCCATTTCACGATAAGGCCGTGAAAAGGACGGGGCACGGACCCCTGCGGTGGGGCAGACGCGGCTTGCGCCGCAGGGGCTTGGGGGTTTCCCGCCCATTTCCGCATGGAACGAAGAAGCATTGCGCCGCGTATCACTCTCCAGACGGCGTTGATGATCGTCTAAACTTCGCATGCAGAATTTTACGGACACACTCGGCCAGGTCTTTCGCGCCATGCTGGCCAACAAGCTGCGCACCTTCCTGACCATGTTTGGGATTGCGTGGGGCGTGGGGTCGCTGCTGGTTCTGGTGGGACTGGGCGAGGGCTTCCGCTCCGGCCAGCACAGGCAACTGGCCACGTTCGGCAACGACCTGGTCATGATGTGGGACGGCACAATTCCCGCTGTCGCAAACCAGCACACCGGAATGCGGCCTTACCAGTTCACGCCCGCCGATGAGGCGGCCCTGCGCGCGCTCCCCGAACTGCGCGGGGTCACGGGATTTCTGCAGCGCAACGATCTGTACGAAGTGAGCGCCTTTGCCAACTCCTCGGGCCAGGTGGTGGGCGTGGAGCCGAACTATGCCACAATGCGTTTTGTTCCCATCGCGGAGGGCCGGTTTCTGAGCGCGGACGACCTGGCCGAGCGGCGTCGCGTGGTCGTACTGGGGTTCAAGAGCGCGCAATTGCTGTTTCCGGGCCGTCCCATGCTGGGCGAGACCATCACCATCAACGATGTGGCGTTCACGGTGGTGGGCCGCGTTGAGTCCATCAGCCGCGGCAACAACGATGGCGACAACCAGAAGGTCTATATACCGCTGACGACGATGCAGGAATTGTTCGCGATGCGGGGCGACAATGTGCCGCATGACGCGCTGAGTTCGATCCAGTACCAGCCAACCATCAAGGGCGACACAACGGCCGCGGTGCCGGCTGTGCATCGCGTCATCGGTGAGAGACACGGGTTTGATCCCTCTCTCAAAGACGCATTCGACGAGTGGGACACGATTCAGCAGGAGCACATGATCGGCGCGATCTTCAATGCGATGGACATTTTTCTCGGCGGCGTGGGCATTGTCACGCTGGCGCTGGGCGCGGTGGGCATCATCAACATCATGCTGGTTTCAGTGACGGAGCGGACGCGCGAGATCGGGCTGCTGAAGGCTCTGGGCGCGACCAAGCGAAGCATCCTGGCGCAGTTCTTCTGGGAGGGATTGCTGCTGACGGCGGTCAGCGGGATCATTGGCATTGTGGTTTCCGCAGGCGGCATGTGGGCCATGCAGGAGTTGCTCACCGGCAAGGTTCCGGGATTCGATCCACCGCGGCTGGTGCCGTGGTCGGCGGCGCTGGCGCTCACGTCGCTGGTGCTGTGCGGGGTGGTGGCGGGCCTTTACCCGGCCAGCAAGGCGGCGGCGCTCGATCCGATTGAGGCGCTGCGGCGGGAGTGAGTGCGGCAGTGGTTAGTGGTTAGTGGTTAGTCATTGTTCAGCAGCGGGCAGCAGTTAGCCCGATCATAGCGAGAGAGTCCGTTGAACTTTCACGCATTTGTAACTTTGTTTGGAGCGCAGCTGGTGGTTTTTTTTCACTAACCACTAATCACTAACCACTAATCACTAACCACTAACCACTCAAAGGTGCCCCTCATGCTGAAAGACATTCTCGGTCAAGCCTGGGAAGCAATGGTCTATAACCGCCGGCGCACGGCCATCACCATGGTTGGCATGGCGTGGGGCATCGCCACGGTGGTGCTGCTGGTGGCGTATGGCGCCGGGTTCAGCGCTGCGGTCGAGGCCATCTTTGCAAAGTTCGGCACCAATACCATGATCTTCTGGGGCAACCGCACCAGCGAGCAGGCCGGCGGCGACAAGGCCGGGCGACGCATCCGCTTTACGCTGGACGACGTGGATCGCGTCTCAAACGGCGTCCCGGGGATTCTGCACATCTCGCCCATGTCTTCGAAGAGCGTGCCCGTCGAAAACGACCTGCACACCTACACTTGGAGTGTGAACGGAGTGCGGCCGCAGTACCAGGAGATCTGGAAGCTTAACCTGGAGCAGGGCCGCTTCTTTAACGGCGCCGAGGACCAGGAGCGCGCTCACGTCTGCATTATTGGCTCGGAGAACAAGACCAAGCTGTTCTCCGGCGGCTGGGCGCTGGGCGAGACGATCCGGCTGAACGGCGAGGCATTTACCGTGATCGGCGTCATGAAGCCCAAGATGCAGGAAGGCGACAACGACGACAGCAATCGCAACATCTACATCCCCTTCAACACCAGCAGCGATCTGGGGGACATCAAGTATCTTGACAGCATCTGGCTGGACTATAGCGGCGACAACGAGATGGTGGAGAAGGAGCTGCGCGAGACCATGGCTGCGGCTCACCATTTTTTGCCGTCGGACCACAACGCCATGGGCGTGGCCAACCTGATGACCCAGGTGAAGGTGTTTCGGCTGCTGTCGATCGCGCTGTCGATCCTGCTGACGCTGGTGGGCACGTTGACGCTGGGCATTGCCGGCATCGGGCTGATGAACATCATGCTGGTGGCGGTGCAGCAGCGCACGCGCGAGATCGGCATTGAGAAGGCGCTGGGCGCGCAGCGGCGTCACATCCTGCTGCAGTTTCTGGCCGAGGCCATGGCCATTACTGGCGTGGGCGGCGTGGGCGGCATCGCGCTGGCTTACCTGATCTCCGCGCTGGTGGGGCGGATCACGTTTTACAGCGCGCTGGCGAAGAACGCCGAGAGCGCGGACATTCGGCTGATTATTTCGCCGACCTCGGTGGTTGTGGCTACGGTAATCCTGGCCATCACCGGCTTGATCAGCGGCATGATTCCGGCGATTCGCGCGTCAAAGCTGGACCCGATTGAGGCGTTGCGCTACGAGTAACCACCTGCGGTGGGGCAGACGCTCCTTGCGTCGCATTGGGTTCGGAGCTTTCCCGCGAAAGAACATCGCCGGGTGCGCCATCCTTCGCGCCCATTGCGAAGGGCGGGCAGCTTCAACCTTCGACCGGCCGCGCCTTCCCAACCGCAGGTGGCCGTGCCCCGTCCTTTCGCGTTCTTTGCGAATGGGCGGGAAACCTCAACTCTCGACCGGCCCCGTTCATCGGGAGTGAAGCGCGGGAGCGTGGATGCCGATGCCGGCGGCGATCTCAGATACCAGGCGGTAGGACTGATGGCGGTCGGCGGCGTCGTACGTGTCGGTAACCACGATCAGCTCGCTTGCGCCGGTTTCCGCAATCAGTTTTTCCATTCCCTCCTTAACGGTTTTGCTTGACCCCACAATGGCCGCGCCGAGGCGGCTTTCGACGGCGGCGCGTTCGGCCGGGTTCCACAGGCCGGCCATGGAGTCGACGGGCGGCAGCAGCTCGACGGGCTGATTGCGGATGAGGCGCAGGAAGCGCTGTTGCGGCGTTGTGAACAGGCGCCGGGCTGCAGCGTCGGTTTCGGCGGCAACGATCTGCACGGCGATCATCAGGTGCGACGATTGAAGTGTTTCGCTGGGCTTGAACTGGTCCAGATAAAGGCCGGCGGCAACGTGCAGGTAGTCCGGCGCGAAGTGGGCGGCGAAGGCGAAGGGCAGGCCAAGGCGCGCGGCCAGTTGCGCGCTGAAGGCGCTGGAGCCGAGCAGCGTGATGGGCACGTGGCTTCCCTGCCCTGGATAGGCGTGGACCACCTGGCCGGGACGCGTGGGGCCGAGGTACGTCCTCAATTCTTCAAGCAGTTCTGGGAAGTCGTCGCCCGTCTGAGCCAGGTCGCGACGCAGCGCGCGCATGGTGTAGCCATCGCCGCCGGGTGCGCGGCCCAGGCCCAGGTCGATGCGGCCGGGGTACAGGGCTTCCAGGGTGCCGAACTGCTCGGCGATGACCAGCGGCGCGTGGTTAGGCAGCATAATGCCACCCGAGCCAACGCGGATCTTTTCCGTTGCGCCGGCTACGTGGCCGATCAGCACCGAGGTTGCCGAGCAGGCCAGACCGGCGATGGAGTGGTGCTCAGCCAGCCAGTAACGCGTGTAGCCCCATTGTTCGGCTTGCCGCGCCAGGTCAACAGTGCGGGCGATGGCGTGGCCTGCCGGCTCGCCGGGCCGCATGCCCACGAGGTCGAGAACTGAAACTGCCAGTGCAGGAGTTGCCAATTCAGAATTGATTGCATGACTCATAGTTATTCGATTCACCAGGGAGGCCGACGATCCATTCTGCGGCCCGAAACTTTGCCGGAAATTGATCTGGATCACACTTGGGTTTTGCGGTAACCTTCGCTACGTGATGCCCGTCACCAACAACGCCTGGCGAACGTGAAACCATGGCTTCTAACCATGGAACACTTATTGGATCCAACCTCATACGCCGGGAAATCCGTTCTCTCCTCAGGGAGGCCGATCTTGAATCTCGACCCGTCCGCGTTTGTGGCGGACCCCACTTTGCTCGCAGGGCTCGAAAAGGAGTGTACGCCCGTCCCATGCTGCGACGGCCTGGTGCTGTTTCGGCAGGGCGACGCGCCGGCTGGGCTTTATATCCTTCAATCGGGAAGCGCGACGCTCACCATGTCTGGCGCCGACTCGACGGAGGTTCTGTCGTTTGTGGCGGGGCCCGGGTCGCTGCTGGGGCTGCCCGGTCTGATCGGCAATGAGCCGTATACGCTGACGGCCACGGCGCAGGCTGGGGCGGAGTTAGGCTTTGTGACGCGCGAACGGTTTACGGCTTTCATGAACTCCAATCCCATGCTGGCTTTCAAGATTCTGCAGATTCTAGCGGCCGAAGTACGCACGGCGCGGAATGCGATTTTTCAGCGGTGAAGTGAGCCGGCTGGAGTTCGGGGTTCGATTGACGCCTCGCGGACCTGCCTGCGAGACTTGAGGTTCATGGCCTATCGCGGAAAAGTGGAACTCGCCCACGAGCGCAAAATTCGCGAGCGCAATACAACTGTCTACAGGTTTTGCCACTGGCCGATCTGGATCTGGGTTTTCTTCCTGGCGCCGGGGCCGCTTACGTTCTCACTCTTCGCCCACGGGTTCAACCGGTGGAATGCGCTTTGGCTGGGCGCGGTGCTCATCGGCACGGGCATCGCCGGCTTCCGTGGCAGCCTGCCGGGCGCGGAGCCAAGGCCGTACATTCTGCGCTTCGACGAGGACCGGCCCAACCCGCTCTA
>Ga0182030_10021735_pt1 | contig 11998 bp, 7 predicted proteins | sample 812S3MmetaG_FD_121299 | JGI IMG/M metagenome (GOLD analysis project Ga0182030, IMG submission 121299) | Permafrost microbial communities from Stordalen Mire, Sweden - 812S3M metaG (Illumina Assembly) | ecosystem: Environmental > Terrestrial > Soil > Wetlands > Permafrost | place: Sweden...
GAGGCCAGACGTTGGCTGGAGCGCGCCCATCGATTGGCCCCGGTCGACGGCACCATCACGTTGTTTTTGGCTTCAGCCACGATAGGGGATGACAACCCAACGGCGGCTGCTTTGTTCGCCAAGGTGTTGGCGTCCGCCGATGTGTGGGATGCATGGTTCGGGCTCGCCACGGCAAGGTTCCTGACCGGAGATTTGGTCGCCTCGCGGGCGGCCCTGAATGAGATGCTGAGTCGGCATGTGTCGCGGCCGGACGGAGCGGCGCTGGCGGATCAGGTTGCGCGGGCGACTGGTGCGCCCGGGTGGTGCGGTGTTGGCTACGACGGAATGCTTGTTGTGCATTCGTTCGGTCAGCAAAGGGTCGAAGCCCGGGTCGACGGAAAGATGATCTCGCTGCCTACCGAAAGTCCGGGCACGGTAGCGCTACCGTCCGGTTGGCCGCGCGCGCGGCAGGTCACAGTGGCGACAGCGGAGGCAGGTTCCCTGATTGGCAGCCCGATCTCGCTTCGCGCGATTGGGCGGGTCGAGGGCAAGGTCGAAGTCCACGAGGGCGGCATCCGTGGTTGGGCCTGGTGTCCGGGCGATCCGGACGCCGATCCATGCGTGTTAGTTCGGCTTGGCCGCATCCGCCATAGCGTTCAAGTGACCGAACAGGCGGCAGGCATTCCAGGTCTCCCACCACTCGCCCGTCCCCGCGCGTTCACTGTCGACTGGACCGAGCTTCCCGGCGATGCAGCGGCCGTGTGTCTTCGTGGGCGGGATGGCCGCGATTTGCCAGGAAGTCCGGTCATCCGCGCGCCGGCCTCAACCGCCGCTACTCCGGTGGCTCCGGTTCGGCGGCGGGCTGACCTGGGGCGATGGCGCGGCGAAACGGTGATCCTGGTCACGCATGGTGACGGTGGGGGGGTCGAGCGCCGGATCCAGGCTGCCATCGCCTCCCATCAGGCCGCCGGCCGCCGCGTGATCGTGCTGCGCCCGATGCAGCAGCCAGATGGGCCAGCCAACGTTTCGCTCGAACTGGGCGAGTTAAAGCATTCGCAGTTCGAATTGCCGCGGGAGCTACCGGCTTTTTCACGACTGCTCAGCGGCGCCAAACCGGTCGAGGCGGAACTTCATCACTTCGTGCACCACGATCCGTCCGTTGTTCAAGCCGTTCTGTCATTGGGTATCCCGTATGACGTCCATATCCACGATTATGTGTGGTTTTGTCCGCGGATCGCTCTGGTCGGCCCGGGTAACCACTATTGCGGCGAACCCGGGCCCGACGTCTGTGAAGCCTGCGTCACGAAAGTCGGGAGCTATCTCGACGAGGACATCCGCGTGATGGCATTACTGGATCGGTCCAGAAGCACTCTCGCGGGGGCCAGACGGGTCATCGCGCCTTCGCAGGACGCGGCGGGTCGGATCGCGCGGCATTTCCGGGATATTTCCCCCGTGGTGATCCCACATGAGGACGATGACGCATTGGACGATCCGTCGCCGGTCCCGCTGGTGGCTGGGACGGTGAGAGTCTGCGTCGCCGGAGCCATCGGTCTGCATAAGGGCTTTCACGTGCTGCTCGCCTGTGCCCGTGATGCCAGCAAGCGGGATTTGGACCTCACGTTCGTCGTCGCCGGAACCACGATCGACGATCAGACTTTGATTGACACCGGTCGGGTGTTTGTCACCGGACCGTATCTGCCTGAGGAAGCTGTAACGCTGATCCGCGCACAGGAGGCGTCGCTGGCGCTGCTGCCGTCGATCTGGCCAGAGACCTGGTGCCTCGGGCTGACCGAATTGTGGCGCGCGGGTCTTCAGGTCGCCGCGTTCGACATTGGCGCGCCTGCCGAACGGATCCGTCGGACCGGTCGGGGATTTCTACTTCCACTGGGTCTGTCTCCCGCCAGGATCAATGACGCACTATTGAATGCCGCGAGAGGACGATCTTTTCTTCCGATCCGGCGATCTTCGGCTTACAAGCCTTCTCATTGATGCAACCATAAGTAAGTGAGACACCGCATGCCTCCTGCCGCCGACGCGGTTCAAGCCATGGCCGAAAAGAGAGAGGCGCCAGCCGCCCAGACCTCCGCGCCGCAATCGTCCGCTCCTCCGCCTGGAGTATCCGCCGCCGGGCGTATTACCGAACTTCGGGTCTCCGCCAACCTGATGGCGCTGGAGACCGGTGTGTACTGCGTATTCCCCGCTCCTGGCAGCCGGTCGCCCGATCCGGCGACAGGACTTCCGGGGGTGCGGATCACGCGGTGCCCGGGCATGGAAGGGCGGCCGGAGGCGGTGTCGATCAGCACGTTCCGCGACGACGGATGGCTGGACAACACAGCGGCGCTGGTGCGGGTGACCGATGGGCCGGCCCAGGTGCTGGTGACGATTTATCAGGCGGCGGGCCAACCCGGTGAAAACGCGCCCCGTTTGCAGGTTTTGCGTTTGGCCGGGGACCCCGCGGTCGCCGGCTCCGAGCCGGCCGGCCCCGCGGCCAATGACCGGGAGGCCGACGTGATGGCCCATATCCAGGGTGCTGGCGATGTCCCTGGCCAGTTCGGAGAATGGATCGGCAAACGTGGCAGCCGGTCATGGATCGAAGGCTTTGGTATCTCCGACAAGGGTCCGATAGGACCAAGCGACGCGGAGTATCAGGGCGTGCTCGGTCGGGGTTGGCTGTCGCCATGGGTGGATAACGGCAAATTCTGCGGCAGCCGCGGTATGGCCTTACCGCTGCTCGGTATGAATGTGCGGCTGAAAGGCGCGGCGGCGAAGGAGTACACGGTACGCTACTCGGCGACGTTCATCGACGGTAGCGCGGTCGGGCCGATCGAGGAAGGCACCGCATGTGAAGCGCCCGGATTGGCGGCGATGGAGTCATTTTTGATCGAATTGGTGCCAAGATTGGACGCCTCCGGATCGCATCGCTCCACAACCGATCCGGGCGCGGCGGATCGTCCTGGCGGTGCGCGGCCATCCGCACCTCGCATATCGACGCCTAAATCTCCTGCCCGTTCGGGCCGCCGCTAGGTCAGCTTCCGCCTGATGGCGTGGGCCGGAGACCAGGCCTCTACTTTGGATGACGCGTTGAAATTCCTGTTTATCCACCAGAACTTTCCTGGTCAGTTTTTGCACATCGCGCGCCACCTGGTGGAGATGCGAGCGCATGAGGTCGTGTTCATCACCGAGCCCAACGCGAATGTGATCGAAGGGGTACGCAAGGTCCCTTACATGAAGCCGCGCGCGGGGTCGGTGGACACACACATCGCCGCACGGGAACTGGACGCGGCGGTTCGCCGCGCGGAGATCGTGGCTCACACGGCGAATTCGCTGAAGCAACTTGGTTTCACGCCCGATATCGTGATCGGTCATCAAGGTTGGGGCGAGATGCTCAATCTGCCGGATATATTTCCGCGGGTTCCGACGATCGGCTACATGGAATTCTATTACCAGACTGACAGCGCCGACGTCATTTTCGACCCGGAATTCCCGATTGATCCGTCTGACTTTCCGCGGATTCGCGCGAAAAACGCCGTCAACCATATCGCGTTGAATCTCGGCGGGCAGGGAGTGACGCCGACCAACTGGCAGCTGTCGACTTATCCCGATTGGGCCCAGAGCCGGATCGAGCTGCTATGGGAAGGCGTTAACCTGGATGTTTGCGCACCGGATGAAAAATCCCGCCACGCGCCGCTGAAGATTGGTGACATGACGGTGCGACGCAACGACACGCTGGTGACCTATGTGTCCCGCGATCTTGAGCCGTATCGCGGTGTGCATACGATGATTCGGGCTTTGCCACATCTGCTCCGCGCGCGGAAGAATTTGAAGGTGGTCATGTTGGGAGGTGACGGCGTCAGTTATGGCGTGGCGGCGCCCAACGGCTCAACGTGGCGCGAGGTTTTCCTGAAAGAGGTCGGTGATCAGATCGACCCATCGCGGATCGCGTTTCCCGGACGCATCGATTACCTGGCGTATCTCGCGATGCTGCGCCGTTCAGACGCGCATGTGTATTTGACCTATCCGTTTGTCGCGTCATGGTCGTTGCGTGAAGCGCTGGCGACAGGCTGCGCGGTGATCGGCAGCGACACCGAGCCGGTGCGGGAGTTCATCACGCATGGCCGGAACGGTTTGTTGACGTCGTTTTTCGATCCCCGCGGCCTCGCCGATTCCGTGTTGAGAGTGCTGGAAGACAAGAAGCTGGATCTGAAGTTGCGTACCGGTGCGCGCCGGTACGCCGAACGAACTCTCGCGATGGACGATTATCTTCGGTCGTACTGTCAAATGATCGAGACGTTGACTGGCGGCTCACTGCGCGTGCCGGAGCGGCGGCCCGGCCGGGTGGCGCCCCGACAGACCGCCGGGCGTAGTCCGGAGAAAGTGTAGCAGGCCGCTATTTTTTCGCGGCGCGCGCCTCGACGACGGCCTGTTTCAGCTCCGCCGCGTCGACTGCGCCAGGCAGCATCTCATCGCCGACGATCATGGCCGGTGTGCCCTGGATATTCAGCCTTTGCGCGAGGTGCAGATTGGCATCGATCCGTTGCTGAACCGATGTGTCGTCCATGTCATGCATCAGGCGGCCGGAGTCGAGGCCAAGCTTCTTTGCCTCGGCTTCGATCGCCGCGCGGGTGATGTCCGGTGGCATGCGCATAACCGCGTCACGCAGCTTTTCATAGGCGTTTTGCTTTTGCGCGGCGAGGAGTGCCTTGGTCCCGACCACACTCGCGGCGCCAAGGATGGGCAAGTCCTTGTAAACCAGGCGGACATCGTGGTCGGAGGCCAGCAGGGCGGACATCTCGGGTTCCAGCTTCCGGCAATATGGGCACCGCACATCAAAGAACTCGACGATCGTGACACTGCCGTGCGGGTTGCCGCCAATCGGATCATTCGGGGTGACCAGGTCATCCTTCGCGGCGAGGACCGCGGCGCGTGTGGCGGATTTCTCGCGTTCCCCGTCATCGGCCTGCAGGGCGGCGACCGCGTCGCGGAGAATCGACGGATCGCGTTTCAAGGCGTCACGCACGATGTTGACGATCTCCGACCGTTGGGCCGGGGTGAAATCGTCGGCCCAGGATTGGGTGGGGGTCGTGGTCTGGAGGAGCAGTGCCGCCAGTGGGAACAGCCACGATGCACGGGTCGGAAATTGCATTTGATAGTACTCTTTTCTGCCGACGTTGGGCCGGTATCGGATGCGCGGACTTGCGTTGGCCGAAGGTGTAGCAGACTGCTGGTGGTTTGGGCGACGCTTCGTGCAAATGGCAAAACGTCGGACCTCGGGTCGATCTGGTGGGTGACGGAAGCGTCGCTTCGGGATCTGGAATAAACATGCGGTGGTTGCCGGTGCTGACGAAGCCGTTTATGGCACCTTCGCTGCTCGGTAAGACGCGGGCCAGTTCAGATCAGAGAATGGCCGTGTCGCGGAGAGGCTTTGCGAATACGGTTCGACGGATCGGTTCGATTCGCGTTTCGGGTGCCTGAACCCGCGACCAGGCCAACAGACGGAGACCAGGGACGGGAATGGCGCCAACTTCCATGACGAACCGAAGCACCGGAATGGCGCGCGGTGTGCCCAAGGGGCTTCGCCTGGCGGTCGCGCTCGCGTTGGGCCTGGCGGCCGCCGGATGTTCCACGTTGGGCTCCGTGAAGGATACGCTTTTCGGCACCGGAACAAGCGTCGGTCAGCCCGGTTACGTCAAAGGGTTCCTGGGCGAAGTCGTGGCCGACGAACCGCGCGCGGCCTTGGCGGGCAAGGAAGTCTTGTCCAGCGGTGGAAACGCCGCTGACGCGGCCGTCGCCATCGGACTGTCCCTCGCCGTGACGCTGCCCTCGCGTGCCGGTCTTGGGGGAGGTGGTGCGTGCGTTGCCTACGGCGCCAGCCCCAACGGGCTGGCCAAAGGTGTGCCTGAAGCGATCATGTTCGTCTCGCCAGCGTCGCGAAGCCTTGGTGCCGGCGACCGTCCCGCGGCAGTGCCGATGCTGGCGCGCGGAATGTTCGTGTTGCATGTCCGCTATGGGAAACTGGGGTTCGATACCCTCATCAACAAAGCCGAGCAATTGGCTCAGGTCGGCGTGCCGGTATCGCGCGCGCTGGCCCGGGATCTGGTCCTGGTGGCCGGGCCACTGTTCGCCGACCCGGCCGCGCGCGCGACGTTTGGGTCGGGCGGCGTGCCGCTGACCGAGGGTCAGAGAATGCTGCAGCCCGATTTGGCCGCGACACTGGCGCAAATGCGGATCGCGGGGGTTGGCGATTTGTACCTGGGTGTCCTCGCGCGCCGGATTGAACAGGCGTCGCCGTCCGCTGGCGTGCCGATTGGGCTGGCCGATTTGCGGGCAGCGTTGGCGACGATCGTCCAACCAGTTGTCGTGCCGTTTGGGGATGATAAGGTGGCGTTCCCGCCAACGGATGGTGGTCTGGCCGCCGCCGCCGCGCTCATGGCGTTGAACAGCCAGTCCGCTGACACTCAGACTGCATTTCTTCGTTCTCTGGCAGCCGCCGCGCGCTGGCGCTCTGGCGGGGCGAATTCCGATCAGGTGTTGAATGGCGACTTAGTGGCTCCCACCACGGTGCCGCTGTATCCGGCATCGACGACGTTCGCCACGTTGGATCCGGAAGGGAACGCTGTTGCCTGCGCGCTGACCATGAACAACCTGTTCGGTACCGGGCGAATAGTGCCCGGGTTTGGGTTCCTCGCAGCCGCGTCGCCGGCAACCGTGACGCCTCCACTGCTGTCTGCCGGGGTGGCTTGGAGCCCACGCAAAAATGCATTCCATGTCGCCGCGGGTGGCAGTGGGCAGGCCGGCGCGGCGCTGGCCGCCGCGTTCGCGCTGTCGAGCAGCCTCCATTCCGGCCAACCCATGCAAACGCCTCCGCCCGATCCGGGACGCGCGAACGTGATCTCGTGTGGCCGGTACTTGCCCGGCTCGGAATCGGACTGCTCCGCCGTCACGGACCCTCGGGAAGCTGGGCTGGCGGCCGGTGGCGGCAGCTAACTCGTGGCACTGAAAGTCGGCCGCGGAGCCTTTGCTCCCCCGTTTATCGTCATGGACGTGATCGCGGCGGCCAACGCGAGGCAAGCAGAGTTGCCGGCGGGCGCGCCGCATGTGATCCGCATGGAGGTTGGGCAGCCCGGCACGGGCGCTCCGTCCGGAGCGATCGCGGCGGCACAGATAGCGCTGCGGTCGGGTAATCCATTAGGCTACACGGAAGCGTTCGGCCGGATTTCGCTCCGGGAGCGGATCGTCGCGCATATCCGATCCTGGTACGGCCTGGAGGTCCCCGTGGCGCGCGTGGCGGTGACGGTCGGGGCCTCGGGTGCGTTTCCGTTGGCGTTTCTGGCGGCGTTTGACCCCGGTGACCGGGTCGCATTGGCGGCGCCATTCTATCCGCCGTACGTGAACATTCTGACTGCGCTCGGCATGCAACCGGTGATCCTGGAGGCGGGGCCGGAGACAAGGTTCCAGCCCAATGTGGCGATGCTCGACCGGTTGGATCCGCGGCCGGATGGGGTGATGGTCGCAAGCCCGTGCAATCCGGCCGGGACAATGCTGCATCCCGACGAACTGGCCGCGATCGCCCGTTGGTGCGACGGCAACGGAGTTCGGTTGATCAGCGATGAGATTTATCATGGGTTGAACTATGACAGCCCGATCGCGACGGCTGCCGCGTTCAGTCCGAACGCCATCGTGGTGAACAGCTTCTCCAAGTACTTTTCGATGACCGGGTGGCGGGTCGGCTGGATGGTGCTGCCGGAGGACCTGATCCGGCCGATCGAGTGCCTGACCCAGAATTTGTTCATCAGCGCACCGTATATCTCCCAGGTCGCGGCCGAGGCGGCGTTCGATTGTCATCCGGAATTGCAGGAGAATATCGCGCGGTACCGGCGGTCGCGCGATTATTTGCTGGCCACATTGCCGGGCGCCGGCTTTCCGCATCTGTCTCCGGCGGAGGGCGCGTTCTATCTGTTCGCCGATGTCGGTGACCGGTCGAATGATAGTGTCGCGTTCTGCACGCGAATGCTGAATGAGGCCGGGGTCGCGTGCTCCCCCGGAGTTGACTTCGACCGCACGCGAGGCAGCCGCTTCGTGCGCTTCAGTTATTGCGGACCCGAGGCGGATATGCGGGAGGCGGCGGAGCGGTTGCGGGGTTGGCGGTAAAACGTTTCACGCATGCACGAAACTTGTTGGGCGGCTGTATTCGAAATACGGTAGTTCGTTCAATGCCTGCCGTGCTTCTCCACCAGGATTGTGCTCCAGATGGCTTTCCAAATCGAGCATCATCGTAGACCGGCCGACCGTGTCATATCGCGCCCATTTCAACCCGCCCGGCGCCGAGGGTACACCGTTGTGTGCGAACGACGCCCACCGCGACATGGTTTCGCGAACCATCTTCGGTATGTCGGGACCGGAACCGACCAGCACGGAAGCGGCCTCCGTCGTTCCGAAGGCGAACGGTACTTCCAGCGTGTGGGGCGATCGCAATACGCCGCCTAGTACCGGCGTCTTCCAATCGAAGACGTAGGCGTAGACGGGTGCTTTCCCTTGTGCCGCCTGAAGCTCGGCGACACGGGTCGTATTGCGCCGATACATGAAATCGGTGGCGATCGCCGCGAGCAACTCGCTCGGTGTCGAGCCCGCGTGCGCCGCGCGGTAGGCATCAATCACCTGGCGGCTCTTCGCCGCATCGACCTGCAGGTAGCGTGCCACGCGCCGTTCGACATCCTCGGCATCGAGCGAGAAGTTTTTCATATCGGCGGCCATGTAAAAGGTCACTTCCGTCGCGACATTGCCGACCATCAGCGGAACATCCGCCGCGATCGAAGGCGCCGACGGATCGAATGGATCACGCTGGAAGTTCCGGCCGTCCAACACAGGACGGAACGGATCGGGGACCGCTTTCATGGCGGCGATCAGGCGGTCCATTGGCACGGCCTGCAGCGCATCGCCCGTGGCGTTGGCCAATTCTAACTGGGCTGCCAGGGCGTGCGACTGGCCCGTGGCCTCTTCAATACCGTCCAGGCGAAGCCCGCCGGAGCAACTCTGAACGATTGCCTTGTGGAACAATCCTCGGGCGGCCGGTAGGCCCATCAACGCCGTAACCTTCGCCGCGCCGCCGGACTGACCAAATATCGTGACATTACCGGGGTCACCTCCAAACGCGGCGGCATTATCGCGCACCCAACGCAGCGCCGCCACCATATCCAGGACTCCGGCATTGCCGGCATCTGCGAAACGAGGATCGTTGCCACCAACGTGGAGGTAGCCGAACACGTTGATCCGGTGATTGATTGTAACCACCACCACGTCGCCGCCTCGCGCGAGATTTGTTCCGTCGAAGCCCGGCGCGGTCCCGGCACAGGTCGACCATCCCCCGCCATGGAGCCAGACCATGACCGGGCGGCGTCCTCGCCCGAGGCCGGGCGTGAAAACATTGAGGAACAGGCAGTCCTCACTGGTTGGTTGAATCGCGGCATACCAGGCACCCAACGAACCCAGGGTGCCGGCTGGTTGCGGAGCGGATGCGCCGAACGTGGTGGCATCGCGGATACCGGCCCAGGGCGCGGCGGGCACGGGCGCTAGGAAGCGGTTGGCGCCGCCGGTTGTTTCGCCATAGCGAACGCCCTTGAAGACGTGCACGCCGTTGTCGCTTATGCCTCGCAACTTGCCGGCCTTTGTCTCCACGACCGGTTCGCCGGCGGCTCGGGCCGTGCCAGTGGCAAGCGCCGACGTCGCGCAGGTGAGGACGGCTCGGCGTCCCAGCAGAGATTTGACGGTCATTTTCGTTCGTTTCCTCGGCGTTGATTGGTCCCGAGTGAACGTCGCTTTCACACACGTGGCAATCGATGGGTCGACTCAGGCCGTGGCCGCGGCCTGCTTTCTTCTGCGTTCGTGCCACGTTTGCATCAACTGTAGTACGGTGGCGGCGGTTTCCTCGATCGAGCGGCGCGTCACGTCGATCACCGGCCAGCCGTGCTTGTTGCACAACCGTCGCGCCCAGAGCAGTTCCGCTTTCACCGCTTCTTCGTCGACGTAGGCGGTTTCACTCTGTCGGATCGCGCCCGTTGGTCCTCCGGTCCCGATCAGACGCAATCGATGCCGTCTTATGTCGATCAACGCCTCGGCTTCGATCGCGAGACCAACGACGGGGCAATGCGCGTTCTCCAACCCGTCCGGCAAACCGGCATGCGGGACCAGCGGCACATTTGCCGCCTTGATGCCGCGGTTGGCGAGGAAAAAGCACGTCGGTGTCTTTGAACTTCGCGACACGCCAACCAAGATCACGTCCGCCTCCGCAAGTCCGACCTGAGCCTGACCGTCGTCATGCTGCAACACGTAATGCATCGCGTCGATGCGTTTGAAATAATCCGCGTTCATCACGTACTGGCGGCCCGGACGGTGCGCCGCGACCTCCCCGATATAGTCCTGCAGCACGTTCATCACCGGGTCGAGCACGTTCACCACCGGCAGGTTCAGCCGGCGGCATGTCGTCTCCAACTCCCCGCGCAGGGCCTGGTCGACCAAGGTCGACAGCACGGGCCCAGGCTCGTGCTCGATGCCGTCGAGGACGCGATGCAGTTGGAAGGAGGTGCGGATCAGGCTCCAGCGCTGCACCGTGATCGTCGTGCTCTCGAACTGGGACGTGGTCGCGCGGGCGAGGGTGTTCAGCGTCTCTCCGGTCGCTTCCGAGACGAGATGCAGGTTGATCCGACGGTCTTTCATGCCGAGAGTGTGGCATGGACCGGACGCGAGGGGAAAGTCGAATTGCCGCGGCATCGCGGCGGCGTGGGTTGACCAATCCCTGGTCCGCGGCCGGGGGCGCCTCGCCGCGAGAGGGAATCGCGACGGGCCGTTCGATGCCGCGGGCGTTCCCGGCGCGACGATTAGGATGCGCCGGGCGGACGGCTGGATCGCCATGACGCGACGCATCGGGCCAGGAGCGTGGATCGCGACGTTGGCCGTTCTGTGGCACCTGGCGGCGAGCGGCCAGTACGGATATTTCCGCGACGAATTGTATTTCATCGTCTGCGGCTGGCATCCCGCGTTCGGCTATGTCGATCAGCCGCCGCTGATCCCGCTGATCGCGGCGGCGTCGTACGGGCTGTCCCATGGGTCTCTGACGCTGTTCCGGCTGTTTCCAGCGCTGTGTCACGCGGCCCTGATCGTGCTGACGGCGGAGACGGCGCGGCTGTTGGGCGGCGGCCGGTTCGCGTGTGCGCTGGCCGCGCTGGCGGTGTGGACCGGTGCCGTTTACCAGGCGCACGGGACAATCCTGACCACCGACGCCGCGCAATCGCCGTGTTGGTTGTTCTGTGCCTACGCGGCGATCCGCGCGGTGCGAGGCGGCGATCCGCGCTGGTGGCTCGCGGCGGGCGCGGTGGCCGGAGTCGGGCTGCTGACGAAATACATGCTGGCGTTCTGGCTGGTTGCGCTGGCGCTGGGATTGCTGGCGACGCCGGCGCGGGCCGTGCTGACGCGGCGATGGGTCTGGTACGGCGTGGCGCTGACGGTGGCGATCGTCTCGCCGAACGTGGCGTGGCAGGCGATGCACGGGTTCCCGTTTCTGACTCTTGGCGAGGTCGCGGCGACGACCAAGAACGCGGCGTTGGGGCCGTTCGCCTTCCTGCGCGCCGAGATGCGCGAGGTGAACCCGACGGGCGCATTGCTGGTGTTGTGCGGGGTCGGTGCGTTCGCGGTCTGGCCGCGGTTTTCCGACCTGCGGTTCTTCCCGATCGCGGTGGTCGTGCTGCTGGCGGCGATGCTTTGGTTGCATGGGAAACCGTACTATCCGGTGGGTGCCTGGCCGCTGTTCCTCGCCGGTGGCGCCGTGGCGGTCGAGGCCTGGGTCGCCCGGTATTGGGCTCGGGTTGGCCTCGCGATGTTGGTCGCGGCCAACGGCGCGCTGGTGGCGCCGTTCGTGTTGCCAATTCTGCCGATCGACACGTTCGTGCGGTACCAGGCGGCTCTGAACGCCCAACCGGTCAGCCTGGATCGGGACGGGGTCGGCACGCTGCCGCAACTTTATGCCGAC
>Ga0182030_10021736_pt1 | contig 11998 bp, 20 predicted proteins | sample 812S3MmetaG_FD_121299 | JGI IMG/M metagenome (GOLD analysis project Ga0182030, IMG submission 121299) | Permafrost microbial communities from Stordalen Mire, Sweden - 812S3M metaG (Illumina Assembly) | ecosystem: Environmental > Terrestrial > Soil > Wetlands > Permafrost | place: Sweden...
CTTCACGTCGCCACATGAAGAAGCCTTCCGACGTCTGACTTTCCCTCATTCCTCGTCGCAGCCCGATCGCGTCCCGCCCCTCGGGCTGCTCCGATTTCCGCGGATCCTCTCGCTCGGCAACAGGCATGCGCCTTGATTCGGTCGACATCGCCACTCACGTTTCGACGGCTGCCTAATTGGAGAGTCTTGCCCTGGGGTTCCTCGCGCCTATGCTTTGCCGCCGAATGGAGAAAGCAGATGCCGATGCAGGGGACATACCTCGACGTGACCGATGAAGCCGGTCGCGCGTTCTTCACACGGCGCATCACGGGTCCAATCGTGATGCTGAACCTACTGCGCTTCCGTGCTCAAGCCGATTACTCGGCAACTCCCCATCTAGCGGGCTCGGAGCCTATCGACGGAGCTACCGCGTACCAGCGCTACATCCAGCATACGCTTCCCCTTCTGCGGAAGTCTGGAGGCGACGTGATATTTCTCGGGCGCGGTGGACCGTTTCTTATAGGTCCATCCGACGAACGATGGGACGCCGCCGCTCTGGTGCGCCAGCGCAGCGCCGCTGACTTCATGGCGTTCGCGTCTGACAAGGAGTATCTCGCAGGTGTCGGACATCGGACCGCCGCGCTAGAGGATTCGCGTTTGCTCCCGCTAATCGAAGCTGAGACGATCTGAACCGCGCGCTACCCACCTCGACGACGCCACGCATCGGGGCATTTACCGCGGCAGCCCGACGCACCTACTTTCAAATTGGGGGGCGACTAATGGGCCACAAGGCGCCGAGCGGCAACCATCACGTTCCGGTTGCATCAGTTAGAAGCGGCGAATTCACGACGTTTGATCAAAGTTCCGGTCATGTCCGAAGCCGCTGCCGTCGCCTCGAACGTTCCAGTGCTCGTCGTTCGGGATGCCGCTGGCGACTTCGACTTCGACTTCGACTTCGATGCACGGGCACTCAGCGCTCAAGATATAATTCCCTACATGAACCGGCGCCACGATGCTGTCTCGCACGCCGCTTGTGAGTAGAAAGGAAGGATGGGAAGACAGGCAGCGGTCGTGCTTTACGTGCTCGCGCTGGTAGCCATCGTGGTCGGCGTGGACGTCCTGTTCTTCAGGAACCGGTTCTGGGAGCGACTGATGGTGAACGTCGGAATCGTCCTGGTGTTCGGCGCGTTCTATTTGAGGTTCCTGAAGCGTCCGTGAGCGCATCCGCTGCAAGCTGAAATAACTTGAGACGCGAACCAATGACGCCGAAGGGCTACTGGCGCTCCCCCTCCGCCACCCGAGCCTTGAGAAGCTTCCGAACAAGCGAAGTCGGCAATGGCCTATCGGGACCGAAGTGAAGAGCGCTCTTGGTCTTGCTGAACCCCTCGATATCGTTCGCGAGCGTTTTCAGTGTCGTTCCGCTGAATGGGTAATACGAGCAGCCAGTCGAGGTCGCCGAGAAACCCGCGATGATCCTTCCTCGATGGCGGAATGCGGGCAATCTGTAGCTGATGCATTCCTCGACGTCGGGCACAATGGAATGAATAGTTTTCCGAAGTTTTTGGAGCATGGCGCGGCTACTCGGGGTCACTCCAGCCAGGTACACGTCGATGGCGGGATCGAGCCTCATATGGTCGAGGAGCTTTGCCGGAATCGGACGACAGGCGCACAACTTCTGGTGCTCACGATGCCACTGTATTCGCGCTTCGAGTGATGCTCCTTTCGGCAGAACGTGTTTCTTGTGCCATTCGGCGTTCATCGCGCTGGCTCCTTGGTTGCTCGTTGTTCGCGTGCCAGTATGGTGAGGGGTGAGCGAGCTTGGTCGAAAACGCCGACGCTGACGATGGTCAGGCCAGGATTGGCAGTTGGCTTCGATGACCTTGGTACACTCGCGGTTCCCTCGATGGACTTCGCCACCTCGCTGGCTCGCATATGGATAGGAGCCCCAGGTTCAGTGAAAACGAATCGGATTCCGTACGCCTCGCAGAACATGATCAATCGAAGCATTGGAAATGTGCCTATCGTCAGCTGGCTTCGGGATATCGAACCCAAGCTTGTGTAGGGCGGCGACACACTTTTTGCACTCTCGTCCCACTCGGGGCGCAAAGGCCAGAGTTACTTCGCAGATTGCTCCGCAGACAGTTTGCGCCAGCAAGCGTGTTCCGTCGCATGAAGGGAAAGTCGTCTCGTCGGTCGCCCCAAACCAGTGGGTTGCACCGACGCTAAGCCAACCACGGGCGAAGGTCACGAGTGGAGGGAGGCAGGAGTCATCGGCATTCGGTCCCTGCTCCAAAAAGGCACCAAGACAGGCTCCACACACGTGATCAGGCCCGTGTTTCCGGAACTTGGGGCAGGCCCACGACGGAACCCTTCGCAACATGGGTAGCGAGGTTACCATGGGTTCAGAGGAACCGCTTTGTCTCCATCCTCGCGCATCCAAGGGCTGACGCGATCGAGGCTCGTTCAATCCAGATCGCGGAATATCACCGACGACAATGACTGTCGGCGAACGGCAAGGGTCCACTTGGAATGCCGCGGAGTGCCACTCGGTTGACGAGTGCAGCCACCTTGTCTTTCAAGATGCATGTTCAGAAAAGGCCAGAGCAGGATGGTCGACGCTTTTGAGAGATGAGGGGGTTTCGACGACGGGCGGATCGATCAGAGACAGTACATCTACACGGCAATACCCAAAGAGTTTCCAACGGACGATATCCACAATGGTTTGAATGCTTATCTAGATTCACAAGGCGAAAGACAACAGACTTCACGATCCTGTCACTCAAACCACACCTGACGAAGGATAGATACTGAAAGAACAGGAGGGAGTCTGGGAGATGAATATGGACAAGAGCCATCCAGAACTACGGAAGACCATAGCACAGGAACAGACATACAGGATGCATGCATAGGTACAATGACAGCAAAGGAGCATCGTGTTTGCATTTACGCTCGTTGATCCTTGCTAAATACATTATCTCATTCAGGAAAAGCACGATAAAGGGGGTGTCAGATTTCGTGCCCACCCGAGCGCTAAACGAATAGTTGGCCACAGCTAAATATGAAACAGGTCCAGCTTGATCTCAGATTGGCTGCCAATGCGCCTCCTTCAACTTATGGCTCTCGATCCGCCCGTCGTAGCTGCTACGAGCGGGAAACGATCAAAGGCCTTCTGGGGGCAAATGAGACGGGGTTGTGCCCATCTTGCCAAAACGAGTACATCAACCAATATGACGGCACTCTGTTCTGACAACATTCGACCAGCATCGAGCTGCCCCTCGGCGTTTTTCAGCGCTCGCTTCATCTCGCTCACACGATGCATGGGCGTCGAATCATGTCGACGGATGGTCGCGGATGCAGTCATCATGTACCCATGCGTTAAGGAATCATGGTTGCCCTCGGATTGTTTGCCAGCGGATGCGGCGGACAGACCGCGGGGGAGCCATCGGTCGGCACCCTTGACGCAGCACAGCCAACGCTGGACGGCGGAACGAATTATGCGGATGTATCACTCGGTAGCGTAGACGCAGGCTCGGACGACGTGGAAGACAGCAGTACTGGCAGTTGGGTTTGTAATGCGGGGTGTGATTGCCTCTCAGTAGATGCTTGTGCTGCTGTTGGCTGTTTTCTCTTTTACGAAGGCGATATTGCCATTTGCGCAAACATCGGTGTTTCGGTTGTCCCTGGCCCTCGTTGTGGTGATGCGGGCGGGTATTCGGCGAGTCAGTGCGTTCATCCCGGTCCGCCGAATGGCTGCGGAGATCCATCGGAAGCATGTTGCTTGCCGTGACATGGTTTCTGCCCTCCACCTGGCGATGTGTTCGTTCAAGGTGAGTTATTCTTTTTGGGCCTCGCGCAACTTTGCTGCGACCGTCACCCAATACATCAAACGCCTCCATGCCATTTGTCGGCTGGCCTCGTGAGCACCGTCGGTCCGCAAGACCTTGAGATATTCGGAGCTCGCTTCGTTCAGACCGGTTGCGATTTCCTCGTCGGTCATGAACGGTCACGTAGGGTCGTTTTTGCCGGCATCCCCGAATGGTTGACTCGATGGCGATTCCAGTCCTGACAGTTTCCTCGGATACCACCAGTCCGCACCCACCTGGGCTCGCGAAAGGGTTGTGTTAGCCGATGCTGGTGAGGCGATCTTGTCCTACTGTAAAGCCCCATGCGGGGAGAAGCCCATCCGAGCAAGCTTGCACTTCGCGAGCGGCGTGAGCGAGTTATCGAACTTCTGACGGACAGCTTTGCTCGAGACGAAATAGGTCTGGAGGACTTTGAAGCGAGAGTGGAAGCCGCTTACGTCAGCAAGACTGCGTTGGAACTCGATGCACTGGTTCGGGATCTCGAGCGATCGGACTCATCGGAGAAGGGTGTCATCGTCTTGGGCCAAGCGGAAATTGTTCCGGACGAGGATGCGGCACCCTTGGCACTCTTCGAGTCGAGCCAGTCTTGCCCGATCGTGCGAGCCGTATTCTCGAATATCGAGCGTTGCGATCACATTGTAATGCCCCGATCAACGAGAGTCGAGGCACTCTTCGGCAACGAGGAAATCGACCTACGGAACGCGACGTTCGCTCCCGGTATCACCGAGATCGGCGTGAAGGCGATCTTCGGCTCGATCGATATCGTTGTGCCAGCGGATATGACGGTCGAGGTTCACGGATCAGGCATCTTCGGAAACTTTGAGGGAACGACGCGAACGATCGCTGATCCAGATTCACCCATCTTACGTATAGTGGGCTCAGCGATTTTCGCCTCGGTCGTTGTCAAAACGCTTCCACCATTGCGCGTGCAGAGACTCGTCGAGCAATTTCGATCCCCGCCGTCTTCTTCCTCCTCGGGGCTGAACAAGCGAGCTGGATCCTCCAGAGGATGGCACATCTCCGTTGGAACATAAGCGGTATCCGTAGTTGACGATGGCTCATTGCTGCCATGATTGGCACAAATTTCTGAATACGTGCTTAGTCATCATCAGTCGCACTTCTCGCCGGGGTCGCCGACGAACGGATCATTCGCTCACCAGCCGATGGGATGCACTGTGACAATCAAAGTTTGTCAATATTTACAAGTATATGCACAGCACGATAGATGACAACAGAGCAGAAAACGAATAGGCGGAGACTGGTGCGGGCTTCCTGGTCATCGTCCTCGTCACGTTTGCAGGCGAGAAGGAGACGTTTGATGGCGGTCACGACTGGAATCGCTTGGACGGAGTCAACTTGGAATCCCGTGACCGGGTGCGACAAGCTGAGTGCAGGCTGCAAATATAGCTACGCAGCGCTTCTAGCGGAGCGGCTCCGGAAGGTGGGGCGGGCGAACTACTAGAACGGCTTCAAGGTAACGCTCCAGCCCGACAATTTGGAAGTTCCGCTCAACAAGTGGAAGACAAAACGGCGCGGCTGATCTTGGTCAACTCGATGAGCGACCTCTTTCACAAGGATATACCGTGATCGTTTATCGAGCAGGTCTTCGATATAATGCAGCGAGCGCGTTGGCATCGGGTCCAGGTGCTGACAAGGCGTTCGTCTCGTCTTGTCGAATTGGATTCCAAGCTGGCATGGTTTCCGAAAATATGGATGGGTGTAAGCGTCGAGAACGATGAGTACGTGAGCCGTATCGATGATCTTCGAAAGACCCACGCCCACGTGAAGTTTCTGTCGCAAAAAACTCTCCTCGGTGCACTTCCTAATCTCGATCTGGAAGGCATCGGTTGGGGCATCGTCGGAGGCGAGTCGGGTCCAAACGCACGTCCGATGGATCTGGGGTGGGTGATCGACCTTTGAAACCAATGTCAAAAGGCAAAGGTGCCGTTCTTCTTCAAGCAATGGGGCGGAAGGTGCAAGAAGAAATCTCGACGGCTGCTCGATGGTCGCGAGTGGGACGAAATACCGGTGCTACGAGCGTAGTACTCGCGGAAGGTGCTCATGCCCTCGCCCGATCAACGGAACATCGGCGAATCCAGACGCAGATTGCTGTATTCTTCTGTCGATGAGTGACTGGGGATGCTTTCCGTTCGGGCGACCCAATACCGTTCGACCAGCCCGTATGGCGAACCGGTCGGATGCAGTGGTGGTTGGAGTGTATCCGAGCGCTTGGCACGTCAGGTGGCAAGCGCCCGAGACCCTCGTCGTCGAAGGTCGACGTGGGACGGTCGCGGCGCTTGCCGTTGATGTCGAACCGACGGTCCTTTGGGACGGCAACGCCGACAAGTTCGGAGAACGCCTCGCACGTTGGAAGAGCGAAGTTGGCTTTGTTGACGGGAAGCACGGCACGGTTTCGCTCACGTCGCCGAGTACCAACGGTTCTTCTGGCGCGAAGGTCGTGGAGCACTATCTTGGACCGCTCGGTATTGCGGCTGAGCGCACCACTTTCACAGACGTTTACCCCGTGTTTCTCGTCAAGATGACAAAGGGGCAACAGGGGGAAGTGATTCGTAGGGAGTACGACACGGTCGCATCTGGAATGGGAATGCCGAAATGCTCGGTCCCTCCTCGGATATCCAGCGCAAGGCTTCCGGAACTGGCTGCCTCCATCTTCGGCGGAAGGCTCGTCGCCGACTTATCGAGTTTGGCAGCACGTCTTATCATCACGCTCGGTGAGGCGGTCTGGAACACGTTTCTGGCGATTCCTTCGCTTCGTGCTCGACCTCCGAGACAGAAGTTTGCTGACCTTTATGGAGATTCCTATGGAACGACGGGCAGGCTGACCGTAAACGGACATGAAATCGACTGGCTGCCGTTGGTCCACCCCGGCTTACTCAAGGGCAAACTAGACCCAAATGCCGATATTCCTTTGGGAGGGCGCACGTTGAATGGATGGGCAACACTTCATGCGCGCTGGGCGTCAGCACATTCCCTTCGATTATCGAACTGATCGAATTCGTTCTTGTGCCAACGCCGATCCGCTCGACCACAACACGCAGCTCATGGTCGACTGCCTGAGGCCTTGCCCGAAGTTGCCGATTGCATCGACTGAAGTTCGAACATTGCCGATGTGACATGCAGTCCTTGCAACGAAGTCATCGCCATCAAATGCAGCATGCCGTCGGATCTCTCATGTCGTTGTCCAGAAACTTCGTTGCTGATGCCGGTGCGCCAAACATGACCTGGAAAGGGCCATGGGTGACCACTGGGACGCTCGACCCTGATATGCTGCCCGAATGGCGATCGTCCGAAGGTTCCTGCTGATCGTCGCCGCCACTGCGTGTTCGAGCTTGGGTGCGGCTTGTGGCTCGAGGAGTTCGTTGGATCTCTCCTGGGGCGAGGATGCGGCAACCGCAGACGTTTCCGTGCCACCATTGGGCAAGGACGGGGCGCTCGATAGCGCTGTGACCTCCGATGCATCCGCCCCAACGGAAACACCGCCGAGTTGCCAGGCGGGTGGGCCTGGATTGACCAACTGCGGAGCCGTATCCGAGAGCTGCTGCACGAGCCTGGAGGTGACGGGAGAAACTTACTACCGGACCTACGCGAATGACGGTGGCGGTCCGACCGATGAGGCAGACCCGGCGACAGTAAGCGGCTTCCGGTTGGACAAGTACCTTGTGACGGTGGAACGGTTTCGACAGTACGTGAATTACGTGACGAGCAGCATTGGGGCGCCTCCTGCGAACGGCAGCGGGAAGCACACGCATTTGAATGGGGGCTTGGGACTTGCCAACAGTGCGAGTATCGGGACTTACGAGACGGGCTGGGATGCGACGGACTGGGATACGTACATCACAACGGGCGCGAGTGCCGAGAGCTCGTGGAATATGAACCTGGCTTGCCCCATCGCGAACTGGACGGACACGGCGGGCCCACCGAACCTGCCAATCAATTGCGTGAACTGGTTTGAAGCGTACGCCTTCTGCACCTGGGACGGAGGGTTCCTTCCGAGCGAGGCGGAGTGGGAGTACGTCGCGGCGGGCGGAAACCAGCAGCGGGAGTACCCATGGGGATCGACGGATCCGGGCGCTGTCAATCAGTACGTGATCGAGGGCTGTCTCTACTTCTACCACGGCAGCTGTTCGATGGCGCCCGTGGGAACGGCGACGGATGGAGCGGGGCTCTGGGGCCAGCTCGATATGGTGGGTGAAGTGGAGGAATGGAACCTGGATTGGTACGCTAGTTACATCGACCCATGTACGAATTGTGCATATTTTTCGCCAAGCGCCGCCCGGGTGACCCGGGGCGGCAACGTCGGTAACTACATGCCGCACTTGCTGCCCCCGGACCGCGGAAACGATGTCGACCCGACGGTTCGCGACCAAGCTATTGGCTTTCGTTGCGCCCGGACACCCTGACGCATAACGCGATGACCGCAAGGCTGCGAAGTCGACGATGGTGAAGGGCTGACCAAAGGTAAATTGGTATCGTCATTCGTGGGATCGTAAAGTGATCGGTATGAGCGATGATGACCGAATTGCCCAAGCCATTCAGCGCTATCTCCGGGAAGGCACTTACTCGATAGGACTCGCAAAAGTCAGCCGCTGGTCAACTTGGCGCTGATGAGGCGGTTGAGCGAAACGTGGTTCTCCTCAGCTTCCAGCACGAGTTGCCGATGCAGAAACGGCGGGATGCGCACCTTGAACTGCCCGCTATATGTCCGTTCCGAGAGAGGCGTAGGGATGGTTTCGCCGTTCTTCTGCATGTCTCGAAGCACATCGAGAACTACCTTGCGGATACCTTTGAGTGCGCCGATCTGCGAGCCTGCCAACCACGAAAGGCTGGGAAACTCCGCGCAGAGACCGACTTGTTCGCTGTCCTCTGCCGACCAGATCACCCGATAGCTATACCTGTCCACGATCTTGATGATGTCCATGTGTTCGGCTCCCGGTAAGTTCGAGCTCTAGTTCCGTTTATACGACTGTCTGTTCTTTGGCACTGGTTCTATCGCGGGCTCTTTGCCTGCTTCCGTCCTTCTCGCCTGCTCCGCACGGTAGCGATCGATCGCCCTCAAGAGTTGCTGCACCTGGTACGTCTTTGCCTTGCCGCCTTTTGACTCCTGCAAATTGACGCGCGGATCGCCCGCCCATGGCATCTTCCAGATTCGATGGCTGCTTCCCTGTTGACGGGGTTCACCAAAGAAAGTGTTGGCCACCTTGCACGCGTCAGCGAATCGAACGTCGTTCGGGCTGCTCCGCATCTGGTCAATCAGATCGTCGAGCTTGGCCATCCGCTGATGGTATCACTAATGACACCACGATCAAGCAGCGGCTTGGCCCAGAGACGGTGAGGTTAGCGACGAGAGTGACCTCGGACAAAGGTCGGCGGTGGACGTCTTCGCTGCACACATCAAGCTGTGCCGTTTGGAGAACGATGTCATTTTCGACCCACCGACATCTCGATCGACGAATGCCATCGGGGGCGACTCATTACTTGGCGGAGGCTCCGTGCAGTGACATCGGGACGAATAACCCGCGCGAGATACGCTCGCGCTGCTCTCGAGGCCTGCCCTGTCCTTGATGCGGAAGCCATGATCGAGTACCCAGAATCTGGCTCATGCTTGTTTCTTGACGAACCAACAACGCAAGCAGTTCCTACGCGCAGATCAGTTGAACACGGCGTTCAGCCAGCTATCGAATTTTGCGCATAGAGGCGTGGATGTGTCGATAAGTTCCCCTCCCACGGTCGCTGCGAGCCCCTGCCCAGGCATCTTCTGCCAAGCGAGCCAAGTTGCTACCTCGGCCTTGGACAGATGAATAGTCTTGAAGAGGGGCGATACGATCCGACCCACGTCCTGCTGCGCCTTTTGGAACAGAGCCGACTGCGCAGGATCGACAATTGCTTTCTTGATGAAGTACTCAAGCATTCCGTCGCTGCTGTTGTCTGGCATGACCCATAGGCCAACTGGCGCGAGTCCGTCCAAATGGCGAAACACGAATCCTGAACCAGATGGAGAGGTGGTCGGTCCAACAAAATTCTCCGCTTTGAGCGTAGTCGATACAAACTGGAGGGTCCCTGAGAACCCAAGCCCGTGTGATGCCGCATAGTCGGCGTCCACGACAACGCCGAGCCGCTCGATGGACCCATCACGCAACTGCTTAATGATTGTCGGCAGGATGTGAATCGCATGTGTTTTGCTATCCACTGCACCGCCGAAGAACTTCGGCGGCTTTGTGCGAACCCCACGGTGGGGCTCGCGACACCACACCTCATAGAAGAGCGAATCAGCCGCACCCTCAACAAGCAGTATCCGCTCGCCCACGCTACCTTACCTCGACATCAGCTTGGGTAAGCTTTGCTAGAGCGGCGCTATCAAATACTGTAGCAATTGTTTTGCCAAGGTCACTCGTAAGAGCGCTACGAGCCACGCGAAACAAGACTGCATCCTCGTTTCTCTTGCACGCCACATTCTTGAAGGCTTCGATGCAATCCCAACTATGAGTTGCAGCGAAGATCTGAATGTTTAGCTCCTTCGTCAATTGAAACAGGAGAGTCCACACCTGTTCCTGTACACTGAAATGAAGTCCGTTTTCGAGTTCGTCCACAAGATAGAAGCCGCCCTTGGCGGGGAATAGCGACAGAAGCAACTGGACGATACGAAGCATTCCATCGCCCATACTGTTCAACGGAAGAGGGCGTTCGACGCCGGAGAGTTTTACGATTGCCGCCCGCTCGGCGGGGCGGCCAGGACGATCCGCCTCCCGTTTCACAAATGCTAACCCCTCCACTCGCGGTTCAATAATCTGTAAAGCTTCCCCAAGCCATTTGTCATTAGCCGTGAGAGCGATACCGTCCCATAGATCGGCTAGGTAGCTAGAGGGAAGGAACCGCGTCGGCACGTAGCCAAATGGAATAGCTAAGCGCTCCTCCGCGAAATATCGCGGGCGTCGCACTTGATCACCAAGCAAGATCCAGCGCACCTGCTCGGAGCCGCTAGTCGTTACGAGTAGCGCCTGCTCAGTTTCTGACTCGTCATCCGTTGCCGGTGGTCTGCGCTTGACTACGAAGCTTCCATCGTCCTGAACTTGACGATCTTCGACGTACAGTGTGTATCCGAGCCGTACGAATTGGCTTTCATGCATATCGCCGATATAGATCGGGTCTTGGTCTGGTACTGGAAAGGTGCGGCCGTGGAAGAAGTTTTGGTACGGTGCATCCTCCGCACTACCGTCGGCTGACGGTCCCTGGACTGCGTAGCGAAGATTCTCGTCGTGAACATTGAGGATCTCGTCCAGAACGGTCCTGTTCGCACGAGCAGCCAAGATTCGGAGCGCTTCAAGAATCGTGGTCTTCCCGCTGTTGTTCTTCCCGACGATCAGATTGACGCGTCCGAGTTGAGGGACATCGAGGCCTGCCAGCATCCTGAAGTTCTTGATACGGAGTGATTGCAGCACGGGCGTGTCCCTCGGGGCAGTAGAAGACGACAGCAAGCAGGCCAAGAATGCGGAAGAAGCGTACCAGTTCCACGTCATCGTCTACTAATTATTCATGGCGCCCGACGTGCAGCACTACTGGAAATGCCCTCGAAGGCGGCCCGACGGAGGCCGAGGCGAGTGCCGATAGGACGCCCGTGCTGGCTGCCATCGTGGTCCGCCGTATGGGCGCTCAGGTTTCCTGCCCAAACAAGGCTTGAAGAGCGAGTGTTGATGCGAGCAGATCGCGCTGTGCTCGACGTTCTCATCGGCCAAATTCGGGAGCGTGTCGCGCGCGTGGTAGACAGTGCGCGCAGCGCCCTTCACGCGGCGTGGCGTCCGAAGGGCGTTGTCGGCGGCTTCGTCGCCGATATGACCCGAACGCGCTCCGAGCTGCTCGCCGAGAACGCGATGCTTCGACAGCAGCTGATTGTCGCAGCGCGCGCCGTCAAGCGCCCGAAAGTGCACGCCCACGAGCGCGGGCTCTTCGTCATGCTCGCCAGCCGGGTCCCACACTGGCGCGATGCCTTGCTGTTGGTCAGGCCCGAGACGGTCATAGCGCGTAGGAACTGCTTGCGTTGTTGGTTCGTCAAGAAACAAGCATGAGCCAGATTCTGGAACGCTTCCAACGATCGGTTACACAACGCCGACCGAATTGACCATATTCTAGACGCACCTCAA
>Ga0182030_10021737_pt1 | contig 11998 bp, 16 predicted proteins | sample 812S3MmetaG_FD_121299 | JGI IMG/M metagenome (GOLD analysis project Ga0182030, IMG submission 121299) | Permafrost microbial communities from Stordalen Mire, Sweden - 812S3M metaG (Illumina Assembly) | ecosystem: Environmental > Terrestrial > Soil > Wetlands > Permafrost | place: Sweden...
AAGGTTCAGCAAATCGTCAATTCCAGCTTTGATTTTTTCCACAATTTCAGTAGGGATACGAGTTTTCAATTTCACGGTTTGACCGTCAATTTGAACGAAGCTATAAGGTTCTAATGCTAACTTGCTCCTAACCTCGTCAATCACCGCTGACAATAGGGACACTTTCCCTTTATTGGTGACGGTAGTTTTACCGTTCACAATCTCGCTTCCATCCACGCATTTGAATGTTGCCTTACGGTCAGCCAGACGGGCAATGATTAATGGCAATTCTGTTTCATCATATCCGACCATTGCAATCTGTGCATTTAATGGTGTTTGCTCTAGTGTTTTGGTTTGCATACTAACACCCTGTTTAACGTGATTTTCATTAGGTGGTATTTACCACCGCGCCATAACAGGTAAATCATAATGATCCACACCAGAGACGTGTCAAAGAGCAATGCCTTTCGGCAAATATCCTTTAGCTAGTGCCATGCCAACATTTCACCTATCAAATTCATCAATGTTTTATCGTTAAGTGACATAATCATACAGTGTATATTATTGTCCACTATGCTTTATTTGATACAGTTGGCGTCATAAGTCATTGATTATTAAGTTGTTAAATCACTGTTTATATTATCTCACACTGGCCAATAATATACACTGTGTCATAGTTATATTTAATCGAGCCATTCTGTCACACGTAGCATATCCCATACCAAGTATCCTATCTAATGATATTCCAGTTTATCTCAGGTAGTATAAGCTATAGTTATATTTTTATAGTTATTATTATTCCTAATACATTTTTATTTATTATTAGTTTATTTAATATAATAAACTTTTCATAAATGTTCATAATAATTACTATTATTATACTATGTGATATAACTAGAGCTTATACTACCTATGATAAACAAGTTTATCATATGATAGTGATACTACTATCTGTGTAGCTTATGATAGTGCAACTTATAACACTAACCTTAATAATAGCTAGTCTAATATCACATTAGCTTCTATTAGTTTCACTTACCTATCCAGAAAACCAGAAAGCGGAAGTGTCTCTCGAACTATACCATTCTCTCGGACGAGCCAACATAAAAATCAAAATAAATAAACACATTAACAATGTCATAAACTCACCCAGATAAGAGTTATATGGGACTTTATTGAGAGTGTTAAGAGTTATATTATAGAGGGATTAGTAGGTAGAAATGATTGGCATGATTCTTGCTACGTATGATGGTGATGCTAACAGAACATGAGTATAATAGATTACGGGATGAGAGGGATAGGTTGGTAGAGTTAGAGAAGAAAGCGACGCTTGGGAGACATAGAACAATGATAAAACAACAGTTAGACACGATTAGACAAACAATCAAAGAAGCTCATCATGAACGATACAGAACAACAGGTCAAGCTTAACCTGTCAGGGTTTCTTGATAGCATATTTGAGGTAGAGATTAAGGTTATAGATGTGACGAAAATGATACCTCAGGGTGCCCCGGCTACAAACGAGGAGAAGGTTGTATGATTCTCAACACTAACACAACAGAAATGAAACCCATGAAAATCATGGACTTACGAACTGATTCTGCACATAAAGCATACGTTACTCGTTCACCAGAAGATACTCACACGAAAGAAGAGATGGATGCTGTGTTGAGGGCTATTAACTATACGAAGCTTTTCAAACAGAAAGAGTCGTATAGTAAAATGGATGAAGAGGAACAGTTGGTGCGCCCTGTCCCACTACGATAAGTTAAATGACCCAAGAATTAGCTACAATCAAAACTGCATATGAACAGGAGAATATGACTCCTGAAGAGATTGCAGAAGACCGGTCATTAGACCTAGCTGCTGTGAAAGCTGGGTTGATGCAATGTTCTGCTATGTATCGAAAAGCTTGTGGTAAAGAAGAGGTTGAAGAAGATACGTTGAACTTTAGTCGTGATGAACAGCAAAGAGTGAAAGATGCGTTACTTGGTATTGGTCTGGGTGCTGATGATGACAATCTGAGATTCAAAGCTCTGGTGTATATTCGTGACGATTCGAAGGGACGTAAAGATGTAGTGAAGCAACTCGGTGGTCAGAACTTTAATATCCTAATGATAAACGAGAAGATGAAACAGATTCGTGATGTCACAGAACGGATTAAGAATGGAGGACAGAAGTTAGTAAATGTCTAATGAAATTTCCATAGAAGAGTTAATCGAGAAAGTTAACTCTGGAGCCAAGATTTCCGAGGATGGCAATGGTTTATCTGTTCCCATTGCTGCCACGGAAAAGCAGGGGTCTAGTGATGTTAACGATTTTCCATCACAAGTGAAAGATGTAGTTGTGGCTACACCCCCTGCACCTAACTTTGTGTCTGCGGCACGCGTCGCAGACCCCAGCCCTTCCATAGAACCATCCATCTCAACTCTATCGGCTGCTTTTGATGGAGTGGATATTAAAGACCCAGTAGAACTGTTGGTGATGTTAGATGAGAATATTCTGAATGGAACGACGAAATTACATGACTGGCAGATACAGTTTATGCTTGATTTCGCACGAGATGACCATACGAAGGAACGACCATTTCAAGCAGTAGTTCAGGCTTGTAACTCATCGGGGAAAGATAAGTATATCATAGCTGCTTGTGCTGTTTGGCTTTGTATGAGGTATAAAGAGGTAGAATGTCCAATTACATCATCGTCAGGCAATCAACTTGACAATCAAACAGGAGCACATATTGACCGCCTTTGTTACAAGGCAAATGCTGTTTTTGGTAAATTGTGGAAGATAAATTATCGGGAATATGCATTCCAACATGTCGGAGAATTGGGACAACCTATGCCTTCCAAACTTAAGTTATTCGCGACGGACGAGGCTGGTAAAGCAGAAGGATACCATCCTATCGATGCAGGAAAAAAGATGGCTCTATTTACATCCGAAACAAAATCAATTCCTGAAGATATTACTTCAGCACTTGAAAGATGCACAGGGTTCACACATAGAGTGGACGCTTCGAGTCCTGGGTCTGCAGCTGGTTATTTCTATAACATTTGTTCTTCTGCTATCCCAAGAGAAGATATAACAGACATTAAGTCTTTAGTATCTACTCAAGTAATTCTGTATAAAGTAACTGCCTATCAGTGTAATCACATTACTGATTCTGAAATAGAACGTATGGCTGCCAAGTTGCCTGGGGGAAAGAAAAATCAAGTATTTCTTTCATCAGTAATGGCAGAGTTTGGTTCTACAGATGAGATGATTGTCATTCCATCTACCTTCGTGTGGAGAGCTGTTAGTGATTTACCAAAGCGCAAAGACCCATTTAATATAATTCATATCACAGAAGACCATAATGAAGCTGGTCTAGATTTATCAGATGGTGGAGCAGAGGAGGTATTAACAATTCGTAATGGAAATAAATTGATTGGGCTTGAGGCATTTCATTTTGATGACTCAGAAGATAGTAATGATTATTTGGAGGAGTTATTTAAGAAATATAATCTAACTTCTAAGGAATGTTTAATTCGTGGAGATTATTGTGGTATTGGTGGTCCAAGACTACGTTCTTTGAAACGTCGTGGATGGAAGAATATTCGATTTGTAGATAGTAGAAATAAGGCACAAGAACCTAAAACCTATGCCAACAGAGGCACAGAGTTATTCTTTAATATGCGTGAGTTATTTCAGAACAAAGATATAATTATCTACTATGACAAGGTATTGATTGACCAACTCTGCACTCGTTATTACAAAATTAGAGATGCAAAAATTTATCAGTTACTATCCAAAATAGAGCAAAGGGCTAAAGGTTTTGCATCTCCTGACCGAGCTGATTCATTAAATCTCTGTTTCTGGAATTATAAAACTAATAAGAAGTATGAAGATACAGATAGTCCGTTAGATGAGCAAGAAGAAACAGAACAGGAGAAAGATAATTTGAAGGTTGTTGGAGACTTCGACCTTAATAGTTGGGCTAATTCACATCGTCAAGTTTATCAAGCAGACCATGTAGAATTGGACAATTTAACAGATTTGCAGGAAGAGTTGACTGCATATAACAAACAACGAAAACAACTAGTAGGAAGAAATTAAATTATGCACTACCGAAATGGCAGAGAAGCAAAGAATGGTGACAAAATCGTGAGCATCGGCGAAGGCGGCAAAATCGTCGCGTCCGGTGTCCTCTACGATGCTGTCCCTGGTAACAACTACTGCAACAGCAGCATGGCGGCAACCGTCCAACTCCCGACGTGTGCTTACCTGTGCGACTGTCTCCATGTGGATGATGTCGCGGCCATGCTCACGGAAAAGGGACTGGATAAACGCCCCGCCGGAAAATAACAACTAACAACTATTATGCCCGAAACATACAATCCCCGTGATCGTTCCTTTATCAAGATGCCAGAGGTTAAATACTGTGCAGCTTGTGGCCAACCATTACCATCAGACGTTAAACCGATGAATAACTTCATGTCACGGTATATCTCTGTTGAAGGTAAAGTATCAGTTCTGAATTCGAATGAAGATACGATTAAGATTAAGCAGGGTGACGTGACCGTTATCCTGTATAAAGTTACTGGCAAGAACGAGAAGAATCAAGAAATCTCCTCGTTTATGCCTGTCCCCGAAGTTCCTAAACAACCAACTAAATAACTACTATGCCCGAAGATACCAAAACTCCCGTCTCTGCTAATGCTGCTGCCAAAGCCAAACATCAAAAAGATATTGATGCTATTGGCTTGTGGCAGAAAGCTGTGGCCGCCCCGAATCCCAAGTATACCTACAATTCTCCTGTTAAGAAGGTAGAAGAACCTAAGAAGGAGACTAAATAATATGGCTCCTGACGTCGAGACTCCTGAAGAAGATTCAGGTGAGAATGAGCAAACTGAGAGTAAAGGGATGGTTAAAGTGCCCGAAGCATTTCAGCAAGAATGCACAGCATTGGTTAATGGTGTTAAGACTCTCCCAGAACTTAACTTCCTCTCTGACCTTGTGAATGAACAACGAACAGAACTTATGAAGTCTCAGAAGAAGTCGAAGTTGACTACTGATGATTTCTCAACAGAAGGTATGCCTCAAGGTTAATAATAACAATACTTACGATTATGCCAGACGCCAGCACTGATAAGAATTTAGATTACATCAATAGCACTGACTATAAGAAGTTAGTGTCTAAGATTAACAATCTTAAGGATGTTGCTTTTGATTTAACTGCTAAATCTCTGGCTTCTCGTAAACTCCGATATGCAGAAATAGACATTGAGGTAGAGAGGAAGGCAGGTAAGATTGCTCCTGATGAGATATACGTTCCGGCTCATATTATTGATACGAACATTCGTCGGGAGCAATCGTCGTATATTCAGTATATCACTCAGTCTCCTCGTGCTGTGATACTGAAAGATAAGTTAGACCCATCTCTTGACCTTTCATTGCTGGAGGTTGACCTTACTGAGAAACTTCGTTTTGATGGTTGGCAACTCTCAATGTATGCGAACATTGATGGGTTTCAGGCTAATGGATATGGAGTAATGGAGACTACTCAAGACCTTAATAATCCTGGAGAGTTGGGACGGGAATATGTTCAGTATGGTGATTTCGCTTTCATTGCAGACACGAGAGACTTGCAGAAGACAGAAATGGTTGGAAGGTCATATTACTTCACTAAGACTAAACTTGATACGTTACGGAAGTCTGGTAATGATGAGGAGAAATGGGACTCTGAACAGGTAGAGAAGTTGCTCAAGTCTGAGCCAAACGATGAACAATCACAGGTATATTCTGGAACTACTACCATCAATCGTAGCCTGTATAAGGTTATGAAGATTATGTTCCGAGTGAAAGGTATTGTTCAGGTGGGATGGGCTTGTCCTGTTATATGTGATGACTGGCTCAGGAAACCTCGTCCGTTGTTCCTTGGTAGGAGAAAGATTAACCAACAAGCAGCTAAAGCCGCTCCGATGGTTCAGATGGCAGCAAAGGCTCCTATTGGTGGTCAAATTGCAATGGCAGCGATTAAGAAAATGAATCCTGCATTGAAAGACTCTCATGTAGAGCAAATGAAAGACGGACTCCCTCCTTCTGATGAGGAATATGAAACACAGTATCCGTATTTCCTTTATCCGTATCTTATCTCTGAGAACGATACAATAGCTAATCTCAAAGGTCGTATCTTCCTTGACCAAGATACTCAGAATGCAGCATCGTCACTGATGTCAGCAACTCTTACTCAGGCAAGAAGGGCAGCAGGGTTATATTTCTCAAAGGATACTACTGACCCAAATGATGACTTCCTGATGCAGAAGAACATTCATTTTAAGACTGGCGCGATTATAAATGGTAAGTTAAAAGAGATGAAACTGGATGCTCCAGACCCCCAGATGTTCACAGCGATAAATCTCTTGGTATCAGCTAACCAGCAGGAGACATCACAGGTGAACTTTGCTGAGTCAAATCGTCAACAGGATAGTAGAAAGACAGCAACAGCCATTAAAGCTGCTACTCAACAGCAACAACAGTTATCTGGAGTTCAGGTGACACTATTCTCGATAGCTATAAAGTCTCAATATACATACGAATCTGACATTATTAAATCTCGTGTGTTAGCAGGGCTGATTAAGGTTAATCAGACTGTTCAACCGTTGTATGCGAGAAATTGGACAGTTAAACCATCAGGGGACACTGATGTAATTGAGAAACAACAGTTAGTTAATACCATGCAACAGGCTTGGCCTATCATGCAGAACACCGGTGCTGCTGAACCGTTTCTTACAGACCTTTTGGAGAAGATGTTTCCTGATGGTGCTGCGAAGTATATTGCTGCAATGCAACAGCAGAAACAACAACAGCAGTCACAACAGAACCAACAGATGCAACAGGCTATGGGTATGGCTAAGCAGGTAGGAGCGGGGATTACTCATATGGCAGACCATCCCGAATTCTTCTCAGAGACAGGTAGGATACACGCATTTCCTGTTATTCAACAGGCTGCAGAACAAGTTAAACAATTAACACAACAACAACAACAAAAATAATATGACTAAAATTGAAGAATACATGGTTAAAGGTGTTCAACCAGAAATTGTAACTAATCGTTCATTATGGTTTCCACCAACTGTGCCAGTTTGTAAAATGAATAAAGATGGTAGAAAGAAATTAACACTAAAAGAAAAATATAAGATTATCTTTGATAGATTGTTTCCTAAACTGTTTGCTAAGGTTTATCCATTTAAGTTTCAAGATTTCAAACTAACTGAATAACATTTATGTATATCACCCCCGAAACAATAGCACAAGAGCAACACCAAGCTTGGCTCCAACAACCTACTACTCAACAAATGTTGTCCAACCTAGAGAAACACAAGCAGTCCTTCATTCGTGCTTTATCTGCTGGTGCAGGGAATACATCTGAACCAGAAATTTCATTCCGTCTACAAGCTTATGGGATACGAACAGTAGATGGAGTGATAACCATGATTAATAACACAAACAAGTTCATTGAACAGTCAACAAAATAGAAAGATAGATATATATGGCCGACATTGTAATCAAACCGTCAGTTGTTGGAAGAGGAATAACCCCTGAGATGCCTTCTGCTCCACCAAAAGAAGCGTTAGCTATGACCTTCACAGCAGATTCTTCTCTTACTGGAAAAGATGATGGAACTACCATTACTAATGATAAGGGTGTAGAACTTAAAACAGAACCAGCAGAAGTTAAATTGGAGGTAACCAAGTCTGAACCAGTAGTAACTAAGACTGTTGAAGCAGCTAAAGAAGAGGTTAAACCTGTCACGGAGGTTAAGGTTGAAGAGAAAAAGAAGTCCGTTTTGACTCCTCCTGAAGGTAAGAAAGAGGAGAAAGTAGTGGCAAAAGCGGAAGGTAAGCCAGTGATTAAGCCTATCACTCCTGTAAGAGAGAAGAAAGAGGATGATACGTTTGACTACTCTAAGTTCTCTCAACAAGACCAAATTAACCTCAAGAATATGTCTCGTCAGTCAAGAGAGGCATATGTGAAGTTGCTCGATGAGAATAAACAACTCTCGTCGTTGAAAGATTCTAATTATCTTCAACATGAACAGGGATATACGTTATCTCCTCAATATCAAGAGTTGCAGATGAAAGACTATCTCGTTCGAACGGAAGGTAGGGCGTGGGAACAAGCGTTACTTGATATTAAGGCAGGAAAAGAGTTTCGTGATATTATTGGATTCGATGCTCAGAATCAACCTGTGTATTCTAAACCTCGTGTTGCTACGGATAGAGATGAGATTCGTATCTCGTCGAATCTCAATGCTTGTATCCAAGCATCGAATCAGAACCAACAGACATTACAGACTTTTCCTAATCAGTTCAAACAACGTATTCAGCAAGACCTTCAAGAAATTAACACTGAACGACACAATCGCTTTGCATGGGTGCAAGACCCTAAATTGCTCGATTACAGTGTAGAAGTTGAAGGGCAAGGACAACAGAAGATTAGTGACGTCAAAGCTAATTTCAAGAATCTGTTTCCTCCATACCTCAAGAATTCTGTGGGAGTAGAAGTTGCATCTGATATGATGGTGGCAATGGTAATCCAAGGAGCAGAATTGAGAGAAGCACGAAACGGACAACAAGTTGCAACTATCAAACAACAAGAGATGCAACGAGGAGAACCAACATCTGATGCAGCAGAGGTTATGACTAATTCAAAGTTGAAAGGAAAAGGTGTTCCTTCTGTGTTCTCATTAGAAGGATTGCCAGAATAGTAGTGGGTAAAATCATGCCAACTGAATACATAATTCTAGTTGGCATGATTCTTGCTATGTAAGTGTTGTAGGTCAGTAGCTTCTAATCCGCATCAAGAGCATGGTGCATAAGCCTCTAGCAGTTGTTGAAGGGCATCAACTCGGTTGCAAGTTACGAATAACTTGTTATTGAGTCAGTTCACAATCAACAAACTGTTAAGTTTATGCCGTCATTTTATAATCAACCGGGTCAGTTTAGTAACGCAATCATTGAACCTGTAAATCGGTTCGCTCAACTTCCTTTCTACCTCGTTCATAACGAAATTGAACAATACTCTGGGTGGAATGAGTTCGACCAGTTGTATGGTTCTATTCCTTGGCAGGAGAATATGGGTAGCACGATGGAAGCTGTTACTCCTCAGCGTTCTCCTGTTGGTCGTTCGTTCTTCTTCCCGAATCCTATTACTGTTGCGTCGAATAAGGACATCTATCAGATTTCTGAATCGAACGAGCAGGCTATCCTTTACAAACACAAGTATGGTTCGTTTGTGTTTAACTTCATTCCGTCTTTCCAAGTATTCTGGGATAAGTATATCAAGTTTAACTCTGACGATATTGTTAAGCAGATTGCTGTCTCGAATAACCAGTTCATTGAGACGCAGATGTGGTTCAATGCTTCGTATGTGTATCTCTGTGGCACAGGTCTCGTTGGTGGTGCTCCTACTGGTGCTGGTAACGTCACGTTGAACGCTCCTCAGTCTAAAACTACTGCTTGGTTGGTTGCGACTGTTCAAGGCACTGGTGGTAACACTGGTGTGCTCCAGAACCTCCGCCTTCGTGATATTAAACGGGCAATCATGAATCTCCAAGATGACCTTGGCGCTCCGTCCTTCTCTGGTGCAAAGAACATGCCCAAAGATAATGAAGGACTTAAAGGTCGTTATGCTCTGTTTTGTGGTTCAGAGGACTACTACAACTTCGACTATGACCCTGATGTGAACAAGTTTGGCCCCGGCGCTGGTCTTGGTTCTATTAACCTTGATTTGTTGTTTAACGATTTCAAAGGTTCATTGTTTGGTCAAATCACCTGTAAGATTAAGAAGTATCCGATTCGTTTCAATACGGTGAATGTCGTCGACCCGAATGGCAATACCCTCTGGGCTGCTGGTTTCCCGATTGACCCGGAAATCTTTGACCCGATTGACCAAAAGTGGAAACCCAATCCGTATTACACTTCTCTCGTCTCTGCTCCGTATAGTATCGCTTGGCTCCTTGGTGATAACTATTGCAAGACTCTCAAGGTTGGCCCTCCTCCGAAAGAGTTCGCGACGAAGAATATGTCTGGTGAGAAGTTCTATTCTCTCCGGTGGAATGGTGAGGTTCGTCTTACTGACCAGATTCTTATCACGAATCAAGATGGTTCTATTGAACTCAACGATTTCGGTGAGAACTTGCAACTCAAGGCTCAGCTTACTCACGGATTGATTATGACTGAACGTCGTTTTGCTTTCCCAATGATTATTGCGCGTAGTCGTCCTGCTGTTCAAGTGAACTAAACAATTAACAAACAATAATTACTAATAATATGAAGAATACTCTTATTGCTATCGGTGCTGGACTTGCTCTTGGCATTTCCACTTTGGTCTCATCTGCTGTGTCTGTGTCCACTACACTTCCTCCTGGTGCAGTGTTTAACCTGCTCACGACCAGTGGGAATGTCGGTTCGTTCACTGTTAAACAGGTGGGCATTACTGCAACGACTGGCACTAATGCTGTTGTTGCATTGTATGATGCCCCATCTACTAACATTAGCTACATCAATCCTGCATACACTAACCGAGTGTCATATGGAACAAACTGGAATACGTCTTGGACTAACTTCTATGGGGTTGTTCAGACGAATTACAGTCCTGTCGTTGCACTGATTGACATTACGAATACTGTTGCTTCATCCACCAATAACTATCCTACTCGTATCATTGCTGGTGCTGCTGCTAACAACTCTGCTGTGTTTAGTGGTGTGAACTACTACTTCGACATGGGAGTGTTGGTTACAAATATCGGTAGTGGAACGGCGACGGTCACGGTTACTTACTAAGTCAAATCCTCTGTGGGTAGTGTGAGTTTATCCTTGCACTACCCACAATTTCTTATAATTTTATGTCACTATTGTTTGCTAATTCTGTTGAGAAATGTGTTCGTAATGTTCCACAAGGACTTATAGTTCTTGCTGCTAACACTGCAAAGGATGTTCTTCCTGACATTACTAAAATAAATGGTGATTTTGCTGGTCGGTATATCCAGAATGTAGGGCCTAATCCTGTGTATGTTGGTATTGGACATGATACAGATAAAACCAATTTCAATGTTGTTCTTGCTGGAGCTTCTCCTGTTGATGCAAATGGGTTTGGTCAAGGTGGTAATTTTGATGCATCGAATACCCCAGAGCGCATTAACTGTTATTCTCCTCTTGGAACTACTATAGCTTTGACGTTACTTAAACGCAATGACAATGCTCAAGGTCAGGGTGGCATACTTAGTGTGAACAATCAAGGACTTTAATACCATGTTACGGAACATTTTCATTGCTCTATCTCTTTCTACTCTTTCGTGTTTAGCTTTTGGCCCTTCTCCTGCACCGGGTGGCTCCGGCGTCTCGACGAGCTATGTCCTTTCTCAACGGCTGGCTTTTGACATAGCCAACCTGCGGATATTTTATGCGACCAACTATGGGGTGGTGCCGAACATCACCAATGACCAGACAGCGGCAGTTCAAGCGGCTATTGACGCCGCGGCACCAGCCGGAACAGTCATCATGCCGCAAGGGGTGGTTTATATTGACGGCAGTTATTATTCGCGCCCGGCTACAAACGGCTGGCAGGCCGACAATTTTAACTGCCAGTTGCATTTGCCACAAATCTTTCTTGGCAGCAACGCGCCCGGAACGATTGTGATTCGCGGTGTGGTTCCTTGTCAGTTTGGTGAGGCGTTTCCGGTCGGCCAAGGCTACGTCGCGGCCACAAATTACTCCACGATTGCCAGTCACCGGAATGATGCGGGAGGCCAAGGGCAATCCATGTTTGGTTCAGGCTCGTGCTCAGGCACGCCTGACTTGGATGGTTTTAACAGCACGGTGAATGGCTGCAAGCTTGTCATTGAGAACATCAATTTTGTGGTGCCGCCGGTGCCGCAAGTGTATCTGATTAACGCGCACTACCTGTCCGGCATTGACGTGAACCATTGTATGCTGGACGCCCGCGACCCGGCAGTGACCAACATTCTTTCGATGGC
>Ga0182030_10021738_pt1 | contig 11997 bp, 10 predicted proteins | sample 812S3MmetaG_FD_121299 | JGI IMG/M metagenome (GOLD analysis project Ga0182030, IMG submission 121299) | Permafrost microbial communities from Stordalen Mire, Sweden - 812S3M metaG (Illumina Assembly) | ecosystem: Environmental > Terrestrial > Soil > Wetlands > Permafrost | place: Sweden...
CCCACGGGCAGCCAGCGGCTTTGCTTAACCCTGGAGTGCCGTTGCTGGAGAGAGGAGCGCCACACTTTGGCGGACGCGTCCAACGACCAAGCCATGTGCGACTCATCGGCTTAAGGCTCCAGGGCTTGAACAAATCCCTACCCCGGACCGGTGCCGGAAGGCGGTTGACGCGGCTGGAGAAAAGGAGCATCATTGTTACATGCGAACCGTGCTTATGGCCGTGTTGTCGGTTTCCGCGCTCTCTTACGGGCAGTCCGTAATTTCGGCGCACTCGGGCGTCGTGCAGTACGTCGAAGGCGACGTCACGATCGATCACCAGGAGATTCATCCGAAGTTTGCGGAGTTTCCGGATGTGAAGCCGAATCAGGTGATCGCCACGGAAGAAGGACGCGTAGAACTATTGCTGACGCCGGGAGTATTTTTGCGGCTGGCGGAAGATAGTTCGGTGCGAATGATTTCTAACTCTCTCGCCGACACGCGGCTGGAGATGGTTTCCGGATCGGCGCTGATTGAGGTGGCCGAGCTGCTGGCGAATAACTCGATTACGTTCGAGGCCAAGGGCACGCAGATCGTGCTGCCGCGCAAAGGACTGTACCGCATCGATTCCGATCCGGGCCGCCTGCGCGTTTACGATGGCCAGGCCATGGTCGCCGGCACACCGGTTCGGAAGGGTCACGAAGTTGCGCTCGGTGAATCCACGGCAGTGGCAGCGGCTTTCGATGCGAAAGATACGGATTCGTTCTATCGCTGGAGCGCTCGCCGCGCGGATTACGTGGCCGAGGCGAACGTGGAGTCGGCGCGCGTGGCGAACAATCCGATGTCGAGCGGCTATGTCGGCGGCATCGCATCGCCCAACGGCATGTGGTCGTGGAATCCGGGATTCGGGATGTTCACGTATCTGCCGGGCTCGGGAATGTATATGAGCCCGTTCGGCTCGACCTACTACAGCACGATGATGGTGCCGATGTATATCCCGGTTGGCGGCGTAACCAGCGCTGCAAATTCGGCTCCGGTTTCGGCGGCTCCCCTGGCACGTGGTGCGGGAGTTTCGATCGGCCGGGCTGGCCGGGCCCGTTAACAGGTTGTTGAAAAACAAGGCACCCCGCTCGATGACTCTCGCGGCTCAGTGTGACGCGTCATCGTTCTCAGTGCCTTGCGGAGCCGCGCCAGTGATGGAGCGGGGATCCATAGAGTTTTTCAACATCTTGATTAAGCCTCGATTTCTTGCACCTTTAATACGAGCTTTTCCGCCGCTGTTGCGCCGCTAGCACGTCCCCCGCTAGCGTGTGCGCCGCTCACATACACCAGGGCGCCGGGCTCGATCTCGTCGTTGGCGATGAGGGCGGCGAGCGGCTGGGTGAGCGATCGCAGAATGGTGCGTTTCAACTCCCGAGCGCCGTATTCGATGCTGGTCCCTTTTGCGAGCAGAAACTTTCGCGCGCTTTCGTCCACATCGATAGAGAACGCCCGGTCGCCGAGACGCTTGTCGATGTGCCGTTCCAGCGCGGCCAGTTGTTGATCGAGGATCTGCACCAGTTCGTCCGCGCCAAGCGGCCGATACGTGATCACCGCGTCGATGCGATTCACGAATTCCGGCGGAAATTTCCGGCGCACCGCTCCCGCGCCGATGCGGTCCAGCTTGCCGCCCGATTTTTCTAATGCCGCGGCCGAAGGAGCCGGCGTCATCGCTTCGAATCCAAAATCCGGCCCGATCTCTTTCCGCAGTTCGCGCGTGCCGATGTTGCTCGTCATGAAGATGAGCGTGCGCTCGAAGTTGACGGTGGTGTTATCGCCCATCCGGAGCGTCGCTTTATCCAACACGCCGAGCAAAAGGCGCGTCATGCTGGGGGCGGCCTTTTCGATTTCATCGAACAACACGAGCGACAGATCGCAGCGCTCGCTGGCCGCGCCCGTGAGTTTGCTCTGCGTCAGCATGGGAGGCGTTTCGCGATGCCCCAGATATCCGGGAGGCGCGCCGATCAGCTTGGCAACCTCGTGCTCCATTTGAAATTCGCCGCAATCCACGCGTAGCAGATGTTTTTCCGTGCCATGCAGCACGTCCGCCAGCGCTTCCACGGTACGCGTCTTTCCCGTGCCGGTCGGCCCGAGCAGGAGAAATACACCGGCGGGGCGCCCTTCGGGAGCCAGTCCCGCCTGATGCATCTGCACGTAGGGAACAATCTGCTCCATGGCATGCGCTTGCCCGACGACGCGAGAGGTCAGCTGGGCGAGCAAGCTTTCGTCCTGGTTTTTGTGCTGGTTTTTGTACTGTGCCGCTTCCCGTTCGTCGCCTTCCTTCGCGAGCTTGTCGTCCGATCTTACGGGCTTGTCGTCCAAAGAATCTTTGACAAACCTGTCGCCGATTAGCCGATCGGAAGAGGCGTACTTGCGCGATTTCCGCAAATCTCCGATGCCCAGCTCCGCTATTCCCTGTTGCGCCATTCCCTGTTGAGATCGTTGCGTTCGGGAGGTCAAGTCGGCTCCTTCGGGCCTGAGTATAGCGACAGGGGCCGCGAGCGAGCGGAGGTGAAAGGGCTAAGATGTTGCGAAATAGCAAGCAACGGCGTCGCGAATTCCGGCGCTCGCACGCCCGTCGCCGTAAGGGTTGTGAATGCGGGAGCGCCGGGAATATTCACCGGCATCGTCCAACAAGCGCGCGGTTTCCCGCACAATGCGCGCGGGATCGGTACCGACCAGAACGGCCGTGCCCGCCGCAACGGCTTCGGGGCGCTCCGTCTTATCGCGCATCACGAGCACCGGCTTGCCGAGCGAGGGTCCTTCTTCCTGAATGCCTCCGGAATCGGTCAGCAGAATGTGTGAACGGCGCATGAGTTCGACAAAGGGGACGTAGGCCAGAGGCTCCACCAGATGAATGCCTGCGACGCCCGCCAGTCTGCATTCGACAACTTCCCGCACGTTGGGATTGGGATGCACGGGATACACGATCTCTACATCGCCGCGCACGGCCAAGCGGGCCAGCGCCGCGCAGATGCCGTCGAAGCCGCCGCCAAAACTCTCGCGCCGATGAGCGGTCACCAACACGAGTTTCTTCGCGGCATCGAGAACGGGAAGGCCTTCGGCGCGAAGAGTACCTTTTTCCAAGCGGTCCCGCACACCGAGCACGGCGTCAACGCCGGTATTGCCCGTGACGAAGATGCTCGCCGGGCGGACGCCTTCGAGGCGAAGATTTTCCGCCGCAGCTTCGGTCGGCGCAAAATGCAGTGCCGCGAGCTTGGCGACCAACACACGATTCATCTCTTCGGGAAAGGGCTCGCGCAGATCGCCGGTGCGCAGACCGGCTTCGACGTGACCCACCGGAACTCCGGCGTAGAATGCGGCGAGGGCGCCGCAAAACGCGGTGGTCGTGTCCCCCTGTACGATTACGAGATCGGGACGCTCGGTGCGTAGTACCGGTTCAAGAGCCGCGATAATCCGCGACGTGGAATCGTACAGCGTTTGTCCCGCACGCATCACATTGAGATCGAAATCGGGGACGATGGAAAATACGTCGAGCGCCTGATCGAGCAATCCGCGGTGCTGGCCGGTGACGGCGACATGGGAGGCGAAGGCCGTGCCACCTTCGCGAGAGGGCGTGCGAAACTCCGCAATCACGGGCGCGAGCTTGATCGCTTCCGGCCGCGTGCCAAATACAAAAAGGATTTTCTTCACAAACTCTCCCCGCGTCCACGCTCGCTCGTCAGGCGGACAAGGCGGGATTCACTTGTGACGATAGGTGATGCGGCCCTTGGTGAGATCGTAGGGCGACATTTCGAGCGTCACTCGATCTCCGGCCAGCACACGGATGCGGTTGCGCCGCAACTTTCCAGCTAAGTGAGCGAGAATCGTACGCTCCTGATCCAACTGCACACTAAACAATCCGCTGGGAAATTTTTCAACAACAGTGCCGGTGACTTCGATTGCGTCTTCTTTGCTCATTCGCCTCCAGATCGAATTATATAACGACGCAAGCGCAGCTTCTCCATGCCCGGAGCCTCGTCCCTCGGCCGCCCGATGGACGTAAAAGGCCAGCAATCACGAGAGAACCGGAGGTACAGTAGCGGACTTTCCGCGAGTTCGCTATTCTGACGTTTCCCACTTTCATGGACATCTTCACAGGACAAGCCGGCTGGATTGAAGTGGTCTGCGGGCCGATGTTTTCGGGCAAGAGCGAAGAACTCATCCGGCGCTTGCGGCGCGCCCGCATCGCAAGGAAACGCGTGCAGGTGTTTAAGCCGGCGATGGACGATCGCTATTCCACAACCGAGATCGTTTCACACGGCGATCAGCGCATGCCGTCCGAGGTGGTATCGAGCGCCCAGCAAATTCTCGAAAAGCTGGACTGGCGCGCCCAGGTCATCGGCGTCGACGAATCCAATTTCTTCGGGCCGGAGCTGGTGGACATTGCCACGCAGCTGGCGGATAGCGGCAAGCAGGTGATCATTGCGGGGCTCGATACGGATTACCTGGGGCGTCCATTTCCGCCGATGCCGGATCTATTGTGCATTGCCGAATCCATCACGAAGACGCTGGCGATTTGCATGCGCTGCGGGCATCCGGCAAAACACACGCAGAGGCTGGTGGCATCGAGCGAGCTGATGGTGGTCGGCGCAACCGGGATGTACGAGGCTCGGTGTCGAAGATGCTTCGAGCCCGGGGTCTCCAAACAAGAAGTGATGGACTTCGCGCGGCCGGAGCAAGGCAACATTGATCATCACCATTGACCGGTAACCAGTGACCCGTAACCCAGCAGCAGAGCGGCCCCGTCTAAGGTAACATAGAGACCAAGGAGAAACCCTTTGTTTTCCATAAAAGGAGATCCAAACGTGAATCCGACGCCGTCCACGCCCCCGCCCGGGCAGCAGTACGCGCCGCCGCCCGCGCAACCGTACGCCTATGCGCCGCCGCCGTCGTCGGGCCCGAGCATGCTTTCCAAGGTCCTGCTGGGATTGGTCGTGGTTCTCGGAGCGGCCACAGGCTACCTTTACAACGAGCTTACAAAGGTCCAATCCGATGTCGCGGAAACGCGCAATACGCTGCTGGATGAAATGTCGAAGTTCCGCGAGTCGGCCGCGGTGACGACGCAAACCAGCAGAAAATCTGTGCAAGAGTTGAAGGCCGATGTCGATGCCGCGCGCGCTCAGGCGAGTCAGCTGGCGGGACAAGCCAAGATCGACGCCGAAAAGCACGCGGAGGATCTTGCGGCCCGCTTGGAGAAACAACAACAGGCGCAGGCGCAGCGCGTGAACGCTGTCAGCGCCGAAGTGGGACAGGTGAAGGAACAGGCCACCACTGCCAATAACCGGATCACCGAAGTTTCCGGTGACGTGAACAACGTCAAGACCGACGTGGCCACCACGCGTTCTGACCTGGAAAAAACCATCGCGAACTTGAAAGCCACGCAGGGTGATATGGGCGTGCAAAGCGGGTTGATTGCGACCAACGGGAAAGAGCTTGCGGCGTTGAAGGCTCTCGGCGAACGCAACTACACCGAGTTCAAAATCGCCAAGGACAAGAAAAACGTTCCGCAAAAAGTGGGCGACATCTCCGTGATCCTGGATAAGACCGATCCGAAGAAGAACCAGTACACCATTTACGTGATCGCCGACGACAAGAAGGTACAGAAGAAAGACAAGAGCATCAACGAACCGGTGCAGTTCCTGCTCTCGCGCGCGTCCCAACCGTATGAGCTCGTGGTCAACGAAGTCCGCAAGGATATGATCGTCGGCTACGTCTCGGCACCGAAGGTCCTGACGCCGCGAAACTAGATCCTAGTGCGAGAAGCGCGGAAGATCAGGATGCGGCGATCCCGCATTCTTCCCAATTTTTCAGACGGCGGCTGAGCGTTCGCCGCGAAATTCCCAGCTGCGCCGCGGCCTTTGCCTGGTGGCCTCCGCTCGCGGCAAGCGCGGACAGGATCGCGCGCCGCTCCACTCCATCAAGCCCCGCGGCGGATTCGCTCATCGCCTGATGCAAAGCCAAGAGACCGGGGATGGCCACTTCTTCGGACCCAATGCATTCCCCCTTGGCGAGCAACGATGCCTGGATCACGGCGTTGCGCAATTCGCGGATGTTGCCCGGCCACGCGCGGCTCTCCAGAACGCGGATGGCGGCATCGCTAAACGTGAGACGCGGATTTTGTTCCGCCAGAAAATGGCGGCCCAAGGGAGCGATATCGTCCACGCGTTCCCGCAGCGGCGGGATGCGCAGAACGAATTGCTGGAGCCGGTGAAACAAGTCTACGCGAAATTTCCCTTCGGCCACCGCCGCGGTGAGATCGCGATTCGTAGCCGCCACGACGCGTGCATCCACCGGCACTTTGCGCATGCCGCCGAGGCGAAAATAGGGGACGCCATCCAGCACGCGCAGAAGCTTGGCCTGCATGCGGCTGTCCAACTCGCCGATTTCGTCGAGAAAGATCGTGCCTCCGTTGGCCATCTCGAACAGGCCCTGCTTGGCCGTATCGGCGCCGCTGAAGGCGCCTTTCTCATGCCCGAACAGTTCGCTTTCTATTAAGTGTTCGGGCAGCGCGGCGCAGCTGAGATCCACCCACGCGCGGTGCGATCGCGGGGAAAGTTGATGAATCGCGCGCGCCACCAGTTCCTTGCCGGTGCCGCTTTCGCCCGTGAGCAGGATGTTCGCTCCGGACCGTGCGGCTCGTTCCACGACAGCCATCAGGGCTCGCATGCTTGCGCTGGCGATAATCGCTGTCATTCCGAGGAATTCGAGTCTCTCTTGTGGCATCTACATCAATAGGTTCGTCCGATTTCGCCGTGCAGGCTCTCGGGTATTGACCTTAGTCACAGGAAAGAATCGTACTCCCTCAGGGGGGACAAACTGTCGCAGGTGCCCGTGGTGATGCGACAGATTGTCCCTTCCCTGCGCGGACACCCTTCTTAACTAATTGATCCGGAGTAGTTTAGAAATGGCACACTTGGCGATTCGCATGCACATGCAATAGCCGGATGAATACGCCGGATCGCAGACTGCCGAATAAGGGCTTGAGCTTCATCGGGCTCGTGGTCTTCAGCGGAGCCATTGCTCTTGGACTCGCCATCACCGGATGGGAAACCGCGGACCTGGTCAAATTCGTCGGATTTGTAACCGTCACGATGCTGGCGGCCGCGGCGAAGTTGAGCATCCCGAGCAAAGTGGGCAACGTGCCCACCACGTTCCTCTTTGTGCTGATCGGGGCGCTGGAACTTTCCGGTCCCGAAACGGTTGTGCTGGGCGTCATCGGGGCGCTGTGCCAGTCGATGTGGAATCCTCCGGAGGAACAGCAAGCTTCGCCCATGGCGTTCCACATCGCGGCGATGGCGCTCTCGGCCAGTGCGATGGTCGGCATTTACGATTCATCGATGGGCTTGCCGACGTCCTGGCCGCAGTTGATTCGTTTCGGCATCGCCATCGGCACCTTCTGCCTGCTGCAAGCGACGCTGGTGGCAGGGGCCGTCGCACTCAACGAAGGCCTATCGTTTTTGAAAACGTGGAGAAACTGTTTCTTTTGGACGATGCCGCATTATTTGGGAGGCGCCGCCGCCGCATTCGCGTTTGCCGTGATGAGCCGCCTGATCGGCTGGCAGACGCTGATCGTCAGCGGTCCGGTTCTGTACCTGGTTTATAAGGCGTATCATTTGCACGTTTCGCGGCTGCAGAGTCAAAAGAGACATGCCGAGGATGTTTCCGCCTTGCACTTCCGCACGATTCAAGCCTTGGCGCTGGCGATTGAGGCCAAAGATCAAACCACGCATGGACACCTGGCGCGCGTGCAGATCTACGCACGGGAGATTGGGCGCGACCTCAAGCTGACGCCGGCCGAGCAGGAGGCGCTGCTGGCCGCCTCGCTCTTGCACGATATCGGCAAACTAGCGGTACCGGAAAGCATCATCTCCAAACCGGGAAGGCTTTCTCCCGAAGAATTCGAGAAGATGAAAATCCACCCGACGGTGGGCGCCGAAATTCTGGAGCAAGTTCAATTTCCATACCCGGTCGTGCCGATCGTCCGCACCCATCACGAACGCTGGGATGGCGCGGGATATCCGGCGGGGTTGAAGGGCGAAGAGATTCCGATCGGCGCGCGCATTCTGGCCGCCGTGGATTGTCTCGATGCGCTGGCCTCGGATCGTCAATACAGGCGCGCTCTGCCGCTGGATGAGGCGATGAAGGTGGTGGAGAAAGAATCCGGGAAAGCGTTCGATCCAAAAGTGGTCGAGGTGATCAAGCGCCGCTACGTCGAGTTGGAGCACATGGCCAAGACGGAGGGTGGCGCGGCGGGGGCTCGTCTTTCCACCGAAGTAAAAGTGGAACGCGGCGACGCGCCGGCCGCCGGATTCGAATCGCACGCGGTGTCGCCGGCCGCCACGAAGACTTCGTCGATCGATCATCTGGGGAGCATGGCCGAGGCGCGCCACGATGTGCAGTCGCTCCTCGACTTGTCGCGGCAGCTCGGCAGTTCGATCAGCGTGGACGATACTTTGTCGATGCTGGCGCATCGGCTGAGCCGCACCGTTCCGCATCACAGCATGGTGATCTGGGTTCGGCGCGGCGATGTGCTGATCCCTGCGTTCACCCAGGGCGACGAATCGCGGCTTTTCGCATCTCTCGAAATCCCCATGGGGCAAGGACTCTCGGGATGGGTGGCGGAAAACCTCAAACCGATCGTCAATGGAAATCCATCGGTGGAATCGGCCTATCAGGGCGATGCATCGCGTATCTCCGCGCTGCGCTCGGCCATGGCCGTGCCGCTTGAAGGCTTGAACGGCATGACCGGAGTATTGACGCTGTACCATGCGGACCGGGACGCGTTTTCCAAAGAGAACTTACGGCTCTTGCAAGCGGTCAGCTCGAAGATCGCCATGTCGCTCGAAGGCACGCCCAATCCTGGACAACGCACCGCACCTCCGAAAGAGGAATTCGCAAAAGGCGTACTCAACGCGAGCGAACTATTTCAGCGCCTGGACGGCGATCTCTTGCGCGCCCGCCAGGACAACGCGCCGCTCACGCTGGTGGTCCTCAACGTGGAAGGCTCGCAACAGATCGACGCCCGCTTTGGACAGATCGAAGGAGGGCGCGCGCTGCGGACCTTCGCCCTGGGCGTGAAATCCTTATGCCGTGAGTGCGATGCCGTGGCCAACATGGGAGGCGACGAGTTCGTCGTCCTGCTGTACGGTGTGCGGCCTGACGAAACAATTAGCCGGTTGGCGCAGTTCCGGAGTTTGCTCGCCGACCTGTGCCGTGAACGCTACGCCAAGGATCTCTTGACGCTCAGTATGGGAACCGCGAGCTATCCCAACGATGGCGACGACCAGGAAACGCTACTCGCGCAAGCCGACCGCCGCATGTATTCGGAAAAACGGGAGCAGAAATCGCATGCGGCCGCGCCGCCCAAGCCCGCTTCCGGCGAACCGTTCATATCCCACGCGATTCACTAAAGCGAAATCAAGAAACCTTTAGCAGCACGGCGGTGATGTTGTCGGGGCCGCCGCGTTCTTTGGCGAGCTCGATCAGACGCTTGGCTTTTTCTTCAAGGCTCCCAGGTAAGGCGAGGGAGGAAGCGAGGTCAGTGTCGGGAACGACGCCGTGCAGACCGTCACTGCACAACAGGATCAACATCTCCGGCTTGGGCTCCAGGCGATAAGAGTTGACGCGCAGCTGATCGGAAACGCCGATCGCCATCGTCAACACGTGCCGCATGGGGTGCGTCTTGAGCGTGGCATCGTCCAAACCCAGGCGGCGACCAACATCGTTGACCCAGGACTGATCCTCGGTGACCTGAGAAAGCACGCCGTTGAAAAAGGTGTAGGCGCGGCTATCGCCCACGCTACCGACGAAAAGTTCGACCAGGTTGTCGAGCACCGCGACCAGCGTCGTGCCCATGCCGTCGAGCGCAGGATCTCTTTCAGCGGCCATGCCGACTTGCGTGTTGGCCTCGGCCAGCGCGGACTGCAACAGGGAGGGCGCGCGCGCGGGCGCCAGCTCAACCACGCGCTGCACGGTCTCGACGGCCAGGTGCGAGGCGGTTTCGCCGGCCTGCGCGCCGCCCATGCCGTCGGCCACTACATACAGGCCGAGAGACGGCGCCAGCAGGTAGCAGTCTTCGTTATTCGTGCGAACGCAACCTACGTCGGAGACGCCGAAGGATTCGATCATGAACTTTTCCGATTATAGCGAGGTCGGGACAAAGCCGCTAACATCCAATCGCGGGTTGGGCAGCGTATACACCTCGAAAGCAGCGTGCCGATCACGCCGGCGGGTTCTCGTTTAGAGAAGGAAGCTTCGAAAAGGTAAGGATGATGCGAGCACATTCGATGGGCAGATCGATTCTTGCGATAGGTCTTCTGGCAGGGGCGTGCCACGCTCAGACTATCCTGCCGCAAATCGCCGATGGAGGGAATTGGACCACGGCTATCGTTTTGGTGAACACGACCGCGAGCACTGCGACCGGGAGTTTGATTTTCTTTCAGGACACCGCGAACGGGACCACGTTAGGAACGACGGTGGCGTGGAATCCACCGTTTCTGGAAGTGAGCTCCACGCTGAACTTGTCGGTTCCCGCGGGCGGAACACTTTTCCTGCACACGGCCGGAACGGCGGCCACGCTCACGCAAGGATGGGGCGAGGTGACCGGATCGGCTGGACTCTCCGCCTATGCCATCTACACATATGAGAGCTACGCGGGACGTCCCAACCAGGACGGGACATCGCAGGCGACGGCCTCGTCGACGCGCATTCTGGTGCCTTTTGATGCCACCACCGGATACTCGACCGGAGTTGCCGTGGTGAATCCCACGGGACTAACGGAAACGATTTCGGTGAATCTGCAGACCGATGCCGGCGCGATTTCACAAGCGACGCTGCCCGCTCTTCCGGCGAACGGACAGCTGGCGTTTTCCATGGCGACGCAGTTCCCTGCGGTGGCGGGTCATCGCGGCTTGGCGGAGTTTTACGATGTGCGCGGCCAACTCTCGATTGCCGCGTTCCGCATCAATCCAACCATTGCGCTGACGTCGCTGCCAGTGGTGCTGACTTCGGGGTCCCCAGTGATCGGCGGTACGTCGCAAGGATCCCTGCCCCAATATTCGCAGATCGTCTTCAGCAATTTCACTTCGAATGCCCCAGGATTAGCGGGTATCACCGTGAATACGCCGATGCCGGGCGGAGCGTTCGGATCCGGTACGGCGGGCGGGTCCACGGGATCGGGCTCGTCGCCATTGAACTACGAAGCGCAATGGAGCAACCTCGTTCTGAATGGGTCCACGCTGACTTTCAGTGCACTGGCGACCGGCGTTTCCGAAATGTTCGACAGCAAGGGAAACGCCGCACCGATCAGTTCCGGGACGCTGACAATTACGCTCGGCGGAGCGCTGGCCACGAACGGCATCTCGACAGGGACGGCCACGGGAACCATTGCGCTGTTCAGTTCGCTCGGTAGCGTCAGCGGTTCGTTTAACGCAAACTATACGGCCGAGTGAAGACCGGCGGACGAATCAACGCGCAGGGGCCAAGACCGCTTTCAGTTCCCAATAGGCCCGCTCTTCGTAGTTGAGCTTCAAACGTTCCAGCGATTCCAGGCGCGAATCGACAGGTTTCGCCGCCTGCTTCTTAAGACACACGCCCAACATCAACGTCGCTTCCGGATCCTCCGGCTGGCGGTCGAGGACGGCGCGAAAACGTTCGGCGGCGCCGGCGAAATCGCCCATGCGCCACAGCGCATATCCTACGTTGAAGTGATAGGTCGGGTCGCCAGGATCGCCCTGGAGGGCTTTGCGGAAAGAATCGAGAGCTTGCGGCAATCCACGGCGGCTTTGCGCGGCTCCCAGGTTATTCCACACTTCGTTGAGAGGGACCGTTTCGGCGATGGTTTGAAACGCAGCCTGCGCGGCCGCAAAATCGCCCGATTGAAATAGGGAAAGCCCCAGCAGGAAACTGGCCTCGCGAAAGTGTTGATCGCCCGGCATGACTTTTTGCAGCCACGTGGCGGCTTCCTTGTATTCCTTGCGA
>Ga0182030_10021740_pt1 | contig 11996 bp, 10 predicted proteins | sample 812S3MmetaG_FD_121299 | JGI IMG/M metagenome (GOLD analysis project Ga0182030, IMG submission 121299) | Permafrost microbial communities from Stordalen Mire, Sweden - 812S3M metaG (Illumina Assembly) | ecosystem: Environmental > Terrestrial > Soil > Wetlands > Permafrost | place: Sweden...
CGGATCCGTGTAACCGGGCGTGCCTCAAGGATCTGGCCAATTCATACCTGGCCGCGCTGGTGGCGCACGATCCGTCCAAAGTGCCGCTCGCAGCGGATGTGAAGTTCGTCGAGAACGTCACCCCGATGAAGCCGGGCGAGGGTCTGTGGAAGACTGCCACCGAAGTGCCGACGACGTTCGCCGTCTACGTACCGGATCCGGTGGCCGGTCAGGTCGGTTTCATCGGCATGATGAAGGCCGACGGCAAGCCCATCGAACTCGCCTTGCGCCTGAAGGTGCGTCACGGCGAGATCGTCGAGGCCGAACACCTGATCGCCGGCAATCTGCGCGACGGCATGCTGGCCAACCTGAAGACTCCACGACCGGGGTTGCTGGCCGAAGTGCCCAAGGACCAGCGCAGCTCGCACGCCGAGCTGCTGAAGATCGGCGCGACCTACTACGAGGCGCTGGTCAAGGGCGACGGCTCGCTGTCGCCGTTCGCGGATGACTGCGAACGCCATGAAAACGGCATGATCACCACCGGATCGAAGCTCATGGGTTCACCCGACGGGTCGCCCAAACTGGGCTGCGCCTCCCAGCTCAACACCAAGGCGATGAGCTACATCAAGCGCATCGAACCGCGCCGGGTGTGGATTGCGGATCCCCAGACCGGGCTGGTCTTCGGCCTGTCCCAGTTCCGTCATCCCATGAAGGAGGATCACGTCGACATCGTGGGATATCCGGGTGTCACGAGTGTGCCGATGAAGTTCAAACCTTTTGATCTGCCCGCCGCGCATATCTTCAAGGTCAGCGGCGGCAAGATCCACGAGATCGAGGCCATGGGTTTCATGGCGCCGTACAACTCGAAGACGGGCTGGCAGAAATAGTCGGCTGGGGCGGCTGGGCAACCAGCCGCCGTTCCCGCACGGCAAGAGCTCGGACCGCGTGGTTGCGGAATTCAGGAGATTGCTAACCCTCTACCTTGGCGAGATCCTCAGCAGCTGAGCCTGAATATGTCAGATCTGCGACCGTGACCTGAGCATCTGCCGTATTTCAGTGCAAACCGTTGACTTGCCGCCAAGCGCTCTCCTACCCTGAGCACCGACCGCCCAATACGAATAACTGCGGTCCGAAGACGCTTAATATGACATCCACGACCCAGATTCACCTCATCGGTGGCGAGAAAGGCGGCGTCGGCAAGTCAATGGTGGCGCGACTGCTGGCGCAGTATTTCATCGATCACTCGATCCCGTTCACCGGCTTCGATGCGGACCGCTCACACGGCGCGCTGCTGCGGTTTTACTCAGGCTACGCCATCCCCGTGCTCGTGGATCAGTACGAAAGCCTGGACGCGATCGTGGAGGCGGCCACCACTCAGCCCGAGCACCGCATCCTGGTGGACTTGGCAGCGCAGACCGGCGAGCCGCTGATGCGCTGGATGGATGAGTCGCAGTTGCTGGCGGTCGCCTCGGAACTGAATCTGCACATCCGCTACTGGCACGTGATGGATGCGGGTCGCGATTCGGTGGAACTGCTGCGCCAGCTCTTCGACCGCTACGGGTCGCGTCTGAATTACGTGCTGGTGCAGAACCACCTGCGGGGCAGTCATTTCCGGATATTCGACGCATCCGGCCTCGCCGCACGCGCGCAGGAATATCACGCGAGCATCATCGCCATCCCCCGGCTCCATGAAAGCAGCATGATCAAGATCGATGCGGCCAGCAGCAGTTTCTGGGCCGCCACCCAGGAGAACGATCAGACGACCGGTCTGGGTGTGCTCGAACGCCAGCGGGTCAAGAGCTGGCTGCAGTCCGCGTATGAGGCGATCGCGACGGTCGGTCCGTAGCGGCACCGTCAGGCAACCGCGCCAGCTCCGCCACGACGGTCGACCAGGCGGGCGCGAGCGGATCAATCAGCGCGAAGTGCCCTGCGTCCGCGACGGTGATCAAACGCACCTGGGGATGCGCAGCGGCATACGATTCACTGACCACCAGTGGCACGGTGGCATCGTCGGTGCCGTGGACGATGGTGGTGGCGCTGACGGCTGCGGGCATCTGACGCGGATCGATGTCGGGTCGACTTACCGGGTCAGCGCCCAGAAAACGCGACACCGCACCGTTCCCCAGCCCCAGTTCATGCGCCAGCAACAGGTCAGCGGCCGGCCCAAGGGCCAATGTGCCGGCCAGCACCGGGCAGATCCGCGCGGCAGCCGCCCACAGGGCGAGGTGTCCGCCGGCCGAATGCCCGACCAGAACCACGCTGCCGTTGTGGTGCTCCACACTGCCGGCCGCCCGGGTCAGTATCAGGGTCAGATCGGCCAGCGTCGGCGCGGGGTCCCGGATGACGCGCGCGTATTCCGGCAGCGCCGCAGTCCAACCCGCCGCGGCGAGGGCGTCCGCCATGGGCCGCAGGTGCGCCCGATCAATGTCGGGACGCCAGAACCCGCCGTGGATGAGGATGACCAGGGGGCGTCGGCTCGCGTGGTCGCGGCCGATACGGACCTCCATGATCTGGGCCGGATCCGCGCCGTAGGCCACGATGCTGTCCGGCGCCCCGGCGGCCCGGCTCAAAATGGACATGTCTTCCGCCAAGTGTCTCCCCTTGCGGCGAAGGCCGCTGCGTGTGCACGATGCTGCCATGCAACCCTCCCGCATTCTAAGCAACTCATTGGCATGGATGGCAGCCGCATTGCTGCTCGTGCTCTGCCCCGTCGCCCTCGCCCGCCATCCGCGCAATGCTCCCACGGTCGGTGCACCGGGCCAGTTCGACTATTACCTGCTGACGCTTTCATGGTCGCCCAGTTACTGCCGGGTACATCCCGGGGACCGCTACCAATGCCGGGGTCGGGGGCTTGGTTTCGTGCTGCACGGCCTGTGGCCGCAGTTCGACGCCGGTGGCTATCCGCAGTCATGCGCAGCCGACGCCGCTCTGGATCGCGCGGCGGAGGCCGTGGGTCACACCCTGTATCCGAGCCCGAAACTCATGCGACATGAATGGGAGCGTCACGGTACCTGCAGTGGACTGAGCGCGGTCGAGTACTTCCGTACGGCGGATCGGGCGCTGGCGGTGGCACACATTCCCGCGCTGTTCGAAGCACCGCGGGCTGATCAGCAGCTGCACCCGGAGCAGATCCTCGCGGCATTCCGCGCTGCCAATCCGGGGTTACCCCCGCACTCGATGACGGTAGCGTGCAGCCGGGGGGAACTCTCCGAGGTGCGCCTGTGCCTGACCCGGGAGCTTAAGCCCAGGTCCTGCGGCCGGGGCGTGCCCGACAGTTGTCCGCCAGTCCCGGTCTCGGTACGCAGTGCGCGCTGAGTCGCTCAGGCCAGCGTAGCCAGGATTCGATTGAAGGTGGCGCTCGGACGCATGGCGGCCGCGCACTTGGCTGGGTCGGGGTGATAGTAGCCCCCGATTGCCGCGCGCTTGCCCTGGGCCGCATTCAACTCGCCGATGATTTTCGCTTCCTCGCGCGTCAGTTCGGCCGCGACCGGGCCGAACTTCGCACGCAGGTCCGCATCGTCAGTCTGCGCCGCGAGCGCCTGCGCCCAGTACAGCGCCAGGTAGAAGTGGCTGCCGCGACTGTCGAGCCCGCCGGCCTGGCGCTGCGGCGACTTGTCGTGGTCCAGGAACTCGCCGTTGGCGGCATCCAGTGCCTTGGCCAGACACAGCGCCGCCTTGTTGCCGGTCTTCCCGGCCAGATCCTCGATCGATACCTGGATCGCCAGGAACTCGCCGAGCGAATCCCAGCGCAGGTGCCCCTCCTCGAGGAACTGCTGGACATGCTTGGGCGCGGAGCCGCCGGCACCGGTCTCGTACATACCGCCGCCTGCCAGGAGCGGCACGATGGACAGCATCTTGGCGCTGGTGCCGAGTTCCAGGATCGGGAACAGGTCGGTGAGGTAATCCCGCAGCACGTTACCCGTCACCGAGATGGTGTCCTGACCGGCGCGCACCCGCTTCATGGTTGCCGAGACCGCGGCCACCGGCGCCAGGATGCGGATATCCAGGCCGCTCGTGTCATGGTCCTTGAGATAGGTCTTCACTTGCGCGATCAGCAGCCGGTCATAGGCGCGCTGCTCGTCCAGCCAGAAAATGGCGCTCTGACCGGTCGCCCGGGCGCGGTTCACAGCGAGCTTCACCCAGTCACGGATCGGCAGATCCTTGGTCTGGCACATGCGCCAGATGTCGCCCTTGGACACCTTGTGCTCGGTCAGCACTTTGCCCTGCGCATCGATCACCCGCACGACCCCGTCCGCGGCGATCTTGAAGGTCTTGTCGTGCGAGCCGTATTCCTCGGCTGCCTGCGCCATCAGGCCCACGTTGCTGACATTACCCATGGTGGCCACGTCATAGGCGCCGTGCGTGCGGCAATCATCGATCACGGCCTGGTACACACCGGCATAGCAGCGGTCCGGAATCATCGCCTTCATGTCATGTGCCTTGCCGTCCGGGCCCCACATGCGGCCCGAGGTGCGGATGGCGGCGGGCATGCTGGCGTCGATGATGACGTCACTGGGCACGTGCAGATTCGTGATGCCCTTGTCCGAATCCACCATCGCCAGCGGCGGCCGCGACTGATAGGTGGCCGCGATGTCCGCTTCGACCTGCGCCTGCTGCTGCTGCGGCAGCGACTGGATCTTCGCGTAGACATCGCCGATGCCGTTGTTCGGATCGACACCGAGCTGGGCGAACAGCGCCGCATGCTTGGCGAAGACATCCTGGTAATACACGGTGACGGCATGTCCGAACATGATCGGATCGGAGATCTTCATCATCGTGGCTTTCAGGTGCAGGGACAGCAGCAGGCCCTTGGCCTTCGCATCCTGAATCTGCGCCTCAAAAAACGTGCGCAGTGCGTCCGCATGCATGAACGTCGAGCTGATGAGTTCGGCGGCCTGAACCTTGATGCCTTCCTTCAGCACCGTCGCCTTGCCGCTGGCAGCGGTGAATTCAATGCGCACCGTACCCGACTGGTCGATCAGCGCCGCCTGTTCGTTGCCGTAGAAATCCCCGCCGCTCATGGTGGCCACGTGCGTGGGCGAATCCGGCTTCCAGGCGCCCATCGAATGCGGATGGGTCTTGGCGTAGTTCTTCACGGCCTTGGCGACGCGGCGGTCCGAGTTGCCCTCGCGCAGCACCGGGTTGACCGCGCTGCCCAGCACCTTGGCAAAGCGCGTCTTGAGCTTCTGCTGCGCATCGTCCTTCGGGTCTTCCGGATACTGCGGAATGGAAAATCCCTGCGCGTTGAGCTCCGTGATCACGGCCTTCAGCTGCGGCAGTGAGGCCGAGATATTCGGCAGCTTGATGATGTTGGCTGCGGGTGTCTTGGCCAGCTCGCCCAGTTCCGTCAGGTCATCCGACTGGCGCTGCTGCGCGGACAGATCATCCGGAAAATTCGCGATGACCCGTCCGGCGAGGGAGATATCGCGGGTCTCCACGGCAATGCCGGCGCTGCGGGTGAAGGCCTGCACGATCGGCAACAGGGAATAAGTCGCCAGTGCGGGCGCCTCATCAGTCAGCGTGTAGATGATTTTGGCGGTGGTCATTTCGATTCCGGAATATTGGTTCTTGGATAGTGCAAACGGGGAATTATATCAGCGGGCGGTGCTGTGGGCGGTCACGGCTGCCGTATCAACCACCATGCAACTTCAGCCAGCGGGCAATGGGATAGAAATAGTAAAATGCATACGCAGCCTGGGCGCTGGCGCCGATGATTTCCTTACGAATATGGGCTGGCCGGCGGCCGTAAGGCCCGGGACAGTAGCACTCCACCGGCCGCCCCGCACTAGGTAATCGCCCGAGTAGTGCTATGATTTCCGGCAATAAATGTGGCGCCGCGGGCAGCCACCTGCATCTGGGGGATTTCGAAGAATGAGTAACTTCTTGAGCCGCGCGGCCCGACTGGCAATGACGGGTTTGCTGCTGACGGGCACGAGCATGAGCGCCCAGGCCCATCACTCCTTCGCGATGTTCGACCACGATCACCAGATCAAGATCTCCGGGACGGTGACCCACTTCCAGTGGACCAATCCGCATGTCTACATCGACCTGGACGTTCCCACCGACCAGGGGGACCTAAAGCACTATACGATCGAGTGCGCGAACCCCGGCATCCTCGATCGCATCGGTTGGAAGTTCAACATGATCAAGGTGGGGGACAAGATCACGACTATCATCGCCCCGCTGCGTACCGGGGAGCCTGGCGGATTGCTCAAGCAGGTCACGCTCGCCGACGGCCGCAAGTTCGAGAATGGCGGCCCCGCCGGCAAAGCGAATATCCAGTAGCCCGCAGCCCGTGGCCGCCGAGGGGGATTTCATGAGCAGGAACATTCGTACGGTCGCAACGATGCTGGCCGTCATCGCAGCTTCACTCGGGACCGGGCTCGTCCAGGCCGATTCGCGAGCCGGGACGCCCGCGGCGCAGGTCCGCCACCCGGCGCTGACCGGGGCCTGGGATCGATACAGCACCGAAACGCTGGATCCCAGGGTCACGGCGGCGGCGCCGGTACCCCCGCCGCCGCTGAAGCCCGCCTACGAGGCCGCATGGCTGGCACAGCAGAAGGCCGCCAAGGAGGCGGACGCGCGCGGTCAGCCCCTGTACGGCGGGTACGCCCAATGCCTCCCTGATGGCATGCCGGCGATGATGATGGCCATGTTCCCGATGGAGGTGCTGCAGACGCCGGGGCAGATCACCATCATCGAGGAAGCCTACAACCAGGTCCGTCGGATCTACCTGAACCAAAAGCAGCTTCCCATCGATGATGCCGAACCGGGCTTCTGGGGACACTCGGTGGGCCATTGGGAGGGAGACACCCTGGTGGTCAATACCGTCGGCATCAAGGAAGAAGTGCGCTTTCGCGGCGCACCCCACAGTCCGAACATGCAGATCGATGAGCGCATGCGGATGCTCTCCAAGAGCATCTTCGAGGACCAGGTGACGGTCACCGACCCGGAGTATCTGACGGCCCCCTGGAACTTCACCTGGAAGTACGTGCGCAAGCCCGGGTACAAGATCCTGGAATATGTCTGCGAGGCCAACCGCGAATACCAGGACCCGCAGACCGGCGGCATCCGCATGCGGATCGGGGCCCCCGGAACCGCAAGCTCGGCACCCGCGCCCGCTTCGGCGCCTGCCTCGCCCAAGCCCTGAACCCCACAACGGGGTCGACTGCCGTCGACGCTGCCCAAAAGAGGCATTTCTCGGCAGGCGGAAGGGAGTGGTGTATCATGGTGGGCTACCTACGCCCGCGCCAGAACAGCTCACTGCATCGCGTTCACTGCGATCAGCGCGGTTGGCTGGCACGTGTGTTCACGCCCAAGAAACTGTAATGGAAATCTGACATGGCCCGAACGACCCCCCTTGCCGACATCCGCAACATCGGCATCATCGCCCACGTTGACGCCGGCAAGACCACGACGACTGAGCGCATCCTTTACTACACGGGGCGCAAGCACACGATCATCGACATCCACGATACCAAGGACCTGAAGACGTCCACGACGACCGACTACCTCGAGCAGGAGCAGAAGCGCGGCATCACGATTCAGAGCGCGGCGGTATCCACGTTCTGGCGCGACAAGAAGATCAACCTCATCGACACCCCGGGACACGTCGACTTCACGATCGAAGTGAACCGTTCCCTGCGTGTGCTCGACGGTGCGGTTGTTGTATTTGACGGTGTGGCGGGCGTGGAGCCGCAGTCAGAGACCAACTGGCGCCTCGCGGACAACTACGACGTGCCGCGTCTGTGCTATGTGAACAAGATGGATCGCAGCGGCGCGAACTTCGAGCGTTGCGTGGACATGATCAAAAAGCGTCTTGGCGCCCGTCCCCTGCCCGTGCAGCTGCCGATCGGCTCCGAGGACGACTTCAAGGGCATGATCGATCTGGTCGAGATGAAAGCCCTGGTGTGGGATTCGGACGATAAGGATGCCGAGTGGCGCGTCCTAGACATCACCCCGGATCTGGCCAGCAAGGTCGGACTGAGCAACCCCGGCGACATCAAATTGCTGGAAAAGATCGAGCAGTATCGCACCGAGCTGGTCGATACCTGCCTGGAAATGGACGACGAGGCCATGGAGGCGTACATCAGCGACGTCAAGATCCCCTCGGCCGCCATTTTGCGCGAGTGTTTGCGCAAGGGCACCCTGCATGGGGCGTTCACCCCGGTGCTGTGCGGCTCCTCGTACAAGAACAAGGGCGTGCAGCAGGTGCTGGACGCCGTCGTCGACTATCTGCCGGCCCCCACCGACGTGGCCGCCATCAACACCGTCGACGCGGATGGCGAGCCCATCGGTGAGCGCAAGTGCTCGGATGATGAGCCGTTTTCGGCGCTCGCGTTCAAGGTCATCAACGATGCCTATGGTGCGCTGACCTTCGTGCGCATCTACTCCGGTGTGCTCACCAAGGGCGCCTCGGTGCAGAACACCACGCGTGGCAAGCGCGAAAAGATCGGCCGCATGGTCGAAATGTTCGCCAAGGAAGCCAATCCCATTGAAGAAGCCCGCGCCGGTGACATCATCGCGCTGGTGTCCCTGACCGATACCGAAACCGGTGATACCCTGAGTGACTCCGCCAATCCGGTGATCCTGGAGCGCATGCGCTTCCCGGAACCTGTGATCAGCGTGTCGGTGCAGGCCAAGAACAAGGCCGAGCAGGAGAAGTTCGGCGCCGCACTCGGCAAAATGGTGCGTGCCGATCCCTCGCTGCGCCTGGAGACGGACCGCGACACCCTCCAGACACTGCTGCGCGGTATGGGCGAGCTGCACCTGGAAGTGACGCTGGATCGCATGCGCACCGAGTTCAACGTGGAAGGCATCATGGGCGAACCCCAGGTGGCCTACCGCGAGACCATCACCAAGCGGGTCGACGAACAGTACGTCCACAAGAAGCAGACGGGCGGTTCGGGCCAGTTCGCCGAAGTGTGGATCACCTTCGAACCGCAGGAGCGTTCCAAGGGCTTTGAGTTCGTCGACGACACCACCGGCGGCTCGGTGCCCCGTGAATACGTGCCCGCGGTGGAGAAGGGTCTGCGCCAGCAGATGGAACAAGGCGTACTCGCCAAGTTCCCGACGGTGGACTTCAAGGCCACTCTGACCGACGGCAGCTATCACGACGTGGATTCCAATGCGCTGACCTTCGAAATCGCTGCCAAGGCCTGCTTCCGCGAGGCCATGCGCAAGGCCGGCCCGATCCTGCTGGAACCGGTGATGAAGGTGGAGACCGTGACTCCGGGTGACTACCTGGGCGATGTCATCGGCGACATCAACCGTCGCCGCGGCTCGATTCTGGATCAGCTGGAGCGTGGGACGAACGTCGCGGTCGTGGCCAACGTGCCGCTGTCGGAAATGTTCGGCTACATCGGCCATCTGCGCGGCATGACCAGCGGTCGTGCGTCGTACACGATGGAGTTCTCGCACTACGACCCAGTGCCGCGCAATGTGGCGGACGAGGTCATTGAAAAGGCCAGCAAGCCCAAGACCTGACCTGTCGATCTGAAGCCGGCCCCAAGGGGCCTGAAGCCGGAAGGTGCGCTCACCCGCCCTTCCGGCTTTTCGTTTTTTACACCCCGGGAAACTGCGCGCTATGATCGAGGCTTGATCGAAAACGCTAAATGGGGGACGCAGCATGACCAGAATCAGAAACCTGCTCACGAAACGCACTGCCGCATGGACCACAGGTCTGGGGGCCTCGCTGCTGGTCGCACTGGGAGCCCAGGCCGGCGTCGCGCTGAATGCTGCACGCGTGGGCGCGATAGACGTTGCAGCGCTGGCGAAGTTCTACGAAGCCGCGTTCGGGCTGCAGGAAGTGAACCGGCTGGAGCTGCCCGGCAGGCTGGAAATCATGCTGAATTTTGGCGATACCGTAGCGGCGGCCAAGGCCAATCCCGCGGCGCAGATCGTCATCATGCACCGCGATTCGGATGACCTGAAGGATACCGTGCCGCACATGATCCTGACCGTCTCGGACGTGGCGGCGACCGCCGCGGCCATCACCGCGGCGGGCGGCAAAATCGAGGGCAAACCCGTTCCGTTCGGCAAGGCCGGCATGCTCATCGGATTTGCGGCAGACCCGGCGGGCAACCGCCTGGAACTGATCCAGCAGCCACATTAATCAAAAGGGGGATGCAGCATGATCAACATGAGGAAGATGGCTCTGGGGATATGCGCTTCGCTGCTCGTGGGCTTAAGCGCCCAGGCAGGGGTGACTCTGAACTCAGCGCGCGTCGGTGCCGCGGATGTGGCCGCGCTCGAGAAATTCTATGTAACCGCGTTCGGCATGCAGGAAGTCCAGAGGATCCAGAATACGGAAGTCATGCTGAATTTCGGCGACAGCGTGGCGGCTGCCAAGGCCAACCCGGGTGCGCAGATTGTCATCCTGCACCGTGCGTCAGATGATGAGAAGGACGCGATCGCGCATTTGATCTTCAATGTCACGGACATTCAGGCGACCGCCGCGGCCATCACGGCTGCGGGCGGCAAGATGGAACGCGCGCCCTTTGTGTTCGGCAATACCGGGGTCACGATCGGCCTCGCTGTCGACCCCGCGGGCAATCACATCGAGATGTTGCAGCAGCCGAAGCACTGAAGCGGATCAGATCCGCGCCAGCACCACCCTACCGAAACCGCCAACGCGCAGCAGCGCGTAGCGCGGTGGCGGTGTCAGGTAATCAAAGACGATGCCGCTGCGACTGATCCTGGACTGCGCCACGAACCGCAGGGTCTCATGGATGGGTCGCCGGATGATCCACCGCGAAGACTCGCAGGCCCAGCGCATCTTTCTGCGATCCGACTGCGCGCGACCAGGAAGGCCCTCAGGGCACGGGCGTAGCGGCCATTGAAGCGTAGGCCGCTGACCCTGATTTGCGAGGCTCACGACAAGGCTTATTTACATTTGCTCGCGCTCCCCTGGAAATTGCCATCTTATTGAATACATGGGTTTTTCCGGGCCGGCTCTGTAAGGGTTCCGAAACCGTTGGGCCGCTAGACTCCGGTGCCGCTAACGCCGGCGTCAGACCAATCCTTCAATGCAAGACGACTCTTCCTCCCTGCAGCGCCGGGCACTGCCGGTGGGCCGGCAAGTACGCGCCATTATTATTGTCGCGCTGATTGCGGCGGTCCTGCTGCTGCTGTGGATGCTGGTGGGCCGAAAGTCCCCCAGCTCTGCGAATGCCTCAGGCTCCGCACCTGCGGCGGGCCAGGTGCGACTGAGCGCCGAGCAGCTGGCAACGCTCGGCACGGCCACGGTGAAGACCGCCACATTCCACGATGCCGTGATCGCCGACGGTCAGATCGCTGTCGATGCCGATACGACCACGCAAGTATTTTCCCCCTATTCCGGGCGTGTCGTGCGCGTCATGGCCGGGATCGGCGACAAGGTCCGCAGCGGCGCGCCGCTGGTGAGTCTGGATGCCAGCGAGAATCTCGACGCGCAGAGCGCCCTGATCACGGCGCTTGCACAGACCCGTCTTGACCGACTGATTGAGACGCGTCGACATGCCGCCTATGACTCGCACGGCGGTTCGCTGCAGGACTGGCAGCAGGCACAGGCCGATCTGACGGCGGCCGAAGCGACCCTGTCAGCCGCGCGAGGTCGCCTGCGGGTCCTGGGCAGTTCGGATGCGCAGATCCAGGCGCTGGAGGCTGCCGGCGCTGTAAATCCGACTGCCACTATCAACTCGCCAATCACAGGTCTGGTGACTGAGCGTCAGATCGGCCCAGGGCAGGTCGTGCAGGCGGGCGACTCGACGGCGCTTTTCACCGTTGCCGATCTGTCGAGCGTGTGGCTGCTGTGCGCCGTGCGGGACATCGACGCAGCAGCCATTGCCCCCGGCCAGGTCATCCTGATCCACCTGCAGGCCCTGCCGGGCCGTGACTATCGCGCCACGGTGCAGTCCGTCGGGGCGGAAGTGGATGCGACGACGCACCGGGTCGTGGTGCGCGCCACGGTCCCCAACACCGATGGCCGCCTGAAGCCGGCGATGCTTGCGACCTCCGAGATCATCACCAGTGCGGAC
>Ga0182030_10021742_pt1 | contig 11996 bp, 11 predicted proteins | sample 812S3MmetaG_FD_121299 | JGI IMG/M metagenome (GOLD analysis project Ga0182030, IMG submission 121299) | Permafrost microbial communities from Stordalen Mire, Sweden - 812S3M metaG (Illumina Assembly) | ecosystem: Environmental > Terrestrial > Soil > Wetlands > Permafrost | place: Sweden...
GCCTGGTTTCACGCATCGATCCCTCGATTCTGAACGGCACGGTGACCGTGGATGTGGCGCTGATCATGGGTAAAGACGCACCTCCGCCGGGTGTGCTGCGCCCCGATCTGAGCGTGGATGGCACCATCGAACTGGAGCGGCTGAACGACGTGGTTTTCGTGGGACGGCCCGTCTTCGGGCAGCAGGATAGCACCGTCCAGCTCTTCAAACTGGAGCCGGACGGCAAGTACGCCAACAAGGTGAAGGTGGTGTTGGGCCGCAGTTCGGTCAACACCATCGAAATCAAGGACGGACTCAAGGTGGGAGACCAGGTGATTCTCTCGGATATGTCGGCCTACGACAGTTACGAACGAATTAAGTTGAACTAACGATTACCGACTTTCGTAAAAGGGGTAAATGACTATGGAAAACGGCTCGCAACCGCTGATTCGACTGGACGCCGTGAGCAAGGTTTTCGTGACCGATGAAGTGGAGACGCACGCTTTGCAGAGCATTCACTTCGACGTCAAGAAAGGGGAGTACCTTTCGATTTCCGGTCCTTCCGGCTGCGGAAAGTCGACCCTGCTCGCCATCCTCGGGCTGCTGGATACGCCGACGGACGGGACTTACTATCTCAACGGGAAGCCGGTTACCGGCCTGAAGCTGAGCGAGCGGGCGCGCATCCGCAACCGTGAAATCGGCTTTATCTTCCAGGCCTTCAACCTGATTGGCGATCTTACCGTGTACGAGAACGTGGAGTTGCCGCTGACTTACCGCGGTATGCCGGGCACGGAGCGCAAACGGCGCGTCCAGGAAGCCCTGGAGCGGGTGGGCATGAGCCACCGCATGAAGCACTACCCATCGCAGCTTTCCGGCGGCCAGCAGCAGCGCGTGGCCGTGGCTCGCGCCTTGAGCGGCGATCCGCTGATCCTGTTGGCCGACGAGCCCACCGGCAACCTGGATTCGGCCAACGGCGAGGCGGTGATGAGCCTGCTCCGCGAGTTGCACGCCGCCGGCTCCACCATTTGTATGGTGACGCACGATCCGCGCTACGCGAATTTCGCGGACCGCCAGGTGCGGCTGTTCGACGGCCGGGTCGTGGAAGAAAATATCGAAACAGCCAGGAACTAATCGGAGCCGCGACCGTCAGGGAGCGGTGTTCTGAAAACCGTTGAGTTCTCTTCACCCGCCCACGTAAGTACCGTGAGTACCGGTGGTCCTGCCTGCGTTGGGGCGCTTTCTGCTAACCTGTCAGGCCATGCACTTTTTCGGGCAGGATCTGCGCTACGGGCTTCGCCGGTTGGGGAAGACCCCTGCCTTCACCGCGGTCGCACTGCTTACCCTGGCGCTCGGCATGGGCGCCAACACCGGCATGTTCAGCGTCGTCGATACGGTGCTGCTGAAGCCATTGCCATTTCGCGATGCGGAGCGTTTGCTTGTGATTTGGGAGAAGAACCCCTCGCAGAATCGCTATCGGATGTTCGTCGCGCCCGCCAATTTCCTGGCGTGGCAAAACGAGAGCCGGGCGGTGGAGCGGATGGCGGCCGTGCAGGAGGCGCGCCTCAACCTCACCGGCGGCCCCAACGGACACATAGACCCCGAGGAACTGAAAGTCGAGCGTGTTACCGCCGGGCTGTTCCCGCTGCTCGGCGTGCAGCCGGAATTGGGGCGCGCGTTCCGGCCTGACGAAGATCGGCCGGGGCGCGCCAACGTGGTCCTGCTGAGCCACGCTCTGTGGCAACGCCGCTTCGCCGGCGACCCGGGCATCGCCGGCAAGACCATCCGCCTACGCGACCAGTCCTACACCGTGGTAGGGGTCCTGCCGCCGGCGTTCGCGGTGATGGAGGCCGCGGTCGACCTGTTCGTTCCCCTGGGCCTGAACCCCGGCGATACCCGCTCCGCCAACGCCCGCGTCCTGACGGTGATCGCCCGCCGCCGCGGCCCCCTCCAGCAGGTGCGGGCCGAACTCGACGCCGTCGGCGCCCGGATGGAGCAGGCGTTGCCGGCGCTGGATAAAGGCTGCCGCCCTTCGGTCTTCGAACTGAACGACGAATTGGTGGGCGGCGCGCGGCGGCCGCTCTGGGTCCTGATGGCGGCCGTGGGCTTGCTGCTGCTGATGGCGTGTGTGAACGTGGCCAACCTCCTCCTGGCGCGCGGCGCCGCGCGGCGCAAAGAGATCGCGCTGCGCGCCGCGCTCGGCGCCGGCCGCGGGCGCATCGCCGCCCAGTTGCTCTCCGAAAGCGTGTTGCTGGCGCTGGGAGGCGGCGGACTGGGCCTGCTGCTGGCCGCCTGCGCCGTCTACGTCCTGGCCCATGCCGGCCCGGCCAGCGTGCCGCGATTGGCGCAGGCGGCCCTCGATCCGCGCGTATTCGCGTTCGCCCTGGGCGTTTCGCTGGCCACGGGCATTCTGTTCGGTCTGGCGCCCGCCATGCAAGGCTCGGGACGCAGTCTGAGCACGGCCCTGAATGAAGGCGGCCGCGGCGGCACCGCCGGACGCGCCGGACGCCGCGTCCGCAACGCTCTCGCCATCACCGAAGTGGCCCTGGCGGTGGTGGTGCTGATCGGCGCCGGACTGCTGATCCGCAGCTTCATCCGGCTGCGCGCCGTGGATCCCGGCTTTCAACCGGCCCGGGTGCTGACCGTCCGCGTCCCGCTGGCCGGTGGACGGAATGCCGCGGGGGAGCGGCGGGTCGCCTTCTTCAAGCAGATGACGGACCGCATCGCCACCCTGCCCGGCGTGCGGGCGGTGGGCGCGGTGAACATTCTGCCTTTGACCGGCCTCGGCGTGGGCGCCACCTTCGCCGTGGATGGGCGCCCCGCCCCCAGCGCGGAGCAGCGTCCCCTGGGGCTCATGCGCTCGGTCACCCCCGCCTACTTCGGCGCCATGGGCATTCCCCTGTTGGCGGGGCGCCCCCTGGCCGATTCCGATACCGCCCTCTCGCCGCCGGTGATCGTGGTCAATCAGACCCTGGCGCGGCGCTTCTGGCCGGGCGCGAGCGCCATCGGCGGGCGCCTGGCCATCGATCAGCTCGGCGGCCGGGTGGCGCAAATCGTGGGCGTGGTCGGCGACGTCAAGCCCGACCGCATGGATGCCGGGGAATGGCCTACCCTCTATCACTCCTACCCACAGGCGCCGGCGGCGGCCATGACCCTGGTCGTGCGCACCGCCGGAGCGCCGCTCCGGCTGGCCTCGGCGGTGGCGAGCGAGGTGCGTCAACTCGACCCCGACCAGCCCGTCGCGGACGTGCGCACCATGGAGGACGTTGTCAATCTGGCGGTCGCCGGAGCGCGCTTCCAAACCGCGCTGCTGGCCAGTTTCGCGGGCGTTGCGTTCCTGCTGGCCACGGTGGGCATCTACGGGGTCATCTCCTACGACGTGAGCCAGCGCACCAACGAAATCGGCATCCGCATGGCGCTCGGCGCGCAACCGGCGGACGTGCGCCTGCTGATTCTGGGACAAGGCGCGCGCCTGGCCGTCTATGGCATTGTGGCCGGCCTGCTGGGGGCCGCTGTGTTAACGCGCTGGATGGGCACCATGCTCTTCGGCGTCCGCCCAACCGATGTCTGGACGTATACCGCGGTTTCGCTTTTGCTGGCAGTGGTGGCGCTTGGTGCAAGCTACATACCGTCGCGCCGGGCGATGGTGCCCGATCCGGTCATCGCCCTGCGGCACGAATAGGAAAACTCATGATCATATTGCGCAATCTGGAAAAATTTTACGAGGGCGGCTACGGCAGAACCTATGTGCTGCGCCGCGTCAACGTGGCCATCAAGGAAGGCGAGTTCGTCACCATCATGGGCCCTTCCGGGGCGGGGAAGTCCACGCTGTTGAGCATCCTGGGAATGCTGGACGGCGCCTGGACCGGCGAATTCGAGTTCCTCGGCCACATGGTTCACCGCATGAAGCCCAAGGACCGCGTGGAGCTCAACAAGAAATACATCGGCTTCGTGTTTCAGAGCTACCACCTCATCGATAACCTCACGGTGTACGAGAACCTCGACATTCCGCTCTCCTACCGCAACGTCAAGAGCAGCGAACGCGCGTCCATGGTTTGCGACACGCTCGACCGCTTTCACATCGTGGGCAAGCGCGATCTCTATCCCAGCCAGCTTTCCGGCGGCCAGCAGCAACTGGTGGCCGTGGCGCGCGCCGTCATCGCCCATCCCAAGCTGATTCTGGCCGACGAGCCCACCGGCAATCTGCACTCCAGCCAGGGAAAGGAAATCATGGAGCTGTTCAAGAAGTTAAACGCCGAGGGCACCACCATCGTGCAGGTGACGCACTCCGTGGACAACGCCTCTTACGGCCATCGCGTGATTCAACTGGCCGATGGCTGGGTGGTCAGCGGCGGCGAGGGGACAGACTAGACTGACATGAATTTCCGGCGCACTTTGCCGGAAATTCGCTGTCAGTCCTGTCTGTCCCCGGTGTGTCCCCGGTCTGTCCCCTCGGTTTGTCCCCGCGCCTGCGCTACAATGGCCCTTCGGCATGCAGGTACTCCAGGCGGGGCAGCACAAATTTATCTATCTCGAACTCCAGGCGGAAATGGTGGCCGGTATTGCGCGCCAGGCCGGGTTCGAAATCCGTGTCAAAGATTCGCCGCGCACCATCCATCTCGACTTGAGCGCCCCCGTGCGCGGAGGCCCCTTGCTGCTTTTCGATGCGGCCGACCCCTCCAATCTCGGCTGGTTCTCGCGCTGCCAGTTTTACGTGGACGGGCGCACCGGAAGCATCATGCAAACGCCCATGACGCTGGCCAACAAGCGCGACCGCGGCGGCAAGGCGCATCTCAATGCCGTGCGGCTCACCATCAGCAAGGAACTCCCCGCCACCTTCCGGCTGCCCGGCAACCAGCCGCTGACCGAGCAGGTGTTCTATCACCTGTTCCTGAATTTCCTGAACGCGCTGGTCAAGAACGGGGTGGCGGTCTGCGGCGCCGGTTCCATCCAGCCGCTGGCCGGGCGCACCGAAACGGTCGGTTCGCGGAATTAAGTGGGATAAGCCTCCCGGCTTGTCCATCCGAGCGCAGCTCGGACGGGCTACTCAATATGGACGTTGATGAGGCGCATCGTGACCGCCTGTCGCTTCACAAGCACCTACTCCGCACTCTGCGCGCGCTGCCTGGCCGTCTCTACCACCGCTTCCACTTCACTCCGGTATTCCTGGAGCAGTTCCGGCGTCGTGGCCTCAAAGCGCATCACCAGGATGGGCTGCGTGTTGGACGCTCGCACCAGGCCCCAGCCGTGGGGAAATAGTACGCGCACGCCGTCCACATCCACGGTCTGATGGCGGGCGCGCAACACGGCGCTTGCCTCGTTGACCACGGCGAACTTCAGCTCGTCGGGACAATCGAAACGGATCTCCGGCGTGACCACGGTGTGCGGCACGTCGGCCAGTTGGTGGGAGAGCGGCCGGCCCGAGTCGGCCACGATCTCCATCAGCCGGCAGGCGGAATAGAGGGCGTCGTCGAAGCCGTACCAGCGGTCGGCGAAGAAAATGTGGCCGCTCATTTCGCCCGCCAGCTCGGCATGCGTCTCCTTCATCTTGGCCTTGATCAACGAGTGGCCGGTCTTCCACATGATGGGGTTGCCGCCGCGCGCCTTCAGATCGTCGTACATCGATTGCGAGCATTTCACTTCGCCGATGAAGGTCGCCCCCGGCTTACGCGTCAGAATTTCGCGCCCATATACGATCATGAGTTGATCGCCCCAGACGATCGTGCCCCGATCGTCCACCGCGCCGATGCGGTCCGTGTCGCCGTCGAAGGCGATGCCGAGGTCCGCCTTGGTTTCGTGCACCTTGTCGATGAGCGCCTGGAGGTTTTCCGGGACTGTCGGGTCCGGATGGTGATTGGGAAACCGCCCGTCCATTTCGAAAAACAGCTCGGTGGCATCCACGTTGAGGTTTTCCAGGATGCGGTGCATCACCACTCCGCCCGTGCCGTTGCCCGCGTCGAACACCACCCGGATGCGCCGCGGAAAGTGGAACTGCGCGGAGACTTCCGCCACGTAGGGCGTCACCACGTCGGCCGTGGTTTCCGTGCCGGCGCCGCTCGCCAGGTCGCCCGTGTCGATCATGCGGCGGATCTCCTGTATGGCCGCGCCATGAATCGTGGAACCGCCGCACACCGTCTTGAAGCCGTTGAACTCGGGCGGATTGTGGCTGCCCGTGATCATCACCGCGCCATCGGCTTTCAGGTGGAAGACCGAATAGTAGAGCACCGGCGTGGGCACCACTCCGATATCGATTACCTCGCAGCCGCCCGCCTTCAGGCCGCCCATCAGTGCGTCCCGCAGACGGGGCGAACTCAGGCGCGTGTCGCGCGCCAGGCTGATCCGCTTGCCCGCATGGCGTTGCAGGTAGGTGCCGAAGGCGCGGCCGAGCTGCTCCACATCGCCATCCAGCAGTTCCACGTCGGCTGCCCCCCGGATGTCGTATTCGCGAAAAATCGTAGGTTTGAACATGGCGTTTCGTCCTTACAATATAGCGTGGCGGTAAGATAACCGTAGTTGGGTGCCCATGAAAACCGCCGAACGCCAGTTTACGACAATCAGTGGAGTGCCGGTCGAGCGCGTATACGGCCCCGGCGATTTCCCCAACCCCGAGCCCGGCGAGTTCCCCTACACGCGCGGCATCCATCGCGACATGTATCGCGGCAAGCTCTGGACCATGCGCCAGTTTTCCGGCTTCGCCACCCCGGAGGAGACCAACCAGCGCTACCACTACCTGCTGGCGCAGGGGCAGACCGGCCTTTCGGTGGCCTTCGACCTGCCCACCCTGATGGGCTACGACGCCGACCACGCCTTGAGCGAAGGCGAAGTGGGCAAATGCGGCGCCCCCATCTCCTCCCTGGAGGATATGGAGATTCTCTTCCGCGGGATTCCGCTCGGCGATGTCTCCGTCTCCATGACCATCAACTCGCCCGCCTCCGTTTTGTGGGCCATGTACCTGGCGGTGGCCGAGCAGCAGGGCGTGCCGTGGGAGCGGCTTTCCGGCACCCTGCAAAACGACATCCTGAAGGAATACATCGCGCAGAAGGAGTACATCTACCCGCCCCGCCCATCCATGCGGCTGGTCACCGACACCATCGAATTCGGCGCGCGCCACACCCCCAAATTCAATCCCGTCTCCATCAGCGGGTATCACATTCGCGAAGCCGGCTCCACCGCCGTGCAGGAGCTGGCGTTCACCTTGCGCGATGGCATCGAATATGTGGATTGGGCGCTCGCTCGCGGGCTCGCCATCGACGAGTTCGCGCCGCGCCTCAGCTTCTTCTTCAACGCCCACAGCGATTTCTTCGAAGAGATCGCCAAGTACCGCGCGGCGCGCAAGATCTGGGCCCTCGCCATGCGCGAGCGCTACGGGGCGAAGAGCGAGCGCAGCCTCAAACTCCGCTTCCACGCGCAGACGGCGGGCTGCTCGCTCACCTGGCAGCAGCCGTACAACAACGTGGTGCGCACCGCGCTACAGGCCCTCGCTGCCGTGCTCGGCGGGGCGCAGTCGCTGCACACCAATTCGCTCGACGAGGCCTACGCCCTGCCCTCGGAACAAGCCGTCACCATCGCCCTGCGCACCCAGCAGGTGCTGGCCTACGAAAGCGGCGTGGCCAACGTGGCCGACCCCTTGGGCGGCAGCTATTTCCTGGAAAAGCTCACGCTCGATACGGAAACCGCGGCCAACAATTATATCCGCCGCATCGACGAAATGGGCGGCATGATCGCCGCCATCGAGGCCGGCTTCCCGCAGACCGAGATCGCCGCGGCCAGCTACCGTTACCAGTGCGAAATCGAATCCGGCGAGCGTACCATCGTCGGCGTCAACCGCTTTCAGAGCGGCGATCAGCCCATCGAACTCCTGCAGATCGACGAGACCGCCGGCCGGCGGCAGATCGCCAAACTGGCGGCGCTGCGGGCGCGGCGCGATAATGGCAAGGTGCAAAAGACCCTGGATGCGCTAAAGCGCGCCGCCGAAGGCACGGAGAACACCATGCCGCCCCTGCTCGACGCCGTCCGCGCCTACGCCACCCTCGGCGAAATCTGCGACGCGCTCCGCGCGGTCTTCGGCACGTATACGGAAACGTCTCACATCTAGACCGTGACCAGACCATGACACGACCCATTCGAGTACTGGTTGCCAAACCCGGGCTGGACGGCCACGACCGTGGCGCCAAGGTGATCGCCCGCGCCCTCCGCGACGCCGGCATGGAGGTTATTTATACCGGGCTGCGCCAGACCCCGGAGATGATCGTCAACGCCGCGCTCCAGGAGGATGTCCAGGTGATCGGCCTCTCCATCCTTTCGGGCGCGCACAATGCCATCGTGCCGCGCGTGCTGGAACTGCTGCGCGAGAAGGAAATGACGGACGTATTGGTGATTGTCGGCGGGATCGTTCCTGACGAAGACGCCGCCGCGCTCCAACACCTCGGTGTGGCGGCGGTGTTCCAGCCCGGCGCGTCGCTCGAAGCCATCGTTTCGTTCGTCAAGGGCGCGGTGCCGGCCGCTTGAACCACCCCGCTGAGACAGGAATCCGCCTCCCCGATGATTCCGTCACCGCGGCTTCACGGGACCGATCGCCCAGGGGCGCGCCTTCGCGGCACTTTTCCCCAAACGCCGCCATCGTTCCCGATGAAGACATTTGAAGGGGTCGGAGCCGGGTTCACCTTCAGGGTGCTGGCTTATCGATGATCGAGGTTGTCAATTCCGCGCTTGATCGTTTTCGGACATGGCAGTATGGTAATTCTGTGGCGAGCCGCGTCCGCGTAGGAGGTTGCTAGCACACAGCGATGCCCTTCACAAGGAGGAACGAAGCCGTGGTCCTTTTCAATAGTGCCCAGATGTCATCAAGGGACTGTCTGTTCTCGCGGGACCTTTTCGGCGGCAGCCTCGCCGCCTTCGGGTCTATCCGAATGCTCAATCGTCTCGCCAGGACGGCAGTGTTTCTTTGCTTGGCGTACCCTGCCCTTCCCCAAGCAGTCTGCTATAACGTGTTTGTTGATCCGGCCAGCTCCGCGGCAGCCGTGAGTGTGGGCCAGTCGGTCACCCTGACCGCAGCCGTGACAAGTGCAAGAGACTCTTCCGGGTTCCGCACGCCATTCGGTGGCGGAACGGTGACTTTCCTCGATAACGGGTCGGTGATCGCAGGAAGCACGACCCGGTCGATGTTAACGGCAACGCGTCGTTTGTTACGTCGTTCAACCTCGTCGGCAACCACATCATAACCGCAGTATCCGGCTGGCAAATTTGCGGCCAACCGAGCATCTCCTCCGCCGTCTCCGTCTCGGTTGTGTTACCAGTCGCCATAGGGGTGCCTGCGATGTCAGCTTTCGGCCTTGTGGTCTTGGCATTCTTGCTGGTGGGTTGCTCGCTGCCGTTCATGAGAAGCCGACGAACAACCAACTCCTAGCGCAAGTGCGTTGCGACGCGTATCGCTCCAGCAGTTGGGCTTTGCTGGACGAAAAGACGCCGTTTCTGGAAAATGGACCGCGAGGGGTTGCTCCCCCGGGGACTTGACTCGTACGGTATGACCGTACATAATCGAAAAGAGCAGGCGACGCAATGCGACTGACCGGCTTTCGCCACAAAGGCCTGAAACAGATCCATTCCGGTGGCATCGCCAAAAAGGTACCCGCCTCTGGGCTGTACAAAATGGCTTGGTCCATTCGCTGTCGATTGGAAACTGGCGGCTGATTTTTCGCTACGACGAAGACACGAATACCGTCGGCGACATCGATTTGATTGACTATCATTAGGAGGCGCACAATGCCCATGAAGAACCCTCCCCATCCGGGCGATCTCATCAGGACCGAGGTTATTGAAGCGCTTGGCCTCAGCGTCTCGAAGGCGGCGGAGATCTTGAAAGTGCGGCGCGCAACACTCTCCGATCTTCTCCGCGGCAAAGCCGCTTTGACAGCGGAAATGGCACTGCGCATCGAAAAGGCATTTGGCCCGGACATGGATCACCTGCTGCGGATGCAACTCGCCTACGACGTGGCGAAAACGCGGCAGCAAGCGCGCCGCATCGTCGTCAAGCGGTATATCCCGCCAGCGGCGTGAATCGGCGTGACCACTTTCAGCGTATCTCACGTCAAAAAGTGGGCACTTCTGCGCGGAAGCGCGTTGGGGCTCTGGACGAAAAACGCCGGTATCGGGCAGCGACCCAAAAACTCCAGCAGTTCTACGGCGCTATCAGCGGCGGCGACGCGCGACATTCTCACCGCAGCGGCAAACGTCGAATCCGTACTGTGATTCCGTCGGCCGAAATCGCGGCGCCTTCGGTAAGCGCGATTTGACATTGCCGGCAGATTGACTCGATCAAGTCCGCTTGTGCCTCCGCGCTGAGTCCTTCGATGCGCAGCAGAATTACGGAAGGATAACCTTGTCCAGCTAGTGCGAGGTGAGTGTGAAAATCGTGATCCAAAGTCACACAGACACGGTTATGATCTCGGGCCATCTCGAGAATGTCTGCGTCGTCGGATTTGGCCATGCCAAGTTCCATTACGTGAATCGCATCAAAAGCGCGGTCTCGTAGGATCACTGCGGCGCGAGGCGCAAGTCCCTGGTCCAGCAGAACGGCGATCATGCCACCCGATCGATGCTCAGACTCTCGTCATCAACGCTTGCAGCTGCGTAGCGCAGCACTTGGTTGAGATCTTCCGGTTCCAGAAATGGGTACTCTTCTACCAGCGCGGCGCGATCAGGGTAAGAGGCCAGCAGTTCCAGCACGCGCCGCACGGTGATGCGCATTCCTCGGACGCACGGCTTGCCGCCGCATTTTCCCGGCTCCACTGTAATGCGATCGAATGTCTGAACCGTTGCCATATGCTTCAGTTTAGACCAGCAACCACCTCTCCTGCCGCACGTTTGCAGGCAAGGTGGGCGTTGTGGCCGTTAGACCGCGTTAGCTGACCGTGACCGATGCGGAAGGCCGGGCGGCGGGCCAACGTGCGTAACAGTTCACGCTCGCCTCGACTCACGTTGCAGACCTTCGTGGACGAGCATCTTGAGCAGTGTCTGGTAGCCGATGCCCTTGCGCGTCGCGAGTTCGCGAGCCTTCTCCACGTCTGGCCCAGGCAATCGCGAAGCGGGCGATCTCGACCGCCCTGGCCTCATCGCCCGGGAGCATTTCGGCGGCATCGCCGGGATACCGTCTATCGACAGCGAATGGACCAAGCCATTTTGTACAGCTCAGAGCGTCGGCGGCCTCAGGATTCGCGCTGCTCACAAGCGCCAGTAAGCGCTCGATCTCGTGAGTCTTGGGAAACTCGATTGGTGGAACGTCAACAGAACCTTCAGGTACTTTTCCACGGCCTGCTGGCAATGGAAGCCGACAATTTCGCGCAGCCGGAAGCTGGCCGCCACGCTGGGAGCCAGTCTTTCGGCAGCTTCGAGATCGGCTTCCGCTTTCTCGACCCACTCACGCAACAGCGAGCCGAGATCCGGATCAAGCGGCTTCATAGATGACGCACCCATACTTGTTAGCTGGGTACGCCGCCGACAAAGCGCTTCGTTCGTTCGAAGCGTTCCGTCCGCATCACGATGACATCCACCGGGTATCCTATGTCCCCTACGGCGCCCCGGATCGCCACTCGCCTCTCGTGGGTGTTCGCCGGCGCCGGTTCCACCACCAACAGATCAATGTCGCTGTCCTTGGTCATTTGCCCCGTGGCTGCGGACCCAAACAGAATGATCCTGTCCGGACGCGCCACCGTGAGGACGCGTCGAACAACTTCATTCAGCAGTGTTTCATCGTTCATTCAGTTCCATCATACGCAAAGTCGTCCCAGTTGCATGGTGCGGGCCAGTCGCGCGGAGCACTTTTCCTTGGGCCAACGGTGGCTGTTCACGCCCACCGTACTTTTCTTTCCCCCTGATTCTCAAATACTTCCAGCTCCGCTACAGGGAATCCTCGCCGTCCGGATGATAATCTCGAATCGGAGAGATGCATACCCCATCCAAACCTCGCGCCGCGCCCCGCGCCATCCCCTTCACCGCCGCCCCGTCCGTCCCCTGTCCCACCC